>Ga0075023_100000162_pt1 | contig 15515 bp, 14 predicted proteins | sample Str014_FD_71388 | JGI IMG/M metagenome (GOLD analysis project Ga0075023, IMG submission 71388) | Freshwater sediment microbial communities in response to fracking from Pennsylvania, USA - Straight Creek_MetaG_SC_2014 | ecosystem: Environmental > Aquatic > Freshwater > Creek > Sediment | place... | reverse complement strand
CGCGACGTGAATTTCACGATCAATCAGGGCGAGGTCGTCGGCATCATCGGACGGAACGGCGCCGGCAAGTCGACGTTGCTCAAAATCCTTTCACGAATTACCGAGCCGACCGCCGGCCGCATCACCATTCAAGGCCGCATCGCCTCACTCCTCGAAGTCGGCACGGGCTTTCATGGCGAGCTCAGTGGACGCGAAAACATTTTTCTGAACGGCGCGATCCTCGGCATGACCCGACGGGAAATCCGCAGTAAATTCGATGAGATTGTCGCCTTCTCCGAGGTCGAAAAATTTCTCGACACACCGGTGAAACACTACAGCAGCGGGATGTATGTGCGTCTCGCCTTTGCCGTTGCCGCCCACCTCGAGCCCGAGATCCTCATCGTCGACGAAGTCCTCGCTGTCGGCGATGCCGACTTTCAACGCAAATGCCTCAGGAAAATGGACGATGTTACGCGTCGAGATGGCCGCACAATTCTTTTTGTCAGCCATCAGTTGCAGGCTGTGCGGCAACTTTGCGGTCGTGTCATCGTACTCGACCGGGGCAGATTGGTCACAGACGCCACAACTCAACTAGGCCTCGACGCTTACGGAGTTCTTAGCGCTCAGGGGGAGGTTACATCGGTTAGCCGAACGCTCGTTAGCTCGCTCGTGCTCAATTCGTTCGAATTCTATCCCATACCAGTTAAGGTATTTGACGACCTCCGCTTCAGTCTTGCGTTTACAGCCAGCGAGGAGTGCTCCGTACACGACCTCTGCATCCTTATTTATACAAGCAATGGCCAACGAGCGGGAGTCGCTGATCTGCGAAATGCGGCTATGTCCTATAAACTCAAGCTCGGAGAGAAGATGACCTTGCATGGAATCTTCTCGCGCATCGCACTAGTTCCCGGTCGTTACTCGGCTGGCCTTTTTCTCAAGACGAACCTCAGCTGCGGCGATTACCTTGATCTACAACAGTTCGAGGTCCAGCAGGACGCAACAAATACACTGATTAGTTATGCGAGTGAACATCTCGGCCTAGTGGCCCTCGATGCGCATTTTTCCGCAGCATCCGAGACAAGATAATCCGCCACACGTCTATGCAAAGCTGGCTGCGATATTTTCTGCCGTTCGGACTTGTACGAGCTTCTCAGCTCGCCTCCGAACTCGCGACACTCGGAGTTCCTAGAGCCCGTGCGCTCCGCCTTGCGACCAAGCGCTCGACAGCCACTCGCCTCCGCCAGCACAACCTCGATCTGCTTCCCCCCAATGCGCTTGCCGGCTCGGGTTGCGTGGTGGACGTTGGTGCCAACGTGGGGGAGTGGACGGCCACCGTGCTGGACTTAACAAGCCCGGCGCGCGTGCTCTGCGTCGAGCCGGACCCTAAGCTGGTGCCAATACTGCGCCGACGTTTCGTGCAATTCCCAATGGTGGAGGTCTGCGAGACCGCTTTGGGCTCCTCGATTGGGCTGGCCGAGTTCAACCTCATGGCAAATCCGGTTTTGAATTCATTGCGTCAGCCAGCCGCGAGTATGAGCAATCTGTTTCCTGAGTCGTTTCAAATCAAGGAACGCATTCAGGTGAAGTTATGCACGCTCGACACGCTCACGCTGACTTTACCGCAGATCAGCATTCTGAAAATCGACGCCCAAGGCTTCGAACGCGAGATTCTCCTCGGCGGAGCGGAAACCCTCCGGAAAACCGAATACGTACTACTCGAGGTCAATTTTCGGCCGCACTACGAGAAAGAGGCCAGTTTCACTGAACTCAACGCGTGCATGCAAAAAAACGGATTTTGCATCAGCAACTACTCCGAGCCCAAAGGCGGCCGGCGGCAGGCGATGTATGCCGACGTGCTTTATGTCCGAAAAGACAGCTAAACGTCGCAGGGAGCAGAGTACTCACCTATCGGCCGAAGTACTCAACCATAACACGCAATGTTAAGACGACTTCACGGTTGGGTGCGAAGCCATCCGCAATGGCAATTAATCGTCGACCGATTCATCGATTGGGCGCGCCAGTGGCCATGGATTTATCCCCGTGGCGTTGCGACGATCACCAAGGACTGGGTTGAACGTTCACAGCGGAAGCAAGGTTGGTATGCTGGCCTGCGCGGCGATTGGTTTGAAAGCCTCTATCCAGGGGGCGTGACAGTGCATGCGCCTCCAGCGCACGCGCCAGCAAAGGTGCCTAACCTCTTTCGAGAAGTCTCGACGAGGCGCTATCCAGCAGCATTTGTGAGCCAACTCTCGGGCGCGCATTTGGTCGGCGACCAGGGAATCGTGCTCACTCGTGACAACCATTTGCTTGGGGAGTACTATCACGAATTTGCCACGCGGTCGGTTCGAAGAGCGATCTGGTCAAAGCCGTTTGGCCTGGTTCACAGCAATGTTCGCCGGTTAAGCGCGCCAGTCGCCCTACTCGCTGCGCCCCAGGGCTGCAACTACTACCATTGGCTTTTCGATGTCCTCCCTCGAATTCACTTACTAGAGCGCTGGCGGACTGTGATTGAGCGCTATGCGGTCCCCGACCGCCTAGATGCAGCCCAACTTGAATCATTGCAGCTACTGGGTATTGGGGAAGACAAGCTCCTCCGGCTTCAACAGCAATCTCGTTATCGCTGCCAAAACCTTTACGCTCCTTCACTTCCAGGCAGCGAGGGGTGTTCCCCACCCTGGGTAGCGCGTTTTTTGCGTGAGAGTTTCCTTCCCCAAGCGGCTGCCACTCCAGACTGCGGACCATTCGTTTACATTATGCGCGGGCGCGATACTGCAAGACCGGTATTAAACGAACCAGAGCTTATCGCTAAAATTGAGCGTCTCGGCTTTCGCGCAATTTTGCCCGAGCAGAAGAGCTTTCTCGATCAAGTAGCGATGTTCCGGTCGGCCCGGCTTATCGTCGCCGCACACGGCGCCGGACTTGCCAATCTCATTTTTGCAACGAACTGCGCGGTGTTGGAGATTTTTTCCGCGGACTATCCGCGCGCGGATTGTTACTTCACTCTGGCAAGACAGGCCGGCCATGCCTACGATTACTGGTTGGATCCAGAGAAAGCGGGCTCAACAAAACCATGGGGCGGCATCACCGTCGATTTACCCGCGATCGTGCGAAAGATTGAAGCGTTGATGATGTTGCCGTCGCCCTCCTCATGAGCGCCCATCGACTAGAGTCGGTCGACGTGGCTCGTGGATTAGCGGCACTTTCCGTATTTCTTTATCACTACGGAGCTGGGCCAGCCCTCGCCCGTATCACCGGATACAATTTTTTGGGAATAATCAGCGCACCAGGAGCCATGATTGCCGTGCCGCTGTTAGTAGCGATTAGTGGGTTTTGCATCCATCTATCCTCGGTGTCAAAAGGGCCCAGCCAGTGGCGGCCCCGGAACTTTTTACTGCACCGCTTCTGGCGGATCTATCCGGCATGGCTCGCGGCAATCTTGGTTTCTGTTAGCGTGCTCGCGGCAGCACATGAGCCACCGGACCTACGATTGGTGCTCACGCATTTGGCTCTGGTTAATGGTTTTTTTAATAATTATCGACTGAATCCAGTCCTTTGGACGGTCACGCTCGAGAGTTGCTTATACTTTCTTTATCCACTCTGGCTGAATGTACGATGGCGTTATGGACTTTGTGTCGCAATCGCAATGACATTTGGCTGTAGTACCGCGAGCGTAGTTGCCACGGCATATTTGATGACGACCCCAACCGGACCGAGCCTGTGGTTTTTTACGAATGTGTGGATTGGCTGGGTCGGCGGCGCCGTGCTGGCCGAGTTATGGCTAGATCAAGCTGGCGAAGCGCTCAGACACCTCCCCTGGTGGACTACAGGCACGGTTCTTCTAGCTGTCGTGGTGGCGCTTTCGTTTCCTAGGACTATTAGCGAACGGTGGACTTTCGTACGAATGCCCTTGCTTATAATTCTCTGTATCTGGCCGCTCTCCGGCCTGCTGCTTATTGGGGAACGAATGCGCCGGGTGCGATCGACTGCATTGCGGCTTGCCTGGCGCGGCCTGGCCTCAGTTGGCGTTTTCAGCTATTCGCTCTTTCTCCTACACGTACCTCTCATATCAGCGAGACTGTTACTCGATCGATCGTTTACCGTGGGACCCCTCGCACGCTCGTTTGAGTATGGCGCCTGGTTCGCCTTCATCCTTATGGTCGCATGGATTTGTCGCCGGTGGATCGAAAATCCAGGAATAGAAATCGGGCGCCGCCTCATGGCTAAGGCAACCCAATCGACAGCACACGATGCACCTTTTTAAGCGTTTTTCATTATGACCGTTTCGCGAGAGAGCCGAACCTCGTCGGCCGATGCGCCATCCGGTATGGCCAGCCCTGTCGTCACTATCCGCCTTATCAACGGGCTCGATCTCTCGACATTTGTCAGTGAAATACTCGGCCCCCTCGCCGAAGAATTCGCTTTTATAGAATCGGTTACTCCACGGCTCTGCGTGGCTGGTCCATATGGCACCACGAGGCCACCTGCTGGATCGTACCACGTTGGCTATCTTTGCGAAAACATCTGGCCGGAACCGTCTACCTACGACTGGTGCTTCGGCACCTGGGATGAGGATGTGGTGCGGCGCCCGAACTACACGCGCATCACATGGCATGGGTTTGATGCGCGCCAGCTAATCAAGACCGAAGGGAAAATTTCAGCATGGCTCGCTCAACCACGGCAGTTTTGTAATTTCTTTTATTCAAATTCAGTCCCATACCGAGAAAGATTTTGCCGTGCCCTCGCGCAATACCGAGCGATCGATTGTCCGGGTAGTTCTCTGCGCAACATGCCGGCGATCGACGATGGCTCGGCGTACGGAAAATGGGATCGTAAGCGGGCGTTCCTCGCAAATTACCGGTTCACGATCGCCTTCGAGAATAGCTCTGCCCCTGGCTACCAAACAGAAAAGATATTGGATCCGATGATGGCCGGCAGTATCCCGATTTACCGGGGCAACCCGGGCATCGCGGAGCACTTTAATCCCCGGAGCTTCATCGACGCGCAAGCGATTCTCCCTCCTCCCTGCCGGACGTTGGATCGGTTGCTTCGGCGCCTCGGCCGGCGCACCCTACGCGACTACTGTCCTGGAACCTATGCAAAACCACGTGACCGCGTACAACGCAGGCTGCGCCGGCTGGCCACACAAGTGGCGGATCTCTTGTTGAGCGCGCAGGGCTGGCGCGCTTTGGTCGATTACGTCCGTGAAATCGATTGCGATCGGGACCGGTATGAGTCGATGCTTCACGAACCGTGGTTCCCCGACAATCGGCCTCCCGCTGATGACCACATGCGACAACGCTGGCGGCATATCCTCCAGCAGTGCGCAACCGCCTGACCGGCTTGCGCCCCTCTATGTCTGAGCCCCTGGTTTCCATTTTGATTCCCGCCCACAATGCGGCACTCTGGCTCGCTGACACCCTGCGTTCCGCGCTAGCACAAACCTGGCCTAGGAAGGAGATTGTCGTCGTCGAAAACGGGTCAACCGATGCCACCTACCAAATCGCGCAATCTTTCTTGGATCGGGGAGTAAAGGTTTTGTCTATGCCGGTAGCCAATGCGGCAGCCGCGCGCAACCATGCTTTTGCGGTCTCATCAGGCGACTTCATTCAATACCTCGACGCCGACGACCTAATCTCTCCGCGTAAGATCGAGGTGCAGCTTGGTCAACTCAACGACGGCGAGCCGAGCCTGAGTATAAGTGCTCGGAGCGAGTTCTTCGACGGCGAAGATCCGCGTTCAGCCGCCGTCCAGCGTGAATGGCCCTGCGTGCCAAGCCAAGATCCCACAACATGGTTGAGCGAGCTCCTCGGCGCCGGTGGAAGCGGTGGTTTTGTTGCGCTACATCAGTGGGTCTCGCCTCGTTCGCTCGTCCAGCAAGCGGGACCCTGGAACGAAAATCTCACGGTGAACGACGACGGTGAATTCTTCGCACGGGTTGTTCTCCTTGCGCGTGACATCCGTACTGCGCCTGATCAAGTGGCATACTATCGGCGTCATCGCACCGCGCGCAATCTCTCTGCCGCATTCCGTCGTGACCGACGCCACATTGCCTCGCTGTTGCATGCAACCGATCTCATCGCCGAGCACCTCCTCGGAGTCCGCGATGAACCTCAAATTCACCGTGCTTTCGCGCGTCACTATTATGAATGCGCGATCGCGGCATTTCCCTTGCACCCTGCAATCAGTCGCATTGCAGAAAAAAAAGCACTCTCTCACAACCCACAGGCTCTGCCGCCACCGCCGACTTCCCGGTCCGCCGCCTTCGTCCGCCGTTTAACTTGTTGGCGTGGCGAACGTCTACTCGCCTCAATCGCCACATTCCACCGTAAATGTCCATAACCGCCTCCAACTCGGTTGCCTCTGATCGCGCGGTCCTCACTCTCGCCATGGGGCCGGCGGTTTATTGGCAGATGGCGATCAATCTCGCTCGCTCACTTCGTCGCTGGCATCGGGCGGATGAAATGCCGATGACAATCGCCACCGACCAAACCGCTTCTCTGCCGCGGGATCTGATTGGGGTAGACGTTATCCGGATCAAAGCGGGAACGCTTGGCATCGGTTTTCAAACCAAGCTGCATCTCGACCAACTCGCTCCAGCCACACACACACTTTTCATCGACGCGGATTGCCTCGTATATTCGCGCCTCGATGAAGCGTTCACGCGTTTCTCTGGTCAGCCGGTAGGCGTGCTCCAAGAGAGTATAGTAAGCCACGGAGAGTATTTTGGCGACGTCGCCGCCTACTGCCGCCGGCTCGGCGTCAACGCCGTACCCCGGTTTACAGGGGGCATTTACTACGTTGAGCCTGCAACGGCAATACCCGTCTACACGGAGGCGCGCAACCTGTTTGCGCAGTACGACGAACTGGGCTTTGTTCGGCTGCGCGGCCTCCAAAACGAAGAGGTTCTCCTCGCTGGCGCCATGGCGCGGCATAACCTATGGGGAATGCCCGATGACGGAACTATTATTGGCGACTTTCAACGCAGCCCGGGCGATTTTTCGCTCGACCTTTTACGAGGGCGACGTCGCCTCAGCAATCCGCCGAATACGGATCCGCGCCACTGTTCCTTTGCTCCTGTGCGCTCAATCAATCCCATGGTCGTCCACTTTCAGGCCTACCATACGCAGCTGCCTTCTTATCGCGCCGAAACCGCGGCACTGGCGTGGACCACCCGGGGTATTCCCGATGCTCTCGCTCGTGCCATCGCCCACGCCTGCATCCTCTGGCCTGGAAAAGGAAAGAGCAGGATGAAGGCGCTTTTGCGTCCTGTATTTCGACGCCTATTCGGCCTTCGCGCGGTGCCACCGACCGACCGTATGACCGCCGACAAAGCGCCTCCCCTTCCCCGTATTCCTTGATCCCGCTAAACCTGTTTTACCAAGAGCCGAACGAGGACCGCTGGTTCCCACTTGATCGGTATCCGCGGAGGATAGTCCGCCGCTTGGTGCGCGGACCGCGACGGCCGGGCGGCCAGGAACGTGTTTTCCTGAACCTCATGGCCGGGCTTACACGACTGGGAATACCATTCCGGGTGAATGCGCTGCGGTATGCACGAAAGAACCCCTCGGAACTCTGCTGCGTCCTAGGGAAACGCTGCATGCTCGACCGCTTTGCCTGGCAGAATCCGCTGCTCATCGGACCCTGCATCCACGACCATCCCATCAGCGACCCCGATCTCTTCCGCCGTCGCCGCATCCGTCGCATTCTTGTTCCAGGCGAATGGATGCGGACGATGTGTGCCGAAGCGTGGGGCGACCGAGTTTTCTCCTGGCCCATCGGAATTGACACCGATTACTGGTCACCTCCGTCTCCCTCGGTGGTTCGGGATATCGATGTATTGGTTTACGACAAGCTGCGGTGGGATCGCGAGAGGGCCGTTCCTGAATTGCTTGATCCGGTGTTCGCGGAGATCAAAAAGCGCCGCCTTAATCACGAGGTGGTTCGCTACGGCCACTACGACCCTGTCGCCTACCGAATGCTCCTCGGCCGTTCCCGATGCATGGTATTTCTCTGCGAGCACGAAACCCAAGGCCTAGCCTATCAAGAAGCCCTTTCGTTTGGCGTGCCGATTATCGCCCTGGACCACGGTGGCGCTTGGAAAGATCCATCGTACTATCCAAAAAAAGTGCTGTTCTCACCCGTGAGTTCAGTGCCTTATTGGGACGATCGTTGCGGCGTCCGTTTCAGTCACTCGGCTGAGCTGCCTGCTGCTTTCGATCGCTTGGCCTTACTGCAGGCTGCGGGACAAATCGATCCGCGAAGTTACATTATCGAGAACCTAACTTTGGAGAAATGCGCGGCGCGGTTTGTGGAGCATGTGCGGGAAGCGGAAAATTCTGTGGATGCAACGGGAGTATGAATCCACCCTCCAGTCTACAGTCGCTGCCCACGAAGACCCCACAGCCAATCGAGATCGACGTCGTCTTTCTTAGCCACGCGCACACGCCTGCGCTTCACCAGATCACCGTCGACGCGCTCGCGTCCCTTGAGGCCTCTGAGGACCCGACACAAATCCGCTTCCTCTCCATCGTAGTGGAATCGCATCGGGACTCGGGCGACTATCCGGCAGCAACGACGATTCATCCACGAGGTAATTTCGGTTATCATCGATTTATGAACATCGGCGTGCAAGCTGGGGGCGCGCCATTTGTCTGCATGTGTAACAACGATCTGGTCTTTCACCCCGGCTGGGCCACTCAGATACTAAAAGCGTTCGCCTGCGATCCAGCCTTGATGAGCGCTAGCCCGCGTTGCGGCCAATTCCATGCTCGAGTCCTCCCGCCAAACCACGACGACATCATAACCGGCTATCAGAATGGCGTACATGTCGCCGGCTGGTGCCTCTTTGTCCGGCGTGCGCTTTTCCAGCAAATCGGTGGCCTCGATGAACGCTTTCGCTTTTGGTACTGCGACGACGACTATCGATTAACGCTGCAATCTAGAGGGTTGAAGCATGCACTAATCACTCACTCCCGCGTTGATCATCTCGGTAGTTATACCCTCAATACTCTGACCGATTCTCGCAACAAGGCTAGGATGACGTCCCGACAGGCTTTGTTGTTCCATTACAAGTGGGGCCATCGCAGCTGGGTGCTCTATTGGCTTAAGCGGCTCAAATACTCTCTCCTACGCCATTAGGCACAATCTCCATACGCCATGTTCGACGAACTCTATAATAAAAAGGAAACGGGATACTACGAGTACACTCGACCGGAAATGCGGACATACGTCCCCGTGGGTGCGCGCCGGATGCTGGACGTCGGCTGCGGACGCGGCGGTTTCAGCAGCTATTTCAAACAGCAGCGCCAGGTTGAGGTCTGGGGAATCGAAATGAACGCCGACGCCGCCGTACATGCGGGGAGAGTACTTGATCGTATGTTTTGCGGTGAATTCTTTTCCGTCGCACTCAATCTCGAGTCTCAACTTTTCGATGCCATCGTATTCAATGACGTGCTCGAGCACATGCTCGAACCGGAAAAGGAGCTAAAAAACACAATCCGACTTCTAGCCCCTGGCGGCGTTGTTGTAGCATCGATTCCCAATTTCCTTTTTTGGCCCAGCCTCCGGGAATTGCTCGTCGAGCAGGACTGGCGCTATCGCGATGCCGGCATTCTAGACAAAACACATCTGCGCTTCTTCACGCGCAAATCGATCATACGGCTATTTGCCGACGCGGGCTACATCGTCGATCGTTGCGAGGGAATCAACATCTACCCAGGAACGTGGCGCTTTCGCTGGGCAAAAAGATTTTTGCGACACCGCCTAGACGCGTTTTGCCCCGCCCAGTACGCCATAATCGCCCGACCGTTGCCGAGCGTCCTGGATGAAACCTTCACGACTGGCCCAATACAATGAGAGACACCAATCTTTCTGGCTAATCGGGCTCAATGAACCGCGCAGCTCGCATTCTCATCATCACCTCGGGCCCGCTTTGCCGAAATCCTCGGGCGCTGAAAGAAGCCTTCACCCTGGGTGCAGCCGGTTACGACGTCACGGTCGCCACGATCGCGAGCCATGCCCGTTTCGAAGCTTATGATGACGCCATTTTGGTTGGAGCGCCGTTCCGCAAAATCGCCGTCATGCACATTCCAATCTCCCGGAAAATGCGCGCCCACAAAACCCTCAGCCGGATGAGCACCTGGCTTGCGCGCCGAGGGGTGCGCTTCGGCTTTCAATCGGCTCAAGCGTTCGGCCCCGCATTCGAAATGAGGCGTCTCGCCCTAGCCACCCCCGCTGAACTGACCATCGTTCACACCGAACTCGGGCTTGCGGTCGGAATCACCCTCTTGGCGCAAGGACGCCGCGTCGCGACCGACATTGAAGACTGGCACTCTGAAGATCTTTTGCCCCAAGAACGTCGCCATCGGCCGGTACGTCTGTTGAGTAAATTCGAACGAAAACTGCTTAACCATTGCGTCTATACCAGTACCACATCCAACGCGCTCGCCGTGGCTTTGCAGGCGCGGTATGGCGGAACGCTGCCCGCGGTTATCACGAACTCGTTTCTGCTGCAGCCGACACCCGAGCACAGTCAACCGGCGCATTCACCCCGCTTTTTTTGGTTTTCTCAAACTATCGGCCCAGGGCGCGGTCTTGAATTGTTTCTCGCTGCGTGGGTCCGTACCCAATACCCGAGCCGTGTGGTTCTTTTAGGTGAGCCCCGGAGCGGGTATCACGGCGACCTACTCAACCACCTCCCGGCTGGTCGTCGCGAGCAGATCCAGTTTCTCCCTTTGGTTTCGCCTAGTGAACTGCCGTCGGTCATCGCCCGTCATGATATTGGACTCGCGCTCGAGCAACCGTTCATCGTCAATCGCGACCTCACGATCACCAACAAGATCCTGCAATACCTCAACGCCGGCTTGGCGATTGTGGCAAGTTCGACCTCGGGACAACGGGAAGTCATCGCGGAAAATTCTTCGGCGGGAATCCTAGTGGAAGCACACGAAACGACTGCTTTTGCTCGGGCCCTCGACGGACTTTTGGCCGACTCCGCCGCACTTGCCGTGCGCCAAAAAGCGGCGCGGCGTCTGGCTGAATCGAAATATTGCTGGGAACTCGAAGCTCCTCGACTGCTCGCCTTGGTTGAGGCCGCGGTTGGCAAACCGAAACCGACCGCCTAACCATGGTCGCTCATCGTTTAGTCCTTATTATTTTCGCGCTCATCACCCTGGGGGTGAGCAGCTATCGACCCGTAAAACGGTTTACCCGTATTACCCTTCATCATCTGCTGCAGTTCTTGCTGCGCCTGCGCTCGGTTGACTACCGTATAAGCCCGACGCGTTCTGTGCTCGTGCTTGCGCCGCATCCGGATGACGAAGCCTTCGGGTGCGGTGGCTTGATCGCCCTCAAGCGGCTCGAAGGTTGTCCCGTCCATGTCGTCTTCGTCACCGATGGCAGTGCGTCGCACCCCCGCCACCCCACCCTTTCGACCACTACGCTCGCCACCCTGCGCGAACAAGAGGCCCGCGCTTCGCTTCGTATCTTGGGCGTCGACAGTGCCGACGTCACGTTTCTTGGCGTACGTGACGGCACGCTTGGGCACCTCGGCGCAGAGGAAAGCTCCGCCATCGTGAGTCGGCTGCAAGCGCTGCTCGAATCCATCAAACCCGATGGTGTTCTTTTGCCCTTTCACGACGATGGCAGCAGCGAACATGAAGCTGCCTTCAGACTCTTTGCGACGGCTTTGAAAAGACTGCCTTTCCAGCCCCGCGTCTTGGAATTTCCGGTTTGGTCCTGGTGGAAACCTTTTCTGCTTTTCCCTTATTTGTTCACCGCACGCCGCGTTTTACGCTTTGACTATCGCGGTTACGAATTCCTCAAGCAGGCTGCGATCGAATCGCATCGTTCTCAAGTCGAACCGATGCCTCCTTGGCCCGAGCCTGTCCAGCCGAGAGCCTTCGTCCGTTTCTTTCTATCGCACGAAGAATATTACTTCGAAACATGAACGCGCAAAACCCGATCGGCCGCGCGCATGCTCAACATCGCGCCGAGGCAGCAATAACGGTTGAATGCCACTAAAATAGTTCGCCGAGTTTTGATCGTATCGCCGTCGTTTCCTCCGATGAATGCCGCCGATATGCAGCGGGTGCGTATGAGCATTCCTTACTACCGAGAAAATGGTTGGGAGCCTATCGTCCTGGCGATCGATCCTGCGTATCACGGCGGACTACGCGAGGACCCGCTGCTTTCGACCGTGCCCGCCGATATCGTTATCCATCGCTGTCGCGCTTTTTCGCCGAAATGGTCGCGCCACTTGGGCGTGGGTAATCTTGGCCTCCGGTCGTGGTTACAATTGCTTGCAGCCGGATGGCGCATTATTCTTCGCGACAAGGTCGACCTCGTGTTTTTTTCGAACACACAATTCGTTACCTTCACTCTAGGCCGAATCTGGCGGCGACTGCTCGGCGTGCCCTACGTCATCGACCTGCAAGATCCCTGGCGGACCGATCACTACCAAGGTGCTCGTAGGAAAGACCGACCCGGTGGCTGGAAATACGAGTTTGCCCGCTTGCAGGCCGGTTTGCTCGAAGGTTGGTCGTTCCGACGCATGAGCGGCTTGATGAGTGTTTCTCCCACTTACATCGACGATCTTCGGCAGAGATATCGCTGGTTCTCCAGCCTGCCGGCGGAGGCCATTGGATTCGGCGCCTCCGAAGCCGACCTAGCCCAAGCCAGAAAAATGCAACCATCGTCACCCGACGGCTGCGATGGCGTACTCCAGATCGTTTATACCGGCGTGGCCGGTCCAGTCATGCGACCTGCGTTGGAAGCCTTATTCGACGGGTTGCAGTCCTTTTGTCGCGGCCAGGGCGTTCCACCCAAGCTTCGCCTTCTTTTTTCAGGAACCAGTTACGCTGCCGCCGATGCCGCTAGTCCCTCGGTCGCTCCCATTGCCCACCATTTTGGTTCCGGCAATCTCGTAACCGAAACGCCAAGCCGCCAGGGTTACCTAGAGTCGCTCTACGCGCAATCGACCGCGGACGCCTTACTGCTCTTGGGCACCAGCGATCCCGCGTATTCTGCCTCGAAATTGTATCCCTACTACCTCTCCGGTCGCCCCATTTTAGCCATTGTCCTCGCGGGAAGCCGCCTAGAGCAGTTACTACGCGACCTCGCCTGCGCCTTTATCGTCACCTTCGAGCCGGCCGGCCCAAACGAGCAAACCCGCCAACAAGTCACTGCGTTTTTTTTGGCCCTGCTCGCAGGTTTTCCTCCTGGCTCCCTACCAACGCGCAACGAGGAAAAGTTTCGACGGGAGTATCTCGCCGGAGCGCTGACCCAGCGCCAGTGCGTGCTTTTCGACCGCGCCTTGTCCGGCCAAGCCTCCCGCCCTCACTGTGTCTAGCCTCGCTCACAACAACGAGCCTCCGATAAATCGGCGCGCGTTTGCCTTGAGCGCCACTGCACTGGCCGCGTTGCTCGTTTTTTTCTCGTTCAACGCGCAAGTCCGATCGGATGTCCACCTCTTGCTTGGCTTGACGATCGCGCTTTTGGCCACCGGCCCGGCCCTGATTTGGATCAAAAGGGCAAAGTCCTCTCTGCCGGTGTTCGAAGTGTTCATGGTGACGGGCCTAAATGCCTACGCGCTGCCGTTGCTCAGTGGCCATGAAGGTCTGATCGCCTACAGCGACGGTGACATCACTACCGCCGCATTGGCCGTGATTTCCTTCCAAATTGCGGCCATCGCGACCTACGAAGCGACGACCGGATCGTCCGTAGCGGGGAGTTTTTGGCGCACGGAATTGATTTCGAAAAACACCGGCCGGTGGCTGCTCCACGGCATGGCGCTGAATTGCGTTTATACCTGTATCAGCACCTTCACGACGCTTGTCCCTTCTTCGTTGGAGGGAATCCTGAGGGCCATATTTTTTGGGGTTGGCATTATCTCCACGTTTGTCACTGCCCGGCGACTCGGTGCGGGCGAACTTAACTCGGCAGAGCGCGGACTATTCTTGTTCATGCTTCTCGTGCAATGCCTGGCGTCGGTTGCAACGTTGTTTTTGGTTGGCGCGGTTTCGACCCTGGTGCTGACCGTCATCGGCTTTGTCTCAAGCAGCCGCCGAGTTCCGTTCCTTGTCTCAATTGCTATTCTTCTCCTGCTCGCCGTTCTTCATAACGGCAAATCGGCCATGCGCGACGTCTATTGGGAGGGCGACAACCGCATCGTTCCTACACCCCTGCAACTGCCCGGGTTCTTCGCTGAGTGGATACGACAAGGTCTGAAACCCTCAGCCGATTCAACGGAATCAAAGATTGCTGCGAAACTCGTGGATCGCACCTCACTCCTCCAAATGATGTGCTTGGTCGCTTCGGTGTCACCCAACCAACAAGCATTTCTAAACGGAGAAACCTATAAGGACATCCCCGCCCAGTTCATTCCCCGCTTCCTCTGGGTCGATAAGCCGCTAGGACACGTTAGCACCAGCAAATTGTCCGTCTATTACGGGCTACAGAGCGAAGAGGATACCGAAAGAACGACAATTGGGTTCGGTCTGTTGGCAGAAGCCTATGCCAATTTCGGTTTTTTCGGAGTGGTCGGCATTGGGGCATTTTTTGGCTTCCTCATCAAAAAGGCCCAGTGTTGGGCTGCCGATAGCCCGATTTTGTCGGGAGGCGGTCTGCTCACCATTATTCTCCTCGCCTGGAGTTTTCAGACTGAATTCACGCTCAGTATGTGGCTCGCGTCGTTCTATCAAGCTGCTATGGCCTTGCTTATATTGCCGTACGCTCTACGCACCTTGATTCAAGGATGACGGCTCCATCGCCAACACCTCGGTCGCCCCGGCTTGCGATCGTGCTCTCGCACGCGACGCAGTACTACAGCCCCTGGTTTCGCTGGCTGCGGGAAAAGACACCGCTTTCCTTCCGCGTATTTTATCTCTCGGACTTTGGCCTCAAGCCAGCGGTCGACCAAAATTTTGGCGTCAATTTCGCGTGGGACGTCGATTTGAAAACCGGCTACGACTGGGAAATCGTCCCCAACACCGCTCGCAAGCCCGACACGCTCCGTTTCAATGGTCTGCGCAACCCCGCGTTACCCGAGCGAATCAAGACTTGGCAGCCAGACGCCATTCTTCTCTTTGGCTACAACTACCACAGCCACCTAATCCTTGTGGCTTGGGCCCGTTTCCACGGACTACCCCTGATCTTCCGCGGCGATTCGCATCTGCTCGGTCGGCCTCGCCTCCCTTTCGTCAAACGGCTGCTCTTGAAAACCATCTACCGCCAATTTACCGCGGTGACCTACGTAGGCCGGGCCAACCACGATTACTTCAAGCGCCTGGGCGTGCCCCCCAAAAAACTTTTCTTCGCGCCGCATGCGGTCAATGCGGCGCATTTCTCGCCCGACGATCCCCAGTATCGGCGAAATGCCGCCCTGTTGCGCACCAAACTTGGACTGGCACCGTCGACCCTCGTGGTCCTGTTTGCGGGCAAGCTTGCGCCCGCCAAACAGCCAGACTTGCTGCTCGAAGTTTTCATTCAACTGCAGCCTCCCGATACCGCTCTCGTTTTTGCCGGCGATGGCCGTGAGC
>Ga0075023_100000161_pt1 | contig 15583 bp, 17 predicted proteins | sample Str014_FD_71388 | JGI IMG/M metagenome (GOLD analysis project Ga0075023, IMG submission 71388) | Freshwater sediment microbial communities in response to fracking from Pennsylvania, USA - Straight Creek_MetaG_SC_2014 | ecosystem: Environmental > Aquatic > Freshwater > Creek > Sediment | place... | reverse complement strand
CGGCTTAACTTATCCTCAGGCCCACCCACCCGGCAACCCGTGAAGGCGACCAACGCGCCGTTCCACCCACCAAATTGCAAGGCATACTCAATCGTAAGGCATGCCCCTTGGCTAAATCCAACAATCACGACAGGAACAGTGGCCGGAGCCAAGGCAAACGCTTGCTTCAATTGCGCCAAAGAACGTGCAAGTTGCTCGCGCGTTTTATCCGTCAGGGGATCAATCGCGCGGGCATCATACCAACTGCCTGAAGCAGCGCGGGGCAAGACATAGGCAACACCCTTCGTTTGCAACCGGCTGACAATATGTTCGGCCATCGCTTCGGGCGATTGGCCGCGCCCATGCGTCACCACACATACTGTTGCTGCGCTTTGCAACGCCTCGCCCAACAACAGTGGCGTGGTGTTTTGGCTCATGTGTCGAAATTTGCTGGCTCTAATCCAGCAACCATTTCGGCGCGACGATCTTCAAACCACGGTGGGAACACCAGCGTCTTGCCGATTGATCCCGGTGCTTCATCCTTGGCCCAGCCTTCAGGCACCGTCCAAGCAATTTCAAACAAAGCCCCACCGGGCGAGCGCACATAACAACTCTTAAAATAATTGCGGTCTTTCTGTTCGGAAATATCGGTAAAGCCCAGGCCTTCGATATGCGCCCGCAGCTTCAACTGGTTTTCTTCGTTTCCGGTGTTCAACGCCATGTGATGAATGGTTCCGCCCGACAAAGTCCAAGTGCCCTGTGGTCTTTCTGGTTCATGCAGAACTTCGACAATAGAATGAAGGCCATGATTTTCAGGAACCGCAAACGCTAGTCCTTCGTGGCTGTCAGCGAGCTTTTTCATGGGAATAGCGATGGTGAAAAAATCGTCCATTGCAGTGCGATCCGCCACCGAAATGGCAACACCGTAAATTCCTTTGATGCCGTGTTCCTTGCCAATGCCCTGCTTGTCATTGGTGATGGCTTCGCGGGTGTCGCCGGGGTTTTCGACAAGTTCAAATGGAATACCGCAAGGGTGCTCAAGGGCCACACGTGTCATGCCAAAGCGGGTAATTTTAGTGGCCCTAACGCCGCGACCGTTGAGGCGGTTCACCCAAAACTCAGCAGCGCCCACAGGAATCGCAGCCTGGATAATTTTCGATTGGTTCGTGCCCCGCCTGCCAAACACACCAGGCCTGCGGAATGGAAAGGTTGTAAAAATGGTTGAGGCATCACCATTCTTCGAACCATAGTAAAGATGATAAACTGGCAACACGCCATCAAACAGAACGGTGCGTTTAACCGAATGCAGACCTAAGTCTTTTGAGAAAAAATCGAAGTCTTCCTGAGCGCCGTCTGTGCTCATGGTGAGATGGTGATAGCCACTGATCAGTGTCATGCTTATTTCTCCCCTTTGTATTCGCGATGCGTGAAGTGCACCTTGTTATTGGCAACCAAGCTAGGCCTAAAATACGCCGCTGTTGATAAAAATACGCACATTGAATATACCATATTGTTATGAAGATTGATGAGCGACACCTTTTGCAATTGGCGGCTGTTGTTGAGGCAGGTGGCGTGACCGAAGGTGCAGCACTGATTGGCCAATCGCAACCTGCTGTGTCGCGCACCTTGTCGATTCTGGAAAAGCGCATCGGGGAACGTTTGTTTGTGGCCGGCAAGCGACCGCTTCAGCCCACTGCGCTTGGCCGCCAACTGGCTATTCATGGCAAGGCTATTCTCGCCGCATCGCGCAAAGCCACGGAAACGGTTGCGAGTTTTCGTGGTGGCGGATCTGGCCGAATGCGTGTGGGCGGAGTTCCCTTCTTCATGGATGCCATCATATCCAGTGTGATCGCCGGATTTCAGGTGAAAGAACCCGGTATTCATTTCGACCAATCCTATGGTCATTATGGCGATCTGGTGAGCGCTTTGACAGCAGGCGAGATTGACCTTGCGGTCACACCAGCGGGCACCCAAGAGATCAGCGCCGAACTGGTGTTCGAACCTTTGATCCCAGCGCGAAACGTCGTGGCTTGCAGCGCTGTTCACCCGCTGCTGGGAAAAAAGAAAATGACCAAGGCTGACTTTCTGGCCTACCCATGGGTGGCCCCGTTGCCCGGCTCGCCCCTGATGTTGGACTTGACAAATATCTTGCTCACCCTCGGCATAAGTGAACTGGCGATCCGCTATGCTGGCGGCTCTTTGCATTCGGTTTTGAACTATTTGGCGGCGACCAAGGCTTTGGCCATCATGCCCTTGTCGGTCATTCGTTCGTTGGAACAAGATAACCGCGTTGCAATTTTGCCGCTCAATATTCCGCAACCTGAACGCATGATCGGCATGATCTATCGCCGCCAGTCTGTCATCGATCCGGTCAATCGCAAATTCATCACCCACCTTCGTGCCAATCTCGAAAACCTCAGTCGCGTTGTGGCCCGCCATGAGGCTTCGGTGAAATGGCAGTTCGGCCCCTTCATGCATCACCACGGCAATATGCTGGAGGTGTGAGCCCTGCATCGTTCACCCCGCCGTATAGCCGCCATCGGCGTAAAGCACATGGCCAGTATAAAAATCAGAAGCGCGTGAGGTTAGGAATAACAATGGTCCCGCGAGATCAGATGGCTCTCCCAATCGACCCTTCGGCACGCGGGCAAGGAAACCCGCACGGGTTGTTTTGGCTTTATCATCATCACCAAACATCCATTCAGTGAGGGGTGAGCGAAACACCGTAGGCGCGATGGCGTTGACCGTGATGCCTGTAGGCCCAAGCTCACAGCCCAGAGCTTTAGTGATACCGTCAACCGCAGATTTTGAAGCGCAATAGGCCGTATAGCCCGCCGGGTGGCCCAGAAGCCCACGCGCCGAAGACATCAATACAATCTTGCCGCCACCACCTTGTTTTAACAACTGTGCTGTCACGGCTCTGGCCATCAGCCAGCTTTGCGTGACATTGGCATCCATCACATCAAGAAACTGCGCGGCGGCCATATCGGTAATTTTTGCAACTTGATTTTTGCCAGAAGCTACAACCAGAATATCAACACGACCAAATTTTTCCACGGTTTGGGCAACAATGGAATTACAATTATCTTCCGTAGACGGACGAATATTGATGGAAAGAACATGCTCACCGCAGTCCTTGGCGATGGCAGCAAGTTCTGTCTTTTTGCCAGCGGTCAAAACCAACTTGCAACCGGCACCGGCCAGAACCCGCGCGGCCACTGCGCCGAAAGCACCCGAAGCCCCTGTGATGATTGCGACTTTGCCTTTTACGTCAAAGAGCGAAAGCGGGTTCGTCATCCAATCATTGCTCATGGCTTCACGCCCGGCGGATAGGGAAGAACCACCAACATTTTGCACACATGATTGGCACGATTGATAATCTCGCGTACTTCGCCCGGCGCTATGGTGCAGCTGTCCATCGCGCCTAATACGGTTTCTTTGCCATCAATAATGACCGTCAACGCGCCGTCAAGCACCACATAGACTTTTTCAAAGGGTGTGGAATCTGGCCCTGCACCACCGCCGGGCAGAAACTGCGAATAACCCACCCACTGATTTTTAGGTCCACCTTCTTCGAAGCCTTGTAACCGCAATCCTACAACACCGCGATGATTGGGGGCTTCGTATTTCTGTGCATCTGCAAAGCGTTTAACCAGCATCAGAAATGATCTCCACGCTCGATGCGATAATTTTGCATGGGGTCTGTGATGGCCACAAGGCGGATAATACAGCCATCGCCCTTATCCCAATTCCAAGGGAAGAATGCAAACGTGCAGCGCTTTCCCGTAACAGCATCTAAATCGCCACCCACATTTTCAATTCCAAGAATGCCGTTTTTGAAAAGAATTTGGTGGACAGGCTCCCAATCTGGAAAATCCTTGGCCCAGTCATTCCCGCCGGACCATTCAAAATATTCCTTTTCCAAATGCGGCAGCAATGGCCCATTGCGTTGCGGGCCAATCGCAGTTGCAAGAGGATGGTCATTGGCTTGCGTATCATGGCCGACAACTTTGACTTGATGATCCACCATCCACTGGCCAGCCGACGGCACGAAGCCCGGGCAATAGGCGAAGTAGTCACCGTCTTCATAAACTTTGTGCCAACCTGTGTTGAGGATCAAAACATCATGCGGGCGGATGGATTTGCCGCAGGCGTTTTCCAAATCATCTGCGGTGATTGATTCCCACTTCTTTTTTGGCAATGGCACAACAATGCCAGAGCCAAAAAAATGTGGCAGCGGCACTTCGTCAATGAATGGCGTTCCCTGCACGACATGGGCTGGCGCGTCGATATGCGTTGTTGAATGCATGGACGTTGTAATGCGTTGTGACAGCACACCAGACTTGGCCATGTAGTGAATGCGTTCAATTTTTACATCCGGAAAATACGGCCAGTTCGGACATTGAAATCCCCACCGATGCGACAGGTTGGTGAACTCAAGTCCCATCGGGTTGTTCAGATTTCCTTGAAATTCAATGCCACGCACTTTGACCATATTACTGATCCTCCCATCATTTTGTTTACGATACGGTACGATACAGCTAAAACACTTGTCAATATCTATTGATTGCACTGCATTGTGATACATTGTAAGCGATGCAAATGCGTAAATTCGGCATTCAAGTCATCTCAAGAGCAGCTGCCATTTTGCGGGTTTGCGGTGCGTCCAATGCGGGTTTGAGCCTTGGCGAGATCGCCGCAGATCTGGCACTGCCCCGTTCAACCGTGCAGCGCATTGTCAATGCGCTGGTGACCGAAGGCCTGCTGCAAACCAATGGCACCCATCACAGCATTCGTATCGGCCTTGGCCTTCACGCAATTGCTTTGGCCCAACGCATCGATGTCGTTGAAATTGCCCACCCCTACCTGAAAGAGCTCTCGCACAGCACTGGCGAAACCGTCGATCTCGCGGAACTTAGGGGCGATCATTTGGTGTTTGTTGATCAAGTGTCGGGCAGCCACCGGCTGCGCACCATTTCTTCTGTGGGTGAAATTTTTCCGCTCCACAATACTGCAAACGGCAAGGCGGCTCTCGCATTCATGACTGATGATGATGTGGCGGCCAGGCTGCGCTCAAGCATACAAATTGAACCCTCAAACTTAAGTCTTTTACTAAACGAAATTCAGTTGGCGCGGCGGGTTGGATTTGCCGAAGACAACGACGAACACATGGAAGGCATCAGTGCTATTGGTGCAGCATTCCAAATTAGAACGGGAAACATCTTTTCAATTTCAATTCCGCTTCCTTCAGTGCGCTTTCAATCAAAAAAACAACAGTTGGCAGAAATGCTTCTGCTCTTCCGCAGCCGAATTGAAGAAGCCTTGGACACTCCCGCGTCATAACCCTCACGCCCGCTCGATCATCCACTACATAAATTCTGTGTTGATAAAACGAAACCCATCAATGTCCTTCGTTAGATAAATATGGAATTTTGACCGCCTGACTTTGTGAGCCAAGGGTGCGAATTTTGGGCCAATTGCGCTCGCACGACCTATCGGGCATATTTCGTCAATGGTCGGCACAGGTACTTCGATGCCTTGGTTTGGGTTTCCGCATTCGCCTTGGCTGGTGATGCTCTCGATCGCTATTGCGATTATTAGTGGCTACGTGGGCTTAGGGCTTGCTGCGCAAGCCACCAATGCTTTTGGTCTCTATCGCCGCGGTCTGATTGCCGGCGCTGCCTGGTCACTTGGCCTTGGAATTTGGACGATGCATTTCGTCGGCATGTTGGCCGCCCAAATGCCAGATGGCACACAGTATTCAGTTTTGCTCACATTACTTTCGTTTTTGTTGTGTGTGCTGGTCGTTGGTGTGGCGGCATTTATTGTCAGCAATTATCGTGCGCATCGTTTTTCGATTATTGCCGCATCTTTGATCATGGGCATGGGCATCGTACTGATGCATTATCTGGGCATGCATGCTGTGACGAGTAATTACATGCTGCACCATGATCTGCGATTTTCGATGCTGGCAGCGATCATTGCGGCAGCGGCAAGCTATGGTGCGTTGCACATGTTTGAATCTGATGTGAACCGCATTGCGCTTGCTGTCAGTGCTCTGATTTTTGGCCTTGCTGTTTCGGGGATGCATTATACCGCCATGATGGGCATGACGGTGATGCCACTGGATGAAACACCAAAGATTTTTGGCCCCTCGGTGAGCAGTGACACATTGATGATTGTTGTCGCCGTGTTGGCCTTTATCGTTTCAGCTGTTTTTCTTCTCTATCTTATTCCGGAAAAGCAGATTGTCGATCAAGTGACTGCGGAACCTCCGCCCGCAATTATTGATGGAGGGAAAGCGCCACTCAGAACTCAAACTGCTGTCGAACTTGTTCCCGTTGAAAGTGAAGGCAAGACCCGTTTATTTCCGGTAGCCGAAATTCACGCAATTCATGCATCAACGCATTATTCACTGGTTTACGATGGCCGGCGCGAGCATTTCTCGCCTTGGTCTATTACAGAAATGGAAAGCAAACTGGACGTTGGAAATTTTATGCGCATCCATCGTAGCCACATGGTGGCTGTCACCAAGGTTAGGTCGTTGCGCAAGTCGGGTGACAGTGCCGTTTTGGAAATCGGCAACGGCATGGTGCGTACCATTCCGGTCAGCAGGAATCACTACGCGGAGCTAAAACTCCGCTTAGGACTGCAAGCAAAATTGCGCAATCATGCTTCTGATTTGAAAGCTCCGTGATGTAACTCGTGCGCCCATGGCCGCGCTTCGTGCAGCCGGACGCTGCTCGTGCAAAAGACCCCACCGCCATATTGCCAGTTTTTTTAGCTGGTGCATTATTGCGTGAAATGACCTCCAACAAGAGAGGTTCTAAATGTGGAGAACGCCCAATGATCCCCGGCACATTTGAATACCACCGTCCAAAAACAGTTGTGGAAGCGGCAAAGCTTCTCAAAAAATTAAAGGAAGCGCGACCGTTGGCGGGCGGGCACAGCTTGCTCCCCATGATGAAGCTGCGCTTGGCTGCGCCCACAGCTCTGATTGATCTCGGTGGCATTGCGGCCCTCAGGGGCATCAAGAAAGTCGGCAGTAAACTTGTGATCGGCGCGATGACCACACAACACGAATTGCTGGCTTCTGCACTCATTCAAAAGAATGTGCCGATCCTGCACGAAACCGCCATTCTGATTGCAGACCCGCAAGTGCGCTATGTGGGCACGATCGGCGGCAATGTGGCCAATGGTGATCCCGGCAATGATATGCCCGCAGTCATGATGGCTTTGGATGCGACCTATATACTTGCAGGGCCAACCGCGAAACGTTCTGTCAAAGCTCGCGCTTTCTATAAGGGATCTTACGAAACCGTTTTGAAGGCTGGTGAGATTGTAACGGCCATCGAGATTCCGGCGCAAGGCAAGCATGGCTATTCTTACGAAAAGCTGAAGCGCAAGATTGGAGACTATGCCACGGCTGCTGCCGCTGTAATCCTCACCATGAAGGGTGGCAAAGTGGTTATGTGTTCAATCACGCTGACCAATTTAGGCCCAACCGCATTGCTGGCCGATGCCGCTGCGAAAGCATTGATCGGAACGTCCGGCGATGAGGCCGCAGTTGATGCTGCAGTGGCCGCAGCACGCAAAATCATGTCGCCAGCCCATGATACCCGAGGCACCCCGCAATATCGCACCAGTGTGGGCGGCATCTATGTGGCCCGCGCGATCAAAGCCGCCATGGCGCGCGCCTGAGGAGGACGAAAATGTCAAAAGTTCACGTTAAATATAAAGTCAATGGCCAAGATGTTGAAGGCCTGTGTGAGCCGCGCACTTTGCTGGTACATTTCCTGCGCGAAAATCTAATGCTTACGGGAACGCACATCGGCTGCGAAACCAGCCACTGCGGCGCTTGCACAGTTGATCTCAATGGGAAGTCAGTGAAGTCCTGCACGGTGCTTGCCGTTCAAGCCAGTGGCGGTGATGTTCTCACCGCCGAAGGCATGACCAATGCCGATGGCACCATGAGCGCATTGCAAGAAGGCTTCCGCCAGATGCATGGTTTACAATGTGGCTATTGTACACCGGGCATGATTGTTCGCGCGCACCGCCTGTTACAAGAAAATCCAAACCCAAGTGAAGAAGAAATTCGCTTCGGCATTGCCGGCAATCTCTGCCGCTGCACGGGTTATCAGAACATCGTCAAATCCATCCAATATGCCGCCATGAAATTGCGTGGCGAAGAATTTAAAGAGGCCGCCCAATGAACGACATGTCCCCCAACAAGATCGAGCGCGAAGCCAAACTTGAAGGCATGGGCTGCAAGCGCAAACGCGTGGAAGATGCGCGCTTTACCCAAGGCAAAGGCAATTTTGTTGATGATATAAAATTGCCCGGCATGTTGCACGGCGATTTTGTGCGCTCGCCCTATGCTCATGCGCGCATTAAAAGCATTAACATCAAGAAGGCGATGAAAGTGCCGGGCGTTCTGGCTGTGCTTACATCAACTGAACTAAAAGGTGTGAACCTCGCTTGGATGCCGACGCTGGCTGGCGATGTGCAGATGGTTTTGGCCGATGGCAAAGTTCTTTTTCAAAATCAGGAAGTAGCCTTCGTTGTTGCCACTGATCGCTACGCCGCTGCAGATGGCTGTGAAGCGGTGGAAGTGGATTATGAAGCGCTTCCAGTTTTGGTTGATCCTTTCAAATCCATGGACAAAGACGCACCTGAACTGCGTGACGATTTGAAAGGCAAAATGACGGGCGCACATGGCCCACGCAAACATTACAACCACATTTTTGAGTGGCAGGTCGGTGACAAAGAAATGACGGATATGGCTTTCAAGAAAGCTGATGTCACCATCAAGGAGTTGATTTCATATCACCGCACCCATCCCTCGCCCTTAGAAACCTGCCAATCGGTCGCCAGCTTCGACAAAATCAAGGGCGAGCTTACAGTCTGGGGCACATTCCAAGCACCCCACGTAATCCGCACGGTGGCTTCGCTGATCTCGACAATTCCTGAACACAAAATCCATGTGATCTCACCAGATGTAGGCGGCGGCTTTGGCAATAAGGTGGGTGCTTATCCCGGCTACATCTGCTCCATCGTGGCGTCCATTGTCACAGGCAAGCCTGTGAAGTGGGTTGAGGACCGCATTGAGAATCTCACATCCACCAGCTTTGCCCGCGATTATCACATGACCTGCGAAATTGCTGCAACCAAAGAAGGCAAAGTGCAAGCTCTTCGCGTGCACGTGTTGGCTGATCATGGTGCGTTTGATGCTTGCGCCGACCCATCAAAGTGGCCTGCGGGTTTCTTCAACATTGTCACTGGCTCCTATGATTTCCCCACCGCGCATTGTGCTGTGGATGGCGTTTACACTAACAAAGCCCCCGGAGGGGTGGCTTATCGCTGCTCCTTCCGCGTAACCGAGGCTGCCTATTGCATCGAACGCGGCATGGATATTTTGGCGCAGAAGCTGAAGATGGATCCGGCCGAATTGCGCTTGAAGAATTTCATCAAGCGTGAACAGTTCCCTTATCAATCCGCTTTGGGGTGGGAATATGACTCCGGCGATTATCACACTGCAATGAAGCAAGGCATGGAGCGAATTGACTATGCTGGCCTTCGCGCGGAGCAGAAAAAACGCCAAGCTGATTTCAAAGCTGGCAAAACCCGCGATATTATGGGTGTTGGTGTTTCATTCTTCACGGAAATCGTCGGTGCTGGCCCATCCAAGAATTGCGACATTCTGGGCATTGCCATGTTCGATAGTTGTGAAATTCGCGTTCACCCGACTGGTTCGGCCTTAGCGCGGGTGGGCACAAAATCCACCGGCCAAGGCCATGAGACCACTTGGGCGCAGATTATCGCAACTGAGATGGGCATTCCTTCCGCAGATATTATGATCGAAGAAGGCAACACCGATACAGCCCCTTATGGCTTGGGCACGTATGGTTCTCGCTCAACGCCTGTGGCTGGTGCGGCGATTGCGATGGCGGCGCGCAAAATTAAGGCCAAGGCGCAAATGATTGCCGCATGGTTGCTGGAAGTGCATGAAGGGGATTTGGTTTTTGATATTGATGGCTTCCGTGTGAAGGGCCTGCCTGAGAAATTCAAATCTATGAAGGAAATTGCTTGGGCAGCCTATCATCAGGTGCCACCCGGCATGGAGCCCGGCTTGGAGGCGGTGAGCTATTACGACCCGCCTAATATGACTTATCCCTTTGGCGCTTATTTCTGCGTCATGGACATCAATGTCGATACCGGTGTCTACACCATCCGCCGCTTCTATGCGTTGGATGATTGCGGCACACGCATCAATCCGATGATCATCGAAGGCCAAGTGCATGGTGGTTTGACGGAAGCCTTCGCCATCGCGATGGGCCAGGAAATTCGTTACGATGCTGGCGGCAATTGCCTGACGGGTTCGTTTATGGATTTCTTCATTCCAACTGCGGTGGAAACACCACATTGGGAAACTGACCATACCGTAACACCATCTCCGCATCATCCGATTGGTGCTAAGGGTGTGGGTGAAAGCCCCAATGTGGGTGGCGTACCTGCGTTTTCAAATGCTGTTAACGATGCCTTCGGGTTCTTGGGCTCAACGCATATCCAGATGCCGCATGACTATTGGCGGAACTGGGAAGCGGCCAAAACCTTGGGCCTCGTTAAGTAGCCCGGGGGCGGATCAGCCGGGCGCGCACCCCAGCCGTCCGGCTGAATTTTACACCATGACACTCACCCTTCCAAATATATCTAGCAAGCTCGCCGAAGCAGGCTATGTGGCCGACCGCGAATTGGCCATGGCTCTGCACTTGATGGATATGTTGCAACGGCCCTTGTTGCTTGAGGGCGAGGCAGGCGTTGGCAAAACCGAAGTGGCCAAAGCCTTGGCTGCGGTTCACAACACGAAGCTTATTCGCTTGCAATGTTACGAGGGGTTGGACCGTGCCGAAGCCCTTTATGAATGGAACTATCAGCGCCAGCTATTAAGCATCCAAGCCCGTAAAGCAGAAGGCGAGAAGGTCAACGAAGACGCTATATTCTCCGAACGCTATCTGCTGGAGCGCCCCTTGCTTGCCGCAATCCGTCAACCCGTTTCGCCCGTCTTGCTGATCGATGAGGTTGACCGAGCCGATGAAGAGTTTGAAGCATTTCTGCTAGAGCTGCTTTCTGATTTTCAAGTGACTATCCCGGAGCTAGGCACCATCAAAGCCAAATCCATTCCACGCGTGATCCTCACATCAAATGGCACCCGCGAAATTTCAGATGCGCTCCGCCGCCGCTGTCTTTATCACTATGTTGACTATCCCGATGCTGATCGTGAAGCAGCAATCTTGCAGCGCCGCTTGCCGAATATTAGTGCAGCTTTCGCACTTCAAATTGCCCGCACCCTTGAAAAAATCCGCAAGGAAGATTTGCGCAAGGTTCCGGGCATTGCCGAAACCTTGGATTGGGCCACCGCCCTGCTCGGTCTCAATCTGAAAGATTTGCATACCAATCCAGAAGCCGTGTTTGACTCGCTGATGACACTGCTGAAAACGCAAGAAGATAAATCGCGCTTCACGCCAGAAGTGGCGCAACGCATTTTGGGAAAAGTCGCATGAGTTGCTGTGGCACACCACCAGACGCTGAAGACCTCAATCTTGTAGGCGAAATTATCCTTAAACGTATTTCAGCTTTCACCGCACTGTTGCGCAACCACAATTTCATCATTGGGCTTAAAGAAAATCAAGATGCGGCAATGCTTGTGGGCAAACTTGACTCAAGTCGTGCAGCAACGTTTCGTTCTGCGTTGAAAACACTTTACTGCTCAAGGCTTTCTGACTGGCGGGAATTTGACGCGCTATTCGATAGTTTCTGGTTTGCCAAGGGAATGAAGAACTTGATGAAAGTGAGCGGCTCATCGGCCGCTTCCACTCAGCCCAGTCTATCAGAACAGTCGCCCAGTTCCAGCAACCAACAAGAAGCCAGCGAACTCATCGACCAAATCACTAATTCAACTGATAGCGAAGGTGAAAAAGGCAGCACCGGAAAAAGCCAAGGGGCATCGCGTGGCGAAAGCTCAGCGCAAAAAGATTTTCGAAAAATCGCGGATCCCGTCGAACTTGCCAAAGCCCACGCCACCGCTGAAAGCTTGGCCAAGGCCATGCGCGCAAGGCTAACCCGCCGCGAAATGGCCCGCGCAAAGGGCTGCCGCATTGATCTGCGCGCCACCATTCGTGAAAACATCGGTCATGGCGGAACACCGATAAGCTTGAGGTGGCGCGCCCGCAAACCCAAGCCTTTGCGCCTTATTGTATTGCTGGATGCTTCAGGCTCGATGGAAATGTATACGGCAGTTTTCACGCGGTTCATTCATGGCGTGCTTGATAGTTTCAAAGAGGCTGAAGCCTTCGTGTTCCACACACGGCTGGCCCATGTTTCATCTGCGATGAAAGAAAAAAACGCATCACGCGCTTTAGAGCGCATGTCATTGATGACGCAAGGTGTGGGCGGCGGCACACGCATTGGTGAAAGCTTGGCCACATTCAACAAGTGGCATGCAAAACGCGTTCTCAATTCGCGCAGTTGCGTGATGATCCTGTCTGATGGCTATGACACGGGTGAGCCGCACGTGCTGCTAGGTGAACTTCGTCGCCTGCGTCAGCGCTGTCGTCGTATCGCTTGGCTTAACCCGATGATGGGTTGGGATGGCTATCAGCCGGAATCGCAAGCGATGAAAGCGGCCCTGCCTTATCTTGATTTGTTTGCGCCAGCGCATAATCTCGAAAGCTTGGCCAAGCTTGAACCCTATTTGGCGAGGTTGTGAGCATGGTGCAGCGTGACGTGATGGATATGGTGTCAGACCTCAAACAAAAAGGCGAAGCGTTTGTGCTGGCAACGGTGGTGCGCACGGTTGCTGTAACCGCTGCCAAGGCTGGCGCCAAAGCGGTGATCCGCCCCGATGGCACAATCACGGGCGGTTGGATTGGCGGCGGCTGCGCGCGGGGGGCAGTTTTAAAAGCAGCGCAGGATGTTTTGGCAGATGGAACACCGCGTCTTATATCCGTGCAACCGCCAACCGAGTTAGAGCTTCACGGTGTTAGCGCCGGGGAAACCAAAGAAGGTGTACGTTTCGCTAAGAATATGTGTCCCAGCCAAGGTACCATGGATATATTTGTGGAGGCGGTGATGCCCAAGCCAAGCTTGGTGATTTGCGGTTCCAGCCCGGTGGCCGTGGCCTTGGCACGTCTTGCCTCAGTGATGGGTTACGCCATAACCGCCTGTGCGCCACAAGCCGAACAGGGCGCTTTTGAAACAGCTGACACCCGAATTGAAGGCTATGCTCTAGCCGTCTCTGACATCGCGCAAAGATTTATCGTTGTCGCGACGCAAGGCAAAGGTGACGAAGCGGCTCTGCGCGCCATCATCGACATTGATGCCAAATACAAATCCTTCGTCGGAAGCCGCCGCAAGATGGCGTCGATCCGCGAAAAACTGGTGGTTGCTGGCGCTTCGCCCGAAAATTTCGATGCTATCAAAGCCCCAGCAGGAGCCGACATCGGCGCTATCTCGCCGGAAGAAATTGCGCTATCAATTTTTGCAGAAATAACGGCCAAACGCCGTCAAAAAATCAGATCATAATTTAGGAACGACTCGATGAATATGAACGGTAGCCAAGTTATTGAAGCCTCGCGCGACACCGTATGGAAGGGCCTCAACAATCCGGACGTGTTGCAAAAGTGCATTCCCGGTTGCAGCAAAATTGATGCGGCATCACCAACAGAGATGAAAGCCACGGTGGTGGTAAAAGTTGGCCCAGTGAAAGCCTCTTTTGCGGGTGAAGTCACTTTGTCGGAACTGAAGCCCCCAGAAAGCTACCGCATTTCCGGCAAAGGCCAAGGCGGTTTTGCCGGCTTTGCCACAGGTGGCGCAACCGTAAAGCTGACCGCTCTGTCGCCAACACAAACCCAGATGGACTACACAGTTGATGCCCAGATCGGCGGCAAACTTGCCATGCTCGGTTCGCGCCTCATCGACTCCACTGCCCAGTCTTTGGCCGGACAATTCTTCACAAAATTCGGCAGCCTGATGAAATCAGCAGGAAACGCTGAAGCCCCGAAAGATGCAAAGGCAAAATCCGCTGTCAAAAAACCAGCAGCCAAGAAAGCAGCCCCAAAGAAAGCACCGCCGAAAAAATCTCCACCCAAGAAAACCAACAAAAAACGTTGATGATAGGCGCGTGCACGTTGAGACCGAAAGTCAGCTGAGGATCTGAAGTGATTTGGGGCCAGTGTCGGGTTGTGACAGAATTGGATTTGAAGCACAGGACCCTGTAGTCAATTAACAACCCGTTCTGCCCAGGATTGTCACCTATGTCTTGGCTAAGCTCTGTTACCTAAGTGTCCGGTATGTACAACTAACCAATGGTGCCCAGGGCCGGAATCGAACCAGCGACACGCGGATTTTCAATCCGCTGCTCTACCAACTGAGCTACCTGGGCAAACGTACAAAGGTCACTTTGCGGGGCTTCCTATAGGTGATCATCCGCCCACTGGCAACCCGTCTTTCGCGGCACAAATTCGCAAGTTTATTCAACCTCGCCCGGCCCGTTTTCAGAAGGCTCATCTGCTTCCACGGCAGGAATGGCATAATGCCCGCCCAACCATTTGTTCAAATCCACTTCGCGGCAGCGGCTGGAGCAGAAAGGATGATGCTTGGCCTCAGAGGGCCGCTTGCAGATCGGGCAAGGCTTGCGTTTGGGAAAGGTCACAACCTTCGCCATAACCCTCAAAGCCCGTTGGGAGGTGCGGCCATCCAGCGTTGCTGAACCGGAAAGCCGGCCCCTTGCAACAGCGCCACTGTCTCATTGAGCGGCAGGCCGATCACCGCCGAATGTGAGCCGGAAAGATAACGCACGAAGGCCTCGGCCCGGCCTTGAATGGCATAGCCCCCGGCTTTGCCCTTCCATTCTTCGCTTCTGAGATAGCTCTCGATATCGTCCCGTGTCAGGCGTTTAAAGCGTAGCTTGGTTTCAACGCAGCGCGTGGTCTTGCTACCATCGGGTGCAATCAAACAGATTGCGGAATAAACCCAATGGGCCCGGCCCGACAGCAATGTCAGGCAATCCTTGGCCACCTGATAAGTTTCAGCCTTGGGCAATATGCGCCGGCCAAGCCCCACAACCGTATCAGCAGCCAACACATAGACACCAGAACCAAGCCCCACAACTTGCGGGGCTTCTTTGGCCTTCAAGGCCTTTTCTTCAGCCAGCCGAAGCGAAAGCCGACGCGGCGTTTCGCGGCGCTGCGGCGTTTCATCAACGTCTGCTGGGTTAAGAAGATCAGGGGCGAGGCCAACCCGGTCCAGAAGCGCCAGCCTCCGGGGCGAGCCGCTTGCCAGAACCAGCCGCGCCGAAACGTCGACCATTTTCTATTTAAACCGATAGTTGATGCGGCCCTTGGTCAAATCATAGGGCGTCATTTCCACCATCACGCGGTCACCTGCCAAAACGCGAATGCGGTTCTTGCGCATCTTGCCCGAAGTGTGGGCAATGATCTCATGGCCATTGTGGTCAAGTTTTACGCGGAAAGTGGCGTTGGGCAAAAGTTCGGCAACAGTGCCTTCAAATTCCAACAGTTCTTCTTTGGCCATGGATATCCTTTGG
>Ga0075023_100000159_pt1 | contig 15821 bp, 12 predicted proteins | sample Str014_FD_71388 | JGI IMG/M metagenome (GOLD analysis project Ga0075023, IMG submission 71388) | Freshwater sediment microbial communities in response to fracking from Pennsylvania, USA - Straight Creek_MetaG_SC_2014 | ecosystem: Environmental > Aquatic > Freshwater > Creek > Sediment | place... | reverse complement strand
ACCCGGCCACCGGCACGATCCACGGCACGCCGGTGCGCGGCGGCGGGTTCGACGTGATCGTCACCGCCACCGACAGCGGCGGTGCGCAGACGCCGGTGTCGATGCGGATCGACGTGGCCGAGACGGCCGCGGGCCCGGCACCCATCAGCGTGTCGCCGAGCGACAACCGCGAGACGCCGCTCGACACCCTCGCCAACCGCACCTACGCGCCGCTGCTGCTCGACGCCGTCAACGCCGTCAAGAGCCTGCAGGGCCTGGGCAACCTGAACGACGCACTGCCGTTGAACGCGGCCATCGCCGCGAGCGGCGGTTTCGGCAGCGGCACCGAGTTGCGCCTCGATCAGGCCGTGATCGGCCAGGTCGTCGGCGACATGAACAATGCGGCACGCGCGCCGGTCAACCTCGCGGCGCTGGCGCCGAGCGGGCTCGACGCGAGCGGCTTCGGCTCTCGCGCGAACAACCAGTCTGCGGCCGCGGCGAGCGGCTTTCTGAGCGACGGCGCGGCACCCGCACCGACACCCGCCGTGCTGCCGCCCGACCCATCGGCGGCATTGGGCGGCGATACCCGCGCTGATCGACCGATCGACACCCTCAACACCGAGCCGGTGCTGCCGAAAACCCTGTCAGGCCAATTGAAGGCCGCAAGCCTCGGGCAGTTCGCCGAGATCGATGCCCTGGCGGCAGCACTGTCGACCGCCTGACGCTCGCCGAAGACTGCCATGCCCAACGCACCGCTGAGAACCAGCCGCCTCGCGCCGATCGTGATCGCCGCCCTTCTCGCCGTCGGCGGCTGCGCGATGAAGCCGCAGAAGATCGACGCCGACGCGGTCGCCGTCGCCGGCAAGGCCCGCCTCGCCGCGGTGATCGCGCAGGAAGAACCGATCACCGGCCCGCTGTCGCTCTACGAGGCGATGGCCCGGGCGCTCAAGTACAACCTCGACCAGCGCATCGAACTGATGGACGAAGCGCTGCGCTGGGAGCAGCTCGAGCTGCAGCGCTTCGAGATGATGCCGTCGCTGGTGGCTTCGAGCGGCTTCACGACGCGCAGCAACGAGGCGGCGTCGCGCAGCAGGTCGCTCGCCAGCGGCAACCAGTCGCTCGAGCCCTCGACCTCGAGCGAGCGCAGTTCGCACACCGCCGATCTGGCCGCGAGCTGGGACGTGCTCGACTTCGGCCTGGCCCGCGTGCGCGCGATGCAGACCGCCGACGAGACGCTGATCTCGCACGAGCGCCGCCGCAAGGTCACGAACCGCATCCTCGAGGACGTGCGCACTGCCTACTGGCGCGCCGTGAGTGCCGACCGCACGTTCAAGAAGCTCGTGAGCCTGCAGGTGCTGGCACAGCAGGCGCTGCGCGAGTCCGAGGCGCTGGAGGAGCGCCGGCTGGTGCCCCCGCTGACGATCCTTTCCTACCAGCGCGACCTGATCGCGGTGCAGGGCGAAGTGCTGAAACTGCAGCGCGAGCTCTCGCTGTCGAAGAGCCAGCTCGCGGCGCTGATCAACCTGGCGCCGAACACCGAGTTCACGCTCGTGCTGCCGAGCCGTACCGACGTGGTGCCCGAACTCCCCGGCGCCGCCGACGACATGGTGCTGACCGGCCTGCGCTTTCGGCCCGAGGTGCACGAAGCGAGCTACCGCGGCCAGATCAACGTCCTCGAGAAACAGACCGCCTTCCTGCGCACGTTGCCGAGCCTGAAGGGCATCCTCGGCATCAACTACGACAACAACACCTATCTGAGCCACGGCAGCTGGCTCAGCGCCAGCGCGCGCATCAGCTGGAACCTGCTCGACGTGTTCCGCTACCCCGCGCACAAGCGCGTGCTCGAGGCCGAGACGCGGGTGCTCGAACAGCGCGAACTGGCGCTGACGATGGCCGTGGCCACGCAGGTGCACGTGGCGCGGCTGCGCTTCCAGCTGCTGGCGCAGGAGCTCAACTCGATCCGCCGCTCGTACGTGGTTCAGGAACGCATCCTCGCGCTGTCGCGCGGCGGCTTCAAGGCCAAGTCGGTGAGCCAGCAGAGCCTGGTGCGCGAAGAGATGAACGCGGTGCTGTCGGAGGTGCGCTACGACAGCGCCTACGCCGACCTGCAGAACGCCTACGCCAACCTGTACGCCTCGATGGGGCTGGACAACTTCGAGATCGAGAACACCGACGCGATGCCGGTGGCGAAGTTCGCCGCGGCCCTCGAGGCGCACTGGAACGACCGGGCGCTGACGCTGCCCTCGATGAACGAAAGCGAGCCATGAAAAACCGTTCGATCGCCCTGGCCGTCGCGTTCGGCGTCGTCGCCGTCGGGCTGCTGATGTGGCGGGAGCCGCCCGCTGCCGCCGCCGCTGCCGCCGCCGCCGTGAGCCCGACCGCCGCGGCGGCCACACTGACGTCGCCGGGGATCGCGCCGGGGATCGCGCCCGGGATCGCGCCCGGGATCGCGCCCGTGAGGGTCGAGGAGGCGGCCTCCGCCGCGCGGCCCGAGCCGGCGCCCGAGGTCGCCGGCTCGGCGCGCGGCGTGATCCGCCCGGTGCACGAAGCCACGCTGTCGTCGCGCGCCCCGGCGCGCATCGTCACCATGCCGCTGACCGAAGGCATGCGGTTCCGCAAGGGCGACCTGCTGATCGCCTTCGATTGCGAGCGCTCGCAGGCCGAGGCCCGGGCGGCCGACTCGGCCGTGCTGGTGCAGACCAAGACGGTCGAGACCAACGTCGAGCTCGATCAGTTCAACGCGATCGGCAAGAACGACCTGCTGATCTCGAAGGCGCAGCTCGCCAAGGTGGTGGCCGAGGCCGAGGCGCTGAAATCGCAGCTGCGCGACTGCAACCTGTTCGCGCCGTTTTCCGGGCGCATCGTCGAGCGCCTGGCGCACGCGCACGAAACGGTCTCGGGCAGCCAGCCGCTGCTGAAGATCGTCGACACCGACGCGCTCGAACTCGACCTGATCGTGCCGTCGGCGTGGCTGCAGTGGATCGCCGTCGGCTCCAGGCTCGAGTTCGTGATCGACGAGACCGGCCAGACGGTGAGCGCCTCGGTAAGCCGGCTCTCGCCATCGGTCGACCCGGTCAGCAAGACCACGCGGCTGATCGCGCGCTTCGAAGGCCTACCCGCCGGCAAGCCGATGCTGCCCGGCATGAGCGGCACGGCGCAGTTCGCCGGCGCGGCACGCACATGATCACGCTCGACCGCGCGCCCGTGACCGCCGCCCCGTCGGCGGCGGCCCGCGCGCGTCCGGTCGAGGCGGCGCTGCGGCTGCTGCACCACGAGGCCGAGATCCGCCGCTTCGGCGACGAGGCGGCACTGCTGCATCACCTGGTCAACGAGATCGGCGGCGTGGTGCCCTGCGGCCAGGTGATGCTGTGGCGCCGCCGGCGCAGCACGCGCCGGATGCAGCTCGCGCAGGTCGCCGGCCTGACCGAGATCGACCGCGATGCACTCCTGGTGCGCGCGCTCGAAGACGCGGTGGCGGCCCTCTCCCCGGCCGCGCTCGGCGAACCGCTCGAACTCGATCTCGCCGCACTGGCAGCGCAGGGCGGGGTCGGCGCGAAGACCGACGCCACCGAGGCACTGTTGCAGCACCCGCATCGCCACGCACTCTGGGCACCGCTGAAGGACCGGGCCGGCGCGGTCGACGCCGGCGTGCTGTTCCTGCGCGAATCGGCGTTCAGCGCCGGCGAGCTGACGCTGCTGAAACGCCTCGCCGAGACCTATGCGCACGCCTGGGGCGCGCTGCCGCGACGCCGCGGTTTCGGCAGCGGGCTGCGCGTGGCGCCCGGGCGCGCACTGCTCGGCGGTGCCGGCCTGGTCGCGGCGCTGTGCTGGCCGGTGCGGCTCAGCGTGATGGCGCCGGTCGAGGTGGTGGCAGACCGGCCGGTCGTCGTCACCTCACCGATCAACGGCGTGATCCGCTCGATCGCGGTGGCGCCGAACAGCGCCGTCGCGCCGGGCGCGCTGCTGCTGCAGTTCGAGGACATCCAGCCGCGCAACGAGATGGTGCTGGCGCAGCAGCGGCTTTCGGTGGCGCGGGCGCGCGACCTGCGCACCGGCGCCGCGGCGTTCCGCGACCCCGCAGCGGCGCACGAGATGGCGATCGCGCGCGCCGAGTACGAGCTCGCGCGGGTGAGCCACGACTACGCGGTGCAAGTGCTGGCGCGCACCTCGCTCACGGCGCCGGCCCCCGGCGTCGCGATCTACACCGACCGGCGCGACTGGGAAGGCCGCGCGGTGCAGGTCGGCGAAGAGATCATGCAGGTCGCCGACCCGGCACGCGTCGCGTACCGCGTCGACCTCTCCACCGCCAACGGCATCCGGCTCGACGAGCGCGCGCCGGTCGACGTGTTTCTCGACAGCGCGCCGCTCGGCGGCCTGCCCGGCCGGTTGCGCTCTGTCAGCTACACGCCGAAGACCGCGCCGGGCGGCCTCAGCAACTACACCGTCCTGGTCGACCCGGCCGTGGGCGATGCGTCCACCGAGGTACCGCGCATCGGTGCGCGTGGCACCGCGCGACTCTACGGCGAGCGCGTGCCGCTGGCGGTGCAACTGCTGCGCCGGCCGGTCGTGGCATTGCGCCAGACGCTGGGCTTCTGAGCGATGAGCACGCTCGCTGCGACCCCCTTCGCGATGCCCACGCGGCCGACGCAGCCCACGCAGTCCACGCTGCCCGCGTTGCGCGAAGAGCTGCGGCTCGAGCCCGCACGCGCCGATCACGACGGCGCGCCACGCTGGCGCCTGTGCGACCCGCTGCGCAATCGCTTCTTCCTGCTCGGCGACGCCGACGTGAAGCTGCTGTCGCTGTGGGGCTGCGGCACGCCCGCCGCGCTGCGCGAGACGCTCGCCGCGAGCGGCCACGCGCTCGACACGCAGCAGCTCGAGGGGCTTGTCGCGTTCCTGCGCGAGCACCAGCTCGTGCGCGCCGACGATCGCACCACGCAGCAGCGCCTGCTGGCGCAGACGCGGCAGGCCGCGGTGCGCGGGCCGGCCTGGGCGCTGCGCCAGCTGCTCGGCTTTCGGATGCCGCTGTGGCGCCCGCAGACCTTCCTGCTGCGCAGCCTGCCGGCACTGCGCTCGCTGTGGTCTGCGCCGGTCGTCGCCGCCTGGTCCGCGGCGACCCTGCTCGGCCTGTACCTCGCGAGCCGGCAGTGGGAGGCGTTCCTCGCGACCTTCGGCGAGTTCCTCACACCGGGCGGCTTTGCGGCGTTCGCGCTCGCGCTCGCCGGCCTGAAGCTGATCCACGAGCTCGGCCACGCGTATGCCGCCGCGCACCATGGCTGCCGCGTCGGCAGCATCGGCGTGTGCGTCGCGATGGGCGTGCCGATGCTCTACACCGAAACCGGCGACACCGCGCGGCTCGACGCCCGCGCGCCGCGCCTGTGGATCGCCGCCGGCGGCGTGCTGGCCGAGACGTTCGTCGCCGGCCTCGCCACCCTGGCCTGGAGCCTGTTGCCCGACGGCAGCCTGCGCAGCGCGGCGTTCGTGATCGCGACCTCGAGCTGGGCGATGAGCCTGGCCGTCAACCTGAACCCGTTCTCGCGCTTCGACGGCTACTACTTTCTCGCCGATGGCCTGCGCATCGACAACCTGCAACCGCGCGCGCTGCGCTACGCCGGGTGGTGGCTCGGTCGCATGCTGTGGGGCCCGATCGAAGCAGCGCCCGAGGCCGCGCCTGCAGGCCGCGCCGCACTGTTCGTCGGCTACGGCGCGCTCGTCTGGCTGTGGCGGCTGTCGCTCAATGCCGGCATCTCGTGGATGGTCTACACCCAGATGTTCAAGACCGCCGGCGTGTTGGTCGGCGTGTTCGCTGCGTGGCTGCTGATCGCGCAGCCGATGGCGCGGCGGGCGCGCGGCTGGTGGCAACGCCGTGCGGCCGTCACGCGGCCGCGTCGGCTCGGGTCGATCCTGTTCGGCGGCGCGCTGCTGCTCGGGCTGCTGTGGCCGCTCGACCGCCACGTGGCGGTGCCGGCGATGCTCGGCTGGCAGCGCTCGGCGGTGATCCAGCCGCCCGAGAACGCGCAGGTGGTCGAGGTGCTGGTGCATGCCGGGCAGACCGTGAAGGCCGGCGAGGTGCTGCTGCGCCTGAGCTCGCCCGAGCTGCAGGTCAAGCGCGCCCAGGCGCGGCTCGCCGCGCTCGCGGCCGACGAACGCCTCGACCGCATCGGTGGCGACTCGAAGGACCGCGCCGATGCCGCCGTGCTGGTGCAGCAGCGCCTGGAGGCGCGCGCCGATGTGCAGGGCCTGGCCGACCGCGCCGACCTGCTCGAGGTGCGCGCCGCCGAAGATGGCCGCATCGTCGACCTGCGCGCGAACCTGCAGCCCGGCCAGTGGGTGCGGCCCGACATGACGCTGGCGCGGCTGCTGTACGGCGCGTCGCTCGATGCGCGCGGCTTCGTCGCAGAGCGCGAACTGCCGCGGCTGCGCCTGGGTGCCGCGGGCCGTTTCGTCGCCGAAGACCCGGCCTGGCCGGCAATCGACGTGCGCTTGCGCGAGATCGAGCCGACCGCCGCGGAGACGATCAGCCCCGAAGCGCTGAGTTCGATGTACGGCGGCGTCGTCGCGGCCCAGGCCAACGCCGCCGGCAAGCCGGTGCCGGTGGTCGCGCAACATCGCACGGTGTTCGCGACGACATCGACGTCGCCGGCCGCCGATGCGACGCCGCCGATGCCGATGCAGCTGCGCGGCGAAATCCGGCTCGACGCCGCGCCGCAGAGCATCGCCGCGCAAGTCGGCCGCCAGGCCTGGCGGCTCGTGATGAGCGAGTTGCGCAGCTGAACGCCCGGCCCGCGTATCCATAACCTTTTCGACGCAAGGAACCGCCACCATGTCGCCATCACTATCACGTCGCCGGCTGCTGCAGTTTGCCGCCACGAGCGGGCTCGGCCTGCCCGCGCTGCTCGCCCGCGCCGCAGGTGGCCGGGTGCTGACGAACTTTCCGCCGAACCCGACCTCCGACGCCGTGACCGCCCTGGTGCTGCAGCCGCTGGTCGGCCGCTACCAGCCCGCGCTCGATGCGCGGCTGACGCACCTGACCGGCCAGACCGGCTCGGCGCGCGCACTCGATGCGCTGCGCGAGGGCCCGGACGACGGCAGCGAGGTGCTGCTCGCGTCGAGCAGCACGATGACCCTGATGCCGCTGCTGCGCATGGGGGCGGCCAGCGGCTCGATGGGCGACTTCCGCGCGGTCGTGCCGCTGCTCGAGTTCACCTCGGTCTACTGCATGGGCAAGGGGGTGCCGGCCAACGTGAAGACGCTGGCCGACTACGTGCGCTGGGTCGCCGACACGCCGGGCAAGGACGTGTTCTGCGTGCCCGGCATCGGCACCGCCCCGCAACTGATGGGGCTGACGATGGCGCGCAACATGAGGATCGCCCTCAAGGCCGTGGCCTACCAGAGCGCGGCCGCGATCCGCAAGGAGCTGGTCAGCGGCGGGCAACCGGCCGGCGCGCTCTCGGTGTTCTTCGCTCACGCCGGCATCGCTTCCGGCGAATTGCGGCCGCTCTTCGTCGGCAGCGAGAAGCGCTGGCCGGGCTTGCCCGAAGTGCCCGCGCTGGCCGAGTTGATGACGACCGGCGTCGACACGACCGAGACGCTCGGCTTCTACACGCGCACGAGCGTCGCCGACGGCAAGGTGAACGAGCTCAACGAGGCGACCTGCGGCGTGCTCGCGGCGCCGGCATTCGCCGAATTCGCGCGCGCGAATCTGGCCGCGGTGCGGCCGCTGAGCGCGTCGGCCTACGGCGAGGAGCTCGCCGCCGAGCGGCGTCGCTGGGCGCGGCTGCTGCGCACCGAGCTCGCCGGCTTCGAAAGCTGAGCATGAATTTCTTCCACCCTCCATCGAGAACCCGCGAAATGACCGTCAATCATCACAGGCGCCACCTGATCAGACTCGCCGCGGCGAGTGCATTTTCCGTCGCGGGGCTGCCGGCGCGCGCGGGCACGGGCCAGGTCTACTTCGGGTTCCAGAGCGGGCCGCTCGTCAACGGCCTGGCCGACATCCTCCTGCCGCGTCTGGCGGGCCAATACCGGCAGCCTTTCGACACGAAGCTGACGCACCTGCCCGGCAACGGCTCGGCCCGCGCGTTCGAGGCGTTGAAGAACGGCCCGGACGACGGCAGCAGCATGATCCTCGCCCCGAGCGAGATGCTCACCGTGCTGCCGCTGGTGCGCCCGTCTGCCGGCTTCGAGCCGATGACCGACCTGGCGCCGATCGCGCCGCTGATCGAGTTCGCGTTCGCGTTCTGCGTCGGCCCTGCCGTGCCCGCCGATGTCAAGACGCTGGACGACTACAAACGCTGGGTCTCGGACACGCCGAACCGCGCCACCTACGGCGTGCCGGCGCTCGGCACCGGCCCGCACTTCTTCACGGTGCTGATGGCGCGCTCGATCGGGGTGCCGCTGCGCGCGGTGCCCTACCAGGGCAACGCGCCGCTCGTGAAAGACCTGATCGGCGCGGGCCAGCCTGCAGGCATGGTCCAGATCGGCATCGCGAACGAGGCCTTCAAGTCGGGTGCGCTGCGCCCGCTGTTCGTCGTCCCGGCGAAGCGCTGGCCCGGCTTGCCCGACGTGCCCACGCTGCGCGAGGCGACGGGCATCACGCTGGCGGCCTCGTCCACCTACGGCTTCTTCGCGCGCGCCTCGACCCCGGCGGCCAAGGTGAAAGAGCTCAACGAAGCGATCTGCGCGGTCCTGCGCGGCCCCGAGATGGCCGCGTTCACGGCGTCGACATCGACGACCCCACTCAACGCGAGCCCCGCCGAGTTCGCGGCGGAACTCGCCGCCGCGCGCCGCAGCTGGGCGCAGGCCATCGCGAAAGAGGGTTTCACGCTCGACAGCTGACAGATCGACGCCGCGAACGCCGGACCCCGCAACCCGCAAACCGCCGGCCGGCATGGCCTTCCGGCACAGGCCCAGGAGAAAAACCGATGACATCGCCGATTCGCAGACGAAACCTCCTGCAGTTCGCAGCCGCCAGCGCGCTCGTGCTGGCCGGCCCCGGCGCGCGAGCCGCCGGCGGTCGCGTGTATTTCGGTTTTCAGGCCGGCACCCTCTCGAACGCGATCGCCGAGATGGTGCTCAAGCCGCTGGCCCGCGACTACCCGCTGCAATTCGACACCAAGCTGACTTTCGTGCCCGGCAACTCATCGGCCCGCGCGTTCGACGCCATCCGCAACGGCCCGGCGGACGGAACGAACATGGTCCTGGTGCCCAGCAGCATCGTGTTTTTCTCGCCGCTGATGAATCCGACCGCCGCCAGCGACCCGTTGACCGACCTGGCCCCGGTCGCACCGGTGTTCCAGTTCGCGTTCATGTTCTGCGTCGGGCCGGCGGTGCCGGCCGCCGTCAGGACGCTGAAAGACTACGCCGCCTGGCTCGGCGAAACACCGACCAAGGCCACGTATTGCGTGCCGGCACTCGGGTCGCAACCGCACGCCGTCGCCACGATGATGTCGCGCTCGATCGGTGTGACGCTGCGCGCGGTCGCCTACCAGGGCAACGCACCTGTCGTGAAGGAGGTGGTGGGCGGCGGGCAACCGGCCGGGATGATCCAGATCGGCACCGCCAACGAGGCCGTGCGGTCCGGCGAGCTGCGTCCGCTGTTCGTGGCGGCGGCCCGGCGCTGGCCGGGCCTGCCCGATGTGCCGACCTTGAACGAACTCACGGGGCTCTCGCTGTCGAGCCCCGACAGTTACGGCTTCTTCGTCCACGCGTCGACGCCGGCCGAGAAGGTGGCGACCCTCAACGATGCGATCTCGTCGTTGGTTCGGCGGCCGGAAATGGCGGCATTGGCAGCGACGCTCTCGACGGTGCCGAACCCCGCGAGCGCGGCAGACTATGCGGCCGAACTGGCGGCGGATCGGAAGTACTGGGCCCGGTTGCTCAAGCAGGAATCCTTCAAGCTGGAGACGTGACGGCCAGACGCTGCGGTGCGAGCGGGGTTCAATCGTTCGCGAAGCTGTACGGGCCGCCGCGCGCCAGTGCGCGCTGATAGGCCGGCCGCGCATGAATGCGCTTCAGGAACGCCATCAGCTTCGGCCGGCTCGCATCGAGCCCGGCGCGCTGCGCGGCGGCCTCGACCGGGAAGCTCATCTGGATGTCGGCCGCGCTGAATTCGGTGCCCGCGAACCATTCGCTCTTGCCGAGTTCGGCCTCCATGAAATCGAGCTGGCGCTTCAGGTTCGGCTCGACCATCGCGGCCAGCACCTTGTTCGACAGCCCCTTCGCGATCGGCTTCGCGAAGAACGGCATCGGTGTGACCTTGATGCGTTCGAAGATCAGCTTCAGCAGCAACGGCGGCATCGCCGAGCCTTCGCCGAAGTGCAGCCAGTAGCGCCAGCGCAGCAGCTCGGGCGACCAGGTCGGCGGCACCAGGCGGCCACGGCCGTAGCGCTCGAGCACGTATTCGACGATCGCGCCGGTTTCGGCCACGGTGATGTCGCCGTCGGTGATCACCGGTGACTTGCCGAGCGGGTGCACCTGCATCAGCTCCGGCGGCGCGAGCATGGTTTTCGCATCGCGCTGGTACTTCTTGATCTCGTAGGGCAGGCCCAGCTCCTCCAGCAGCCAAAGCACGCGTTGCGATCGGGAGTTGTTCAGGTGGTGGACGGTGATCATGGATCGGTGCGCTCCGCGTTTCAGGTGGGACACATTGTGAGGGGCGGCCCGAGCGTTCGCGGGGAAAGCGGGGCGCGGTATTCTCCGAGCCCATGAGACCACGATCGACGCAGCGGGCCGAGCGCCGGGCCGCCCCAAGCCGGCCCGCACCCCATCGGGTGGTCGTCCGACGTACACGTCGGACGGGGGGCTGACATGTATGCGCCCTTTTTCGGTCTGAAGCACGAGCCGTTTTCGATCGCGCCCGACCCCCGCTACCTGTTCATGAGCGAGCGCCACCGCGAGGCGCTGGCGCACCTGCTGTACGGCGTCAACGGCGGCGGCGGCTTCGTGCTGCTGAGTGGCGAGATCGGCGCCGGCAAGACCACCGTGTGCCGCTGCTTCCTGGAGCAGATCCCGCGGCGCACGAACGTGGCCTACATCTTCAACCCGAAGCTGACGGTGCTCGAACTGCTGCAGTCGGTGTGCGACGAGTTCAACATCCCGCCGCCCACCGGTGCGCGCGGCGAACCCACGGTGAAGGACTACCTCGACCCGCTCAACGAGTTTCTGCTTCGCACGCACGCGGTCGGCCAGAACAACGTGCTGATCATCGACGAGGCGCAGATGCTCTCGGCCGAGGTGCTCGAACAGCTGCGCCTGCTGACCAACCTCGAGACCAACGAGCGCAAGCTGCTGCAGATCGTCCTGATCGGCCAGCCCGAGCTGCGCGACCTGATCGCCCGGCCCGAACTCGAGCAGCTCGCGCAGCGCGTGATCGCGCGCTACCACCTCGGCGCGCTGACCGCCGACGAGACCGAGCGCTACCTGCGCCATCGGCTGTCGGTCGCGGGCATGACGGTCGCGATGCCGTTCGACGCGAAGGCGATCGCGCGCATCCACCAGCTCTCGCGCGGCGTGCCGCGCCGCATCAACCTGCTCGCCGACCGCGCGCTGCTCGGCGCGTATTCGGCCGGAAAAGGCCAGGTCGATCGCGTGATCGTCGACAAGGCCGCGGCCGAGGTCTTCGGCAAGGAGCACATCGGCCTGAGCGGCCTGAGCGGCGCGCCGGCCGCCGATCGAAGGCAGCGCTGGGGCATCGCCGCATTGGCAGGCGCAGCGATCGCGGCGGTCGCGCTGCTGCTGTACAGCCTGCCGCGCAGCGCGGTGCCGACGGCGACTTCTGCCGCGGCGCCCGCAACCCGGCCCGCGTCGGCTGCGGCCTCTGCGTCTGCATCGACGCCGAGCGCGAGCGCGGCGGCGCCCACGTTCCTGACCGCCGCCGATCTGCACGCGCGCTTCAAGGCACTGCCGCACGACGAGCGCGACGCCTGGCGCGATCTCGCACCCGCCTGGAAGCTCGCGCTGGCCGCCGACGATGCCGACCCATGCACGACCGCGCAGCGCAGCGGGCTGCAGTGCTTTCGCAGCGCCAGCACCACGCTCGCGGTGATCCGCCAGCTCGATCGGCCGGGCATCCTGACCCTGCGCGATGCCGACGACAACCCGGTCTACGCCGTGCTCATCGGCCTCACCGACAAGGCCGCGACGCTGCGCCTGGGAGCGAGCGTGCGGACGATCTCGCTGGTCTCGCTGGCCACGCTGTGGCGCGGCGAATTCGCGACGCTCTGGCGCGCACCGCCCGGCTATGCGGGCAAGGTCGTCGACGCGAATTCGGGCGCGATCGCCGGCTGGGTCGGCAAGCAACTCGCGACGCTGCAGGGGCAGCCTGCCGCCACCAGCGATGCGGCGTGGCGCGCGCAGGTCTCGTCGTTCCAGATCTCGCAGGGCCTCAAGCCGGACGGGCTCGCGGGCCCGACGACCTTCATGCAGCTCAACCGCGCCAGCGGCGTGGAAGAGCCAAGGTTGCGCGCAGACGCGGCCACGTACTGACAGCGAGGCCACCATGTCCTACATCCTCGACGCCCTTCGCAAGGCCGATGCCGAACGCGACCGCGGCAACGTGCCCGGCATCCACGCGCAACCGAGCTTCGGCGGCCCGCTGCCGACGAGCGCGCAGCCAGCCGCGAAGCCCTGGCTCTGGCTCGCCGGCGGTGCGGCCGCTGTGCTCGTCGTCGGCGGCCTTGCCTGGTACCTGATCGGCCCCGCGCGCAACGCGGCCGAGGTGCCGACGGCTGCGCCGGTGTCGACCCCGATCGCCGCAGCACCGCCGCCGGTGGCGGTCGCACCTGTGGCGGCCGCACCTGTGGCGGTCGCACCGCCACCGCCGCAACCGATCGCGCCCAGGCTCGAAGCGCCCGCACCGGCTGCGCGCAAGCCCAGGCCGACGCCACCCGCTGCCAGTGCGGCGCCCACCACCGAAGCCAAGCCGGCGACAGCGGCGGGCGAGAAGGTGTACACGCTCGCCGAGTTGCCGGCAGAGATTCGCCGCCAGTTGCCCAACGTCGCGGTCGGCGGCTCGATGTACTCGGCCCGGCCGGCCGATCGCATCCTGATTATCAACGGGCAGGTGCTGCACGAAGGCGACAAGATCGCCCCGGAACTGACGCTGCAGCAGATTCGCCTGAAAGGCGCGCTGCTCGACTTCAAGGGCTATCGGTACACGATCGCGTTCTGAACGAATCAGATCGACATCAGATCGACATCAACGCCCGCACGCCGTCGGCTTCCATGGTCTCGCCGCGACCGCGCTGGATGATCTCGCCGCGCTCCATCACGATGTACTGATCGGCGAGTTCGGCCGCGAAGTCGTAGAACTGCTCGACCAGCACGATCGCCATCGTGCCGCGGTCGGCCAGCATGCGGATGACGCGGCCGATGTCCTTGATGATGCTGGGCTGGATGCCTTCGGTCGGCTCGTCCAGGATCAACAGCCTGGGCCCGGCCGCCAGCGCACGCGCGATTGCGAGCTGCTGCTGCTGGCCGCCGGAGAGGTCGCCGCCGCGGCGGTTGATCATCTGCTTGAGCACCGGGAACAGCTCGAACAGTTCGGCCGGGATCGGTGCCGATCCGCTCTTGTAGGCCAGGCCCATGCGCAGGTTCTCCTGCACCGTGAGCCGACCGAAGATCTCGCGACCCTGCGGCACGTAGCCCACACCCTTGCGCACGCGCTCGTACGGCGTGTCTTTCGTGATCGGCGCGCCGTCGAGCTGGACCGTGCCGGTCTTGACCGGCACCACGCCCATCATGCTTTTCAGCAGCGTCGTCTTGCCGACACCGTTGCGGCCGAGGATCACCGTGACCTCGCCGAGCTTCGCCTCCATCGAGACGTTGCGCAGGATGTGCGAGCCACCGTAGTACTGGTTGACGCCGTCGACCTTGAGCATGTCAGCGGCCAAGGTAGACCTCCACGACCTTCTCGTTCGCCTGGACTTCACTCAACAGCCCTTCGGCCAACACGCTGCCCTCGTGCAGCACCGTGACCTTCTTCCCGTTGCGCCCGTTCTGCGTCAGCTCGCCGATGAACTTCATGTCGTGCTCGACGACGACCAGCGAATGACTGCCTTCGAGCGACAAGAACAACTCCGCCGTGCGCTCGGTCTCCTCGTCGGTCATGCCCGCCACCGGCTCGTCGAGCAGCAGCAGCTTCGGGTCCTGCATCAGCAGCATGCCGATCTCCAGCCACTGCTTCTGCCCGTGCGAGAGCAAACCGGCGACGCGTTGTGCGCTGTCTTTCAGGTGGATCAGCGTCAGCATCGCGCCGATCCGGTCGAGCTGCTCGTCGGTCAGCCGGAAGAACATCGATGCACGCACGCCGCGGTCGGCCTTCAATGCGAGTTCGAGGTTCTCGAACACGCTGAGGTGCTCGAACACGGTGGGCTTCTGGAACTTGCGGCCGATGCCGATCGACGCGATCTGGTTCTCGCGCAGGCGCAGCAGATCGATGGTCGAACCGAAGAAGGCCTTGCCGAGATCGGGGCGGGTCTTGCCGGTGATCACGTCCATCATCGTCGTCTTGCCGGCGCCGTTCGGGCCGATGATGCAGCGCATCTCGCCGGCGCTGATGCTCAGGCTCAACGCGTTCAACGCCTTGAAGCCGTCGAAGCTGACGGTGATGTCGTCGAGGTAGAGGATCGCGCCGTGCGTCACGTCGAGTTCGCCGGTGGCGATGCGGCCGTAGCTCGTCTCGCGGCCACCGGATTCGGTGGTGGTCGGCACCGGGCGGCCCTCGTGGATCGCCTTGATGCGGGCGCCGGCGGCCATCAGTTCGGGCGTCATGTTCCTTCCTTCTTGCGACGCACCAGGCCGATGATTCCCTGCGGCAGAAAGATCGTCACGAGGATGAACAACAGGCCGAGAAAATACAGCCAGACCTCCGGGAAGGCCTGCGTGAACCAGCTTTTCGCACCGTTGACGAAGAAGGCACCGACGATCGGCCCGATCAGCGAAGCCCGCCCGCCGACGGCGGCCCAAATCGCGATCTCGATGCTCGATGCGGTCGACATCTCGCCCGGGTTGATGATGCCCACCTGCGGCACATAGAGTGCCCCGGCGACGCCGCACATCACCGCCGAGATCACCCAGATCGCGAGCTTGTAGCGCAGCGGGTCGTAGCCGGTGAACATCACGCGGGTCTCGGCGTCGCGGATCGCCTGCAGCACGCGGCCGAACTTGCTGTTCACGAGCCCCCTTGCCATCAGGAAGAAGCCGATCAGCGTGCACCCGGTCAGCACGAACAACGTCATCCGCATGCCGGGTGTCGCGATCGGCATGCCGAGGATGCGTTTGAAATCGGTGAAGCCGTTGTTGCCGCCGAAGCCGGTTTCGTTGCGGAAGAACAGCAGCATCATCGCGAAAGTCATCGCCTGGGTGATGATCGAGAAATACACGCCCTTGATGCGCGAGCGGAACGCGAAGAAGCCGAACACGAACGCGAGCAGGCCGGGCACGAGCGGCACTAGGATCAGCGTGGCGATGAACGAATCGCTGAGCGCCCAGGTCCACGGCAGCTCCTTCCAGTTCAGGAACACCATGAAGTCGGGCAGGTCGCTCTGGTAGTTGCCGTCGCGGCCGATCTGGCGCATCAGGTACATGCCCATCACGTAGCCGCCGAGTGCGAAGAACACGCCGTGGCCGAGCGAAAGGATGCCGGTGTAGCCCCAGATCAGGTCCATCGCGAGCGCGGCGATCGCGTAGCACATGATCTTCGCAACCAGCTGCACCGCGTACTCGGAAAGGTAGAACGGGCTGCCCTTGGGCACCACCAGATTCAGGATCGGCACGAGCACCGCGACCACGACGATCGCCGCGAGCACACCGCCCCAGGCCTTGCCCGTGAGCAGGCCGCG
>Ga0075023_100000155_pt1 | contig 16015 bp, 16 predicted proteins | sample Str014_FD_71388 | JGI IMG/M metagenome (GOLD analysis project Ga0075023, IMG submission 71388) | Freshwater sediment microbial communities in response to fracking from Pennsylvania, USA - Straight Creek_MetaG_SC_2014 | ecosystem: Environmental > Aquatic > Freshwater > Creek > Sediment | place... | reverse complement strand
GGCGACGAAAGACGGCAAGCGCCATTTCGAGGTGATCGAAGAAGAATGCGTCGGCTGCAACCTGTGCGTCTCGGTCTGCCCGGTGCCCGAGTGCATCACGATGCACGCGCTGAAGCCCGGAGACACCGACCCGCGTACCGGACAATGGGTGAGCGGCGAATACGCCAACTGGACCACGCACCCGAACAACCCGGCGCGCGTGGGCTGATCCTTCTACACCTGCCCCGCGAGCTCCTCACTTGTCGTCACCACCTGCGCTGCTGCCCACCGTCGAAGTCCAGGGGGTTTCGGTCGTCTACCCCGCCAAGGAAAACACCGTCACGGCGCTGGACAACGTGAACCTGAGCATCCAGCCCGGCGAGTTCATCTCGCTGATCGGCCCCTCGGGCTGTGGCAAGACGACGCTGCTGCGGGTGATCGCCGACCTGGAGCAGATCACCTCGGGCATCGTCCGCGTGAACGGCCTGTCGACGCGGGATGCGCGTCTGGCGCGCGCCTACGGCTACGTGTTCCAGGCCCCCGCCCTCTTCCCCTGGCGCACCGTGCTGGGCAACTGCTGCCTGCCGCTGGAGATCCACGGCCTAGACAAGGCCAGGGCGCGCGCGGTGGCGATGGAACACCTCGAACGCGTCGGCCTGAAGGGCTTCGAGGGCAAGTACCCGTGGCAGCTCTCGGGCGGCATGCAGCAGCGCGTGTCGATCGCGCGTGCGCTCGGCTTCGAGCCCAAGCTGCTGATGATGGACGAGCCCTTCGGCGCGCTCGACGAGATCACGCGGGATCGTTTGAACGAGCAGTTGCTGCGGCTCTGGCGCTCTGACCAAGGAGGTGAACGCCGCACGGTCGTCTTCGTCACGCACTCGATCCCCGAGGCGGTGTTCCTATCGTCACGCATCGTCGTGATGTCGCCGCGGCCGGGGCGCATCGTCGACCTGATCGAGTCCGGCCTGCCGGCCGACCGCACGCTCGAGATCCGCGACACGCCGGAGTTCGCCGAGATTTCGCACCGCGTGCGCATGTCGTTGCAGGACGGGCATGGCGCGAATGTCGGTCACTGACGCGGATCGCGGTGGCTTCGGTACCGTCTGGCACCGTGCCGGCCCGGTGCTCACCGTGCTCGGCGTCGTGCTCGTGCTTTGGTATGTACTCGCGGTCTGGCTGAACGCGCCACAGGTGATCGAACGCACGCTCTCGTCGCAACCCGGCTGGGGCGCAGCCGACCTGATGCGGCTGACCTGGTCGATGGACCGCCCAGTGCTACCGGCCCCGCACCAGATAGCGCTCGACCTGTTCGACTCGATCGTCAACTGGCCGATCGATTCGCCGCGCAACCTGCTGTACCACGCCGCCGTCACGAGCTCGGCCACGCTGCTCGGCTTCGCGATGGGCACGCTGCTGGGCGCGGTGCTGGCGGTCGCGATCGTTCACTCGCGCACGCTCGACCGCAGCCTGTTCCCGTGGATCATCGCGTCGCAGACGGTGCCGGTGCTGGCGATCGCGCCGATCATCATCGTGATCCTCGGCAGCCTGGGAATGAGCGGCACGTTTCCGAAGGCGATCATCTCGATGTACCTGTGCTTCTTTCCGGTCGCGGTCGCGCTCGTCAAAGGGCTGCGCTCGCCGGGGGTGATCGAGATGGAGCTGCTGCACACCTATGCGGCGTCGCCGCGCCAGACGTTCTGGAAGCTGCGCGTGCCGGCCTCGCTGCCGTTCCTGTTCCCGTCGCTGCGCGTGGGCATCGCAGCCGGCCTGGTCGGCGCGATCGTCGGCGAGTTGCCGACCGGCGCGCAGGCCGGCCTCGGCGCGCGGCTGCTCACCGGCTCGTACTACGGCAACACCGTGCAGATCTGGTCGGCGCTGGTGATGTCGGCGCTGCTCGGGCTTTTCCTCACCGGCTGCGTCGCACTCGCCGAACGCCTGTTCACGCCCGGAGGCCGGCGGTGATCGGGTTGATCCGCGAGCAACGCCTGGCCACGCTGGCGGCCGTGTTCGCGGCGCTCTCGTTCGTGTTGCCACTGGGCTTGTCGACGGCCGGCGTCGCGCTGCGCTGGCCGAACGTGGCCGGACCGTTCGTGTTCGCCTGTTTCGGCCTGTTCACGTCGATTCTCGCGGTGCTGCGGCCGCCGCGCGAACTGGGCCCGGTGCTGGGCTTCGCGCTGCTCGGCGTGCTGGCCGCACTCGCGCCGATGATCCTCGTCGCCACCGACGTGGCCCAAGCGCTCGATGCCGCCACCTGGCGCAGCGGCTTCTGGTGCTACACGTTTTCGCTCGCCTGCCTCGCGATCACGACCGTGCGCCGCCTCGCCGCGCTCGACATGCGCCGACCCGTCAGCGCCTGGGTCGGAAGGTACGGCACGCCGCTGCTGTTCGGCGCCTGGGTGATCGTGTTCTGGCAGCTGCTGGTGCGCGCCTTCGACGTGCCCCAGGTGCTGCTGCCCGCGCCCAGCGTCGTCTGGCGCTCGCTGCTCGCCGGCGCGGGCGTGCTCGCGGGCGACTTCCGGCAGACGGTGCTGCACTCGGTGCTGATCGGCCTGGTGGCCGGCTGCGCGCTCGGCTTCGCGACCGGCGTGCTGATCGACCGCAGCCCGTTCCTGCAGCGTGGCCTGCTGCCGCTCGCGGCGCTGGCGAGCACGGTGCCGCTGATCGGCATCGCACCGATCATGGTGATGTGGTTCGGGTTCGACTGGCATTCGAAAGCCGCTGTCGTCGTCGTGATGACCTTCTTCCCGATGCTCGTCAACACGCTCGCCGGGCTGGCCGAATCCGGCCACATGGAGCGCGACCTGATGCGCTCGTACGGCGCGAGCTACTGGCGCACGCTGTTCGCGTTGCGCGTGCCCGTCGCGCTGCCGTTCGTGTTCAACGCGCTGAAGATCAATTCGACGCTGGCGATGATCGGCGCGATCGTCGCCGAGTTCTTCGGCTCGCCGACAGCCGGACTGGGCTTTCGCATCTCGACCGAAGCGGCGCGCCTGAACATGGGCCTGGTGTGGGCCGCGATCCTCGTGGCCGCGATTGCCGGCTCGCTTCTCTACGGGCTGCTCGGCTGGATCGAGCGACGCGCGACCTTCTGGCACCCCTCGATTCGCGTCCATGTTTGAGTTCAAATCACTGTCGTTTCCTCACGCCGCAAGGCACAACCTCCGGAGCTTCCCGATGCGCAAGACGACTCTTCTGCTCTCCCTGATGCTGGCCGGCACCGCGAGTGCCGCCGACAAGGTCACGGTGCAACTCAAGTGGCTGCCGCAGGCACAGTTCGCGGGCTATTACGTCGCCGCCGCCAAGGGCTTCTACAAGGACGCCGACCTCGACGTGACGATCAAGCCCGGCGGCCCCGACATCGCGCCCGCGCAGGTGCTTGCGGCCAAGGGCGCCGACCTGACGGTCGACTGGATGCCCAGCGCCCTCGCGGCCCGCGAAGCCGGCGTGCCGATGGTCAACGTGGCGCAGATCTTCAACCGCTCCGGGATGATGCTGACCTGCAAGAAGGCCAGCGGCGTGACGACCCCGAAAGACTTCAAGGGCAAGACGCTCGGCGTCTGGTTCGGTGGCAACGAATACCCGTTCCTGTCGTGGATGGGCACGCTCGGCCTGAAGACCGGCGGCGCCACGCCCGACGTCAAGGTGCTCAAGCAAGGCTTCAACGTCGACCCGCTGCTGCAGAACCAGGCCGCCTGCATCTCGACCATGATCTACAACGAGTACTGGCAGGTGATCGACGCGGGCGTCAAGCCGGCCGATCTGGTGACGTTCCCGTATGAAGACCAAGGTGTGGCGACGCTCGAAGACGGCCTCTACGCGCGCGAGCCCGACCTGAAGGATCCGGCCTACGTCGCCAAGATCGCCAAGTTCGTGAAGGCCTCGATCAAGGGCTGGGAGTACGCGATCAAGAACCAGGACGAAGCCGTGAAGATCGTGCTCGCTGCCGACACCTCGGGCGGCTCGACCGCCGCGGTGCAAAAGCGCCAGCTCGAGAACGTCGCCAAGCTGATCACCACCGCCGGCACGCCGAAGATGGGCGTGCTCGACCCGGCCGCGTACCAGCGCACGGTGAAGGTCTTGCTCGCCGGCGGCAGCGATCCGGTCATCAAGAAAGACCCCGGCGCCGCGGCGTGGACGCACGCGGTGACCGACAAGGCGATGGCGAAGTAAGCGGCGCGCACAACGCCCGCGGCCGGGCGTTCGGTCGGGCTCAGAGCCCGACCAGGTAGTGCGCCAGGTTCTCGATGTCCTGCGGGCTCAGGGTTCCGGCGACGCTGGTCATGCTGCCCGCGTCGTTGGTGCGCTGGCGCGCCTTGAAATCGCTGAGCTGCTTGACGATGTAGTCGTAGTGCTGCCCGGCCACGCGCGGAACCTCGTTCTGCCCCGCGAAGCCGCCGAGGTGGCACATCGTGCACAGCGTCTCGTCGGCCTTGAGCTTGCCGAGCCGCGCCTTTTCGGGGTCGGCGGGATAGTTCTGGATCGGTGGCTTCTGCTTCGAGAAGTAGTCCGACAGTTCGCGCATCTCGTCGCGCGACATGCCGGCGACCATCGGGGTCATCAGTTCGTTGGTGCGGCGCCCCTCTTGGAAGTCGCGCAGTTCGAGGTACATGTAGCGCGCGGTCTGCCCGGCGAGGATCGGGAACTGCGGCAATGTCGAGCGGCCTTCCGGCCCGTGGCAGGCGGCACAGGCCGCCGCCTTGGCGGGCACGGGAGGCATCTGGGTCTGGGCTTGTGCCTGGGCCTGGGCCTGCGCCGCCAGGCTCACCGACCCGAAGGTCAGCAAGCCGGCAAGCACGCGCCGCAACCGTGGATTGATGCGGCGCCCCTTCATCACGGCAACGCGAACACGATGACCGAGTTGCCGCGTTTGAAGTCGAGCTGCGTATTGCCGCCCGCCGCGACCGCCACGTACTGCTTGCCGCCGGCCGTGTACGACACCGCCGGAGCGTTCACGCCGGCACCGCATTGGTACTCCCAGAGCATCTTGCCGTTGCTCGCGTCGAACGCCCGGAACAGGCCGTTGCCTTCGCCGTTGAAGACGAGCCCGCCGGCGGTGGCCAGCACCCCGCCGATCAGCGGCTGATCGGTGTCGAACTTCCAGGCCAGTTTGCCGGTGTCGAGGTTCACGGCGGCCAGGCGGCCCCACTGCTTCTCGGCGGCGATGACCTTGAACGCGCCGCCGAGCCAGAGCTTGCCGCCGGGGTACTTCGCATCTTCGACGTGGTAGGTCATCGGCTGGTGCAGGTTCGCCGCATACGCGAGCCGCAGCTTCGGGTTGACCGCCATCGGGCTCCACTCGACGCCGCCGTTGGCGCCGGGCAGCATGCGTGCGCCGTCCTTGGTCGGCAAGACCCACATGTTCTCCTGCGGCACCATCGCCTCGCTGAAGCGGATCAGCTCGCCGGTGGCGCGATCGTGAACGTACACGTGCCCGGTCTTGCCGCCGTGGATCGCCACCTTGCGCATCGTGCCGTCCTTGCCCATCGCCTCGGTCAGCACGACAGGGGAGACCGCGTCGAGATCCCACACGTCGTGGGGCACGTACTGGAAGTGCCACTTGTAGGCACCGGTGTTGAGGTCGACCGCGACGATCGAGTCGGTGTAGAGGTTGTCGCCCGGCCGCTCGGCACCGTACAGGTCGGGGCTCGGGTTGCCGACGACGAAGAACGCGGTGTTGGTTTCCTTGTCGACCGCCGGCGCCATCCACACGCCACCGCCGAGCGTCTTGTAGAACTCGCCGCCCTTGGCGAGTTGCGCCTTCTCGGCGGCGATGTCGCGGTGCAGGTTGCGGTTGGTCGCATCGTTGACGGCCCAGCTGCCTTCGTGGCCCTTGGCGGGCACGGTGTCGAAGGTCCAGAGGAGCTTGCCGTCCTTGGCGTCGAAGGCCTTCACGAAACCGCGGATGCCGTACTCGCCGCCGTTCGTGCCGATCAGCACCTTGCCGTTCACGGCGACTGGCGCCATCGTCTCGGAGTAGCCCGCCTCGGGGTCGGCGATCTGGGTCGACCAGATCACCTTGCCGGTCTTCGCGTCCAGCGAGACGAGGCGCGCGTCGAGCGTGCCCATGTACAGGCGATCGCCCATCACGGCAACGCCCCGGTTGTTCGGGCCGCAGCAAAAGGTGGTGACCGCGCCCATCTTGTGCTTGTAGTGCCAGAACTCCTTGCCCGTCGCGGCATCGAGCGCGTAGACGTGGTTGTACGAGGTCGTGACGTACATGATGCCGTCGACCACGATCGGTGCCGTCTCCATCGACTCCAGCACCTCGGTCTGGAACTGGAACGCCGGCCGCAGCTTGGAGACGTTGTCGGTGTTGATCTGCGATGCCGGGTAGTACCGGGTCTGCGCGTAGCTCATGTTCGAGTGCATGAAGTTCGCGCCGTCGCCGTCGGCAGCGTCGAGACGCCCCTGCGAGACGTTGATGTCTTTCGGGACGGCGGATCCGGTCGCCCCGCCCTGACCGGAGATCTCGGCCTGCGCCCACGCGCCGCCGGCGCCGGCGAGCGAAACCAACGAGAGCGCCATCACGCGCCATGCCTTCGGAGAAAAGTTCGATGCAGTCATTCGTGCCTCCTCGATTGTCGTAAGAATTAGGACGGGCCCGAGCCCGCCGGCGAGTCTTCGAAACTTCGACACAATCACCATTCGACGATGGTGTCCGACCCGTCGTGTGCACGACGTGTCGTCTACGAGACTATCGAACTTGTTTCTGGCTGTGAAGCAGATTCTTGCGCTGCATCGCAGCATCCCGAACCGAAGCGACACGATGAAACTGCAACGCGTTTCCCTGCGAGCTGCCGGCAATCGGCACTGGCGCCCGGTGCTCGCGGCGCTGCTGTGCATCGGGGCACCGCTGTCGGCGTTTCGCGCAGCACAGGCACAGGCCGAAAGCAATCCCAATCTCAACGCGCAATTGCTCGTCGCCGCGCGCCAACAAGACCTGCCCAGGGTCGAGCGCGCGTTGCAACAGGGCGCCGCGCCGAATTCGCGCAACCGGCTCGGCAAGACCGCGCTCCTCATGGCCTGCGAGAAGGGCAACCTGCCGATGGCCGAGGCGCTGCTCGCCGGCGGCGTAGACATCGGGCTCGCATCGATCGAAGGCGTGACGCCGCTGATCGCCGCCAGCTATGCCGGCAACGCGGCGATCGTGAGGCGGCTGCTCGCCGCGGGTGCGCGCACCGACGCTGCCGACCGGATGAACAAGGGGGCGATCGTCTATGCGGCGGCACTCGGCTACGCAGATGTCGTCGCGGTGCTGCTCGACAGCGGCGTTCGCCTAGACGCTGCCGACGTGCACGGCCTCACGCCGCTGATGTGGGCGGCCGGCCAGGGGCAGGTCGCCGTCGTCAGGCTGCTGCTCGCGCGCGGCGCCCGAACCGACCTGCGCGACGACCGCGGCCTGCGCGCCGCCGAGATCGCACGCCAGGCCGACCAGCCCGTGATCGCCGCGATGCTCGGCGCATGAAACTCTCGCAGGTGCTGTTCTCACAGGGGTTCGGCGCGCGCCGCGAATGCGAGGGCCTGATCCTCGGCGGCCATGTGACCTTGGCCGGCGCGGTCTGCGACGACCCGTTCTTCGAGGTCGATCCCGAGGGCCTCTGGTTCGGCGTGCGCGGCGAAACCTGGCCCTACCGTGCGAAGGCGCTGGTACTCCTGAACAAACCCGCCGGCTACGAGTGCTCGCAAAAGCCCAAGCACCACCCGAGCGTGATGAGCCTGCTGCCACTGCCGCTGCGCGTGCGTGGGTTGCAACCCGTGGGCCGGCTCGACGAAGACACGACCGGCCTGTTGCTGATGACCGACGACGGGGCGCTGATCCACCGCCTCACCTCGCCGAAGAAGCACGTGCCGAAGGTCTACGAGATCGGCACGATCGACCCGGTCACGCCGAAGCAGGTCGACGAGTTGCTGCGCGGCGTGGTCCTGCACGACGACCCGCTTCCGGTGCGCGCCGCTGCGGCCGAACAGACCGGCGATCACGCGCTGCGCATGACGCTGCTCGAAGGCAAGTACCACCAGGTCAAGCGCATGGTCGCGGCGGCAGGCAACACGGTGAATGCGTTGCAGCGCAGTTCGTACGGCGTGCTGGCACTGCCGGCCGATCTGGCCCCGGGGCAGTGGCGCTGGCTCGATGGCCCCGCCGCCGTGTTGGGCGCGGCGGGCTGAAGCGCTACATCGACATCCTCTGCAACTCCGGCTCGCGATCGAGCCACTGATGCTTCAACGCGGCACCGATGTGCAGCGCGAGCAGCGCATAGAGCACGTAGCCCAGCGAGGTGTGCACCGTGCCGAACAGCGTGTGCAGCGACTCCCTGAGCCCCGGCTCGATCGCCATGATGAAGCCGATCCGCGGCCAGCCGACAAGCCCGAACAGCTGCATCGGATGGGTGGCGGCGTCCTTCCAGGCGGAGTCGTGCATCCAGCCAGACAGCGGCAGCGCGATCATCAGCCCGTAGAGCAGACCATGCGCCGTGTGGGCGGCGATGCGTTCCCAGCGCGCGTAGCCGCAGGGCAGCGGCGGCGGCGGGTGCGCCACGCGCCACAGCAGGCGCAGCAGCGCCAGGCCGAGCACCGTGATGCCGATGGACTTGTGCGTGTCGATCACGGGCCGCACCCAGTCGTCGGGCAGGTGTTCGGCCAGCAAGCCCATCACGACGTTGGCCACCATCAGGAGGGCGATCAACCAGTGCAGGACAACGGCGATGCGCGTGTAGCGCGTGGGCAGCGTGTGGAACATTCGGCGTATTTCACACCAGCCCGAAACTTTGCGGCCCGCGCAGGGTCTCCCCGACCCTCGGTCGCGCCATCCTGCAACGCCGTGCGACGTCTGCACCTGCCGTGAACATGCCCTCGACCGACCCCCACGCTTTCGCACTGGCCCGCGCGCTCGGCACGGCATCGTCGCGCCTCTCGCCACCGCCCACGCCCTGGGCCAGCGTGGCAATCCACGGGCTGGTGCTGGCGGTGTGGATCGCGCTGTTCGCGTTGGCCTTCTCCCGCGGCGGGCTGCTCGCGTGGTCGGTGGGTACCGCCTACATCGCGTACGACACGCTGCTGCAGGTCTTCGTCGGCTGGAACACCCGGCGGCTCCTCGCCCCGACGCCCGTGCCGACCGCGCACGGCAGTTCGGCAACCCGGCCCCGCGTGGGCGTGATCGTGGCCGCGCACAACGAAGCGGCCGTGCTGCCGGTGACGATCGCGGCCCTGCTCGCCCAGACCGACCCGCCCGACGAGATCGTCATCGCCGACGACGGCTCGCGCGATGCGACCGCGTCCTTGCTCACCTCGACCTACAGCCTGGTCGAAGCGCCGATCGGCGAGATGAGCCTGGCCAGCCCGACGCATCCCAGCCTGCGCTGGCAGCGCCTGCCGCACGGCGGCAAGGCACGCGCGCTGAACGCGGCGATCGTCCGGATCGAATCCGAGATCGTGCTCACGGTCGACGCCGACACCCTGCTCGATCCGCGCGCGATCGCCGCGGTGCGCAGCGCTTTCACGGCCGAGGCCGGCCTGGTCGCGGTGACCGGGGTCATCACGCCCTTGTGCAAGCCGACACTCGCCGGCCGTTGCCTGGAGTGGTTCCAGACCTACGAATACATCCGCAACTTTCTGTCGCGCCACGCCTGGATGCAGGTCGACAGCCTGCTGCTGATCTCGGGCGCGTTCGCCGGCTTCCGGCGCGCCGCGGTCATCGAGGTCGGTGGCTTCGACCCGGCCTGCCTGGTCGAAGACTACGAGCTGATCCACCGGCTGCGGCGGCACGCGGTGGATCGCGGGCTGGACTGGCGCTTTCGCGTGCTCGGCGCTGCGCAGGCGCGCACCGAGGCGCCGGGCAGCGTCGGCGCCTTCCTGCGCCAGCGGCGGCGCTGGTTCGGCGGCTTCCTGCAGACGCAGTACTGGTACCGCGCGATGGTCGGCGACCGCCGCCACGGCTGGCTGGGCACGCTGATGCTGCCCGTCAAGGCGATCGATACCTTGCAGCCGCTTTACGGCCTCACCGCGTTCGCGCTGCTCGTGGCCTATGCCGCGCGCGGCCGCGTCGACACGCTGGGGCCGGCCGCGGCGCTGATCGGCACGAAGATCGCGGTCGACCTGGGCTTTCACCTCTGGTCGGTGCACTTGTACCGGCGCTGGGTCGGCGACACCACGCGAGCGAGTTTCGGGTGGGCGCTGCTCGCCGCGGTGATCGAGCCGTTCAGCTTCCAGTTGCTGCGACACCTCGGCGCAGCGCTCGGTTGGCTCGCCTTTCTGACCGGCGACAGCCATTGGGGCCGGCAGAGTCGTTTCGGGTTGGACGCCGCGCAGCGCGTCGATCGCTGATCGAGGCGCGCGCCTTGTCGGTGCGCTTTCTCAGTGCGCCTCCTCAGTGCGCCCTGCTGCGCGGCTTGGTCGTGACGCCAGGCGTATGGAACACGACCTGCTCGGGGTGCAGCTCGGGGTCGTGGTCGGCCAGCAACTCCTTGCGCATCATCACCGCGACGGTCGCCGGATTCACCTTGCCGTCGGGGTGCGCGGCGGCCTCGACCATCGCACGGTAGACCGGCGTGGGCAGCACCATCGCGAGTTCCAGGCTGAGTTCGTTCGCCATGTCGTAGTCGTCGGGCGCCGAGTTCTTGTCGAGCGTGCCGGCGAGCACCAGATAACGTGCGACCTTTTCGGTGAGGTCGAGTTTTTCGCGGGCGGGAAAGTCTTTCATCGTCGTGTCTCCTGGAACGCAGTCAAGCCTTCGAGGGTACAGCACGCGCAGCGGCGAGCGTCAGCGGTTCATCGCCTCGAACACACGCGCTGCAGCCCATGCATCGTTCGCGGCATACATCAGCTGGCTCTCGCTCAACTCTCGCGCCGCCCAGTTCGAGGTGCTGGCCTTGCCGGACTTCAGAAATCGCTTGCCGAACAGCAAGGCCACCGCGGTCTTCACGCCGATGTCCTTGCAGTAACCCTGCGCGCGGAACAGGTGGTTCAGGTCGACCACGCCGAGCATCTCGACACCCAGCTTGCCGCGGATGCGCCGCATGTCGTCGCCCAGGCCGAAGCCGACCTTCTTCGCGGTGTTCGATGCGAGCAGCGCGCACAGCGCCGCGCGGCAATTCGGGTCGTGCAGCTGGAAGATCCAGGCCTTCTCGAGCGTGGCGAGTTGCAGGATGTGCGGGCCGTCGGAGACCTCGCCCTTCGCGAAGGTCGGCTTCGATTCGGTGTCGAAGCCGAGCATCGTCGCACCGGCCAGTTCGGCGATCGCGCGCTCGGCCTGCGGGCCGGTCGCGACGAGGTCGACACGGTTCAACGGCAGGCGCTCGAAGGGCTCGAGCGCGGCGATCTGTTCCTTGTCGGGCGTGAACGGTGGCTGGGTCATGAGAGGGCTTTCGCGTGGCGATGGAACTCGACGACCTGCGCCGCCGGCGCGAGATCGCGCGACCTCAACTGGCCGCAGCCGCCGTCCACGTCCTGCCCCGCAGATTGGCGCAGCTTCGTCAACACGCCGCGCGAATGCAGCGAGCCCGCGATGGCTTCGGCGCGCGCTTGCGAAGGGCGCTTGAAGTCGAGGCCTGCGACGGTGTTGTAGGGAATCATGTTCAACAACGCGTACTTGCCACGCAGCAGTTCGACGATGCCGTCGAGTTCTTCGTCGGTGTCGTTGATGCCCTCCAGCAGCGTCCACTGGTACTGGATCGGGTAGCCGGTCGCGCGCGCATAGCGTTCACCGAGTTCGACCAGTTCGGCGGGCACGATGCGCGGCGCGTGCGGCATCAGTCGGGCGCGCAAGTCGGGCCGGGTCGTGTGCAGCGAGAGCGCGAGCGCCGGCTTCACGTGCATGCGCGGCAACTGCTCGAACACGCGCAGGTCACCGACCGTCGAGAACACCAGGTTCTTGTGGCCGATGCCGCCGGCGGTGCCCAGCAGTTCGATCGCCTCGATCACGTTGTCGAGGTTGTGCGCCGGTTCGCCCATGCCCATGAAGACGACCTTCTTGACCGGTCTGAGCGTGCGTGCCAGCGCCACCTGCGCGACGATCTCGGCGCTGCCGACCTGCCGGAGCAAGCCCTCGCGCCCGGTCATGCAGAACACGCAGCCGACCGCACAGCCGACCTGGGTCGACACGCACAGCCCGCCGCGCGGCAACAGCACGCTCTCGACCGCCTGGCCGTCGTTCAGTTCGACCAGCAAGCGCGAGGATCCGTCCTCGGCCGGGTGTTCGGATCGCAGACGGGCCAGCCCGGCGAGTTCGTCGACGAGTGCGGGCAGCATCGCGCGCACGCGCTGCGGCAGAAAGTCTTCCGGCTTGCGCTTGCCGCTCGCCTGCGGCAGCGCGTTCGCCCACAGCCGAAGCACGCGGTATTCGTGGCAGGCCTGGGCGCCATGCTGGCGCAGGCGTTGGCGGATGGTGTCGATGTGCATGCAGGCGAAAGTTTAGGCCGTGTGACAGAAATCCCCCCATGCACGGGGTTCGATGCCATTGACAGCGGGTCAATACTGCAAGGCTCAAACCCTTCTTCATGCACGCAGCGTTGAGCAGCCAAACGTTTGCGTCACACCTGAAAGCCACCGATGAACTTCAAAGCACTCATTTCACCGCTCGCACTCGCGGCCTTCGTGGCCTGCGGCAACAGTGCGCTCGCCGGACCGGCCGTGTACACGACGCAGGCGAGCTTCTTGGCCGCGATCTCCAATGCGGGTGTCGACGATTTCGACGATCTCGACCCGTCGACGACCCTGATCACGCCGCAAAGCCGCGCCGCGGGTGCCTACTCGTACACCGCCAGTGTCGGGCCGCTGGACATCTTCTTCCCTGCGTCCGCCGGCTCCGATGTCTGGCTGGCACCCAGCAACAGTGCCGACACGATCACCTTCGGCAACTTCTCGGCCGGCGTGCAGGGCGTGGGTGGATTCTTCTTCGGCTCCGACGACCAGGGCCGTTTCACCTCGACCTCGTCGTTGACGGTCATCGCAACCGACGCCAGCGGCAGCACGACCCGAATGCTGGTCAACGCGTCGACCGGCAGCTTCCTCGGCTTCGTCTCGACCGGCGCATTGAGCTCGGTCACCGTCGCGGCCGCGGTGGACGACTCCGGTGCGTCGAACGGCTTTCCGACCATCAACGATCTGACCCTCGGCACCGCCGTCGCCGCGGTGCCGGAACCCGAGACCTACGCGCTGATGCTCGGCGGCCTCGGCCTGCTCGGCTGGATTGGCCGCCGCCGCAAGACCTGATCGACACGAAGGGGGCCCGAGCCCTCGCCCCACACGTGGCGCCAGGCGCCCGCCGCTCCGAGCCAGTCGAAGCGGCGGGCGCCTTCTCTTGGCCGCCCGAGCGCTTCTGCGACACTGCGCGACGAAGTTGATCGGACGTTCTTTGCCCGGAGGCCTCTCTTGGATCAGCGACCCCACGCCAGCACGCTGCCCTCGCAGCCCTTTTTCTCGACGCCGCAGCAGCGCCTCGCGCTCGCGCGCCAGCGCTACTTCGATGAGGGCGTGCGCCCATCCGGCCTCGTCAGCGAAGGTGTGATCCAGTCGTGGTCGCGCTGCGTTCAGAGCCACCGCGACCCGGTCGAGCACATCGCGTTCAACCCGGTCACGCCCAGCCGCATGCACTCGGCGCTGGCGCGCAGCCAGATGCTTCTGCAGGCCGCGACGACCGACCTCGATCAACTCGAACACACGCTCGCCGGCACCGCCTGCACCGCGATCCTGACCGACCCGCAGGGCGTGGTGGTGCATGCCACGCGCTCCGGTGCCGACCACGGCGAGGTGCTGCTGCCTTTGGCGCGGCGCATCGGCGTGAGCCTCGACGAAGAACACATCGGCACCGGCGCACCCGGCGTGACGCTGCGCACGGGCCAGCCCTGTCTGGTGCTCGGCGCAGAGCACTTCTTCGGCCACATGCGCGAGCTGCATTGCGCGGCCGCGCCGATCCGCGACGTGAGCGGCCGCCTGGCCGCGGTGCTCGACCTGACCTGCGAGGGCCGCCCTTTCGGTTTCGACGCGGCCGGGGTCGTGGCGCTGTACGCGACCACGATCGAGAACCAGTTGCTGCGTGCGCAGTCGCGCGAACACATCGTCGTGCACCTGCAGACGACGCCAGCGCTGCTCGGCACGCCAATGGAAGGCCTGGCCGGGCTGAACGCCGACGGCCGCATCGCGTGGGTCAACCACATCGGTGCCAGCCTGCTCGGCGTGGCGCAGGGCGATACCGGCCTGTGCGCCGACGAGGTCTTCGGCATCACATCGACTCGCCTTGCGCTGCTGACGCGCGCCGCGAACGCCGCGTTGCACCGCCTGCCCAACGGCCTGAACGTGTGGATCGCCGCGCGCATGCAGGCGCGCGACGGCGCCGGGCCGCTGTTCCAGCTGAGGGCGCCCGAGGCACCGGAGTCGTCGGCAACGCCCGCGCCCGCATCGGTGGGCACGCTGCGTGACAGCGACCGCCACCTGATCGTGCAGACGCTGCAGGCGTGCGAGGGCAACGTCTCGAAGACGGCGCGCCGGCTCGGTGTCTCGCGCGGGCTGGTGTACCGGCACCTGAAGCAGACCAAGGACGCCTCGGGCGGCGGCTGACGGGCGCCACGGACGCTCGCCCGATAATGCCGCGCATGCAAGTGTTTCGCGGCTTCCATCACCCCGGCATCGCGCCCGTCTGCGCCCTCACGATCGGCAACTTCGACGGCGTGCACCGCGGGCATCAGGCGATGCTGGCGCTGCTGAACTCGGAGGCCAGGCACCGCGGTCTGCCGTCCTGCGTGATGACCTTCGAGCCGCACCCGCGCGACTACTTCGCCGCCGCCGCGGGCAAGCCCGAACTCGCGCCGGCCCGCATCGCCACGCTGCGCGACAAACTCGGCGAACTCGAGCGCTGCGGCATCGACCAGGCCGTCGTGCTGCGTTTCGACAAGGCGTTCGCTGCACAGTCGCCGCAGGCCTTCATCGACGACGTGCTGGTGCGCGGCCTGGGCACGAAATACGTGCTGGTCGGCGACGACTTCCGCTTCGGTGCGAAGCGCGCCGGCGACTACGCAATGCTCGACGCTGCCGGCCCACGCGCCGGCTTCGATGTGGCGCGCATGAACAGCTACGAGGTGCGCGGGCTGCGCGTGTCGAGCTCGGCGGTGCGCGAGGCGCTGGCGGCCGGCGACATGGCCGGTGCGGCGACCCTGCTCGGTCGGCCCTACAGCATCAGCGGCCACGTCGTGCACGGCAAGAAGCTGGGCCGCACGCTGGGCTTCAGAACCCTGAACCTGCGCTTCAGCCACCCGAACCCGGCCGCGCTCGGCATCTATGCGGTGCAGGTTCACGGCCTCGGGCCGCAGCCGCGGGGCGGCGTCGCCAGCCTCGGCAAGCGCCCGACGGTCGACGACAGCGGCCGCGTGCTGCTCGAGACCTACGTGCTCGATTGGCCCGCCGCGCTCGGCGCCGACGGGGGCTACGGTAAACTCGTGCGCGTGGAACTGCTGCACAAACTTCGCGACGAAGCCCGCTACGACGGGCTGCCGGCGCTCACGGCCGCGATCGAGAAAGACGTGGTCGATGCGCGCACCTGGTTGGCCATGCACACCAGCGCCCACGCCGCCGAACACCGCCAGACCAGCCGCGACCGAATTATTTGACGGGCGCCCTGCCCGCCAACTTCTCGAAGCGCACCCGCGCCGAACGCGGGCCCCATCCCCGATCCGCTGCCCGCGCGCACCGGACCGCACCCATCGAGCGCCACCATGTCCACAGACACCAAGACCGACTACCGCTCCACGCTGAACCTGCCCGACACGCCGTTCCCGATGCGCGGCGACCTGCCCAAGCGCGAACCAGGCTGGGTCAAGGAGTGGACGGATCAGGGCATCTACCAGCGCCTGCGCGACGCCCGCGTCGGCAAGCCGCGCTTCGTGCTGCACGACGGCCCGCCCTACGCGAACGGCACGCTGCACGTCGGCCACGCCGCGAACAAGATCCTGAAGGACATGATCGTCAAGGCACGCCAGCTCAAGGGCCTGGACGCGCGCTACACGCCGGGCTGGGATTGCCACGGCCTGCCGATCGAGAACCAGATCGA
>Ga0075023_100000151_pt1 | contig 16064 bp, 15 predicted proteins | sample Str014_FD_71388 | JGI IMG/M metagenome (GOLD analysis project Ga0075023, IMG submission 71388) | Freshwater sediment microbial communities in response to fracking from Pennsylvania, USA - Straight Creek_MetaG_SC_2014 | ecosystem: Environmental > Aquatic > Freshwater > Creek > Sediment | place... | reverse complement strand
GCTCGCCAGCCGTGGGAGCTTCCTACATGCGCTGGTGGATCGTCTCGCTCACGCTGCTGCTCACAGGGCCCGCCGCCTTCGCCGACGAGGGCATCCTCGGCGTGCTCGCGCGCTCGCAGAACGCCCGGCTCGAAAAGACCCAGGCCGCCGACCCGGCCGGTGTGCGCGCCCGCACGGTGCGCGCCAGCCTAGAAACCTTGGCGCGTGCACTGCACATCGGGCACCCGCTGGAACTGCGCGTGATCGAGGGCGAAACCGTGGCCGAATCGCTGCAGGGCCGCATCCTGCTCGCCAACGAATCGTTGGCCGACCTGACCGAAGGCGAACGGCTGTTCATCCTCGCGCACGAACTCGGGCACATCGAGCTGCGTCACTGGGAGCAGACCGAGCGGCTCTACCAGAAGTGGGTTCCCGGCGCGGTCACGCCTGATCAGACCGAACCGGTGGCGGCGCTGCTGGGCCGCGATGCCTACGGCCTGGCCCATCAGCAGGAGTTCGAGGCCGATGCGTTCGCGCTGCGCGCACTCCACCTGCTCGGCCACCCGCTGGAAGACGCGGTGACGGCGTTGACGCACTTCGGCGTGACACGCGACGCGGCCACCCACCCGGGAACGGGCAAGCGGCTCGCATCGCTGCGAGCCGCGGAAGCGCGCTGGTCGGCCGGGGTTCAGGCGACGACGCGGAACGAACTCATCGACTCCGTCATGCGGCCCGACTGACCCTTCAGAGACTGCGCCGCCGCCGCCAGTTCCTCGACGAGCGCGGCGTTCTGCTGCGTCATCGTGTCGATCTGGGCGATCGCCTGGTGGACCTGGTCGATGCCCTCGCTTTGCGATTGACCGGCGTCGGCGATCTCGGTGATCAGGGTCGACACGCGCTTCACGCTGTCTAAGATTTCCTTCATCGTGCGGCCCGCGTCGTCGACCAGCTTGGAGCCGGCCTCGACCTTCTGCGACGAGTCGCCGATCAGGCCCTTGATCTCGCGCGCCGCTATCGAGCTGCGTTGCGCCAGGCTGCGCACTTCCGAGGCCACCACCGCGAAGCCGCGCCCGTGCTCGCCGGCCCGGGCCGCCTCGACGGCCGCGTTCAGCGCCAGGATGTTGGTCTGGAAGGCGATGCCGTCGATCACGCCGATGATCTCGGAAATCTTGTTCGCGCTGCCGTTGATCTCGCCCATGCGCAGGATCACGTCGCGCATGGTTTTCTCGCCGCGCGCGGCGACTTCGCTCGACAGCGCGACCACGCTGCGCGCCTCGTTCGTGCTGCGGGCATTGCTTTGCACCGTGCTGGCGAGCTGCTGCATCGAGCTGCTGGTCTCCTGCAGCGCGCTGGCCTGGTTCTCGGTGCGGGTCGACAGGTCGAGGTTGCCGCTGGCAATCTCCTCGGAGGCCACGTTCACGCCGCTGACCGTCTCGCGCACGGCCAGCACCGTCTTGCGAAGCTTCTTGCGCATCGAGTTCAGCTCGGCGCGCAGCCACGAGATCTCGTCCTTGCCGGGCGATTCGATCACGGTCTCGAGGTCACCGCCGGCGATGCGGATCACGCACTGCACGGTGGACTCCACCGATTCCTTGATGCTGCCCTTGATCAGTTGCATCGCGAGCAAAGAGAGCACGCAGCCAACGATCGCCGCAGCGCCGATCACCGCGGCCATGGCGGTCTGCGAATTGCCGTACAGCGTCCAGACGCTGGCGCTGCCGATGCCCGCAGTGACAGCAATATTGCTGCTGAACCCGATCACCACCCGACGCACCAGGCTGACCTTGCGTATCCAATTCATGAACTGTCTCCATAAAAGCCGGCCGACCCGTGTACTACCCGGTGCTTCGCCCCAGAACAAGGTTCATATCGGCGCAGCCTGCGGCAACCTGAGAAGAAAAGAGTCAGGAGAAGATCACGCAAAAGTCTGACGGTGCTTTGCCACGCGCTGGCCGAGCGGGCCGGCTCAAGCCGGATCGAGCACCGGCCAGCCGGAGCGCAGCGCATGCTCCCGCAGCCGCGCATCCGGCCGCACCGCAACCGGGTTCGACACGGCGCCCAGCAGCGGCAGGTCGCTCGCGGAGTCCGAGTAGAACCAGCTCTGCTCGAAACCGGCGAGGCCGCTCGATCGGGCCGGCATCTGCGCCTGCAGCCAGGACACGACCCGCGTGACCTTGTGCTCACGGAAGCACGGCAGGCCGTCGATCGCGCCGGTCAGCGCACCGCCGGGAAGGCCGTCGACGGTGGCGGCTTCGGTGGCGACCACGTGCCGCAAGCCGAACAGCCGCGCGCACGGTTCGGCGATGAAGCGCGTGGTCGCGGTCACCAGCGCGCAGAGATCGCCGGCATCGTGGTGGCGCTGCACCAGCGCGCGCATTTCGGCCGGCACGCGCGGGCGCAGGGCCAGCTCGAACGCGTCCGCCCATTGCGCCAACTGCGCCCGCGGCACGCTCGCCAGCGGGGAGACGCTGGCGAAGTGCATGGCGTGGATGTCGAGCGTGCCGGCCACGTACTGGCGGCAGTAGTCGAGATAGGTTGCCTCGGCCTGCGCGGGCAACACGCCGCGCTCGACCAGGAACTGCGTCCAGGCCATGCCACTGTCGAACGGGATCAGCGTGTGGTCGAGGTCGAACAGCGCGAGCTTCATGCCCTCATGTTGCCAGGCTCGGCGAAGTCACCGCGAGCTCGGCCGGCAAGGCGCCCCGCAGCGCGTTGCACACGACCACGCCTTGCTCCCGTGCGAGGTCCGCACGCGTGAGGTGGCGCTCGCGCGCACCCCATGCCGGGTCGGCGAGCAGCACGCCGCGCATCACGCCCGGCAGCGCGCCGTCGGCAGCGGGCGGCGTCCACCAGCGGCCGTCGAGGCGAACGAAGACGTTGCTGCGCCCGCCTTCGACGAGGCGGCCGGCGCGGTCGAAGAACAAGGTGTCGAACGCGCCCGCGCTTTCGGCCGCGCGCACGCCCGCGTCGTAGTGGGCGCGCCGGGTCGTCTTGTGGGCCGCGAGCGGGTCGCTCTCGGGCAGCGTGTCGTCGCCGAGCAGCAGCCGCACCGGCCCGGCCGGCAGCGGCGCCAGCGGCGCGTGCGTCAGGCTCATGCGCCCGTCGTGGGCGAGCGCGAGGCGCAGGCGAACGACGCCGCTCGCAGCGCGGCCGAAGGCATCGAGTGCCGCGCGCACTGCCACGCGATCGAGCGCGAAGCCGAGCACGCGGGCGCTGTGTTCGAGGCGTGCAAGGTGGCGCGCGAGGTGGCGCACGCCCTGGTCGGGCGTCCACAGCATCGTCTCGAACAGTTCGAACCCCGGGTCCAGGCCGGTCAGGAAGCGCGCCTTCAAACGGCATTCGTCGAACTCGTCGTCCGCCCGGCTGTCGCTCACGATGCCGGCGCCGACGCCGATGCGCAGCGCGCGCCGGCCACGGTCTTCCGGGCCAAGCGTGAGCGTGCGGATCGCCACCGAGAGACAGAAGTCGCCCAGGCGCGCGCCGCCCTTTTGCGGGTCACCGGCCGGCGCATCGACCCAGCCGATCGCACCGCAGTACAGGCCGCGCGGCGTGCTCTCCAGGCCGGCGATCAGCGCCATCGTGTGGTGCTTGGGCGCGCCGGTGATCGAGCCGCACGGGAACACCGCGCGCAGCAGTTCGGGCATGCCGACCTCGGGGCGGGCCTGCGCCTGCACGGTCGAGGTCATCTGGAACACCGTGGCATAGGGCTCGATCGCGAACAGCGCGGGCACGCGCACCGAACCGGTCTGCGCGAGCCGGCCGAGGTCGTTGCGCAGCAGGTCGACGATCATCAGGTTCTCGGCGCGGTTCTTGGTATCGATCGCGAGCAGGCGCGCCGATTCGCTGTCGCTCTCGGGCGCGGCCACGCGCGCGGCCGTGCCCTTCATCGGCCGTGCCGTCAGCAGGCCCGCCTCGTGGCGCAGGAACAGCTCGGGCGACAACGACAGCACATGCGTGCTCGCCGAGCCGGCCGGCAACGCGATGAAGGCGCCGTAGTCGACCGGCTGGCGCGCGCGCAGCTTTCGATACAGCGCGATCGGCGAGCCGAAGGCGGCACCGTCGATGCGGTAGGTGTAGTTGACCTGGTAGGTCTCGCCGGCGCGGATCGCCTCGTGGATCGCACCGATCGCCCGCGTGAACTCGGCACGGCCCACGCTCGGCTGCAGGTTCATCACGCCGACCGGCTCGTCGGCGGTCGACGTGTCTCGCTCGGCCAGCCAGGCGTCGACCGCGTCGCGAGACAGGTGCTTCAACGTGCGGAACATCAGCACCCGCAACGCCGATTCGTCGTCCGGCCGGGCACCGGAGTGCAGCAGCTTCGCGCCCCACTCGTAGTCGGCCAACAGCACCGCATGCAGGCCGGCACGCTGGTCGGCGTCGACGCGCGCCCACATCGCATCGAGCAGCGAAGGGTCGGTGCAGCGGTGCTCCCGCGCGAAGCCTTCGTACAGGCGGCTGCTCGGGCGCGCGCCGGTGGCGGCGCGGTCATCGAGCAGCGCGAATGCATTCATGACGCGCTCACGACCCGCTCAGGACCAGTCGTCCATGTCGTGCCTGATCTTGTGGCGGTTCGCGATCAGCTCGTCGATCGAGGGCTCGTTGTTCAGCGCGCGGCGGATCGCCAGCATCGTCGCCTCGTGGTTCGTGCGGTACATGTCCTTCTTGTCGAGGTTCGGGTCTTTCGCGCAGCGCGGGTCGATCCAGACCAGGCTGATGATGCACAGCTCGTTGGCGATCGAGCGCGGGATGATGCCCTCGATCAGGCAGTCGACCACCGCATCGGCGGTGGCGCTTTGCACCACGCCGCCATACAGGTCGACGTTGGCCATGTCGCGCAAAGTGACCTTGGGCACGACGATCGTCGCCGGGCGCACCAGCTGGTTGCAGGCGCGGATCGCGAACATCGCCGTGTGGCCCTTGCTCTGCGCCATCAGGTTGGCGAAGGCCTGGCCGACCGGCCCGCTGGTGCGGCCGATCAGGATCTCGGGCATCGCATCGGTGAACTGGCCTTCGCGGGCCAGCACGGTGGCTTCGCCGGCGTGGAAGAGGTAGTCGTTGCTCATCAAAGGTCTTTCGTGAAAGGAATTCTGGTTCGGCGCCCCGTGGCACCGAGGCCGCGAGCCTACACGGCGACGAACAGCTCGCCGCGGCCGTCGGCGGCGAGGTCGCCCAGGTGGCGGGCGGTGCGCCGCGCGGCCAGGCCTTCGAACGGGCCGCTGTGGTTGCCGGCGATGCGTGCGAGGTCGCGTGCGAGCAGTTGCCATGCGACCGCGGCATCGATCAGTGCCGGCACGAAGGTCGGTGCGATGGCGGGCGCGGCGCCTGCGAACACGACGCTGCCGCGCCGCATGCCGTAGCCCACGTGCGCGCCGGCGCGGCCACCGATCGCGATCGTGCCGGCGACCAGCCGCGAAGCGAGGAAGTCGCCGACATCGCCGAACACCAATGCGGTGCCGCGCCGCATGCGATCGGCGAAACGATCGCCCGCGCGGCCGCGCACGACCAGCGTGCCGCCGCGCATGCCGTCCATGCTGCCGGGCAAGGTGCTTGCCGCGTGGTCGCCGACATCGCCGGCGATCGTCAACGTGCCGCCGGCCATCTCGCACGCGGCGAGCAGCCCGGCGCTGCCTTGCACCTGCACGTCGCCGCCGGTCATGCAGGCGCCGGCGTAGTCGCCCACCGAACCAGTGACGACGATGCGGCCTTCGGCAAGCTGCCAGCCGATTCGGTCGAAGCGAGACAGGTCGCCCTCGAACACCAGTTCTCGACCGAGCTCGGGCGTGTCCTCGCAAGTGACCGAAAAGAACTCGGCGAGCGGCAATGCCTGCGTGCCGTGGGTCACCGGCAGGTGTTCGATCTGCGCCAGCGTCAGCCCCGCGAATGCTGCCGGTTTCACGCCGCGCAGGTCGACGCGCAGCGAAGGCGCCTGTTTCAGCGAAAGCCGCACGCGCGTCATGCCGAACCTCCGCCGGCATCGAGCAACTTGTGCAGATGGAAGTGAAACGGGCCCAGCTTGCCGCCGTAGTTGCCGGCCGAGACGCGCAACATGCCGCCGGCCGAACCGATCTCGATGCAGGCCTGCATGCCCACGCGCATCGCGGCGCCGACATCGGCTTCGGTGAGGCCATCGATCACGATCTCGAGCACGCAACGCACTTCGGGCGTGAGCTCCGACTTGGCCGCGAGGCCGTAGAGGCCGGGGCAGAACGCATCGTTGGTCGAGGCGCCGAGCGAGGGGTACTTGCTGCCGACCTTCGAGCCCGAGCGCACCACACCGCCGGGGAACGGCATCACGACGTTGGGCAAGCGCTTCATGGCCTGCACCGCGGCCTCGGCGGCGCGCAGCGCGGCATCAAGGTCGGTCGCCAGCATCAGCAGGTTGCCGCCACCGACCGACTTGGTCACCGCGGTGGTTTCCTGGGCGACGAACTCGCCGTCCATCACCGGAACGCGCCAGTAGCGCACGCCGGCGATCACCTTCGACATCTGCCAGCCGTCGCCGAAGAAGCGCAGGTTCTTTCCGAGCGCGATCGCTTCGCCTTCGGCAATGCCGGCAAACACCGCGGTTGTCGGGCAGGTGAGCACGCACTGGCCGACGCGGCGCTCGACCTGCTTCGCGAGTTCCTTCCCCGACATCGAGAAGATCAGGATCGCAAGGCCCGGCCGCCCGTCCGGCGTTTCGTCGGCGCTCAATTCGCGCTCGATGCCGGCTTCGCAGCCGCAGGCGATCACCGAGGTCGCGAAGCCGGTCGCGCTGGCCGCGGCGTGGTACGCCCATGTTATGTTGTGCGCGGTGATGATCAGCCGCGTGGCCTTCATCGGGAAGGCCTCGGCGAAGGTGTCGTCGATGACGACGCCGTTGATCGTGCGCGCTTCGCTCACGACGCCGCCTCGAAGCAGGCAGCAGGCAGCAGCCGACCGCCGTTGCAGCAACTGCACAGCTCGTCGTGGCCAATTGCGATGTTGTCGAAGTTGACGCTGCCTTGCGCCGCATGGTGCTTGCGCAGCATCGTCTCGATGCCGCGGTCGTACTCGGGCGAAACGAAGTGGGTGCCGCCGACCGGCACCGCCTCGATGCGGCCGGCGCGCGCGACCAGCGTGCCGTCCTTGAACACGTAGGCCGGCGTTGCGAACATCGCTTCGCGGTCGGCGTCTTCGCGGTAGACCGCGATGTCGGCCGCGGCACCGGCGCCGAGGTGGCCGCGGTCTTTCAGGCCGAGCAGCCGCGCCGGCGCGGCGCGGGTCATGATGGCGATCTCGTACAGCGAGAGTTCGCGCTTGATCTCTTTCAGCGCCGCATTCGCGGCCACGTCGGGGTGCAGCTTCGCGAGCTGCTCGGCGCGGAAGCTGCTGTCCATCAGCAGCCGGATCAGATGCGGGTAGCTGGTGAACGGGCCGCCGTTCGGGTGGTCGGTGGTCAGCACCACGCGCCACGGGTCGTCAACGAGCAGGAAGATCTCCAGCCCGATCGCCCACTGCAGCGCGTTGACGAAGTTCTGGTCTCGATAACGGAACGGCACGACACCGCAGCCGGCCTCGCACTCGATGTCGGCACCGATCCACTTGCGCGGGCTCGCGAGCTTCGATTGCGCGTGCTGGCGCATCGTGTCACCGGAGGCAGTCACCGTCTGCCCGAACATGATCTGCCCGACGTCGATGCTGACGTTGGCATTCGCGTTGACGGCCTCGGCCAGACGCAGCGCGGCCGACGAGAACTTCTTCGGCCCCTCGGTGCCGTAGGCGTGGAACTGCACGTGCGTCAGGTGCGCGGGCAGGCCTTCGAGCGCGGCGATCGTCTCCAGCGTCGACTCGATGTTGCCGGCCACGCCGAGGTTGCTGCCGTGGATGTGCAGCGGGTGCGGCACGCCGAGCTCGCGCAGCGCCTTCGCGAGCGTGTGCACCACCTGCCGCGGCGTGACGCGCCAGTGCACGTGGTCTTCGTCGACATCGAGCTTGCGCTGGTTGAACTTGAAGGCCGAGATGCCGCCCGGGTTCACGACCTTCACGCCCATCGCCTTGCTGGCGTTGATGGTCCAGCCGACGTAGTCGCGGATGCGCTGGAAGTCGACGCCGTGGCTCAGCATCTCGAGGAACAGCTCGTCGTTGCCGAGCATCACGTAGGCGCCGTGGTCGAGGATCGGCGTGTCGCCCATCTCCATGTGGGTGTGGCGCGCGTTGCAGGCCATCATCGCCGGCTCGAACGCGGCCGTGTAGCCCATCTCGACGTAGCGGTAGCCGGTGGCCAGCGTGCCCGGCGTGCAGCCGCCGCAGGAGGCGAGCTCGAGCGGGTTCTCGGGCAACGCGATCGGGTTCGGGCCGGCGCGCTGGAACTCGGGCAGCAGCAGCCGCGCGAGGTTGACCTTGCCGCCGCCGATGTGGGTGTGCATGTCGATGCCGCCGGCCATCACGATGCAGCCGGCGAGGTCGATCTCTTCGGTGGCGGCTTCGCCGGGGGCGAGGGTCACGATGCGCCCGTCGCGCACGAAGAGATCGCGCAACTCGCCGTCTACGCCGTTGGTCGGGTCGATCACGCGGCCGCCGCGCAGTCGCAGCGTCGTCATGCCTCGGCTCCGTGCAGCGCGCGGGTCAAGCGCTGCAGCACATCGGCGACCGTTGGCAAGCCATCGTCGCGCAGCGCCCGCAGCGGCATCAGCACCGAGCCATCGGTGCGGAACAAGTGGCCGGCCGAGCCGACCCCGGGCGTCGCGACCGGGATGAAGACGGTTCCGCTGCCTTGCACCGCCGCGGCGAAAGACGGGTGGCCGAGCACGATGCGCGGCAGATTCACCGTGGGCGGCGCGGGCTCGGTGCCGAAGCTGGCAATCCAGAGCAGCGCATCGACCGCGCGGTCGGCGAGCAGGCGCTCGGCGCCGAAGCGCAGCGGCTCGTGCTCGAGGCCGAGCGGCGTGGCACGCGTGCGCAGCGGCAGGCCCGAGAGCCAGGTGAACACCGCGTTCACGGTCGATGTGCCATCGGCGCCGCCGAGCGGCAGCGCCGCGGCGCGGGTGCGCTGGTTCAGGGTCGCCACCGCCCGGTTGATGGCTTCGATGATCAATGCCCCTTGCGCCGGCAGTTGCGCGGTCTCGTAGGCCAGCACCGCGTAGCTGGCGGCATGCAGCCGTGCGGCCAGTGCTTCGAGCGGGCCGGCGGTGGCACCGACCGCACGCCCCGCCACACAGGCGGCGAGCATGGCCGCGGCGTCGAACAGGTCACCGTCGAAACGCACGACGTCGATCCCCGCAGCCGGCCCCACGAGCGGCGCCGCCGCGGGCAGCAACACCACCACTTCTGCCGCGCGGCTTTCACCGATGCCGCAACGCCGCAGGAACTCCGGGTAGTGTTCGGTGGGCAGCGAGCCGATGCAAACGATCAGGTCGGCACGCGCGCGCACCTCCGCCAGCGTGGTCGTGAAGGCGCCGCGGTCCTGCAGCGCACGCACGCCTTGCATCAGCGCCGCCCCGCCGGCCGGGTCGCAGATCGCGCCGGTGCGGCAGGCCAGCGGATAGAGTGCCCGCGCGCCGGCCGCATCGGTGCCGAGCCCGCCGAACAGCGGCTGGCGGCTCGCGGCGAGCATGCGCGCCGCGGCGGCGATCGCCGCCTCTGGCTCGCAGGCGATACCGTCGATCTGCGGGCTGACGGCGGGTGCGGCGGCAGGCTCGAAACGCGCCAGACCGTCGCGGGCACGGGCACAGTCGGTGCCGGTCAAGGCCCATGCGCCTGCAACGGGTTCGACGCGAAAGCTGTCGCACAGCAGCGGGCAGAACGGGCAAGTCCAGGGTGCTGCATCGCGACCGGGAGACGTTTCTAGTGCACTCATCCGCAGTTCGGTACGCAAACGATGTGCCATTGCCCAGCCTACGGCAGCGTCGCCGCACCAGCGTGCTTCGGCGGTCGCTGCGCAACCGCTTGTGCAACACACTGTGGCGCTTTTGCGGCCGATGCGGGCCGCCACGCGGCCGCGCGAGATGGCACGATTCGTGATCGAGCCCGGGCATGACAGCGATCCATTCTCTGCCGCCGAGCGCCGCCGCTCAGCGTGCCTGGCGTGGCAGCTGGAGATCATGCAGCGCGCTGGCCACGAGCCAGGCGCCGGCCCCGGCCGCGCGGGCGCGCTCGAGGTCGTCGCTGCTGCGCACACCGCCTGCACCTACCAGCGCCGCGCCCGGCGCCTCGCGATGCAGTGCGGCCATCGTCTCCAGGTCGGGCCCTGCACCGGAGCCGACGCGCTCGAGCGTCATCACGATCACGCGCTGCGGCCACAGCGGCATCGCGTCCCAGCAACCCGCCGGGTCGAGGCGCTGGCCGTCGCGCCGGTCGAGCGACAACACGGCGCCGGCGGCCCCGAAGCGGCTGCGGCAGTCTTCGAGCGCGACCCGGGAACGCAGGGATTCGCTGGCGAACACCGGCACGATGCGTTCCGAATGCGGCGCAAGTTGTGCCCCGAGCGCCAGGGCCGCGTCGGCATCGGCGAATCCGGCGTCCAGCCACAACTCGATGCCGGCCAGGGCGTCGAGCAATTCCCGAAGCACCTCGCGTTGCGCGGTTCCGCCCATCAACGCGTCGAGGTCGGCGACATACAGTTGCTGCGCCGCACAATGGTCGACCAGGATCTTCGCCACCGTGACCGGGTCGCTGCTCGCGCACAGCGCCGACTCGATCGGCCGGTATGCCTGCCGGTCGCCGCGCACGCCGCGCACGACCTGGCCCTTCAACAGATCGATCACCGGAATCAGGGTCATGCTGCCTTCCACTTCCTTTGAACCTGGGGCGCGATGATGCGCGTCTTCGTCTATGAGCATCTGAGCGGCGGTGACGCGGCGGGCGCACCCGCCGAGTTGATCGCCGCCGGCCGCGCGATGCGCGACGCCGTCGCGCTCGATCTGCTTCGGGTCGGCGATTGTGCCGTGTCGGTCGCGGCCGGCCGACACGCGCCGCAGGTGCTGCCGGGCGCGAGCGCATTGCACGCGCACGACGCCGAGGTCGCCGTCGAGTTCGTCGCGCGGCAGGCGCGCCTGCACGACCGCACCTGGGTGATCGCACCCGAGACCGGCGGCGTGCTGGCGCAGTTGCAGCGCGTGGTCGATGCCGGGCGCTGGCTCGGCTGCGATGCCGAGGCGCTCGCGCTCGCCGCCAGCAAGCGCGCCACGCTCGCGCGCGCCGCCGCAAACGGCGTGGCGACACCGCTGGACTTCGCCACCTCGCCATCGACCCGGCGCTGGGTCGTCAAGCCCGACGACGGCGCCGGCGCGATGGCGACCCGTGTGCACAACACCCGCGCGGCAGCGCTCGACGATCTTCAAACCCGCCATCGGCGCGGCGAGTCCGGCGTGCTCGAGGCCTGGGTCGCCGGCGAGCCGCTGAGCCTGTCGCTGCTGTGCGGTGCGGGCCACGCCGAACTGCTCGCGGTGAACCGCCAGCAGCTGACGATCGACGCCTTGGGCGTGCTGACGTTCGGCGGCGTGCAGATCGACGCACTGGCCCATGACGACCCCCGGGTCGCGACCCTGCGGGCCTGGGCCCAGTTGCTGGCCCGGGCCGTGCCCGGCCTGCGCGGCTACATAGGCGTCGATCTGGTCTGGCATGCGCAACGCGGGCCGGTGCTGATCGAGATCAACCCGCGCGTGACGCTGGCCTACGTGGGACTGTCTGTCGCGCTCGGCCGCAATCTTGCCGGCGCCGTGCTCGCGGCCCACGAGCGAGAACTCGCCGATGCGCTCGCCTGAACACCGCCACGTGATCGGCTGGGACATCGGCGGCGCGCACGTCAAGGCCTGCCTGCTGCGCGATGGCCGGGTCGCCGAAGTGGCGCAGTGGGCCTGCCCGCTGTGGCAGGGCATCGAACACCTCGACCACGTGCTGAACACGGCGCGCGCGCGCTGGCCGCAGCTCGGCGGGGCCGGCCACGCGGTCACGATGACCGGCGAGATGACCGACCTCTTCCAGCACCGCGAAGACGGCGTGCGGCGCATCGCCGCCACGCTGACCGAGGCGCTCGCGCCGGCGGCCACCGATGCGCTGCGCTTCTTCGCCGGCGAATCTCTCTGGTGTCGTGCGGCCGAAGTCGGCACGCACTGGGAGCAGATCGCTTCCGCCAACTGGCTCGCGACCGCATCGCACGCCGCGCAGAGCTTCGACGAAGGCGTGCTGATCGACATCGGCAGCACGACCACCGACCTGATCGCGTTCCGCGATGGTCGAGTCCTGTGCACCGGCCGAAGCGATGCGCAGCGGCTGGCCAGCGGCGAACTGCTCTATCACGGCGTGGTGCGCACGCCGCTGTGTGCCCTCGGGCCGCGCGTGGCCTGGCGTGGGGTCGAGACCAACGTGATGAACGAGTTCTTCGCGACCACCGCCGATGTCTACCGGCTCACCGGCGAGCTCGACCCCGCGCACGATCAGCAGCCCAGCGCCGACGGCGCGCCGAAGGACGCCGACGCGACCCGCCGCCGCCTGGCGCGCATGGTGGGCCTCGATGCGCGCGACGCGTCGGCCGACGACTGGCTCGCCTTCGCGCACACCTGGCGCGCCCGGCAGATCGACGCGCTGGCAGGCCAGTTGCGCCGCGTCGTGGCGGCCCATGGGCTGTCGGACCAGGCCGTCGCGCTCAGTGCGGGCTGCGGCGACTTCCTCGTCGCCGATGTCGTCTCGCAGGCCGGCCCGCCACGCCGGCACACGCGCTACGGGCGCGACGTGGCACGCATCGCGGCCGACGCGCGGCCCAGCGGCGCCGACGCCGCGCGCTGGGCGCAGGTCTGTGCGCCGGCGGTGGCTGTGGCGGCGCTGATGGACAGCGAGTTGCGCTGATGTGGGTCGTCAAGCTCGGCGGCAGCCTGACGGCCGATCCGGTGCTGCCGAAGTGGCTCGACCTGCTCGCGCAGCTCGGCGGCGGTCGCGTCACCATCGTCTGCGGCGGCGGCGGCCTGGCCGACGAGGTTCGACGGGCACAGAAGATGTGGCAATTCGACGACCTCGCCGCCCACAACATGGCCGTGCTCGCGATGGCCCAGACCGGCTACCAGTTGCATGCGATGAACCCGACGCTGCAACTGGTCGCGCACAAGGCCGAGATCGCGAGCGTGCTGCACAAGGGCCGCGCGGCGATCTGGCAACCCTTCGAGCTGCAACGCGACAAGCCGGACGCGCAATCCAACTGGGGGGCGAGCTCCGACACGATCGCGCTCGATCTGGCGCGCGACCTGAACGCGGAGCGGCTGGTGGTCGTCAAATCGTGCGCGATCGACCCGTCGCACACGCTCGCCCAGCTGGGTATGGCCGGCGTGCTGGACGCGGCCTTTCATCGCCGCGCACGCGGCGCGGCATTCCCGATCGAGGTGCTGGACAAGAACGAACTGCCGCGCATGCGCTCGCTGCTGCTCGGCGTGCTGCGCCACCTCGACGCGTAGGAACCGTCAGACAGCGACCGGCGCGGCGTGCAGCGCCGCAGCCAGCCCCCGCAGGCGGGCAGGGTCGAGCGCGCCACTGCGGTCGCCCGCGCACACTGCGCTGCGAAAGCCGGCGAAGTCTGGCGCGAGTTCCTGCAGGGCCGCGAGCTGGGCGTGGCGCAGCGCACCGGCCAGCCCGACCATGGCGCCGCTCGCGCGAACGAGCGCGATGAAGCGCCGCAGCTCGGTGCCGGACATCACGTCGAACAGGCTGCCCGCGAGCTTGTCCGCCGTGTCGACCATCAAGCCCGGGAACTTCAACGAGCAGGCATGCGCGAGCTGATCGACATCCAGCCCGCGATCGGCGATGAAGACCGGCACGATCGAGTGACCGGTGCCGGCCAGCGCATCGAGCACCGCACGCGCACCGGGCTCGCGTTCGATGCCGACCTTCACATAGTCGACACCGCAGGCCGCGACCGCGCCGACACGTGCCAGGATCGCGGGCAGGTCGTGCATCGGCAGGTCGCCGATCGTCGCGCTGATCGGCAGGCGGCTGCCCTGCTCGCGCAGTGCGCGCACCACGGCGGCGATCGTCTCGATCGGCAAGCCGCCGAGCGCGCCGTCGCGCGGCTCCTTCAGGTCGATGAAGTCGGCGCCGCCGTGCGCGGCGATGCGCGCCTCGGTTACGTCGCGAACGCTGACGAGCATGCGCATCATGGGTGGTTCTCCGGCGTTGATTCGTGCGAGGCGGTGCGATGCTTCAGTACCGCATCGGTCAACCAGCCCCAGGCTTCGTGTTCTTCGGGGCCGGCGGTCTTGTCGATCGCGATCTGCAGGTAGGCCATCTCGGCATCGACCTTCGCCGCCGGCAGCATGTGCAGCCGGCTCACCAGCACCGCGCCTTCGATCACGGCAGCCTGCGCGCGGTTGAAGCCGATGTACGGCGCGTGCTCGGCCTCGAACACGCGCGCCATGCGCAGCACCGGGCGCTGCGGGTCGTCCTGCAGCTCGGCCAACGCGAGCTCGACGTGCCGCAGTGCGCACGCGAGCCGCACGCCTTCGACGCGCTCGGCCGGCAGCACCGGCCAGCGCCGGCGGCCCGTCACCGAACCGGCGAAGACGCGCGTGTCGATCACGATGTTGAGCACCGCGTGGCCGCTCGCGACGATGTTCGCGAGCGTGGTCGATGGCTTGAACGGCATCAGGATCACGTCGTCGCCACGGTAGCGGATGCCCATCGGCGCGACGTGCGCGGTGCCGTCGGCGGCGACCGTGCTGATCACGGTCTCGTAGATCACGTCATTCATCGGTCGGGTCCGTGGGAGAAACGGCGGCCGTGGCGCGTGCGCGGCCGGTCTTCGCCGTCGTCAGCGTGCTGCCGGGCGCGCACCACGCGTTCAGGTCGGCCGCGTCGGTCGCGACCGCGCAGCCCCAGTCGAGCGGCTGGTCCTGCACGTAGCGCTTGCCCAGGCGCCAGGCGATCTCGGCATGCGCGAGCTCGACGCCCATGTAGAACGCGTGGCTCGCATCGTTCTCGAGACTCAGCTGCGGCCAGAGTTCGAATGCGCCCTGCCCGGTGCGCAGCCCGTCGCGGTTGTAGACGTGCAAGCCGCGCGCCGAGACCTGCACACGAAAGTTCGGGTCTTTCACCTGCGCGGCGACCTGCTCGATCTCGGCCGGCGTGTCGGGGAACGGGTGCTTCGCGTGCACCGTCATCAACGCATCGCTGATGCCCTTGGGCAAGGTCTGCTGGCGCGCCGCGGCGTGCATGATGCGGCGCGCCCAATCGGCCTCGCGCACCGCGCGGCGCGCGTGCGCGCTGACCTGCGTGGTGAGCACGGCCGCCACGTTCAGCTCGGCGGCGATGCCGAACAGCATCGCGTTGATGCCGCTGGTGTCAGCCTCGGTCAGCTCGGTCAGGTTGCCCACGCCCATCATGATCGGCGCATCCGGAAAGCGCTCGCGCAGGCGGTGGTAGCGCACGATCGAGGCGGTGAGGCCGAACGGGATCGGGTCGAGGATCGCGTCGGCGAGAAACGCCCGGCCGCGCCGCTGCATCTGCTCGACGGCCTCGAACAGCGAGGCCTCGTCGGCTGGCGTGCGCGGGATCAGCACCGGCGTGGCCTCGGTCTCGTCGGCGACCCACAGCGTGTCGAGATTCAGGCTCAACAGGTAGTCGGCACCGGCGCGCGCGCCGCGCAGCAGCTCGTCGGGGTCGATCGAATCGACGCTGACCGTGAAGCCCGCGGCCTTCAATGCCTGCACGGCCTCGGCGAGGTGATCGAAGCGCGTGGCGGGCAGGCAGCCGAGGTCGATCACATCGGCGCCGTCGGCCGCGAGCGTGCGGGCGCGTTCGAGGATCTGCGCCACGCCGAGCTGCGGTGCATCGACGATCTCGGCAAAGATCGCGACCTCGTATTCGTTCAAGTCGATCGGCTTGGCAGCGCGGTTGAAGTGGCGCGGCAGGTCTTTCAGCTCCTCGGGGCCGCGCTCGACCGGGATGCCGTAGTGGCGCGTCAGCCCCTCCAGATCGCCGCGGCAACGGCCGGGGACGATCATGCGATCGGCCTGCACCGGTGCAGGCACGCGGCGCTGGATCATCTCCGCCGTCATCAGCGCGGCCACCTGCAAGCCGATCTCGCGCACCTCCCAGCTGAACGGTGCCGCGTCGATCCCGCCGAGCACGCGCGCGAGGGGGGC
>Ga0075023_100000149_pt1 | contig 16175 bp, 16 predicted proteins | sample Str014_FD_71388 | JGI IMG/M metagenome (GOLD analysis project Ga0075023, IMG submission 71388) | Freshwater sediment microbial communities in response to fracking from Pennsylvania, USA - Straight Creek_MetaG_SC_2014 | ecosystem: Environmental > Aquatic > Freshwater > Creek > Sediment | place... | reverse complement strand
ACATTGGGCCACTGGCTGCCAAGCCTGTGATGGAGGGCAAGGCCGTGCTCTTCAAGAAATTCGCCGATATTGACGTCTTCGATATTGAAGTCTCCCCCACCGATGTCGACGAACTGGTCAACGCCATCGCGGCTTTGGAACCGACCTTTGGCGGCATCAATTTGGAAGACATCAAGGCACCGGAATGTTTCGAGGTGGAGCGCCGTTTGCGCGAACGCATGAAGATTCCGGTGTTCCATGATGATCAACATGGAACCGCTGTGATCGTCGCCGCCGCCGTCACCAATGCTTTGACGCTGGCAAAAAAGAAAATCGGCAATGTGAAGATTGTTGCCTCGGGGGCAGGGGCCGCCGCCTTGGCCTGTCTCAATCAATTGGTCAGCCTTGGGGCCAAGCGCGAAAATATTTGGGTGAGTGACCTTGAGGGCGTTGTCTACAAGGGTCGCGAAAAACTGATGGACGAATGGAAGTCCGTCTTCGCGCAAGACACCAAGGCCAGGGTTCTGGCCGATGTGATGAAAGGTGCCGATGTCTTCCTCGGCCTTTCCGCAGCGGGCGTTTTGAAAGCCGAACTTTTGCAACAAATGGCCAAGAGCCCCTTGATCCTTGCGCTTGCCAATCCCAACCCCGAAATCATGCCGGAAGAGGCCTTCGCCGCAAGACCCGATGCCTATATCTGCACGGGCAGATCAGACTATCCCAATCAGGTGAACAACGTTCTCTGCTTCCCCTATATTTTCCGGGGCGCGTTGGATGTCGGTGCCACCACCATCAATGAGGAAATGAAACGTGCCGCCGTTGAGGCCATCGCAGCACTGGCCCGCGAAGTGCCTTCTGACATTGCAGCGCGTGCTTATGGCGGTGAGGCGCGCCTCTTTGGCAAAGACCAACTGATCCCATCACCTTTTGATCCACGCCTCATCCTGCGCATCGCCCCCGCCGTGGCCAAAGCCGCGATGGACAGCGGCGTGGCCACCAGGCCAATTGCGGATTTTGATGTCTATCAGGACAAGCTCCAGCGTTTCGTTTTCCGCTCGGGCTTCATCATGCGGCAAATTTATCAGGCAGCACGCAAGGCTCCGGGACGCGTGATCTTTGCCGATGGTGAGGATGAGCGCGTGCTGCGTGCCGCTCAGGCCTTGATCGAGGAGAAGATGGCCACACCTATTCTGGTGGGCCGCCCATCAGTGATTGAAACCCGTTTGAAGCGCTATGGTCTCTCCATCAGGCCGGGCACAGATTTCCAAATCACCAACCCGGAAGACGATCCGCGCTACCGTGACTATGTCGCAAGCTTTGTTGAAGTGGCCGGCCGCAAGGGCGTCACCTTGGATGCCGCGCGCAGCCTCGTGCGCACCTCCAACACGGTGATTGCCGCACTCGCTTTGCATCGCGGCGAAGCCGAGGCCATGATCTGCGGGCTGGAAGGGCGCTACCGTTCCAAGCTGCGCACCATTCGCGACATCATTGGCCTTGCCCCCGGTGTCAAGGAATACGCAGCCATGAGTCTAATGATCACCACGCGCGGCATCGTGTTTCTGGCCGACACTCATGTCCAGCCCGATCCCTCAGCAGAGGCGATTGCCGACACGGTGAAGATGTGCGCCACCCACCTCGAACGCTTCGGCGTCACAGCCAAGGTGGCGCTTGTGTCACACGCCGACTTTGGCGATTTTGACACGCCTCTTTCCCTCAAGATGCGCGACGCGCTGGAAATCATCCGCAGGCAGCAACCCGGCTTGGAAATCGACGGTGAGATGCGTTTAAACACGGCCTTGATTGAAGAAGTCCGGTCGCGCAAATTGCCCAACTCCACCTTGAAGGGTGAAGCGAATTTGCTCGTCATGCCTGATCTCGCCTCTGCCAACATCGCCTATCAGGCGATCAAAGTGTTTGGGGATTCCCTTTCGGTCGGCCCCATTCTCTTGGGCACTGCCAAGCCCGCGCACATTCTGACAGGCTCGGTGACGGCACGTGGCGTGATGAATATTTCCGCCATTGCAGTGGCCGAAGCCAGCGCGGCGAAATGAAAATCCGCCCACTGCGGGAGACAGACATTTCCGCTGTCATCGCCCTTTGGAATGATTGCGCCTTAACGCGCCCGTGGAACAATCCAGAAAAAGACATCCGTTTTGCGCTTGAAGGGGCAACCTCCACCATTCTCATCGGCGAAGAACAGGGCCAGACCATTGCTTCAGTGATGGTGGGTCATGATGGCCACCGAGGGGCGCTCTATTATCTCGCCATTGCGCCGAACCATCAGGGCAGGGGGTATGGTCGCGCCATTCATGACGCTGCAGTAGAATGGCTTCAAAAACATGGCGTGTGGAAAATAAATTTATTGGTACGTGCGGGAAATGAACGTGTCGTGGGATTTTACGAGGGCCTTGGTTACGCTGAAAACGGGGCGATCAGCTTGGGCAAACAGTTGGGCGCGCCCAAAATAGAAACATGATTAGAATCAAATCTCGCCTCTGGGTAGAAGCCCTTCTGCGCCGCTGCCAGGGCGAAGGCAAATTCGGGGCCGTTTTCAAAAGCGGCGCGGACGAGGCTGGTGCCATCTACGTGGTGATCAACCACCTCGATGGCACATACGAACTGCTTTGCCCCCCGCCGGGCCCCGCCAGCAATGAAGCAGGCGAGAGATGGTTTCAAAACGCCTTTCCAAAACCTGTTTCCACCGCTGAAGTAAGCGCTTACGTTGAACGCCAGAAGCGCTTTGATCAAGATTTCTGGGTCGTTGAAATTGAAACGCGCAGCGGTCTGGCAGATTTAATGCTCAGCCCCAAAGAATGATTCAACATCTTAGCCGATTGTTAACCAAAACCTTTTTAATTTTGGTTTGGAAGTCGGGGTCGGATGCCAATGGATAAAGTGATCTACTTACAGAGCCGAAGTGCGCAACGCCAGGCGAGGGTGGTTCCGTCGGGAACCAATGCTGAAGTCATCATCTTTCCGGGTGTTCGCTTTGAACGACTGACGGATGCGATGGTGCAAGCAACACAAAAGCGCCGCCGCATTCTATCGCTCCATAATCAAGCGACTGCCGAAGAACTGGAATAACGCAAAATTCATTTCTTCTGACAACGCGTCAGCCCAACGATCTTTTCCAGTTGCGGCCTTTGCAACGCATCTGGCACTGGCACCCACAGCAACGCAATGCCATTGGCCTCAGCAATTTCAGCATGCCAGCCGACATTGGCAATTTGGCCAGCGTCTTCGGGGGCGGCTTTCCCAGACAGTTGCTGCAACAGGCTTTTTGATTTTGACACATCGACAGTGAAGCTGCCACCACCTGCCTGCACATCATTGATCCCATAAGTCTGTTGGCCCGATGCGCTATAGATCGCAAAGTTCCATAAGCCATGCGGCACCTGTGCCAGAATCACCACTGGACCTTTGCTGAGATTGAGTAGGCACAACCCCACAATATCCTGCGGGCTGGCCATCGGCACCAAACTTGCTTGCGCCTCAGGCGCCATCACAAAAAAATGATTGCTGCCAGCGCCGGCTGTCGCGCGCGTTAAGCTCCGCTGAAACGTCAAGCCCGGCAGATAGAGCACCGTGGCGAGATGAACAGCAAAACCGAGAACCGCCGCCGTCATCAACCAGAACACCCGCCCCATTATTCACACCCCAGGCGTTTGATGCCGGGCAAAACCAGCGTGCTGGCCTTGGTCAAAGGATAGGGTTCATTTAAAACCAGAGCGACTTGCAGTGTTCCAATATCTGGCACCGCCAACCAATTGCCCGGTGACGCACGACGTGAAAGTGCCAATGTGAATTGGTCATCGCCACTCAACACAGCATCACGCGCGGTGAATGTGGTTTTAACCCCGCCACCGGGGGGCTCTATTGTGATCGACCACCAGCGCGCCGCAGGCTGCGGCCCGTTCAGTTCATAGGTGCAGCCACTGCGCAACGCTCCGCCATCATCATCAACAGTACGGGTGAAATAAAGTGCGGTGTGGCTGGGGGGCAAGCGCCCCTCTTGGCGAAAATGCCCAATGGCATAAAGCGCCGATGCGTCCTTGGCGTTGACCCCACCTTGCATCCATTTGCCATCAACGGAAGTTTGCCCGGCACGGCCCAAAGCATTGACGCCCGTGAGATAGCCAACCACCGCACCGACCAGGAGGCTCGCTGAACCCAATGGAAATTTCATGATTTGAAATCGACCCCCGCAGACCATAGCATCTTTTGGCTTTCATCCACTGTCAAGCCAAGACGAAAAGCAAGGCGCTGCACGGCGTTGAGCAAGGATCGCGTCATTCAATGACGAGGCCCAAACAACAAATCGAAAAGTGATTTATTTTTGGGTGGTGGAGGGCGGGTATAGTGCGCAGGTGCGGGCGCTGCCGCAACAATGCGTCTGCGCTGGGAATGTTTCGGCGGCGTGGGGACAGGCACATCGCCACCCGTCTGCAGAAGATCACCAATACCATTGATCAGTGTTTGCGTTTCGGCATCATTGGCGGGTTCTGCAGCACTAGCTTCTGTATCAGCCAAAACCGCAACCTGATCTTTTGGCGGCAAAGCGGGAGCGCCGCTGGCCAACACAGGGTCCGGCAAGGACGTGAGCGGCGGCGTATAGGTGGCGTCCAGCGGAACGCCCGGCAGGGCTTCGGGCTTCAGTCCAAATTCCGCAACATCCATAATCCGCTTCCAGGCCGGTGCCGGAACATGGCCACCGGTTACGGCATTGGCTTTGGAGCTTTCCATCGGCGTGTTGTCATCATTGCCGACCCAAACACCGGTCACATTATGGGCCGTGAAACCGAAGAACCATGCGTCGCGATAATTGGCATTGGTGCCCGTCTTGCCTGCAACCGGCGCATAGCCAAGCTGCGCGCGCGTCGCCGTGCCAGACATCACAACATCATGCATCATGGAGTTAAGTTCGGCCACCTTGTCATAAGGATCAACCTGTGGCGCATCTTTTTCATTGGCCGCGCGGCTATACAGCAACTCACCGGTCGGTTTGCGAATTTCGAGAACCGCGTACGGATGCGCCAGTTTGCCGCCCGCCGCAAAAGTAGAATAGCCAGTGGCCATGTCAATCAGTGTCAAGGAACTCGTGCCGATCGCCATCGTGGGGTAGGGATCAATCATCCCTGTGAGGCCGACACGGTGCGCTGTCGCTTCAACTGCTTTACGGCCCACGTCGATCATCAATTTCACTGCCACCGTATTGATCGAATGCGCCAGCGCTTGCCACAGGGGCACGTTGCCGAAAGACTCGCCATTGTAATTGTGAACACACCAATCCACCACGCAGGCGGTGCTGTCCTCCATCATGGTCTTGCGCGTATAGCCATGTTCAAGGGCCGTCAGATAGACAAAGGGTTTGAACGAAGATCCCACTTGCCGCTTGGCCGTGATGGCGCGGTTGAACTGGCTATCGCCATATTCGCGCCCACCGATAATGGCGCGCACCGCACCATCGGGCGCCATGGTGATGGAAGCTGCCTGATCAAATTTACCATCCGGCCCTTGCGTATCCACCACATCATTGAGAATGGCCTGCGAGGCATCCTGCAATTTGCTGTTGATCGTGGTTTTCACCTCCACCACATAATCATTCTTCAAGCCTTGCCGGGCCATCACATCCAAAGTGTTTTGATAGGCCCAATCCAGAAACCAATTGGGGCTGGCCAGAGCATTCTGTTGAGCGATTTCGGCGGGCTTGCGCTTGGCTTCGAGCAGCTCGCCCTGGCTGATAAAGCCCGCATCCAACATCCGGTATAAAACCACATTGGTGCGCGCCTTCGAGGCTTCTGGATTGGCATGAGGAGCATATTGCGTTGGCGCTTTGAACAGCCCGGCCAGAACGGCCGCTTCCGACAAGTCAATATCGCGCACCGATTTGCCAAAATAGAATTGCGATGCTGCTTCAACCCCCGTGTTGCCACCGCCGAGATAGGACCGATCCAGATAAAGTTTCAGAATTTCATTTTTGCTCAGCCGCTCCTCAACCCAGAGCGACAGAAACGCTTCATCAATCTTGCGCTTCAAAGTACGCTCTGGTGTGAGCAACAGATTTTTCACCACTTGTTGTGTGATGGAAGAGCCCCCTTGCTTGGACCCGCCTTGGGCATTGTGTCGCAGCGCCCGCAATGTGCCAATCACGTCAACACCAAAGTGATCGTAAAACCGCGCGTCTTCCGTGGCCAAAACGGCCTTGATCAAAACCGGCGGAATTTCATTCAGCGGAATGGAGTCATTCTGGCTGATGCCGCGCCGCCCAATAAAATTTCCATCTTGGTCCGTAAAGGTGATTGCATAGAGCCGACCCCGGTTCCAAATATCGCCTTCGCCAGAAAAATGCGGCAGGGCATAGGCCAGAAGGCAGAAGGCAATGGCAATCGTAAAATTCAGGCCAAGCGCTGCAACATTGACGACCAGGCGCTTCAGGCCCGAAAGGTGAAACCACCGGTAAAGCCAGGATGAATAGGCCGAATGGCCCGTGCGCAAGGATCTCCACATCTCATGGGCAGTTGAGCTGACGTAAGCATCGCCAGTCCAAAAAGCGCGGTAAATACGGTTGCGGGTGGGCAGGTTTTTCAATATCTTTTTCCGGTTGTGAAGCGATTTAACGCCCCGGGCGTTGTGAAGCAAGTTAAAGGCCAAATCAGCACAAATTGCGACGGGGCTTGATCTTGCCCGCAAATATGGTTTACGCCACGGCCATGAGCGAAGCATTCTGGAAAACCAAATCCCTTGGCGAGATGACCCGACCGGAATGGGAAAGTCTGTGCGATGGCTGTGGGCGCTGCTGTCTCAACAAGTTGGAAGATGAAGACACGGGCAAGTTTCATTACACAAGAGCCGCCTGCAAACTGCTCGATCTCGGAACCTGTCAGTGTACGGATTATAAAAACCGCGCCAAGCGCGTGCCCGATTGCGTGACGCTCACCCCAATGAATGTTCCAGATCTCGGCTGGCTGCCGGAGTCTTGCGCCTATCGCAGATTAAATGAGGGCAGGGGGCTTGCCTGGTGGCACCCGCTGGTGTCTGGCAATCCCGCAACTGTGCAGGAAGCTGGCATCTCGGTTGAGACTGAAGCCTACACCGAAGAAGGCATCAGCATCGACGAACTGGTCGATCACATCTGGAAACTTCCCAAAGCAAAACGGAAAAAATAAGCCTCAGCTCTCTTCGCCATGTTTGGGCAGGTGGCCTTGGTTGGCATCGTGATTTTCCGGATTGCGCACCAGTCTTGAGGCTTCAATCACAATCGGTTCCAAATCCTTGCCACCCTTCCCAAGATATTCAAAAAACTGCGCCCGCATTCGCGGTTCCCAGAAATTGTTGATATGGGCGGCCACTTCCTTCTTTCCTTCTTCAATCCCATAGGCCTTGAAAAAGCCGCCGATCTGATTGGCCATGCGGATCATATCTTTAGTGTCCATCGAAAATCATCACTCCATCTTTGGAAAGTGCGGCAAGCTGCAAGCCCGCTTGTCGCGCCAATTTAAGGGCCAATGCTGTGGGCGCTGAAATCGTGGCCAGCGCTGCAATCCCAACGCGGGCGGATTTCTGCACCAGTTCAAATGAACAGCGCGATGACATCAGCGCAAAGCCCTGATCAGGCCCGACACCAGCGCGCGCCATGGCCCCAATCAATTTATCCAATGCATTGTGCCGTCCCACATCTTCGCGCGCCAGAAGAATTTCGCCATCTTGAGCACACCAGGCCGCAGCATGAACAGTTTTGTTAATGGCATTCATCGACTGATGCGCGGGCAGAGCTTGATAGGCCAAAGCAATCGCGTCCATATGAAATGGAACCTGCTGCAATTTTTGAAGCGGCATACGAATGGCATCTGCCAAGTGTTCAATGCCGCAAAGTCCGCAGCCCACGCGCCCTTCAAGGCTGCGCGAAATCATCCGTTCACGGACGAAAGTTCCTGCCACGTCAACACTGAAGCCCTCGTCTTGCTTTAGGGTGATAACATTACGCACATGGGAGTGATGCGCCACCAAGCCTTCCGACAAAACAAAGCCAAAAGCAAAATCCTCCAGATCAGCAGGCGTGGCCATCATCACTGCGTAGGATTCCGAATTAAGCAGAATGGCGACGGGAACTTCTTCGGGGAGAAACCATGTGGTGGGCGCGTTGTTGAGGGAGCCAACAGCCTCCACAGAACAATGCTTATCCTCCCCTGAGGGGGAGGTGTCGGCGAAGCCGACAGAGGGGAGACCTGCTCCGGCGCTTAGATCCCCTCCGGCTCTTCGGGCTACCTCCCCCATCGGGAAGGATGAAGAAGCTTGAGATCTCACTCTGCCGCCACGCGCTTGTTCTCGTCCTCGCGCTGCTCCCATTCTTTTTGCCATGTCGAAGATTGGTTCGATGGATTTACTTGCACGGCTGTGACTTTATATTCCGGGCAATTGGTCGCCCAATCTGAATATTCCGTGGTGATCACATTGGCACCTGTCACCGGGTGATGGAACGTGGTGTAGACCACACCGGGCGGAACGCGCTCTGTCAGATCAGCGCGCAAGGTCGTTCCGCCAATGCGACTGGTGAGTGAGACCATCGCGCCATGCTTGATGCCCCGCAATTCAGCGTCGCTCGGATGAATCTCCAACACATCTTCTGCATGCCATTGCGAATTCTCCGTGCGCCGCGTTTGCGCGCCCACATTATATTGCGACAGGATTCGCCCCGTCGTGAGAATGAGCGGGAAGTCGCGATTGGCGCGTTCCGGCGTCGGCGCATAATGCGTCAGCATAAAGCGCCCTTGGCCACGAACGAATTTGCCGACATGCATGATCGGCGTGCCTTCCGGCGCATTGACGTTGCACGGCCATTGAATGGAACCCTTCTCATCGAGCGATTTGAACGACACGCCAGCGAAGGTTGGCGTGACGCGTGCGATCTCATCCATAATCTGGCTCGCATCATCATAGCGCATATCATAACCCATGGCCTGCGCCAGCTCGCAGACTGTTTGCCATTCCTGCTTCCCTTGCAACGGCGCTTTCACCTGACGCACGCGGTTGATGCGGCGTTCAGCATTGGTGAACGTGCCATCTTTTTCCAAGAATGATGTGCCGGGCAAAAACACATGGGCAAAGGCCGCTGTTTCGTTGAGGAACAAATCCTGCACCACAACGCATTCCATATTTTCCAGTGCGGCTGTGACATGTTTGGTATTGGGATCAGACTGAGCGATGTCTTCACCCTGAATGAAGATACCCTTGAACGTGCCTTCAACAGCAGCGCTCAACATGTTGGGAATCCGCAAGCCCGGTTCAGACTCAATCGACGTCTGCCACACGTCTTCAAACAGCTGGCGCACCGAATTGTCGGAGATATGACGATACCCCGGAAGCTCATGCGGGAACGAACCCATGTCGCAAGACCCCTGCACATTGTTCTGGCCACGCAGCGGATTAACGCCAACACCATCGCGGCCAATATTGCCGGTGAGCATGGCGAGGTTCGCCATGCCCATTACCATGGTGGAGCCTTGGCTGTGTTCGGTAACGCCGAGCCCGTAATAAATCGCGCCATTACCACCCGTCGCAAAAAGTCTTGCGGCCTGACGCACCGTGTCCGCCGGCACATGGGTCTCAGCTTCAAGCACCTCGGGCGAATTCGTCAGATCGCGGATGAATTCTGTCCAACGGTTGAATTCCGTCAGATCACAGCGCGCATCAATGAATTTCTGATTTTGCAATCCCTCAGTCACGATCACATGCGCCATGGCATTGATCACTGCTACATTCGTGCCGGGGCGCAGTTGCAAGTGATGCTGCGCTTCAATATGCGGCGAACGCACGGTATCCGTACGGCGTGGATCAACCACAATCAATTTGGCGCCGGCCCGCAAGCGCTTCTTCATGCGTGATGCAAAAACCGGATGGCCATCTGTCGGGTTGGCACCGATCACCATGATCACATCAGCCTTGGCCACGGATTTGAAATCCTGTGTGCCTGCGGACGTACCGAAAGTTTTGGAAAGGCCATATCCCGTTGGTGAATGGCAGACGCGCGCGCAAGTGTCAGTATTGTTATTCTTGAACGCAGCGCGGATCATTTTCTGCACAACGTAAACTTCTTCATTGGTGCAGCGTGAAGACGTGATGCCGCCGATGGAATGAACACCATATTTAGCCTGGATCGCTTTAAACGAAGTTGCGGCATGAGCGATGGCCTCTTGCCAGCTCACTTCTTTCCAGGGATCAGTGATCCGTGTGCGGATCATCGGCTTGGTCACACGGTCTTTATGCGTGGCATAGCCCCAGGCAAAGCGGCCCTTGACGCAAGAGTGTCCTTCATTGGCGCCACCATCTTTATAAGGCACCATGCGCACCACATCATCGCCCTTCATTTCAGCTTTGAAGGAACAACCGACACCACAATAGGCACAAGTGGTGACGACGGAATGTTCCGGCTGGCCTTTGGCAATGACCGTCTTCTCCGTGAGTGTCGCTGTCGGGCAGGCCTGAACGCAGGCACCGCAAGAAACGCATTCGGAACTCATGAAGCCTTCGTCCATGCCGGCAGACACATGCGAAGCAAAGCCGCGCCCATCAATGGTCAGTGCGAACGTGCCTTGCACTTCCTCACAGGCGCGCACACAGCGCGAGCAGACGATGCATTTGGCAGGATCAAAAGTGAAATAGGGATTGGACTCGTCCTTGGCTTTGAACAGGAAATTTTCTGCGCCGCTGTCACGCGATTTGTAAACGTGATTGTCGCCCTCATAGCCATAGCGCACATCGCGCAAGCCCACGGCCCCAGCCATGTCCTGCAATTCGCAATCGCCATTGGCGGCACAGGTGAGACAATCCAGCGGATGGTCAGAGATATAAAGTTCCATCACGCCCTTGCGCAATGTGTTCAACCGCGCATTTTCAGTTTGTACTTTGATGCCGGGGGCAACAGGTGTGGTGCAAGAGGCAGGCGTGCCCTTGCGGCCTTCGATCTCAACAAGACACAAGCGGCAAGAGCCGAAAGCCTTGACTGAGTCCGTAGCGCAGAGTTTTGGAATCTTGGTGCCAAGCGCCATCGCCGCCCGCATAATTGATGTGCCCTCCGGCACAGTGATCTCATGGCCATCGATTTCAAGCGTGACCATTTTGGTCGCATCAGAAGGTGGCGTGCCGTAGTCCGTTTCTTTGATCAGCATGGTTTCACCTGTGACATTGTATATTCTGTCATCCCGACGAAAGTCGGGACCCAGACTTTGAATTGTTGAGTGCGCTGAAAGTCTGGGTTCCGGCTTTCGCCGGAATGACTATTAAAAACTAATTTCATTCCGCCGCCTGCTTCAAATTCTTCGGCAATCCAAAATCTTCGGGAAACATTCTCAGTGCGCTCAACACCGGCATGGGTGTCAACCCGCCCATGGCGCAGAGCGAGCCATCGGTCATCGTGGTGCAGAGATCTTCCAGCAACACCGCATTGCCGGAACGATTTTCGCCTGCCACGATTTTGTCGATCACTTCAACACCGCGTGTAGAGCCAATCCGGCAGGGTGTGCATTTGCCGCAAGATTCAATCGCGCAGAACTCCATCGCAAAACGCGCTTGCTTGGCCATGTTAACCGACGCATCGAAGACAACCAACCCGCCATGACCCACCATAGCCATGTTGCTAGCAAAGGTTTCATAATCCATCGGAAGGTCAAGTTGGTCTGCCGAAAGATAAGACCCGAGTGGTCCGCCCACTTGCACAGCACGCACGGGTTTGCCCGAAGCCGTGCCGCCACCAAACTCATTGATCAGTGTACGGAGCGATATGCCAAAGGCTTTTTCCACCAAGCCGCCATGTTTGATATTGCCCGCCAGTTGAAAAGGCAAAGTGCCGCGGGAGCGGCCCATGCCGAATTCTTGATAGGCCTTTGCGCTCTTGGCCATAATATAAGGCACGGCCGCAAAGGAAAGCACATTGTTGATCACCGTGGGCTTGCCGAACAGGCCTTCGAGCGCCGGGATCGGCGGCTTGGCCCGCACCATGCCGCGCTTGCCCTCAAGTGAGTCCAACATCGCCGTTTCTTCACCGCAGATATAAGCACCAGCGCCGCGCCGCACTTCAAGCGAGAAAGAATGCTCCGTATGCTGAATAGTTTCACCGAGCCATTTGGCAGACGTGGCAATCCTGATGGCATCTTTCATGGTCGCAATCGCATCGGGATATTCTGAGCGGATATAGATGAAGCCCTTGCTGGCCCCGACAGCAATGCCAGCAATTGCCATGCCTTCAATCAGCATGAAGGGATCGCCCTCCATCACCATGCGGTCAGCGAAGGTGCCGGAGTCGCCTTCGTCCGCATTGCAGCAGATATATTTCTGTTCGGCCTTGGCGTCGAGAACTGTCTTCCACTTGATGCCGGTCGGAAATCCAGCGCCACCGCGCCCACGAAGGCCGGAGTCCAAAACGTCTTTGACAATATCTGCCCCAGAAAGAGCCAGTGCTTTTTTCAATCCGGCAAAGCCACCGTGGGAAATATAATCCTCCAGCGAAAGTGGATCGGTGATGCCCGCGCGGGCAAAAGTCAGGCGCTCTTGATTTTTGAGATATGGAATGTCTTCAACCAGCCCCTGGCCAAGGTGATGCTTGCCGCCTTCGTAAAACTTTGCAGCGAACAATCGCTTCACATCACCAACTTCAATCGGCCCATAGCCGACGCGACCATTCGCTGTTTCAACTTCGACAAAAGTTTCCAGCCACGCAAGCCCGCGTGAGGAGTTGCGAATAATCTGTAGACTGATGTTTTGGGACTGGGCCTCAGCAGCAATCGCAATTGCAACTTGATCTGCGCCGACCGCCTTGGCAGAGGAGTCGCGGGGAACAAAAATTTTGATCATGCGTTGATTTCCGTGAGCAGAGCTTTAGCCTTGGCCAGCGTCATCCGCGCTTTGGGAACGCCGTTCAGCATAAGAGAAGGTGCCGAGGCGCAAAGGCCAAGGCAATAGGTGGCTTCCAAAGTCACTTTGCCATCCGCAGTCGTGCCGCCCAATTTCACATTGAGGTGTTTTTCCAATGCTGCGATCAAGGCAAAACCGCCCATACTCTGGCAGGCTTCGGCCCGGCAGATCTTGATCACATGTTGGCCTTGGGGTTTCAGATGAAAGTCATGATAGAATGTGGCCACGCCATAAACTTCGGCCCGCGATAGATTAAGCGCATGGGCGATGACGGGCAGGGTGCTTTCGGGCACATGCCCCAATTGTTCCTGCACATCATGCAAAATTTCAAGCAGCGCATCCGGCCTGTTGCCATGGGCAAGGCAGAGTTCTGACACCGGCCCGGCGTGCGGCGTTTCAAATGCGATCAATGTGGGTTTTTTCGGCATGAGTCAGCTTAGGCCCCAATCCGCGCCGCTTCCAATCGAGCTTCGCTATGAGCCGATAGGCAGGCTCAATCAGGCTTGAACTTCTCGGCCGCTTTGAACAGCGCCGCAATGGCAGGCGACAGAGGCTCGCGCGCCACCGCCACCAAGCCCACGGCATGGGACACCACGGGTTCAACCAAGGGCACAGCAACTACGCCTTCGAGAGCGCCCATCGCATTCTTGAAATAATCCGGCATGATGGAACACAGGCCCATAGAGCGGACTGAAGAGATGAGATTCATGATCGAATTGGTTTCAAGCCGTGGGCTTGGATGCGCCTTGGCCGCTGCAAAGGCGCGGTCAATGATCCGGCGGTTCTGCATATTGGGCGTGAGCAGGCAGAGCTTTTGTTGGGCCGCTTCAAACCAGGTGACTGATTTTTGCGAGGCCAGCTCATGGGTCGCTGCCACAAAGAGGCAATAGTTTTCGCGGTAAAGTTCTTTGCGCATCAGGCCTTCGACAGGTTCATTGTCGAGATAGGTAATCCCAGCTTCGATCTCAAAATCACTCAGTGCACGGATGATTTCTTCGGAGGAGTGCGATAGAATGGTGAAATCAACCGATGGGTTCGCCGCATTCATCGCTTTGGTCAAGTAACTGGCCATCGGCAAAGCCGAGGGAATAACCCCCAAGACCATGCGGCCCACTAGTTCGCTGTTCTTGCCCTTGATCTGGGCGAGTTCTCCTTGCAGGTTTTGCCAATTGTCCAGAATGAGATGGGCCCATTTCAAAACGCGCTCGCCCTCTGGCGTGAGGCCGATATAACGTTGGTCGCGCTCCACAATGGGCACACCAAGCTCCTGTTCCAACTGGCGAATCCGCCCCGATAAGGTCGGTTGCGTAACCCCGCAAGCCGCCGCCGCCCGGGTAAAATGCTTTTCTCTGGCGAGGGCCGCAAGATATTGAAGTTGGCGAATGTCCATGGCGTTACAATAGCTTATGCCGGGAAGCGAAGCCCGGAGAAAAAATAAATACCTGACATATGAAAATAGTCCTTGACACCGTACGGTGCATGGGCTATTCCTTGTCACACTCCAGAAATGGGCCAAGAAATTGAAGGCCCGGCGAAATGCCTCAAACGGCGTTGGAAATCAAAACATAATGACAGAACAAACTTTAGGCGCAGCACCCGATTGGGCGGCTTTACGCTTGCGCTATGAACAGGCCGAGGAAACTGTGGCTCAGATTGCAGAATCCGAGGGCCTCAGCGCACAGGCTCTCTCGAACAAGGCCAAGCGCCTCGGCTGGACCATGCGCGCTGGCAACAAGGCCAAATCCGAATCGACCAAGCAGACCTTGCGCCGCCTGAAAGATATTATTCAAAATCGCTTGCGTCAGCTGGAAGGCGAGATCGGCAAAATTGGCGAGGAGGTGAACGCGCTTTCCAATGAGCGGGACATCCGCTCTGCCAACACTTTGGTGCGCACGTTGGAAAAGGTTCTGGAACTTGAACACAAGGAACGCAAGCAGCGGGTTAAACACCGCCAAGACAAACACCGAATGGACGACGCCGGGCGTGATGAACTTGCGCGCCGCATTGAAAGCCTTGGCCAGGAAGAGCAACGCGAAAACCCTGAGCCGTCGGCTGAAACCACCGGAGGTGCAAGCCCTGCTGTGGGATTGGCCACTGTGGGCGAGGGCGGATCAACTTCCGCCTGAAGGGCCATGGCGCTGTTGGCTTTTGCTAGGCGGGCGCGGCAGTGGCAAGACCCGCAGTGGCGCAGAATTTGTGCGCGCCCTTGCTGATAAGGCAGGCCTGCGCATTGCGCTTGTAGCGCCGACATTTAATGAGGCGCGGGCTGTGATGATTGAAGGTGTGTCTGGCCTGATTGCGGTTCACCCCGATGAAACGCGGCCCAAGTTTGAGCCGTCAAAACGATTGCTCACCTGGGCCAATGGCACGCAAGCGCAGGTGTTTTCGGCCGAAGAGCCAGACGGTTTGCGCGGGCCACAATTCGACGCGGCCTGGTGTGATGAGCTGGCAAAATGGAAACAAGCCGAAAAGGTTTGGGAAATGTTGCAGTTTGCTTTGCGCTTGGGTGAAAACCCAGTTGCTGTAGTGACCACAACACCAAGACCGATTGCGATTTTGAAAAAACTGATGCGTGATGAGGCCACCGTGGTTTCGCATTCCACCACCAAGGACAATATAGCCAATTTGGCAAAGCCGTTTTTGGCCGATGTGACGGCGCGCTACGGTGGCTCTCGTCTGGGGCGGCAGGAATTGGATGGCGAGGTGATTGAGGATGATCCCGATGCGCTGTTCAAGCGTGCCGATATTGATCGGTTGCGGGTTGTCTCTGCGCCGGAGCTGAAACGCGTTGTTGTGGCGGTTGATCCACCCACCAGTTTCAACGCAAAGAGCAATGCTTGCGGCATTGTGGTGGCGGGGATTGATCAGCATGGCGTATGTTATGTTCTGGCCGATGCCTCGCTCGAACGCGCCAGCCCCAAGCGCTGGGCAGATAAAGTGGCGTCAGTCTTTGAAACTTACGAAGCCTCGCGCGTTGTGGCCGAAGTCAATCAAGGTGGCGCCATGGTCGAGCAAGTGCTGCGCCAAGTAAATGCCGATCTGCCATACCGCGCGGTTCACGCCAAGGCGTCAAAACGCATCCGCGCAGAGCCGGTGGCGGCTCTCTATGAGCAAGGCAAAGTGCACCATGTTGGCGCTTTTCCAGCACTGGAAGATGAAATGTGTTCAGTGATTGAAGACGGCCACAGCCCTGACAGGCTGGACGCACTGGTCTGGGCGATTACGGAATTGAAGTTTGCCAAGAAGACAGCCGAGCCCCGTGTAAGGGTGGTTTAACTAAAGTCCTCGCC
>Ga0075023_100000143_pt1 | contig 16483 bp, 9 predicted proteins | sample Str014_FD_71388 | JGI IMG/M metagenome (GOLD analysis project Ga0075023, IMG submission 71388) | Freshwater sediment microbial communities in response to fracking from Pennsylvania, USA - Straight Creek_MetaG_SC_2014 | ecosystem: Environmental > Aquatic > Freshwater > Creek > Sediment | place... | reverse complement strand
CTTGGTGATAGCGCTGAATGAAGCGGAGGACTCCGTTTGTCTGTAGAATCGCCATCAATAACCCGGCGAGGACCGCTGCGAGCAAAATCGCGATACCGGCACCAGTTTTGCGCTCCCAATAATGTGCGGAACTCGACTGGAAATCGTGAGCCGCGATGAGTTCGACTTCCGGAAATGCAGCGTGTGCGGCGGCACGAAGGTGTTCAAAATTACTTGGCATGCCGCCAGTATCTCCGATCAGGAAAGACGTCGAATTAGGATCGAGATGTAACAGTTCACGTCCGCGTTCAAAACTGACCACAACATAAGGCGCACCGAGGAACGTCGTGAGGTTGGTCACGGTGTGATCGAGATGAACCGTCGAATCAGAAATGGAAGCCATTTGCAGCGAGGCATTTGTCGAATCGGATAAATCGAGGCGTTGGAGGTCAGAACGGTCAGCGATAAAGCCGTCATCAGGAAGGTTGGTTCCATCGACGCCGACGACAGCGACATTCCCACGTTTGCCGAGCGGAGACCGCCAAGTTGCAAAGCCAAAGACGACACGACGAAAATGCGCGTTGGGCACGTAGCGGGTCAGGGTCGGGCCATAATCTTCGTTGAACGGGGTGGGAAAATCGAAACACTCAACGCTGGCCGCACTTACCCAAAAATTTCCACCGAGGACGCCCGGGACAACCCCCGCCGCACGGACAAATGACGTGTAAACCGAATATTGAAACATTGCGACGATCGCCGCGACCGCGCAAGACATCAACGTAACCGAGAGAAAACGCCAATCTCTAACGACCACAGTACGAACAAACATGAGTGCGGCGGAAGGCATTTGCTCGGGCTTAGCGCGCTGCTGAACTGCGCTGCGATGATAAAGTAAACAAAGTGCTTCCTTCTTCCTCTGACAATATCATCAAACATCCCCTTCAGTTTTGTGTGTGCCGAACTTATCGCCCGGATTTCGGTTAAACCGCACGCTACGATCCTCGCTGCGAGTGTCAATTGGATTTCGCATTCAACCGGGCCCTCAGGTCGGCGCGGTGGGACCGTCAGCCATCAGCGCAACCTCCGCGTGCCGTTTTTGAGCTGCCGTAAGACTGAGCACGACCATGCCTATTCGGCGCACAATTTGTTTGTGTTTAGTCTTACGCCCATTTCCGCCACCAATAAGTTATATCCACTTTGCAATCTAATAATGCCTTGCTATTAAATGGCTCGTCCTAGTCATTTGTCCAGAAGTGAGTAATTTTGATGAATAATGCGCCGTCAATCGCAGTCGATCGCCAATTGGGCGCGTTTGCAAACGTCGATGGAACCGACGCGCAGGATTTTATTGAGCGTCTGGATAATATGCACGCCGCTGACGGCTTCCGAGCGTACAAACGCGATACGTTCGCGCGTCTGCGGTTAGCATCCGGGATGCGTATTGCGGACGTTGGTTGCGGGGCGGGCGACGACGCTAATACGCTCGCCAAAATCGTGGGCACAAGCGGACACGTCACCGGCTTCGATATGAGTGCGGGAATGGTCGCCGAGGCCGCGGCACGCCATACAGGGTGCGCGCAGCTCAGTTTCGCGCAAGCGACGGCGGATAAGCTGGGGCTGCCTGATAACAGCTTGGACGCGATCCGTGCCGATCGCGTTTTCGTTCATATTCCCGATCCTGACGCCGCAATTGCCGAAATGCTGCGCGTGCTGAAGCCGGGAGGGCGCATCGTGATTAGTGAGCCCGATATGCCAGGCTTTTGGGTGGCGAGCGATGATTATGCAACCACTGCCATCATCGTAGGTGCGGTCGCGCGCTCGTGTGTGAATCCATTCATTCCTCGCGATTTATGGAACAAGTTCAGTGATCTCGGCCTCACAGACGTTGAATTTCAGTGCCAAATGTACCCCTCGTTTGATTTGCAGATGGTCAATAAAGTGCTTGATTTTCAGTCGGTGGTTCAGATGCTGACCGCCAAAAACGTCTTAACGGCGCCGCAGGCCGAAACTTGGCTCGGTGACCAATTGGCCCGCGGGAAAAATGGTCGATTTGTCGCGGGATTATGCATTATGGTGACGTCGGCAACCAAACCTTAACCCACTCCCGTGTATCGCCGTGCTATGGTCGGCACGTTTCACTCGCAGCGCACTCCTCCGCAGCGCACGTCTCGCGTTAAACATCGTGCGATCAATTGGTCGTCGGCGTTGTCGTATGAACGTGCGCTGCGCAAGTTGATCGCTAAGCCTACACCCGCGCTGACATTTCGATCGTTTGCCGGACTGTCGGCGATAGATGCTGCCGATCTTCCGAAGGTCTCATTTTTATCGTTAAGTGACGATTATCGGTTAGGCTACCGTCATTATACTGGTCGATCGAATGTCCATGTTATTTTGGTTCACGGGGCGGGTTGTTTTGGCGACCAGTTGCATACGACCGCACGTCAAATTGCCCAAAGCAATCACGCCAATGTTTACACGCTCAATTTGCGCGGTCACGGTCACTCAGACGGCGAGCGCGGTCATGCGGTCGACTATCATGAGCAATTGGTCGATGACGTGGCTGAATTCATTGCGGCGGTGCGCGCGCGTGATAGCTGCGCACAAATCGTGCTTGCGGGTCACTCGGCTGGCGGCGGTGTCGTGCTCGCGGTCTCGCGCGAGACTGTGCGCTCCGAACTGTCTGGAATCGTGTTTTTGGCCCCCTATGTTGGTTTAGGTTCAAATACGATCCGACCCCATTTTGGCGGATGGGTGAAGGTGCGGCCGTGGGCAGTGCGGGCGATTATGTTGGCGAACCTTCTCGGCATTAAACGATATAATCACCGCACAATCGCCGATTTTAATGTGGAAGCCTGCCTTCACGATCGTCGCTTCGTGAGAAGCTGGTCGTTTAATACGGTGCAGGCGTTTGGGCCGGGGCGGTGGTTGGCGAAAACGACACCAATCCCACCTGAACTCCCGGTACTGCTTATCACGGGTGCAGCCGATGAGTGCTTCGATCAGTCGCGTTATCAAGCCGCATTTGAAATTCTGGCTCCGCATGCCGAATGTCCGAACGTTGGTGCAAGCGGCCATTGGGGAATATTGGTTCACCCCCTGGCGCTTACGGCGTTTACAGGCTGGCTCGATCGGACCTTCCCGCAACCAGCTATGGCGCGCCAAACATCGACGAAACGTCGAGCACTGGCCGCGTAGGTTCAATCCGCAAAGCGACGTAAAATAGCGCAAAAACGCATCACTGAATACCTATACATGCCATGAATGCCCTAGACGTGATCGAAAGATGAGATAAGATGAAGGTCGCAGAACAGGGAGACTCGCGTGCAATCATCGGTGCAAGTTACAGACATCCAGCAACGCAGCTCGCTTGCTGATGACATATTAGAATCGCTGGTCCACCGCACCGGGAAAGACGCACAGGCCGCACGGCCACTCGATTGGCTCGAAGCCACAATAAAAACAGTTCGGAATGAGATTATCGATCGTTGGATCGCTTCGACCAAATCTGCGCATGCGGCGGGATCAAAGCGGGTGTATTACCTCAGCATGGAATTTTTGATCGGTCGCTTGCTTCGCGATGCGATCTCTAACCTTGGGCGTATGCCTGAGGTCGCTTCGGCGCTTGCCGAACTCGGTGTCGATATGGCGATGCTTGAGGAAATCGAGCCCGATGCGGCGCTCGGTAATGGCGGGCTGGGTCGCTTAGCTGCGTGCTTCATGGAGAGTTTGGCCTCTCTCGATTTAACCGGATATGGCTATGGCATTCGGTACGTAAACGGCATGTTCCGCCAGCGGATCGAAGACGGTTGGCAAATGGAAATGCCGGAAACCTGGTTGATGCACGGCAATCCATGGGAATTTGAGCGCCCTGAGAGTGCTTATTTGATTGGGTTTGGCGGTGACGTGACGATGGGGGAAGATGACGTCATTACGTGGCGGCCGTCAGAAACCGTTGAGGCGGTCGCATATGATACGCCGGTTGTGGGGTGGCGTGGCGTTCGCGTGAACACCTTGCGGTTGTGGACAGCGCGCGCGCTTGAACCGATCCGGCTTGACGTCTTCAACGCCGGCAACCACGCTGAAGCTCTTGCCGACCAAGTACGTGCAGAGAGTTTGGTGAGGGTGCTCTACCCAGCAGATTCGAATGCGTCGGGCCAAGAGCTGCGGCTGCGGCAGGAATATTTTTTCTCCTCAGCATCGATTCAAGACATTGTGCGAAGGCATATTCAGTATTTTGAGGACGTGCGAACGTTGCCCGAGAAAGCGGCGATCCAGCTTAACGACACGCACCCGGCCGTATCGGTGGCTGAGCTGATGCGGCTATTGCTTGATCATCACGATGTGTCGTTTGATCTGGCTTGGGATATTACGCGCAAAACTTTCGGGTACACCAATCACACCTTGCTTCCTGAAGCGCTGGAAAGCTGGCCGTTGCCGTTATTTGAGCGTCTGCTCCCGCGTCACATGCAAATTGTCTTTATGATCAATGCGAAGCTGCTGGCGGATGCGCGCGCTGCTAAGGGACTGAGCGACACGGCGGTAGCAAACGTCTCGATTATCGATGAGAATGGCGACCGTCGCATCCGCATGGCGAACCTCGCGTTCGCAGGGTCGCACAGCGTCAATGGGGTTGCCGCGTTGCACACCCAGTTGATGAAGGAAACGGTCTTTTCTGATTTTCATCACCTATACCCAGATCGTATCAACAATAAGACCAACGGCGTCACGCCGCGCCGCTGGTTGCAGCAATGCAATCCAGACCTCACGGGGCTTATTCGTGATGCCATTGGGGATGCCTTTTTGGATGATGCTGAAGCATTGGATGCACTAGGAAAATTTGCAGACGACGCCTCGTTTGGTGAGAAGTTTGGCGCCATAAAACGTGCAAATAAAGTGCGGTTAGCGAACCATTTGCGCGTGGTGACCGGCGTTAAGCTCAACCCCGATGCGATGTTCGATATTCAAATCAAGCGCATTCACGAATATAAGCGTCAACTCCTCAATATCATTGAGACCGTGTCGCTCTATTATCAGATGCGCGCTCACCCCGAACGCAACTGGACGCCGCGTGTGAAGCTGTTCGCCGGAAAGGCCGCCTCAAGCTATCACAATGCAAAATTAATTATCAAATTGGCCAATGATGTCGCGCGCCGCATCAACACTGACCCCGCAATCGGCGGACTGCTGAAGGTCGTGTTTGTCCCAAATTACAATGTCTCGCTTGCCGAACTCATTGTTCCGGCTGCCGACCTGAGCGAACAAATCTCGACGGCGGGGATGGAAGCATCTGGCACCGGTAACATGAAATTCGCGATGAATGGTGCGTTGACGATCGGTACGCTCGATGGTGCGAACGTCGAGATCAAAGAACATGTCGGCGACGAGAATATCGTTATCTTTGGACTTACGGCCGATGAAGTCACGCACCAACGCGCCAATGGGTATAATCCGCGCGCGGTGATTGAGGGTTCTCCCGATTTGGCGCAGGCAATTGCGGCAATCGAGAGCGGTGTGTTTTCGTCCGACGACCCGCATCGATACGAAGGTTTGATGGCTGGGCTGTATGATCATGATTGGTTTATGGTTGCCGCTGATTTCGACGCCTATGCGGCGGCGCAGCGCGATGTCGATGGGCGATGGGCAGACACGCAACACTGGCGTGCAATGACGATTCGAAACGTGGCGCGCATGGGTTGGTTTTCATCTGACCGGACTATACGACAATACGCACGAGAGATTTGGGGTGTCATGTGACGCCGCCTCGGGAGGCCATCGCCGCGCTGCTAACAGGGGGGCATGACGACCCGTTTTCATTGCTTGGTGTGTTTCCCGCGCCGCGCGGAAGTTTTGCGCGGACATGGATTCCGGGGGCGGACTCGGCGCAAGCGTATAGTCTTGATGGTGCGATTCTCGGCATGCTCACGCGGGTTAATGACGCGGGGCTTTTTGAGGGAAAACTGAAGCGTAAGGCGCAGCCAGTGCGATATAAGGCGCGGGGCGGAGGTGCGGAATGGTGGGTAACCGACGCCTATAGTTTTGGCCCGGTGCTCGGTCCTGTAGACGATTTTTTAATGAATCAGGGCAGCCATTTGCGGTTGTTCGACAAGCTCGGCGCGCATCATATTGAACACGAAGGCGCAAGCGGCGTACACTTTGCGCTTTGGGCGCCCAATGCGCGGCGCGTATCAATCGTTGGCCCGTTTAATGATTGGGATTCGCGCCGGCATGTGATGCGCAAGCGTACGGACGTTGGCGTGTGGGAGATTTTCCTGCCCGAAATTGGTACCGGCACGCCGTATAAATTTGCAGTGGTTGGCGTGGACGGGGTATTGCTGCCGCTCAAATCAGACCCTTATGGCTTTGCCGCAGAATTGCGCCCCGCAACCGCCTCGCTCACGACCGCGCCGTCAACGCGCGAGTGGCACGACGACGCGCATCGTGCGTACTGGGCATCGGTTGATCCACGGCGGGTGCCCATCAGCATTTACGAAGTCCACGCCGGGTCTTGGGATCGAGATGACAACGGCTGGTTTCTGACATGGGACGCGCTGGCAGAGCGGCTTATTCCGTACGTCATCGATATGGGTTTTACCCACATTGAGTTCATGCCTGTTTGTGAACATCCATATGATCCAAGCTGGGGCTATCAGACGATTGGTTTGTTTGCTCCCACGTCGCGTTTTGGTGATGTCGATGGGTTTGCGCGATTTGTGGAGGGTGCGCATAAGGCGGGAATTGGCGTTCTGATCGATTGGGTTCCGGCGCATTTCCCGACTGACGAGCATGGTCTCGCGCATTTTGATGGCTCTGCGCTATATGAGCACGCCGATCCGAAACTCGGATTTCACCCTGACTGGAATACGGCGATTTATAACTTTGGACGCCGCGAAGTCTCGGCGTTTTTGGTGAACAACGCGCTATTCTGGGCAGAACGTTATCATGTTGATGGTTTACGTGTCGATGCGGTCGCCTCGATGCTCTACCGCGATTATAGTCGCAAGGCCGGTGAATGGATTGCCAACGCTGAAGGTGGGCGTGAAAATTGGGAGGCGGTGGCCTTTCTTCAGGCGACCAATAAGGCCCTATATGCCTCGCACCCCGGCATTTTTACGGTCGCGGAGGAGTCCACGTCGTGGCCGGGTGTAACCCATCCCGTTCATGCCAAAGGTCTCGGTTTTGGTTTCAAATGGAATATGGGCTTCATGAATGACACGCTCAAATATATTGCGCGCGATCCCATTTATCGCCGACACCATCACAACGAAATTACGTTCGGACTGGTTTATGCGTTCAGCGAGAATTTTGTGTTGCCGATTTCGCACGATGAGGTTGTGCACGGTAAAGGATCGATGTTGGGTAAAATGCCGGGCGATGAGTGGCAAAAATTTGCTAACCTCCGCGCTTATTATGGCCTGATGTGGGGTTATCCCGGCAAGAAACTGCTGTTTATGGGGCAAGAATTTGCCCAGAGTCGCGAGTGGAGCGAAGAGCGTGCCCTTGATTGGCATGAGCGCACCGACCCGCTTCACGAGGGCATGCGCTCGTGGGTTAGAGACCTCAATCGCGTCTATCGCACGACCCCTGCGCTGCACGCGCGCGACTGCGAAGGCGAGGGGTTTAGCTGGGCGGTCGTTGATGACGCCGAAAATTCTGTTTTCGCATGGCACCGCTACGCACCCGATGCCGCACCCGTGCTCGTTATCGTGAATATGACGCCGTCGCCGCGCCATGATTATCAGGTTTGTGTGCCCCATGACGGGCGCTGGCGCGAAATAATAAACAGCGATGCGATTGATTATGGTGGCACCGGACTCGGCAATTTGGGAGGAATCGTGGCGCATGGTGGAGTTGCCATCGTCACACTGCCCCCGCTGGCCGCCTTGATGTTTGAATATACGGGATAAAATAATAATCGAAGAAGGAGAGTATGATGCAGGATCGAAGCAGACAACCGCTCGCAAGAGATGCCATGGCTTATGTTCTGGCGGGAGGGCGCGGAAGCCGCTTGAAGGAATTGACCGACAATCGGGCAAAGCCAGCGGTTTATTTTGGAGGCAAATCGCGAATTATTGATTTCGCTCTTTCTAACGCGATCAATTCAGGGATCCGTCGTATTGGTGTTGCAACACAGTATAAAGCCCATTCGATGATCCGTCATATGCAGCGCGGGTGGAACTTTATGCGTCCCGAACGCAACGAGAGTTTCGATATTTTACCAGCATCGCAGCGCGTATCCGAGACCGCTTGGTATGAGGGAACCGCTGATGCGGTCTATCAAAACATCGATATTATCGCCGCGCACGCGCCAAAGTACATGGTTATTCTCGCCGGCGATCATATTTATAAGATGGATTATGAGCTGATGCTGCAACAGCATGTCGACTCTGGCGCCGACGTCACTGTTGGGTGCATGGAAGTGCCGCGCATGGAGGCGTGCGGGTTCGGCGTGATGGCTATCGATACAAAAGGCACGATCACCGCGTTTGTTGAAAAGCCTGCTGACCCCCCCGCGATGCCGGGCAAGCCTGAGGTCGCATTGGCGTCGATGGGGATATATGTCTTCAACACCGAGTTTTTATTCGATCAACTCCGGCGCGATGCGCTCGATCCCACGTCGAAGCGAGATTTTGGTGGTGATATCATCCCCTATATTGTGAAGCATGGTAAAGCCGTAGCGCATCAATTTTCAAAGAGCTGCGTGCGGGCGGCGGAAGAAATTGAGGAATATTGGCGCGATGTCGGGACAGTCGACGCCTATTTTGACGCTAATTTGGACCTCACCGATGTCGTGCCAAAGCTCAATATGTATGATCGCGACTGGCCGATTTGGACCGATTCTGTGGTCGCTGCCCCCGCCAAGTTCGTTCATGATGAAGACGGTCGGCGCGGGATGGCAGTGTCATCACTGATTTCGGGGGACTGTATCGTCTCAGGTTCAACCGTGCGGCGCAGCCTGCTCTTTACCGGAGTGAAAATGGGAAGCTACTCCGATGTTCATGAAGCAGTGATCCTGCCCTATTGTAACATCGGGCGGCACGTGAGACTGACCCGAACGATACTCGACAGTGGCGTGCGCATTCCCGAAGGCATGGTTGTTGGCGAAGATCCGGAACTCGATGCCAAGCGCTTTCGCCGCACCGAAAACGGCGTTGTGCTGATCACGAAAGCCATGATCGAAAAGCTGAACCTTTGACGATGCGGGTGCTTTCGGTTGCGTCAGAGGCGTTCCCGCTGGTTAAAACTGGCGGGCTCGCGGATGTTGTTGGCGCCTTACCGGGAGCACTCGCGCCGCACCGTGTTGAAATATCCACGATGATTCCCGGTTACCCGAGCGTGTTAAAGGCGCTCACAAAGCCAGAGATTGTTCACCGTTGGACTGATTTGCTGGGGATGAAAGCACGGCTGCTGGCGGGAAAAATCGACGGCCACGCGTTGCTGGTGCTCGATCAGCCCGAGCTGTTTGCGCGATCTGGCGGGCCCTATACTGACGCGGGGGGCAAAGACTGGGACGACAACGGGATTAGGTTTGCCACATTCGCGCGTGCCGCGTCTGATGTGGCAAGCGACTATGATATTGTTCATGCGCATGACTGGCAGGCGGCATTGGTGCCCGCATATCTGCGGTATTCGGAGGACAAAAGAGCGCAAAAATCGATTGTCACCATCCATAACATGGCGTTTCAGGGGCGGTTTGATCGAGCTCTGTTTCCGCGGCTTGGCTTACCGCAACACGCGTGGGGCGTTGATGGGGTCGAATATTATGGCGGAGTTGGGTTTCTTAAAGCGGGGCTCGCGGCGGCAACGGCGATCACGACTGTGAGCCCCACCTATGCCCGCGAAATCCGCCTGCCAGAGTTTGGCATGGGGCTGGAAGGACTCATTGCGGTGCGGGGCGGTGCTGTTCACGGCATTTTGAACGGCATTGATCGCGCGATATGGAGCCCAGACACCGATACGGCGTTGGCCGCGCCATATACCAAACCGGCAAGACGTACGGCGAACAAACGCGCGATTGAAAGCGTATTTGGCCTCGCTCACGACGATGGCCCGCTGTTCATCGTCATCTCGCGGCTTTCGTGGCAAAAGGGCATGGACCTGCTGCTGGCGGCGACTGACGCGCTGGTCGGTATGGGGGGACGACTTGCGGTGCTGGGCTCGGGTGATACTGCGCTCGAAGGTGCCTTTCAAGCGGCACAGGTTCGCCACCCTGGCCGCGTTGCGATCCGCACTGGCTATGATGAGCCGCTCTCGCATCTTTTGCAGGGTGGGGGAGACGCGATCCTGATCCCGTCACGATTTGAGCCTTGCGGGCTCACGCAGCTTTATGGCCTAGCGTACGGCTGCGTGCCAATTGTTGCGCGAACTGGCGGCCTTGCGGACACGGTGATTGACGCGAATACCGCCGCACTTGCGGCAGGTGTCGCTACGGGGTTGCAGTTTGATCTCGCTGCCCCCGGGGCGATGATCGATGTTGTCGCGCGAGCGATCGACCTTTATGCGCGCACACCAACGTGGCGCAAAATCCAACAGCAAGGCATGAAGGCCAACTTTTCTTGGGATGCGAGCGGCGCGCGCTATGCAGCGCTTTATCGTCAATTGTTGGAGCAATGATATGACCGTGACCACGCACGCCACGCGCCCTTTCACTGATCAAAAACCTGGCACGTCGGGCTTGCGTAAAAAAGTGCGGGTGTTTCAACAGCCACATTATCTTGAGAATTTTATTCAATCAACCTTTGATGTCGTGGAGGGGAAAGCTGGCGCCACGCTGGTGCTGGGCGGCGATGGCCGCTATTATAATCGCACCGCCATTCAGACAGTCATCAAAATAGCGGCCGCGAATGGATTTGGGCGCGTGGTGGTCGGGCAGGGGGGTATTCTCTCGACCCCTGCCGCTAGCCATCTTATCCGAAAGCGTGGCGCAATTGGTGGGTTGATCCTCTCGGCCAGCCACAATCCGGGTGGGCCAGATGAGGACTTCGGGATAAAATACAACATCGGCAACGGCGGCCCCGCACCAGAGAAGATCACCGAGGCAATCCACGCGCGCAGTCTCGCAATTGACCGGTGGCTAACGGTGAATATTTTTGATGTCGATATTGATGCGATCGGCGAAACGCGCATCGGTGATTTGATGGTCGAAGTGGTCGATGCCGTAAAAGACTATGCGGCGCTGATGGAAATGCTGTTCGATTTCAATACGATCCGCACGGCAGTTGCGAATGGCTTTACCATGTCGTTCGACGCGATGCATGCCGTGACAGGGCCATATGCGATCGAAATTCTTGAGCACCGTCTGGGATTTGCGCGCGGCACTGTGCGGAATGGGGTTCCGCTTGAAGATTTCGGCGGACATCATCCCGATCCCAATCTGGTGCATGCGCACGAGTTGTACGCACGGATGATGGCGGCTGACGCGCCTGATTTCGGGGCTGCGTCCGATGGCGACGGTGATCGAAACCTTATCATCGGCCGCCACCGGTTCATTACCCCGTCCGACTCACTTGCGATGTTGGCTGCGAATGCGCACCACGCGCCGGGCTATGCAGCCGGACTTAAAGGCGTTGCGCGCTCAATGCCCACAAGTGCAGCTGTTGACCGCGTGGCGGCGGCGCACGGTATTGCCTGTTTTGAGACTCCCACAGGCTGGAAGTTCTTCGGTAATTTGCTCGATGCCGGCATGGTAACATTGTGCGGCGAGGAAAGTGCTGGGACTGGCAGTGACCATGTCCGTGAAAAAGACGGCCTTTGGGCGGTGCTGCTCTGGCTCAACATTTTGATCGCGCGTGGGGTGTCGGTGGATGCGCTCGCGCGCGATCATTGGGCACGATATGGCCGCAATTATTACGCGCGTCACGATTATGAGGGCATTGAAAATGCGAGAGCCGATGCGCTGATGGCCGCATTGCGCGATCAGTTGGGCGGGTTACCCGGTAAGTCATTTGGTACATTAACAATCGAAACGGCGGATGAGTTCAGCTACCTTGACCCCGTCGATGGCTCAGAAAGCCGAAATCAGGGTGTGCGAATAATCTTCGTTGGTGGGTCTCGGGTCGTGTTCCGGCTGTCGGGGACCGGAACGTCAGGAGCCACGCTGCGAGTCTATCTTGAGCGCTACGAACCCAGCAATGGCGCGATTGATCGCGAAACGGACGTGATGCTCGCCGACGTTGTCAGCGCGGCGAATGACATTGCTGGCATTGTGAAACATACGGGGCGGGCGAAGCCTGATGTTGTCACGTGACACCAAGACCCGGCGTTTTTCTGAACGAGACCGGGACGCGGTTCGTAGTCCATGCGCCCGATACCTCGAATGTGCTGCTTTGTTTGTTCGAAGGTGGCGTAGAGCAGTGTCTCGCTATGACCCGCATCGGCAGTTCGTATGCCATCGAGATCGCGGGCGTTGGCGTTGGCCAGCGTTATGGGTACCGTGCAGAGGGGCGCTATGCTCCCGATGAGGGCTTGTGGTGCGACCGATCAAAACTCCTCGTCGATCCCTATGCTGTTGCGCTTGATCGTAGTTTTACATACGATGTTCGGCTCGGTCAATTTGGGATTGAGACGGCCGCTTTGGTGCCCAAAGCGATCGTGACCGCACCGCTGCCGGCACGCCCCGCGCAACCGCCAAATTTTGCGCCGGGAGGGTTGATCTACGAGGTCAATGTGCGTGGGTATACGCTGTTGCACCCTGACGTACCACCGGCGTTGCGCGGAACGGTAGCGGCGCTGGCTCATCCGGCCGTCATCGCCCATTTACAGAAAATTGGAGTCAACGCGGTTGAGTTGATGCCGATTGTCGCTTGGATCGATGAGCGCCATCTGCCGCCGCTGGGGTTGCGCAATATTTGGGGCTATAACCCGGTGGTGCCGATGGCCCTTGACCCACAACTTGCGCCGGGTGGAATAGGAGAATTGCGCGCCACGGTTGAGGCGCTTCACGCTGCCGGAATTGGCGTCATTCTTGATCTGGTTTTTAATCATAGTGGCGAAAGTGATGCCGAGGGGCCGACGCTGGCGTTTCGCGGGCTCGATAATCACGGTTATTATCGCCATGAATCGAACGGAACATTGGTTAACGTCACCGGCTGCGGCAATACACTCAATTGCGCGGCTGACATCATGCAAGCGCTTATCTTGGACACGTTGCGGCATTTTGCGCGCGAGGCGGGGATCGATGGCTTCCGGTTCGACCTCGCTCCGGTTCTGGCACGAACGCCCGATTTCGACCGGCACGCCGCCATATTCGACGCGCTCGCGAGTGATCCGTTTTTGCATGACCGCATCATGATTGCTGAGCCGTGGGATATTGGGGGTGGTGGGTATCAACTTGGAAACTTCCCTGATGACTGGTTGGAATGGAATGATAAATATCGTGATGATATTCGGCGATTTTGGCGTGGAGATGGATTGCCAGCAGATCTCGCCACCCGACTTGCGGGTTCGTCTGATATTTTTGGGGAAACGAAATCGCGGACCGTGAATTTTATTGCGGCGCATGACGGGTTTAGCTTTGCCGACCTTGTGGGTTATGCCGAACGCCACAATCTCGCTAACGGTGAAGATAACCGTGACGGCCACGGTGAAAATTTGTCCTGGAATTGTGGTGTTGAGGGTGAGAGTGCGGACCCCAACGTAACCAGGCACCGGGCCAGAGATGTACGCGCATTGCTCGCCACCCTGTTTGTGTCGCGCGGTACGATCATGCTGACCGCGGGCGATGAGTTTGGCCGCACACAGCGGGGCAATAACAACGCCTATGCGCAAGATAATGCGATCAGCTGGATCGACTGGGCCGGGCGGGACGTCGCGCTGGAGGACTATGTCTCGGGATTGGCGCAGTTGCGGCGCGCCTTGCCCGCGCTGTCGGATCCGAAACAACGCCACGATACCGAGTGGTTCACACTCGATGGTGCGCCGATGACTCCGGCAGAATGGAATAACGCACAGTCAAACGGCTTCGAAATGTCTCTTCCGCTCCCGGATAACGGCCGGTTCACCTGCCGCTTTGACCGCGTCGCGCGTACAGTCAGTTTTACGCAGCCATAATTCATTCGACAAGCGGGAGCCCGCAGCATAGGATTATGAATATGCAGACTGTTTCGGCGTAACGGCTTTGAATATCCCTCACGCACTCACGCTTTCGCAAGCCGATCAAGCGATGTTGACTTCAGCGTCAAAACTCGGCGCTGATTTGGTTGCGCGCGCGGTGGATTGGTGCTCGATTTCATCAGGGAGCACGAATTTGGCCGGGCTCGTTGCGATGCAGGCGGCGTTGGTCCCAGCACTATCTGCGTTGCCCGGACACGTCGATATTGTCCCGTTAGCGCCGAGCACGGTCATCGCATCGGATGGCACGAGCATGGCACAACCGCACAGCGCCGCGCTTCGCCTTACCGTGCGGCCCGAAGCTGCGGTACAAGTGGTGCTAACCGGGCATTACGACACCGTTTATCCGGCGGAAACCCCGTTTTTGAGCGTTATTCAGCGTGCGGATGGCGCGTTGCAGGGTCCAGGAATCGCCGATATGAAGGGCGGGATTAGTGTGATGCTCGGCGCTCTCATGGCCTTTGAGACCCATTCTTCGGCGCGCGACTTAGGGTATCGCGTGTTGCTTTCACCCGATGAGGAAATCGGCTCACCTGCATCCGCTGACCTCCTCGCGAGCTTAGCGGCCGGTACGCATATCGGGATGACGTATGAGCCCGCGTTGCCCAACGGCGGCTTGGTCAACGCGCGCAAGGGATCGGGCAATTTCCACATTGTCGTCCGAGGCAAGGCGGCACATGCCGGTCGCGACTTTGCAAACGGGCGCAATGCAGTGGCAGCCGCAGCTGCGCTTGCAGCGGCGCTAGCGGCATTAAACGGAAAACGCGACGGGATAACGCTCAACATCGCTCGAATCGAAGGCGGTGCGCCGCTCAATATGGTGCCAGACCTGGCGGTGTTGCGCTTTAACGTGCGCATGCCGGATGCAGATGCGGCGCAGTGGATCGAGCGTAATATATCAAGTGAAATCAATGCCATTACGCACAGTTTTGGTGTCAAAATCGAACGCCATGGGGGCGTGACGCGCGCGCCAAAGCCATTGAATGCCGCACAGTCTGCTCTGGTGGATGCCGTGACGCGCGTTGGCGCCGCACTTGGTCACAATTTGACTTGGGCGCCCTCGGGTGGGGTGTGTGAGGGCAATAATCTCTTTGCGGCCGGTGTGCCCAATATCGATACGCTCGGGGTCGTTGGCGGGGCGATTCACAGTCACGACGAATATGCGTGGCCAGCGAGCTTTAGCGAGCGCGCGCAACTGTCGGCGGTCTTGCTCGCAAAGCTTGCGACCGGCGAGATCGATGCGGCGCGCATTCGTGCGTTGATGTAACTGATGCAAGCGATGAGGGATTTATGAGCACGACCTGGACATCAACTGATCCTGTCACCAACACCATATTGTGGCAGGGTGCGGATGGCGACGTTGACGCTGTTGTGGCGGCGGCGCGCACCGCATCGGTGGCATGGGCGGCGCAACCCTTGGCGCAGCGGATCGCTTATCTCATTGCGTTTCGTGATCTTGTGCGCGCACGAGCGGAGCCTTTCGCGCGATTGATCGCCCAAGAGACCGGCAAGCCTTTGTGGGAGGCGCGCGCTGAGGTGGGCACGGTCGCCGCTAAAGTTGATATTTCGATCGCCGCACAGTCCGAGCGCGCAGGCGAGCGATTGGCCGAAGCCGGTGGCATCGGGCAGGCTGTGCGCCACAAGCCCCATGGGGTGTTGGCCGTGTTGGGGCCATATAACTTTCCGGCACACCTCCCCAATGGTCATATCGTTCCAGCGCTCTTGGCTGGCAATGTCGTGGTGTTTAAGCCCTCCGAGCAAACGCCAGCGGTGGGCGCATTCATGGGTCAGTGCTGGCAGGATGCCGGGTTGCCGCTCGGTGTTGTCTCGGTCGTGCAGGGACGAGCAGAGACGGGGCGCGCGTTGGCGACGCATGACGAGATTGATGGGCTGTTGTTCACCGGGTCGTCGGCGACCGGTGCTAAGCTGCATGAGACTTTCGCGACGCATCCGCAGAAGATGTTGGCAATCGAAACCGGGGGCAACAATCCCTTGGTTGTCTGGGATGTGGCGGATGCTGATTTGGATTCGGCGGCTTCGCTCATTATCCAATCCGCGTTTATTTCGGCGGGGCAGCGCTGTACGTGTGCGCGTCGTGTGATTGTTCCCGAAAAGAGCGATGCCCTGATCGACCGAGTGGCCGCACTTACGCGAAGACTGACTGTTGGTGGCCCGTTTGATGAGCCGGAGCCGTTCATGGGCCCGGTGATTGACGCCGCCGCTGCTGACCGTGTGATGCTGGCCTGGAGCACATTGGTGGCGCTTGGTGGCAAGGTTGTGGAACCGCTCGTGCGTCCCGACGCCACGCGCCCGTTTTTGCACCCCGGGATTATCGATGTGACGGGGATTGCAGTCCCTGACGAAGAGATTTTCGGCCCGGTGATGCAAATTGTGCGTG
>Ga0075023_100000142_pt1 | contig 16543 bp, 18 predicted proteins | sample Str014_FD_71388 | JGI IMG/M metagenome (GOLD analysis project Ga0075023, IMG submission 71388) | Freshwater sediment microbial communities in response to fracking from Pennsylvania, USA - Straight Creek_MetaG_SC_2014 | ecosystem: Environmental > Aquatic > Freshwater > Creek > Sediment | place... | reverse complement strand
ATTAAAAGCAGCGCCCGTTCCGGCGGCTGAACTCGTCCAACTTGTTGCGGCTGTCGTTGTTCCGGTAAAAAATGGATTCAGGACTTGGTTGGCTTTGCAAGACAGTGCAAACGTACCAAAATATATCAAAATAAATATTTTGATTATTTTAACTGACATCGCATTTCCAGTATAAGCAAGCTGATACAGCGATTTTTTTGATCGGTGCAAACTGGAGTATTTGCGACGGTATCGCAGGAAGACTCATCGGCGCAAATCCTGGTCTATTTTGGCCCAAGCTCTGTCGGTCGAAATCAGAGCTGCCGGCTACGGAACGCCTCGGGGTGTGCCCCGGCGCAATCGGTAGAGTCATTATGCCGATAATCGTCGGCACGTTGATAAAGTGACTTAACCATGCGTTATTGCGCATCGATCCATTCTCATCTTACGCGCCGGGCTTGTAACAACCGACGCCACTGCGGATAAAATGATATAAATACGCGCTAATTGTTAACAATATTTCCGCACACGCTGTAAATTTGTGCAAACATCACGCAACGCCTGCGCATTCTCTCATTTTTGGCTCAAGTGGTGGCAGTAGGCACTCTGCGTCCGTCATTTGGGTGCCATTCGAATGGCACCGTCGAGGCGGATCGTCTCGCCGTTGAGCATTGGGTTCGTAATGATCGCATCAACAAGCGCGGCATAGTCGGCCGGAAGGCCAAGACGCGATGGAAATGGGATTTGTTTGGCGAGTGATGCCTGTGCTTCTTCGGGCAGTCCCGCCATCATCGGCGTCCAAAAAATACCGGGTGCAATCGTCATGACGCGAATGCCGTAACGCGCAAACTCGCGCGCGACAGGCAATGTTAATGCCATGACTCCACCTTTTGATGCACCATAAGCGGGCTGACCGATTTGCGCCTCATAAGCAGCGACCGACGCGGAATTGATAATGACTCCGCGTTCGCCATCGGTCGTTAAAGGTTCGGCATCATGAATGCGACTCGCGAATTTTGAGAGCATGTTAAAGGTGCCGAGCAGGTTGATATTTACCACGCGCGCGAAATCGGCCAGCGGCATCGGACTGCCATCGCGGTTGAGTACTTTGCCGGGGGTTGCGACGCCAGCACAGTTGACCAAAACGCGCGCCTTGCCATGCATCTCGTCAGCTTCGGCAAGTGCTGCCATCACGCTTTCCTCGTCACAGACGTCGACGCGGATAAAATGGCCGCCAATGTCTTTGGCCTTGGCCATGCCGAGCTCGGTATTCAGATCGAACAGTGTTACTTTCGCGCCTTTGCGCGCGAGCATTTCCGCGGTTCCGGCACCAAGGCCCGAGGCGCCACCTGTCACAATTGCAGCAATTCCGTCGACGTTCATAGCCTCGCTCCATTATTTATTGAGTGCGCATATCGCACCAACTGACTGACTGCAATCGCCCTCGTGATCAAGAGATAGACACTGGTGTAAGTCCATGCGATGCAGACGCCGAACAACGGTAGTTTCTGCTTTGCGATTCTCATCCAAAGATGACACCAGACCAAAATTCTAACAAAGGCGAGGGCATAATGACAATTCCGAAAATTCTTGAAGGCCGGTTGACGGTTCCCGTGATCGCGGCACCATTGTTTATCATCTCCACACCGGATTTGGTTATTGCGCAGTGTAAAGCCGGGGTCGTCGGCTCGTTTCCGTCGCTCAATGCGCGGCCTTCGGGAGTGTTTGAGGAGTGGCTCAAGCGTTTGCAGGCAGAATTGACTGAGCACGACGCCCCGTTCGCGGTCAATCTCATCGTCCACCGCACCAACGCGAGGCTTGAGGAAGACCTTCTGCTCTGCGTGAAGTATAAGGTGCCGATTGTGATCACGTCGCTCGGGGCGCGCGAGGATGTGTATGCAGCGGTGCACAGCTACGGCGGCATCGTATTTCATGATATTATTGATAATTTCTTTGCCAAAAAGGCAATTGCCAAGGGTGCGGATGGGCTCGTCGCGGTAGCTGCGGGCGCGGGGGGGCATGCGGGCACGCTTTCGCCGTTCGCACTTATTCAGGAAATCCGCCAGTGGTTTGATGGTCCGCTCGCGCTTTCGGGCTCGATTGCGAGCGGCGGCGCCGTATTGGCTGCGCGCGCGATGGGCGCGGACTTCGGGTATATCGGCTCGGCATTCATTGCGACTGCGGAAGCGAATGCGCAGCCTGCATACAAGCAAATGTTGGTCGACAGCGCCGCGAGCGACATTGTCTACACGAACCTCTTCACAGGGGTGCACGGCAATTACCTTAAGCCTAGCATCGTGAATGCGGGGCTTGATCCAGACCATTTGCCCGAGTCGGACCCATCCAAAATGAACTTCGGCAGCGATGTTGACGCAAAAGCGTGGCGTGACATTTGGGGTTGTGGTCAGGGCATTGGTGCCATCGATGCAGTGCGCACAACGGCGCAATTGGTGGAGCGCCTGACACGCGAATATGAAGTTGCCCAGGCGCGGGTGGCGGCATGAGTGAGCGCGTTACCATCACGTTGCAAGACGGAATTGCCGATGTGCGGTTCAATCGGCCCGAAAAGATGAATGCCCTCGATGGTGCTCAGTTTGAGGCCATCTCGGCGGCGATCACGAACCTTGGGACACTGCCGAAACTTCGCTGCGTCGTGCTTTCGGGTGCGGGACGGAGTTTTTGTGTCGGAATTGATTTGGAGCATCTTGCGGGTAACCCGGCACCAAATGATCTGCTCACGCGCACGCACGGGATGAGCAACATATTCCAGCACGTCGCGTCGGGATGGCGCGAGCTGCCAGTGCCCGTGATCGCGGCGGTGCATGGTCATGCCTTGGGGGGCGGATTCCAAATCATGTTGGGAGCGGACGTCCGTATTGCCGCACCGGATGCAAAATTCTCGATCATGGAAGCGCGTTGGGGCATTTGTCCCGACATGGGGGGTATTGCCCTATTGCGCGGGCTGGTGCGTGATGATGTCGCGCGTGAACTCACCTATACAGCGCGAACGTTTGATGGCGAAGAGGCGGCCAGCCTTGGCGTCGTCACCCGCACTGCGCTCGACCCTTATGCAGAGGCGATGCGTATTGCACATATCATCGCGTCCCACAGTCCAGCAGCTATTCGTGCTGACAAGCGGCTCTTTAATGTCGCTCGCGATGCTAACACCGACGTGATTTTGTTGGCGGAAGCAACTGAGCAGAAGGCGTTGCTCGCCTCCTCAGGTCATCGCGAGACAATTGCGGCGCATCTGCAGAAGCGCGCGCCGGTTTTCAAAGACGTCTAAACGCAGCGCACCCGATAAAATTCAAAAGGCGGCGCTAATTTGGGTGATCAGCTGCGTCACAGGACTTGGCATTTTGCGGTGGACCAATTGCGCCTCCAGCCTCACCAAGCGCAGGTAAAGCGTTTGGCCGACCGTGATCAGCTCGCGCGCCTCTTCGGGTAATGACGCCAGTACATGAGGTTCGCTCAACGCGATTATGCTCAGCGGGCGCGCGCTTTCGGCTCCGTAAGCTCGGGCGGCGAGCAGCCACATAATCACATGTGTCAAGCGAGCGGTCATTTTAACGGACTCGCAAGCAAACAGAACACGGGTTTTTGGTGCCAGGGCGTCGCGCTCGGCCAGACACGTCTCGTCGAAATAGGTTCGCGCTTCATCCGAGAGCAACATCGCCTCGGTGTACAAGGAGTCGATCACGCGGCGGGTGAGCGGCGAGGGCGCAAGTGTATCCATCCGCGCAGCATCGCATAGCGTGAACCTAACGCCTAGTGCGAAAGAAGGTGAATGCGTTGGCGATGACAATCTGCCTTGTGCGTGCCGCATGTCCCAAGCTAGACATGTGCGATGATCCAACCAACTTTCTTCGGCCTCGCAGGAACGGCGCTTACGCCCGACGAACGAGCGCTCTTTACCGCCAACCCGCCCGCCGGGTTTATTCTGTTCAAACGCAATGTCGTTGACCGCGCTCAAGTGTACGCGATGACCGAAGAGCTTCGTGCGCTGAGCGGGCGTATTGATGTTCCGATTTTGATCGATCAGGAGGGAGGACGTGTGGCGCGCCTCCAGCCGCCCGAATGGCCCGCGTTCCCGGCAGGTGCCGCATTTGATGCACTCTATGAAAAAGCGCCGATGTCGGCAATCGAAGCGGTGCGCGTGAACGCGCATGCGCTTGGACTTATGCTGTCAGACGTTGGGATCAATGTGAACTGCCTGCCGCTGCTCGATGTGCGTCAGCCCGGCGCGCATGACATTATTGGCGACCGCGCATTGGGGGCGGAGCCTTTACGCGTTGCCGCGATGGGCCGTGCAGTCATTGAAGGGTTGGCCGCTGGCGGCTGTGTTGGGGTTGTCAAACATATGCCGGGGCACGGGCGCGCGATGGTCGACAGTCACTTAGAACTGCCGATCGTGACGGCTTCGGTAGCTGAACTTGAGATTGACGTCGCGCCGTTCATCACGCTGAACTGGGCACCGATGGCGATGACCGCACACGTCATTTACACGGCGTGGGACCCTGAAAATTGTGCAACACGCTCGGGACTGGTGGTCGGAGATGTTATCCGCGGGCGGATCGGTTTTGACGGATTGCTCATGAGCGATGATTTGGGGATGAAGGCGCTGGCGGGCAATTTCGGAGCGCGTACGCGCGATGCATTGGCGGCGGGCCTCGACATCGTTCTGCATTGTTCGGGCGACTTTGCCGAGATGCAGGAGGTCACTGCGGCAGCGGGCGCGATCAGCGACACGGCGCGCGAACGGCTAGCGCGTGCAATGGCAACCATAAAGCCGCGAGCAAACGCGCCTTCCTTTTCCGAACTCGTCGCCAAGCGCGACGTGCTTTTGGCATTGGCGTGATGGCGCAACTCTCGATGCTCAATGATGACGCGCTTACGCTCAACATCGACGGGTGGGAGGGGCCGCTCGACCTGCTCCTGAGTCTGGCGCGCAGCCAAAAGGTTGACCTCAAGGCGATCTCTATTCTCGCGCTCGTGGAACAATATCTCGACTTCATCAATCGCGCCAAACAGCTGAAGCTGGAGCTTGCGGCGGATTATCTCGTGATGGCGGCATGGCTTGCCTATCTCAAATCGTGCCTGCTTCTGCCCAAAGACCCCCAAATTGATCCGTCGCCCGAGGAACTGGCGCTGCGGCTGCAATTGCGACTTGAGCGCCTTAACGCGATGCGCGAGGCGGGCGGGCGCCTGCTCGCTCGGGACCGAGTGGGGCGCGATGTGTTTGCTCGTGGCGCGCCGGAAGGATTGAAAACGACGCGGATTGCGCATTGGGAGGCCTCGCTCTTCGAGCTAATTTCGGCATATGGTACCGTCAAGGCGCGCACGGCACCGGTCTTTCACGTGGTCAAAGCGCGCAAAGTGATGACCCTCGACGAGGCGCTTGAACGGATTGGGCGGTTGGTGGGTAGCCGGATTGATTGGACCGAAATACGCGACTTCCTCCCTGATCAAGACGATCCAGCGCTATCGCGTTCCATCCTCGCGTCGAGCTTTGTCGCGGCTCTTGAGTTGGCGCGGCTCGGCAAAGTAGCGCTTAGCCAAGACGGTAGCTTTGCGCCGCTCTTTTTGCGGGCGGCGATGCGGTGATTGATCCGGTTGACGACGTCGCCCGTACCGTTGAGGCTGTGCTATTTGCTGCGGAAGCGCCGCTGACTATCAACGAGATCGCCGCACACGTGGGTGCAGAGGTCGATGTCAGGGCGATTTTGCAGCGGCTGGAGGCGCATTACGCCGCGCGTGGGATTAATTTTGTCGAACGTGGCGGGCGTTGGCACCTGCAAACCGCGCCCGACCTCGCGTTCGTGCTGCGTAAAGAGCGCGGCGAAACCCGCAAGCTCAGCCGGGCCGCTATCGAAACACTGGCGATTATCGCTTATCATGAACCTGTAAGCCGCGCGGAGATTGAGGCGATCCGGGGCGTGCAAATATCCTCCGGCACGCTTGATGTGTTGATGGCGGCGGGTTGGGTGCGCCCAGCCGGACGGCGCGAGTCACCGGGCCGCCCCTTAATTTATGCGACAACCACCGAATTTCTCTCGCACTTCGGTTTGGCAACGCGGCGCGATCTCCCTGGCATTGACGATTTGCGTGCGGCAGGGCTGCTCGACCCCGTCGATTTGGCATTTGAGAGTTTACATCTAGAAACGCAGGACGAGAGCGACTAGATACACTGGTATATTGAGGAGATTTATGATGGGTGGTTTTAGTGTGATGCACCTGCTTTTATTCGGCTTGGTTGCAATATTGCTGTTTGGGCGTGGCCGCATTTCTGACCTGATGGAAGATGTCGGCAAAGGGATTAAGAGTTTCAAAAAGGGCATCGCTGATGAGGAGCCTGTGTCTTTGAAGCCCATCGCTCATGTTGAGGGGCAAACCACGCCCATCGCGCCCCCAGCCCAAGCGCAGCCTGTTGCACCGCCAGCCGGCTCATCTGGCGAGATGCGCTAAGCGAACCCATGCTGGAGTTTGACACCAGTAAACTCCTTGTGTGGGGGATCATCGCGCTTGTTGTGATCGGTCCCAAGGATTTGCCGCGCGTGATGCGCGTGGTGGGGTATTGGCTCGGCAAGGCGCGCGCAATGTCGAACCAATTCCGCGCCGGGTTTGACCAGATGATCCGCGAATCGGAACTGGCAGACCTTGAAAAAAAGTGGGCGGCTGAGAATGCCCGGATTATGGCGGCTCATCCTCCTGAATTTGCGGCGGACCCGACTCCGCACTCGGTCATTCCCGAGCCATTGCCGCCGTCCGTTCTGAGTGAAACGGTTTCTGCCGTCACGTCTCATTCAGAAGTGCCACCCGTTGCATGAATGAGATTGATGAGACCAAGGCACCGCTGATGGACCATCTCGTGGAACTGCGCACGCGGTTGTTGCGCAGTTGTCTTGCGCTGGCCGTCGCGTTTGCGATTGGGTTTTACTTTTCGGAACAGATTTATGGCATTTTGCTCCAGCCGCTCAAACAGGCCGGGCAAACTAAACTCATCTTCGGCATTTTCGAGGGGTTTTTTACGCAGGTCAAAGTCGCGTTCTTTTTCGCGACGATGATTGCGTTCCCGTTCATGGCAACCCAGCTCTGGCGGTTCATCGCCCCAGGCCTGTACAAACATGAGAAGCAGGCGTTCTTGCCGTTTCTGCTGATGTCGCCCGTGCTGTTCATTATGGGGGCGTCGCTCGCTTATTTTATCGCTATGCCGTTGGCGCTGAAATTTTTGCTGAGTTATCATACCACAATCGGCGGTGTGACGCAGGAAGCGTTGCCGGGCGTGGGTAATTACCTCAGTTTTGCGACCACCTTTTTGTTTGGCTTCGGCGTCGCGTTTCAGTTGCCGGTGGTGCTGCTCATTTTGGAGCGCGCAGGGATCGTGTCGCGCACGCAATTTGTTGCGTGGCGGCGTTACGCGATTGTGGCGTCAACCGCGCTGGCGGCGCTGCTCACCCCACCCGATATTTTTTCGATGTTGCTGCTGGCAGTGCCATTGGTGCTGCTGTATGAATTTGCGCTGATCGTCATGTGGTTCACCGCAAAGAAGCGCCCGCCGAAGGAGGCTGAGAATGTTGACTGAAGACTCACCCGCTCCCCACCCGAGCTTCACGATTGGTGACGGATCTGCAAGCGTCGCTGATTTCCTCGGGAAGCCGCTCGTGCTCTATTTCTACCCGAAGGACGACACGACGGGCTGCACCAAGGAGGCACAGGAATTCTCGGCGCTCGCGGCAGACTTCGCGACCGCCGGTGCGGTCGTGATCGGCATCTCGAAAGACAGCGCCAAAAGCCACGCTAAATTCATCGCCAAATACGCGCTTGAGGTGCAACTCGGCGCTGACGAGTCGGGAGACGTGTGCGAAGCCTTTGGCGTGTGGGTTGAAAAATCGATGTATGGTAAAAAATATATGGGGATCGAGCGCAGCACATTTCTGATTCGCGCAGACGGCACAATCGCACGAGTTTGGCGCAAGGTAAAAGTGCCCAACCATGCCGCCGAGGTACTTCAAGCCGTAACATTGCTCGGTTAGGAACACTTCATTGATCGGTGCGTTAGCGTTTAACATCGGTGATTCGCGTGACCAACAGCGCACGTTTTACATTTGCAAACGTTTCACCGCACGACTCATCCGGTTCACCCCGCAAGTGATTGCGGTGGGTTGCCTATCGCGACGCGTTTACGCAATGCACTCCCTACGAAATTAAAACTTGTGTGTGGCCGGTGCTTTAGGCGCTGATTACACCACCTCCCGCCCGAATAATCGGAACGGATTGAGGGTCGCTAGGGGTTAATTGATGTCGATTGTTGCGAGTAGTTACCAGAGTGTTGTGTTGCGTATGCGCTCATTTTTTCGCCCACGGGAACTGTTTGTTCGGGATGGTGCTGAATTGCGGCGCTTCCAAATATCTTCCAAATTTTTGGTGACCACCGCGACGGTGGTTGGCGTCTCCGCGATTGGTTTGGGCCTTGCGGGTGTTCAATTCGTGAGTGGTGTGTCCGCGACGACGATGGCGCTGTCGGGCGCGAGCGTGCAATATGCGCAGGTCGCCAAAATGGAAGCTAAAGTCGTTGCGCTCCAAAAGGAAGTCGAAGCGATCCGTACCGGTGCCAAGGCACATGCCGCTAAGTTGGATCAACGCGATGCGCTGCTCGCTGCCCTGATTACAGGCAAAGGCGATGCGACGAAACTGTCGGCGTTGGAGCCACTCGATGTGCCACAAGTCGGAACAAAGCTCGCTGGCGACGTCCGGGCGCCACTAGCGGCGGTTGAGCAACGCCAAGCTGTACTCGCCGAGCACGCGCGACTTGCCTTTGACAGCAAGATTCAAAAGACCGAAGCGGTTATTGGACGGCTCGGCCTCGGTGCCGGACGTTTCCATAAAGTAGTTGGCGGCATGGGCGGCCCTTACGAGCCCGTCGATGAACGTGCGACCGCGACTGCGGATAAGAATTTTCGCTCGCTGTTCAACTCTTGGAAGAAGCTTGATCAGCTGCAACAAAGCGTTGTGGCGATCCCTTCGATCCGTCCCGTTGATAGCCTGAGCTTCACTAGCAATTTTGGCGTGCGGAGTGACCCGTTCCGTGGAACACGGGCGATGCATGCGGGCGTAGACATTCCCGGTGCGCACGGCACAAATATATACGCGACTGCGTCGGGTACCGTGAACCGTGCAGGTTGGGCCAATGGCTATGGCAACTTAGTTGAACTTGACCATGGACGCGGCATCGTGACGCGCTATGGTCACTTGTCATCGTTTGTTGTGGCTGCAGGGCAGCATGTCACGCGCGGACAATTGATTGCGCATATGGGTTCGACGGGGCGGTCGACGGGCACGCATTTGCATTATGAGGTGCGAATTGACGGTGGCGCGGTGAACCCTGTTCCGTTTCTCGAATCGACTGATTATTTGACAGCGCTACAAAAGGCGCCAACCGCCGCGTCCATCAGCCACGGGGCCCCCGAGAGCGCCGACTGATTTAGCCGTCTTGAGATAATCCCATTCAATGAAATGGGAGGGGAGGAAGCCAGCGCGGAAACGTGCTGGCTTTTCTCGGTTTTGGGGTTAGGCGAGCAGCGTATTCGTCGGTTGGCCTGACGGCGCGCCTTGAGCCATTGCGCCTCTTTACCTTTTGGTGGCGGATTTTTGAGGTGGTCTGGGTCTGGTATAATCGTAAGCATAAGTTGGTCCTTTTAATAGGACCTTCCTTTTAGACACATGCACAGCGGTTTGAATCAACATGCGCCTACGGTGACATGTGGTGATACCCTAAATCTGATTTGATCACATTCGCACACTTTCGTCATTTCCGCGAAAGTGGGAATCCATATCTGAGCATGAGCCAATCCGCGTCGCTGGATCCCCGCTTTCGCGGGAATAACGACTAGATCTGGGCGGTTCTAGCCCTAAACCGAGAGAAGCCCCTCATCCTTAATCTTCTTCTGCCATACCAGCGGCGCGGATTTGTGGACATTGTCGCCGGTTGAATCGACCGCGACCGTAACCGGCATATCAGCCACCTCAAACTCGTAAATCGCCTCCATGCCGAGATCAGCGAACGCCAATACGGTCGATTGCTTGATCGCGCGCGCGACAAGATACGCCGCGCCGCCGACCGCCATCAGATACGCCACCTTGTGCTTGGCGATGCAGTCAACCGCGCCTTGCCCGCGCTCGGCCTTCCCGATCATCGTGAGCAGGCCGAGATCGAGCATCATATCGGTGAATTTGTCCATCCGCGTGGCCGTGGTTGGCCCGGCGGGGCCAACCACTTCGCCCATGATCGGATCAACCGGGCCGACGTAATAGATGGCGCGGCCCTTGAAATCGACCGGCAGCGGCTCGCCTTTCGCCAGCATATCCTGAATGCGCTTGTGCGCGGCATCGCGCCCGGTCAGCATCTTGCCGTTGAGCAGCAGGCGATCGCCGGCCTTCCAGCTTTGCACAATTTCAGGGGTGAGCGCATCGAGATCAACGCGGATGGCGGCTTTGTCCGGTGCCCATTGCACGTCGGGCCATTCGCTTAAGCTTGGGGCCTCAAGATATTTCGGCCCCGCGCCATCGAGCACGAAATGCGCGTGGCGCGTGGCGGCGCAATTCGGGATCATCGCGACGGGCTTGCTCGCCGCGTGCGTCGGGAAGTCCATGATCTTAACGTCGAGAATGGTCGAGAGGCCACCCAGCCCCTGCGCCCCAATACCTAGCGCATTGACCTTATCGAAAATCTCCACCCGCAGTTTCTCGATGTCGGTTTGGGCCCCGCGCGCCTTGAGTTGCGCCATATCTATATCGCCCATCAGCGATTCCTTGGCCAGCGTCATCGCCTTTTCCGCCGTGCCGCCGATGCCGATGCCGAACATCCCCGGCGGACACCAGCCCGCGCCCATTTGCGGGAGCATCTCCAGCACCCAATCGACAATCGAATCGGACGGATTGAGCATCTTGAACTTCGATTTATTCTCTGATCCGCCGCCCTTCGCTGCGACCTGCACGTCGACGCAAGCGCCCGGCACCATCTCAACATTCAGCACGCAAGGCGTGTTGTCGCGCGTGTTGACCCGGCTGAACGCGGGGTCCGCCACAATGCTCGCGCGCAGCTTATTCTCGGGCAACAAATACGCGCGCCGCACGCCCTCATCGACCACTTCCTGAAGCGAGCGCACCGAATCCATCCGGCAGTTCATGCCCCATTTGATGAACACAGTGACGATGCCAGTGTCCTGACAAATCGGCCGGTGCCCCTCGGCACACATGCGCGAATTGGTGAGAATTTGCGCAATCGCATCCTTCGCCGCGGGGCCTTGCTCGGCCTTATACGCCTCCCCCAGCGCACGGATATAATCCATCGGGTGGTAATATGAGATGAACTGCAGCGCATCGGCGACCGATTCAATCAGGTCAGCTTCGGTGATGAGGGTTTGCGGGGCGAGGGTCATGGGTCGGACTCCTGAATGTGGTGCTGCAATCTCAATAGCGCGTTGGGCGGGAGGCTCAATGCCCTGAGGGGATTTTGCTACATCCGTTAGCGATGGCGTTGAGTTTGTCGCCCCAAACTTCATATAGCCCGGCTTGCCCTTCGGCGATCGTAACATCAGTAATTGCTTGCCCGGTCAATTTAGCCTTAGGAGGCTTACGCGGAATGTCCTCGGGTTCAATGTACGCGACAGGCGACGGAAGATAGATCGCCTTGGGTGGTGCCGGGAGCGCAGCGTCAGTCAGCGTGTCACGTAAAATATTTGATGGATCGGGAAGCAGTCCACTCGCATTGAGAATTCTCAATTTTTTTAGAATGACTTCTTGATTGTCGGATCGCATAAATTCCAAGACGGCATCCCTTCGATCACGCCGATCTTCGATCGAAACGGCGTAACTCTGGCCGATCACGGTAACAATTGTGTTTGCCAGCAAACCCAAAATTGCCACTATAACAGCAACTACAACAGGGTGCTTGAACGTATCTGCCCACCTGTTCATGCTATGCCTCCCTCTTGATCTCGACGACTATAGATGCAAATGTGTCGTTGACAACGGTTGCCCGCCTCGCGCACCTCCGCTATCCGCGCCCTATGACCAACGCCCCCACACCCAAGCCCATCAAACACGCCCTTCCCGTCACTCGCGCTGCCGACTTTGCGCAATGGTATCAGGCCGTAATTTCGGAGGCGGACATGGCTGAGGAATCGGGCGTGCGCGGGTGCATGGTGATCAAGCCTTGGGGCTACGGCATTTGGGAGCGGATCCAGAAAATTATGGATGCGCAGATCAAAGCCGCAGGCGTTGAGAATTGCTATTTCCCGCTCTTCATTCCGCTCTCTTATTTCGCCAAAGAGGCTGAACATGTCGAGGGCTTTGCCAAAGAAATGGCCGTGGTTACCCATCACCGCCTGATTAGCGATGGTAAGGGTGGGCTGGTGCCTGACCCTTCTGCGAAGCTGGAGGAGCCGCTGATTGTCCGGCCGACATCTGAGACCGTGATTGGGGCGGCGATGTCGCGCTGGATTCAGAGTTGGCGCGATCTGCCGATGCTCACCAATCAATGGGCGAATGTTGTGCGTTGGGAAATGCGCACGCGGATGTTCTTGCGCACGTCGGAATTTCTTTGGCAAGAAGGCCACACGGCGCATATCGATGCCACCGATGCAATGGCAGAGACGCTGCGCGCACTCGAAATGTATCGTGCGTTTGCCGAGGACGTGTTGGCAATGCCAGTGGTCGCCGGAGAAAAACCCGAGAATGAGCGCTTCCCAGGCGCGGTCGCAACCTACAGTATCGAAGCGATGATGCAGGACGGTAAGGCGCTGCAAGCGGGCACTTCGCACTATCTTGGGACCACCTTTGCGCATGCTGCGGACATCAAATATCAAACAAAGGAGGGCGACCATGCGCTTTGCCATACGACAAGTTGGGGCGTTTCGACGCGACTGATCGGTGGTGTTATCATGACACACGGCGATGATGATGGCCTGCGGTTGCCGCCCATGATTGCGCCGCAGCAGGTGGTGATTGTGCCGATGTTGAGGGACGATGAGGGCGATGCGGCGTTGCTCGCTTATGCGCGCGGAGTCGCGGCTGATGTGGGCACGCAGCAGGCGCTCGGCGAGGCGATCCGTGTTCTTGTTGATACGAAGCCCGCGAAAGCAAGCACCAAACGTTGGTCGTGGGTGAAAAAGGGCGCACCACTCATTGTCGAGATTGGTGGACGCGATATGGCGGGCGAAAATGTGAGCGTGCTGCGACGCGATCGGCTCTACACGTCCGAAGGCAAACTCGCGAGTGTCGTGACGGCACGCGAAGCATTTGCGGCACAGGCCGCCGGTCTCCTCTCGGAGATTCAAAACGCTCTTTTTGAGGATGCCCGCGCGCGCCGCGATGCCGCGATCATCCCAATGACCGATTGGGCGCAGGTGGAGGCGTATTTCAAGGGCAGCGAAGATGCGGTGAAGGGGTGGGCGCGCGTGGCGTGGAGCAAGCCGACAGGCGCTGCATTAGCGGCCGTGGAAGTTAAGCTCAAGGCGCTCAAGCTCACCATCCGTAATACGCCGCTCGCGGCTGACCTACCGACAGCGTCCTGCGTGTTTAGCGGTGAGCCGGCGGTGGAAGTAATTTTGGTGGGGCGGAGTTATTAAGGGCGTATTAAATGGATAATATGAATATACTTATCGCCATTATTGCCGAGATTTTGATGCTTTTTGCATCGTTTTGGGCTTCGCTTTATTTGGCGCCGAGTGCGCGCATTGCGATGCAATACGGCCTCGACGGCAAGCCGACATGGACGACGCCAAAATGGGTGGGGCTGCTCCTTACCCCCGCGCTTGCGGCACCAATCTTTGGTTTTGTCATCGCCCTACTCAACACTGTGAGCGTGTCAAAGGGGATCGCACCACTTGTCTTGCCCGTTGCGGTAACTGCGATCATCCTCACCCTTAGTCATCTGTATCTCCTATGGCGCGCAGTGCGCTCGCACGGCTGAGTCCCGAGCGTCGTCGCGGCAAAGCCGAGTGGATTAAGCGCGTGACCTCGCGTTAGCCTTCCCCTATCAGTGCTCGATGCCCAAAATAGCCCCCAAGCCCGCGCCGGGCTTACCCTCGCGCGATCAAATCATCGAGTTTGTTACAACGTCAGTCGCACCGGCTGGTAAGCGCGAGATCGCGCGACATTTTGGGCTCCATGGGCATGAAAAAATCATGCTGAAAGCAATGCTCAAAGACATGACCGATGAGGGCCTGATTGACGCGGCTCCTGGTCGCGCGTTCCACAAAATGGGCGGGCTACCAAAGATCATAGTCCTGCGCGTGGTTGATGTTGATGGCGCGCAAGTTTGGGCATCGCCCGAGCATTGGGAAGCTGAGGGACAAGCGCGCCCGCGATTGCGCGTGGTTGAGCGTGGACGGCGAAGCGCGCTGGCGATTGGCGACCGTATCCTTGCGCGCACCGAAGAGGCGGGCACCGGCCATATCGCGCATGTCATGAAGCAGCTCGCCAAGGGTGAAGAGATGCTGCTTGGGGTGATCGTAGCTGAAAAGACCGGGGCGGACAGCCAGCGCTTTTGGCTCAAGCCGGTCGATAAGCGCATTCGTACTTCGACCTTGATTTCGGATATTGGTGAGGCGGCAGTAGGCGACTTAGTGCTGGCGGAGCGTTCGGGCCGCCCGCCGCGTGTCACAGCGCGGGTCAGCGAGGTGTTGGGTGATCCGTTCGCGCCGCGCAGTTTCAGTCTTATTGCAATCCACAAGCATGGCATTCCGCACGAATTTGATGCGGAGGTGATTGCCGAGGCCGAGCACCAAGCGAAGATAAAACTCGGCAGCAATCGCGAGGACCTGCGACACCTGCCGATTGTCGCGATTGATCCCGCCGATGCGCGCGACCACGACGATGCGGTGTGGGCCGAACCGGATGGCAAGGGCGGGTTCCATGCCCTCGTCGCGATCGCTGATGTCGCCTTTTATGTTCGCCCCGGCTCTTTGCTGGACAAGGCGGCCCGCAAGCGCGGGAATTCGTGTTATTTTCCTGATCGTGTCGTGCCGATGTTGCCCGAAGCGCTCTCGGCTGACGTTTGCTCGCTCAAACAGGGTGTGGACCGCGCGTCGCTGGTGTGCCATCTGGAGATTGACGCGAGTGGCGCGATGACCGCCTATCGCTTTACGCGTGCCGTGATCCGCGTGGCAGCGAACATCGCTTATGAGGACGCACAGGCGGCGATTGACGGTGTGGATACCGGGCTCGATCCAAAACTGGCGGCGCTTCAGGATGTCCTCCCCGCTCTCAAGAACCTCTGGGCGTGTTGGGGTGCTCTTCGGGCTGCGCGCGATAAGCGCGAACCGCTGGCGCTCGATCTCCCTGAGCGCCGCGTTATTCTGGATGAGCGCGGCAAAATCACGAGCATTGCGGAGCGGGTGACGCGCGACTCGAACCGCCTGATCGAGGATTTCATGATCGCTGCCAATGTGGCCGCTGCGCTTGCGCTCGAAGCGAAAAAGGCTCCGGTGATGTACCGCGATCATGAGGAGCCCGCGCGCACCAAACTGATTGCACTCAAGGAGTATCTTGAGACGTTCGATGTCAAATTCGCGCTCGGGCAGGTGGTCAAACCTTCAACCTTCAACGCAATATTGGCCAAGGTTGAGGACGCTCAGTTTCGCCCGCAAATCATGGAGCAGGTTCTGCGCTCACAGACTCAGGCTTATTACAGCCCCGCCAACACGGGACATTTTGGTCTCGCGCTCGGGAGTTATGCGCACTTCACCTCGCCGATTCGTCGTTATGCCGATGTGTTGGTACACCGTGCACTCGTGCGTGCCTATAAGCTCGGCGAAGGCGGGATGAGTGATGAAGAAGTCCCGCAGATGCACGTTCTAGGCGAGCACATCAGTCAGCTAGAGCGGCGCGCGATGGAAGCCGAGCGCGAGACCGTTGATCGATACGTTGCCGCATATTTGAGCGAGCGGGTCGGGCAAATTGTCGAAACGCGGATAACGGGCGTGACGTCATTCGGATTTTTCGCGACCGTTGAAGGATTGGGGGGCGATGGCCTCGTCCCCGCCGCGACGCTTGGGGCTGAATATTTTACGCACGACGAAACAACGCATAGTCTCGTCGGCCAAAATAGCGGTGATCGTTACACGCTCGGTCAGCGGATCGAACTGCGGCTGGCGCAAGCGGACCCGGTCAGTGGCGCGTTGCGCTTTGAACTCCCCGAGGGCGCATCGCATCTGCCCTACCGTGGTGACCGGCGTGACCACAAGGTTAAGGCCGCAACCTCGGCTAAGTATAAGGCGGGCAAGCGCGGTCGTCCGGGGAATTTAAGGCACCAGAACCGGTGAGGAGCGGACGAGGCGCTGGGCAAATGCCGCGCACATTGCGGCGCTAAGCGGAGGGGATCCCGCTGAATGCTTGATCACGCGCGACAGATGTTTTAGGCGCGTCGAGGTGGGTGTTGCGAGGGGCAAGTCAGTGAACCGGAGAGAGTTGCGCGCGCGGCTTATCAGCGCGTTTGTTGGAGTGGTGGCCTGGCTTGCGCTGGCGACCCTTTTCCCGGGTGTGGCGCGTGCCGCTGGTGAGG
>Ga0075023_100000138_pt1 | contig 16846 bp, 10 predicted proteins | sample Str014_FD_71388 | JGI IMG/M metagenome (GOLD analysis project Ga0075023, IMG submission 71388) | Freshwater sediment microbial communities in response to fracking from Pennsylvania, USA - Straight Creek_MetaG_SC_2014 | ecosystem: Environmental > Aquatic > Freshwater > Creek > Sediment | place... | reverse complement strand
CTCGACATCGAGAACCCCGGCGCCACCCCGCTGGCCTACCGCCTCTACGTGGCCGAGGGCTGGGCCGATCGCCTCGATGTCTGGCTGTTCAAGCCCGACAACCGCACCGATCGATGGCTAGCCGGCGACGAGCGCTCGCCCGCTCGCTACTTGCGCCCCGGGCTTGGCTTCGGTTTCGATGCGATGCTGCCGCCGGGTCGCAGCGAGCTCTTCGTGCGTGCCGACAGCATCGATTCGGTGGCCCTGGCGCTGCGCCTGGTCCCGCTGGCCGAGACCGGCGAACTCGAGGGTGGGGCGCAGCAATGGCTGGGTCTCGTGCACGGCTTCCTGCTCGCGCTCGTCGCGACCTACGGCTTGTTGTGGATCGCGCTGCGCGAAACCAATCTGCTGCGCTATGTCGCCTATGTCGGCAGCTACCTCTACATGCACCTTGCCTACTCGGGTGTCGCGGCCACCAACGTCTGGCCGGATTCGCCGATGCTCGCGCAGTACACGATCCTCGTCGGCATGGTGCTGTTCTCGAGCGCGGGCCTGTGGTTCGGGCGCGGTTTCCTCGGGCTGGCCGAGTTCGCACCCCGGGTGGACGCGGCGGTCTCGTGGACCGTTCGGATCGCGGTGGCCGCGATGGCGCTGTGCGTGATCGCGAACTGGCGGGCCGTCGCGGTCGACCTGGCGTTCGCCTACATCATGCTGTTCACGTTCGCGATGGCCGGCCTGGGCATCCTCGGCGTGCGGAAGGGCCGCGAACAGTCGCCGATCTTTCTGGCCGCCACGCTCGTCAGCATGGCCGGCGCGTTGGTGACCACGCTGGCCGTGATGGGCCGACTGCCCTTCAGCTCGCTCACGTTTCGCGCCGTCGAGGTGGGTGTGATGATCGAGGCGGCAGTGTGGGCGCTGGCGCTCGGCCTGCGCCTGCGCCGTCAGCAGGTCGACCGCGCGCAGGCACTCGAACTGGCCCGGCGCGACCCGCTCACCGGGCTCTACAACCGCCGCGGCTTCCTCGAGCAGGCGCTGCCCGTCTACAGCACCTCGATGCGCCGTGAGCGGCCCCTGTCCGTGGTCATGATCGACATCGACCACTTCAAGCGCATCAACGACGTCCACGGCCACGACGCGGGCGACCGCACGCTGGTCGCCGTGGCCAACAAGCTGAGAAGCGTGTGCCGCCTGGGCGACATCGTCGCGCGCTGGGGCGGCGAGGAGTTCGTGATGCTCCTGCCCGAGACGCAAGGCGATCAGGCGCACGCCTTCGCCGAGCGCTTGCGCGAGCAGTTCGCCGGTACCTCCGTGGCCCTGGGCAACGCCGGCCCCGTGAACTTCACGGCCAGCTTCGGCGTGGCCGTGCGGGGCGAGTCGACGAGCCTGGAAGACGTGCTGCGCGAATCCGACGCCGCGCTCTACGCCGCGAAGCACGCGGGACGCGACCGGGTGGTCGACGCCAAGGGCCTGAGCCTGGCGAGCCGCGGCGCCTGACGAAAGCCGGCGCGGGATCTGGCCGGCGTACCTTTACCAGCCTCTCACGTCAAACGCTAGGTTTCCGAGTACGCCGTCTTCAATCCAAGGTGCTGCACGAAAGGCAAGAAGTCCCGATCGGCGTGGAGCAAGGTCAATCCATCTTCGATGCAGCGCGTTGCAATGAGCGTGTCGATGGTCTTCCGCGTGGTGATTCCCCTGGCTCGCAGCACTCGGTAGTTCTCGGAGGCTTTGACCGCGAGGTCGTAGCCAGCAAGTTCAACGTGATCGAACAAATCGAAGGTCTTCTTGACCAACTTGAACTCTCGACCGCCCCGGACGCCCTGCAGCACCTCTGCTGCGATCAAGTCCCCTACCGCAAGCGAGCTGCGACCGAAGTACGAATCCAAGAGCGCGACTTGCGGAGTGTCGGCTGAACGGAAGTAGTCAATCCACACACTCGAGTCAACCAGAATCACCTGGCTGTCCTCATTGCGTTGAGGTCACCTTCCCAGGTAATTTTGCCCTTGAGTTCACGAGCCTTCTCCTGTGCACGAAGCTGAACCAAAGTCTTCAATCCAAGCTCCACCGCCTCGCGCTTGGTCTTGGCGCCCGTAGCCTTCAGTGCATCTTTCATGAGCTTGTCGTCAATCTCGATGTTCGTTCTCACTTTGTGTACCTCTCTACTTATTGGTACACATCGTAGCATTGGCACGGCTTCGCGCGCCCTGCGCATCTTCGGCTTCTGCTGAGCGTTGAACGCAACGGCTCGACATCAAGGCGCGAACTCCACCATCACCTCGCGCGCATCCGCCATCCCCTGCGCATCCACCGCACTGAGCACATAGCGCCCTGCGGCCGGCGGCTGCCACGTCAAGTCCTTGCCGGGGACGACCGTGCCCACGTATGCCGAATCGGCGAACCAATACAGGGGCCCCTGCCGCCCCGCGTTCGCGCGCAGGGTGAGCGCGGGCGAATGCGACAGGCGCAGCACGTAGCTCGCGCCGCGCAACGGGGAGACGATCTGCGGTCCGTCGGATTCGGCCAGCGCCGAACCCGCGCCACCGGCGCATCGCGCCGGCACCGGCGGTAGGCGCCGCGGCATGCCGGCTTGCGCGAAGACCTGCAGCATGTCGCTGCCCCAGTACTCGAACACCTCGCGATGGGTGTGCGGGCCGCTCGCGCAAACCGCGCGGCCGTTCGCGTCGTCGACCCACACGGCGCGGTGCAGCGTGCTCACCCGGATCGGCGACTTGCCGGGGATGAACCAGGTCGTCGCCAGATCCCTGCATTCCTCGTTCGGCAGGTCGCCGCTGGCGGCGCAGACCTGCACCTTCGCGAGGTTCGCCGGTGCGGCGCGGGCCGGCTCGCCTTGGTCGAGGCCCTGGCTGCGCAGGCTGTCGACGATCTGGAAGAACAGCGGCGCGGCCGTCTGCACGCCGACGAAGGCCGGGTTGCTCGTGCCGTCGAAGTTGCCGACCCACACGACCAGCACGTAGCGGCCGAAGGCGCCGGCCGTCCACGCGTCGCGGAAGCCCCACGACGTGCCGGTCTTCCATGCGACCTTGGGGAAGGCGCGCTGCCCGGTATCGGGCCGCGGGTTGGCCTGCAGCATGTCCAGCACGATGTAGGCCGATTCGGCACTGAGCAGCTGCTTCTTGGCGCTCGGCGCGTTGGTCAGTGTGTGGACGAGCGGCTTCAGTTGCCCACCGTTCGCGAACATCGCGTAGAGCGTCGCGAGTTCTTCCATGCTGAGCTCGCCGCCGCCGAGCGTGAGCGCCAGGCCGTAGTGCTGCTCGCTCGCGAGCTGGCTCACGCCGGCGGATTGGAGGAACTCGTACAGCGTCGGCTTCGAGAGGCGCGCCGAGACGGCGACCGCGGGCACGTTGCGGCTGCGCACCAGCGCATCTTGGGCCGTCACCGGCCCTTCGAAGCGGCCGTCGAAGTTCTCGGGGCTGTAGGTGCCGAACGCGGTCGGCGCGTCTTTCAGGATGCTGCGCGGGTGCAGCACGCCCTGGTCGAGAGCGAGGCCGTAGATGAAGGGCTTGAGCGTCGAGCCGGGCGATCGCTTCGCGGTGGCCGCGTCGACCTGCCCGTCGATGCCCGCATCGCCGAAGTTCGCCGAGCCGACGTGCGCACGCACGCGCATCGTCTGCGTGTCGACGAGCATCGCGGCGGCGTTGTTCACGCCCTGGCCCTTGCGCGCGGCGAGGAACGATCGGATCGCGCGTTCGAGCGCGAGCTGGGTCGGCGCGTGGATCGAGAGCGTCGTCTCCGCCGCATCGGCCGGCTGCCTCAGCGCGGCCTGCACTGCATGCGGGGCGCCGAACGGCAGTTGCTTCGTGCTGCGCAACTGCAGCGGCAATGCGAGCGCGGCCAGGTTCGACGGCGTCGCATCGACTGCATGCTTCGCCGTCCACGCCGACCACAACCGCTCGCGCGCCGAGCCAAGCGCCTTCGGCCATTCGGCCTGGCGCGCCTCGGTGCCGCGCCGGTTCGGGTTCTGCGGGATCACCGCGAGCGCGAGCGCCTCGGGCAGCAGCAACCGGTCGGCGCGCTTGCCGAAGTACACGAGGCTCGCGGCCTCGACGCCCTCGATGTTGCTGCCGTAGGGCGCGAGGTTCAGGTAAGCCTCGATGATTTCGGACTTGCCGTAGCGCGCCTCCAGCCACATCGCCGCGGCGACCTGCTTCGCCTTGCCGCCCAACGTGCGGCTGTCGATGCGGTACAGGCGCCGCGCGAGCTGCATCGTCAGCGTCGAGCCGCCGCGGCGCGTGTCGCCGCGCCAGGTCGTCCACGCACCGCGCGCGAGGCTCAACGGGTTGAAGCCCGGGTGCCAGCGGAACCAGCGGTCTTCGTAGAGCTGAACCGCCTCGACGAGCCGCGGGTCGATGCGCGCGAGCGGCGTCCACACGCGGTACTGCTCGTCGCTCGCGAGCGTGAGGCGCAGCAGCGCGCCGTCGCTGGAGTAGAAGGCGCGCGAGTAGGCGGCGCGTTCGCGCAGCGGGGCGTGCGGTGTGAAGCGCAGCGCGAGCAACACGAACGTGAAAAGCGCGGCCAGCAGCGTGGCGACGAGCGCCGCGCTGCGTGCGCCGCGCACGAAGCTACTTCGCATTCACCGTCACCTTGCCCGCCGGCGAGCGTGCCTGCCGCTCGCGCTCGTACATCGATTGCGCCCAGGCCGGCGGCACCGTGAACTCGCCGAGGTTGGTCGCACGGATGCGGTAGCTCCAGGTCTGCACCTGATCGGTTGCCGACGCGTACAGCACGACGCGGTCTTCGCGCACGTCGGCGAACTCGAGGCCGCCGCCGGTGACCGTGCTCGCCGCGCCGTTCGCATCGCGGCTCTGCACCGGCTCGAAGCCGCCGGGCAGCAGGTCGGTCAGCGCGACGTTGCCCACGTAGGCTTCGCCGCTGCCCTTGCCGTTCATCGCCATGCCGCGCAGGCTCAGCTTCACGGTGACTTCGTCGCCGATCTTGACCGACGTGATCGGCTTGCCATCGGCGCCGACATACTCGCGCAGCACTTCGAGGCCGGCCTTCAGCTCGGTGGTCGGTGGCGTGCGATCGAAGCCGGTCTGCGTGACGGCGTACCAGGTCGTCAGCGGGCCGTCGTTCGCGAGCTTCAGCTTCGCGGTGCCGGCATCGAACGCAACGCGCGGCAGCAGGTTCGCCGGCAGCTTGATGTCGCTCGACTTCCCCTTCGCATCGAACTGCGTGACGCTCAACTTGCCGAGCGCATCGCCGCCCAGGTTGCGCGCCATCGCGTCGATCGCGAGGATCGCCCACGACGACGACAGCGTGTTGTACGCGCCGTTCGCGATCGGCGTGACGAAGCGCGCGAAGGTCGTCGGCTCCAGCGACTTCAACCGCGCGGGGAAGTGGCGCGCGAGCAAGTACAGCAGTTGCGCATCGCGGATCGTCGGGTCGGAGTAGTTCGCGTAGCGATAGGTCGCGCCGCCGACTTCGAGTTGTTTCACCATCGGCCCGAGCAACTCGTTCGCCGGCTTCTCCTGCTTCAACAGCTGATACGTGCTGGCCATGAACGATGCGGTCGCGTCCGTCTTCCACGTCGCGCCGAACTTCGCGTCCAGCGTTTCGCGCAGGCCGGCGAGCAGCGGCGTCGTGACCGCCCCGTTGCGCGTCAGCAGGTAGATCGCGTAGGCGCGGTTGCGGGCCGCGTACAGATCGGTCGGGTTGCTGGCGGCGAGCTGCTGCAGGTAGTCGAGCCCCTTCTGCAGCAGGTCGGGCGGCACTTGTGCGCCCGGCACATCGAGCTCGCGCGCCTCGAGCATCAGGTGCACCGCGTAGACGGATGCGAACTCGTCGGGCTGCACCGAGGCCGTCCACAGCCCGAAGCCGCCTTGCGCGTTCTGCCGCGTGCGCAGCATGCGCAGCGTGCCGTCCAACGTTTTCGCGGCATTCTGCGGTGTGCGATCGGCCGCGAACTCGGGCCGGCGCGCAAGCACGAGCGCCGGCAGCGTGCGGCTCACCAGTTGCTCGGTGCACAGGTGCTCGAAGTTGTCGAGGTAGCTCATCAGCCCCGGCGCGAGCGCGAGCGGCAGCACCGAGATCGCGACCTCCTGCTTGCGGAACTCGGGGACGAGATCGCGCGGCGTCGGCACCTCCTTCGAGCCGGTGAAGCTGCCGAGCGCGAGCGTGGTCGCCATCGGCGTGGCGGGGCGCACGCTCACGTCGAGCTTGCGCGTCGACGATTTCGTGCTGAGGCTCGATGTGAACTCCAGCGTCGCCGAGCCCAGGGTCGCGCTTTGCGCATCCTTCACGCGCAGCTTGTAGCTCGCCACGCCTTCGCGCATCGCGCCGATCTTCAGCGTCTGCGTAGTCGAGCCGACGATCTCGAAGGTCGATGCCGGCTTCAGCGTGATCTGCACCGGCGAATCGGCCGCGCTGCCGACGATGTTGTTCGCGACCCCGACCGACACGTCGAACACATCGCCCGGCGCCACCATCAGCGGCAGGTTCGGCGAGATCACGAAGTCACCGCGCACGAGTGCCTTGGTGGCCGCGACGCCGACCGAGCCTTCGTTCACCGCGACCGCCATCACCCGCAGCGTGCCGTTGAAGTGATCGGGCACCGGGTACGAGAACTCCTTCTCGCCGCTCACGTCGACGATGCCCGACCAGTAGACGGCCGGCGCCTCGCCCTTGCGCTTGAACGGATTGAGGTTGCGCGCGTTCGCGCCCGCCTCGTCACCGCCCGGCGCCGAGGCCGCCATCAGCCGCTTGAACTCCGGCAGGATCAGGTCGAGGATCTGCGCGCTCTTCACCTCGAGCGCGCGCTTCTGGAAGAAGAAGCCGAGCGGGTCGGCGTTCTGGTAGCGCGCGACCTGCAGGATGCCTTCGTCGATCGCGAACACGACGGCGCGTGTGGGGCGCTCGGATGCCAGCTTGATCTTCAGCACCTGGCCCGGCTTCGTCAGCTCGGGCGCGGTCAGCTTCAGCGTGTTGGTGCGCTGCGCGAGGCTGGTCGCGAAGGGCGCCACGCCATAGCTCAACGGGCTCATGAAGATTTCGTCCGAGCCCGGGTCGCGGATGAACTGCACGTTGACGTAGCCGTTGCCCTCGAAATCCTTCGGCAGCCTGATCTTCTGCACCGAGGCGGTCGTGGTGGTCTTGAACCAGGCCTGCGTGAACACCTTGTCGCGCTCGATCGTGATCAGGCCGGCGCCCACATACGGCGCGCGGATGCTGACCTCGATCTCGTCGCCGGGCGCGTAGTCCTTCTTGTTCAGCGTGAGCTGCAGCTCGGCGTTGCGCTCCAACGAGCGCGTCACGTTGCCCTGGCCGGCCACGCTGTAGTCGATGCGGTTCAGCTCCACGCCGGCCGCGTCGCGGATCACGTAGCTGTAGTTCCCGGCCTTCTCGGTGTCGAGCTTCAGGCCGAAGCCGGCCGCGGGCACTGCCAGCGGCTGCTCGCTGACGACCGCCTCCTTCTTGCGCGACTCGTAGCGGTAGGTGTCGTTCGCCTGGCGCATCAGCACCGAGACGACCTTGCGCTCGACGAGCTGCAGCGTGAGGCCGTCGGTCGCACGCTTCTTCGCCTGCGGGTCGATCGTGATGATCGTGCTCATGCGCTTGCTGCCGCGCGAGACGAAGCCAAGGTCACCGTCGCTCTTCACGCCGACGAGGAAGGGCAGCTCCGAGACCAGCACGCTCGCCTCGGCCGCCACGCTGCGACCGCCCTCGGGCTCGAACACCTTGCCGAGCAGGCTCAGCCGGTACGTGGCGCGGGCGTAGCGCGACAGGTTCAGGTCGACATCGGCGTCGCCCTTCTCGTTGGTCTTGCCGTCCGGCAGGTTGTCGGAGAAGCCCTGCTTCGCGCGCTGCGGGTCGTAGAAGCTGTAGTCGGCGTAAGCGCGGAAGGCCGGGTACGCGGGGCTCAGCACCATCGAGAGCTCGACCTTGCGGTTCTCGGCCGGTGTGCCGAACAGGTTCTGCGCGTTGATGTGGCCCTTCAAGTCTTTCGGGCTGACCCAGCCGTCGGCGAAGCCGGTCGCGACTGCGCCGCCGGTCGTCAGCAGCTGCGCGCTGACGGTCATGCGGTCGGGCAGGAACTCCTGCACCTTCACGGTCGTGCTGCCGAGCTGGCGCAGCACCTCGTTGCCGCGCAGCACGTTCAGGTTGACGGTGTAGTTGCCGGTCGGCGAGGTCGCCTGCGTGGTGTGCGTCAGCTCCGCGAAGCCGCCCGCGCCGAGGCGGATGCGCTCCTTCTTGACGACCAGCCCGCGCGCGTCGAGCACCTCGGCCTCGAGCGGCACGCCGGCGAGCGGCTTGGCCCAGTCGTTGGCCTTCACGATCAGCCCGACGTGCATCGTCTCGCCCGGCCGGTAGATGCCGCGGTCGGAGAACAGGTAGGCGCTGAGCTGGTCGAGCGAGCGTGCGTTCTGCATGCCGCCCACGTCGAAGCGCGAGAAGTCGAGCTGGCGGTCGTTGCGGTTCAGCGGCATGAAGCTCATGTCGCCGGCGCGCTGAGCGATCACGAGCAGCGGCGAGCGTTCGCGCACCATGCCTTCGAGCTTGTCGAAGCGCACGTGGCCGGCGGCATCGGTGGTCTGGCTGAAGACCGTGCTGCCGTTCTTCGCGATGACCTCGACGGTGACACCCGCCACCGGCTCGCCGCTGAAGATCGACTGCACGTACACATCGCGCGAGCCGTCGGTCGATTGCTTGATCAGCAGCCCGAGGTCGGTGACCAGCACGAGGCGGCGTTCTTCGAGCTTGGTCGGGTCCTGGTTCTCTTCGCCCGACTCGGCTTCGTTGTTGTTCTCGGGCTCGGCTTCTGGCTCGGCCTGCGGCGCGTTCGGGTCGACCGCGATCGGCTTGGCATTCGCCGGGTCGGTCTTCGGGTCGTAGCCCTGCACCTTCAGCAGGAACAGGCCGCGCTTCGATTCACCATCCTTCGCGAGGTACTGCGCCAGGTCGATCGACTCGTAATGCGGCTTGCCGCGCGCGAGCCCTGTCAGCGGCAGCTTCTGCTCGAAGCGGTCGGTCATGTTGTCGGGCCCGAAGCTGCCGATGAACTCCGGGTTCGCGAAGCTGCCCTGCGTCTGCGAGACCAGGTGCTGCAGCTGCGAGGGCTGCACTCGCGCGATCTCGAAGCGCACGCCCGGCAGGTCGCGCACCAGCACCGCGACCTTCTTCTCGCCGCTCAGTGGCAGCAGCGCGCCCTGGCTCAGGATGCGCAGCTCGGGCGGGTAGGGCGGCACGGTGACGATGCGTTGCGCGTCGCCGCGCATCAGGTAGCCGCCGAAGCTCTTCGTCTTGCCGTCGACCTGCACGTAGACCATGCAGCCCACGTCGGCACGCAGCTTGAACGAGTGCACCTGCGTCTGCTCCTGCTCGGCAGGGATCGCGCCCAGATCGAGCTTGGTCGCGAGCTTCAGCACCTGCGCGGTGACCTCGCGCGGGTCCGACCACGCATAGGGGGCGTCGGTCTGGTCCTCCTTCTTGATGCGCGGGTTCTGCAGCGGCAGCACCCACGCGGCGATGTTCTTCGCGACCTCGCGCTCGTGCACGAGCTGCGAGGTGTTCACGACCAGCACCTGCTCGGGCTCGTAGCGCTCGTTCGTGACGACCGCGATCGACACATCGTCGACGCTCAGGCTGTAGAGCCCCGGCACGGTCACCGACTGGCTCAGGCCCGTCGCGCTGGGCGTGCCGCCCAGTTGCGCGGTGGCACCCTTGTCGAGCTTGAAGTGCAGCTCGGTCGATTCCTTCGGGATCGCGAGCACCGCCGAATGCACGTAGGCACTGAGCCTGAGCTTGTCGTAGGTGACGGTGAACGGCGTGGTCTCGCGGCCGATGCCGAGCGTGCCTTCGGCCTGCGTGCCCAGGCGCAGTTCTATGCGCTTCTCGAACTCGACCGTGTTGACCGGGTGCGTGAAGCCGACCTCGATCTCGACTTTCTTGATCGCCGGATTGACCGGGTCTTGATAGAACTCGGCCTTGCGCAGCGTCGGCTGGAACGCCGGGCTGCTGAAGGTGAACTCGTGCGCCGCCAGGCGGATTTGCGGCGCGACCGCATCGGCATCGAGCACCACCTTGAACTCGGTGCCGACCGGCCACTCGGCCTTCGGCGTGAACGCGAGTTGGCGATCGCTGTCCCAGCGCCACGTGCCTTCGATCGGCGGTGTGATCGTGATGTCGCTCCGCGAGTCGTTGCCTGCGAATTCTTGCCCTTTCGCAACCAACGGTGCGACCGAATTTGAGAATACAAGCGTCATCGGTTGCGGCGAGCCGCCGTTCGCGAAGTCGGTCAGCGCCGGGCCGCTCGTACTGACGCTGACTCCGACCGGCTTCGGCCGCGCCTGCCACCACGCATGGCCGAACCAGCCGCCGACGACGATCGCGACCAGCGCGACGAATGCCGCACCGCTGGCGCGCGGTCTGGCGCGCACAGCCGACACGGCGCGGGCCACCTGCCCACCTACCCAACGCAGCCACGGCGGCGCCGTCCACACGCCGAACAGCGCCGCGCCGAGGCCATGTCGCGGCGGCTCGGCAGGGGTGGGCATGCTCGTCGCGTCGAGCCCGGTGTCGTCGTTCATCTGTTCACTCCCTGACTGGAATCTGTTGTTAGTCGAACGATTATTGGGTGAGGCTGCAAGGCAGCCGGAGCCGGCTCGAGCGTGAGCGCGATCGACACGCCGTCGACAGCGTGAGCCTTGCCGAGCAACCAGAACTTCATCGCAAACGCCTCCGGAACGTCACGCCGCGGTGCACGGCTCGGCGTTCAGCATCGCCGCGGCGTGTGAATTGGTTAGGAAGGGGTCGGGTGCTTGGGTGAGGCCGGTGTGAAGTCCTCGTGAAGCCAGGTTACGGTTTGACGCTCGCAATTCGACGCGAACTGCAACATTGCGCCATCTTCGGCAACGCGGCGGAAAGAGGCGCTGCGCGAAGATGGTTTCGCCGCGACCTCAGCAAGCGCTGGCAGCGGCGATTCGTTCAATCCGACAAGGAGTCATCATGAACAAGCCCCTCTCACTCGCCGCCGCGTTGCTGACCAGCTTGGCGCTCGGCACGGCGTTCGCGCAAAGCGTGCCGGATCAGCTCAGCAACGAGGTCGCCGCGGGCGCAGCCACCGCGCCGGTGACAACGTCGACCACGCGCGATGAAGTCACGCACTCGATGCTCATGTCGCGGCAACACTCGCCCGACAGCATGAGCAACGAGACAGCGGCGGGGGCCACCTCGGAGCGGGCCGGGTCGTCGCTCACGCGTGATCAGGTACAGGGCGAGGTCCACCGCGCACAGCAGCAGCCGCACAACGCGATGGACACCGAGCGCGCAGCCTGGGGCTGACGCGCTCGCTACCCGCGCTTGGCGACCAGCGTCAGGATGTCGTAGCTCGCGACCACCTCGTCGCGCTGGTTCGTCACTTCGACGTCCCACGCGACCACGCCTTGCCCGACGCCGTTCGCGTCCTTCTTGTTCCGGTCGATCTTGCGCTTGGCGGTCAGGCGCGCGCGGATCGTGTCGCCGATGCCCACGGGCTTGACGAAGCGCAGGCTGTCGAGCCCGTAGTTCGCGAGCACCGGCCCCGGCGCCGGCGAGACGAACAGGCCGGCCGCGGCCGAGAGCACGAAGTAGCCATGCGCGATGCGCTGGCCGAACGGCGACGCCTTCGCCGCGATCTCGTCGAAGTGCATGTAGAAGTAGTCGCCCGAGATGCCGCCGAACGCGACGATGTCGGCCTCGCCCACGGTTCGGCGATGCGTCAGCAGCGAGTCGCCGATCTTCAGGTCTTCGAAGTGGCTGCGGAAGGGGTGAACAGGTGTTTCGTTGACAGCCGCGCCGCGGATGTGCTCGCCGGTCACGGCCGCGAGCATCGTCGGTGAGCCCTGCACCGCGGCGCGCTGCAGGTAGTGCTTGACGGCGCGGATGCCGCCGAGTTCTTCGCCGCCACCGGCGCGGCCCGGGCCGCCGTGTTTCAGCAGTGGCAGCGGCGAGCCGTGGCCGGTGGATTCGGCGGCGGCGTCGCGGTCGAGGATCAGCAAGCGGCCATGCAGCGCCGCGGCGGCGGGGATGACGCGGGCGGCGATCAGCGGATCGCGCGTGATCAGCGAGGCGACGAGGCTGCCCTTGCCGCGCGCCGCCAGCGCGATCGCCTCGTCGATGCCTTCGTACGGCATCAGCGTCGAGACCGGCCCGAAGGCTTCGATGTCGTGCACCGCATCGTGAGCCAGCGGTTGGCGGCTGAGCAGCAGCGTCGGTGCGAAGAATGCGCCCTCGGCCACGCCGTCGCCGAGTGGCGCGAAGCCGTCGCGTGCGCCGTAGACGAGTTCGGCGCCCTGCATCAGCGCGGCGACGCGCTCCGACACGTCGGCGAACTGCGCCTGCGACGCGAGCGCGCCCATGCGCACGTCCTCGCGCGCAGGGTCGCCGACGACCGTCTTCTTCAGACGGGCGCGCAGCTTCTCGGCGACCGCATCGAGCTGCGCCCGAGGCACGATCGCCCGGCGAATCGCGGTGCACTTCTGGCCGGCCTTGACCGTCATCTCGCGTGCGACTTCCTTGACGAAGAGATCGAACTCCTCGTCGTCGGGCGTGACGTCGGGCGCCAGGATCGCGCAGTTCAGCGAGTCGGCCTCGGCATTGAACGGTATCGAATGGCGCACGAGGTTGGGGTGCACGCGCAGCTTCGCGGCGGTGTCGGCCGAGCCGGTGAAGGTGACGACATCGCGACCGTCGAGCCGGGCTAGCAGGTCGCCGGTGCCGCCGATCACGAGCTGCAGCGCGCCCTCCGGCAAGATGCCCGATTGCTGGATCAACCGCACAGCGGCTTCGGTGAGATAGCTCGTGGCCGTCGCCGGTTTGCCGATGCACGGCATGCCGGCGAGAAAGGCCGGCGCGAACTTTTCGAGCAGGCCCCACACGGGAAAGTTGAACGCGTTGATGTGCACCGCGATGCCGCCACGCGGCACGAGGATGTGCGTGCCCTGGAAGCGCCCGGTCTTGCCGAGGGAGATCGCCGGGCCCTCGTGGACCAGGTTGCCCGAAGGCAGCTCGTTGCTGCCGACGCCGGCGTACGCGAACAAGGTGCCGCTGCCGCCTTCGATGTCGATCCAGCTGTCGGCGCGCGTCGCGCCGGTGTGGGCCGAGATCGCGTAGAGCGTCTCCTTGTGCTCGTTCAGGTATTTCGCGAGCACCTTGAGGCGCTCGGCGCGCTGCTGGAAGTCGAGTTTCATCAACGCAGGCAGGCCGATGTTGCGCGCGTGCGCGACGGCTTCGCCGAAGTCGATGGCCTCGGCGTGCGTCGCGTAGACCGGCTTGCCGTTGATCGCGCTGTGGAGCTGCTGCGCGGCTTGCGAGCCGAGCCAGCGGCCGCCGATGTAGCTCTGGAGCGTGGGAGTCGTCATGGTCAATTCACTCAGAGGTTAGCGTTCGTCGAACGAAAGCGTGACGCGATCGGTGATGGGGTGTGCCTGGCAGGTGAGCACGAAGCCGTTCGCGACCTCGGCCTTGTCGAGCGCGAAGTTGCGCTCCATGCGTACCTCGCCCGAAACGCACTTCGCGCGGCAGGTTCCGCAAACGCCCGAGGTGCACGAGAACGGCACTTCGAGCCCGGCCGCCGAGGCGGCGTCGAGGATGCTCGGCTGGTCTTTCGTGAACACGATCTCGCGCGACAGGCCGTCGCGAACGATCGTGATGCGCGCGGCCTCGGCATCGCCGGGCTTGGCTTCGTGGATCACCGCGCCCACGGCCTGCGACTGCGGAGCCAGCCCGAACCGCTCGATGTGGATGCTTTCCTCCGGCACGCCGGCCGCCAGCAGCGCCGCCTCGGCCTCGTCGTTCATCTGGAACGGGCCGCAGACGAACGCGTGGTCGATCGTCGACGCCGGCACGACGCTGCGCAGGAACTCGCCGATCTTGTCGCGGTTCATCACGCCCATGTTGAGTGGCGCATCGGTGTGTTCGTCGGAGAACACGTGGTGCAGCGTGAGGCGGGCAAGGTAGCGGTTCTTGAGGTCTTCGATCTCTTCCTTGAACATCGTCGACTTGAGTTGCCGGTTGCCGTAGATCAGCGTGAAGCGCGAAAGCGGCTCGCGTGCGAGCACGGTTTTCATGGTCGACAGGATCGGCGTCACGCCGCTGCCGCCGGCGATGCCGACGTGGTGGCGGCGCATGGCGGGCACCATGGGCACGAAGAAGCGGCCCTGCGGCGCCATCACGCTGATCGTGTCGCCGTGCGCGAGGTGCTCGTTGATCCAGTTCGAGAACACACCGCCGCGCACCTTGCGCACGCCGACGCGCAACTCGCCGTCGTCGATGCCGGCGCAGATCGAATACGAGCGCCGCAGGTCCTGGCCGTCGATCTCCCTGCGCAACGTGAGGTACTGGCCCTGCGTGAAGCTGAAGACCTCGCGCAGCTCTTCTGGCACGTCGAACGAGACGACGACGGCTTCGGCGGTGTCGGGTTCGATGGCGCGGACGCGCAGGGGGTGGAAGATGGTGCTCATGTCTTGTCGCTCGTTTCGCTGTCTGGCTCGGAGCGGGCCTCGGTCGTCGGGTGGCCCACTCCGCTCATGTCCTCCGGCCTGCGGCCTCCCCCTTGACTTCGCTGCGTGGGCCACCCGACGACCGAGGCTTTCGACCGCCGCTGCAACCCGCGATCGTTCAACCGAGGACACGGTTCAGGCTCAGGTCGGTGGGGCACTCTGCGGAACGAAGTCAAGGAGGAGGCCGAAGGCCGGGGGACATGAGTGGAGCAGAGTGCCCCGGCGGCCTGAGCACGCGCCGACATGACGCATGCATTCATATCGGCTTGAAGTGCTCGAACGGTTCCAGGCACGCCATGCAGCGCCAAGTGGCCTTGCAGGCCGTAGAACCGAAGGCGGAAAGTCGTTCAGTGTTCTTGCTGCCGCATCGCGGGCACGTGAGCGCGACCAACCGCGGCCTGCCGATGAAGCGGATCGGCACGGCGCCGTCGTGGCGCGTGGGCGAGGGCGGCGCGATCCCGTAGGCCAGCATCTTCGCGCGCCCTTCGGCGCTGATCCAGTCGGTCGTCCAGGCGGGCGCGCGTTGCAGCGTGACGCGGGCGGAGCCCAGGCCGGCGGCCCGGATGGCCGCGAGCACATCGGCCTCGATGACCTCGGTCGCGGGGCAGCCGGAGTAGGTGGGCGTGAGCACGATCTCGAGGTGGTCGTCGCGCGCGATCACGTCGCGCACGATGCCGAGGTCACGCACCGAGACGGCGGGGACTTCGGGGTCGAGCACGGTAGAGAGAACATCCCATGCGCGTTCGACCCGAGACGCGGCGATCGTGCTCACCACACGCCTCCGGGAAAACTGCGCTGCAGGTGCTGCATCTCGGTCAGGATGCGACCCATGTGCTCGCTGTGCACGCCGCGCGTGCCGGTGCCTTGATACCCCGAGGCCTTCGGCAGCGCGAGACCGGCCTCGTCGAACACCGCAGTGATCTCGGCGAGCCACGGTGCTTGCAGATTGGCCCAGCGCGGGCCGATGCCGCTCGTGTGCGCGTGCTCGTCGACCGCATCGGTGCCGAACAACTCGTTCGTGTAGCGCCAGGCGTCGTCGAGTGCAGCGTCGACGCGGCGGCGCGATTCCGGGGTGCCGTCGGCGAGCCGCACGACCCAGTCGGCCGCATGCTGCTGGTGGTAGCGCACTTCCTTCACCGCCTTGCCGGCGATTGCCGCGACCTCGGCGTCGCTCGAATTGAGCAGCTTCTCCCAGAGCAGCTTCGACCAGGTCGCGATGAAGAGATTGCGCAGCACCGTGAACGCGAAGTCGCCGCGCGGCAACTCGACCAGCGTCGCGTTGAAGTAGTCGCGCTCGTCGCGCAGGAAAGCGAGATGGTCTTCGTCATGGCCGCGGCCTTCGAGTTCGCCGGCGCGCGTGAGCAGCGCACGCGACTGGCCGACAAGATCGAGCGCCATGTTCGCCAGCGCGATGTCTTCCTCGAGCACCGGCGCATGGCCGCACCATTCGGCCAGGCGCTGCGCGAGGATCAGGTTCGTGTCGGCGATGCGCAGCAGGTACTGGACCTCGGGCGCGCGTCGGAGTTGGATGGAGGCGGTCATGTCTTCGTCATCCGCTCACATGTGGTCGAGCGACTTGGGCAGTTCGTAGAAGGTCGGGTGGCGATACACCTTGTCTTCGGCAGGGTCGAAGTACATCGCTTTGTCGCCGGGATCGCTCGCGACGATCTGGTCCGAGCGCACCACCCACACGCTCACGCCCTCTTGCCGGCGGGTGTACACGTCGCGCCCCATCTGGATCGCCATCTTCGCGTCGGCGGCGTGCAGGCTGCCGCAATGCTTGTGATCGAGGCCGGCCTTGCTGCGCACGAACACTTCCCACAGGGGCCATTCGTTCTGGACCGTGCTCATGCGGCTTCCTTCATCGCTTGCTTGTTGGCATGCGCCATCGCTGCTTCGCGCACCCACGCACCGTCGTCCCATGCCTTGACGCGCGCTGCGAGGCGCTCCTTGTTGCAGGGCCCGTCGCCGGCCAGCACGCGCTTGAACTCGCTCCAGTCGATCGTGCCGAAGTCGTGCGATTGGCGCGCCTCGTTCCACTTCAGGTCGGGGTCGGGCAAGCTCACGCCGAGCAGCTTTGCCTGGTCGACGGTCGCGTCGATGAATTTCTGGCGCAACTCGTCGTTGCTGACGCGTTTGATGCCCCAGCGCATCGATTGCGCGCTGTTCGGGCTCTCGTCGTCGGGCGGCCCGAACATCATGATCGAGGGCCACCACCAGCGGTTCACCGCGTCCTGCACCATCGCCTTCTGCGCCTCGGTGCCGTGCGTCATCATCGTCAGCAGTGCCTCGAAGCCCTGGCGCTGGTGAAAACTTTCTTCGCGGCAGATGCGGATCATCGCGCGCGCATACGGCGCGTACGAACAGCGGCAGAT
>Ga0075023_100000136_pt1 | contig 16876 bp, 15 predicted proteins | sample Str014_FD_71388 | JGI IMG/M metagenome (GOLD analysis project Ga0075023, IMG submission 71388) | Freshwater sediment microbial communities in response to fracking from Pennsylvania, USA - Straight Creek_MetaG_SC_2014 | ecosystem: Environmental > Aquatic > Freshwater > Creek > Sediment | place... | reverse complement strand
CGACCGATTTTTGCGCGGCCAGAATTGCGCCCGCCAAATCGCCGTCGCGCGCGCGGGTGCGGGCAAGCTCTGACCATAAGTCGCCATCGTTCGGCGCCCGGACCAGCCATGTGCTCAACTCGCTCGCCGCCGCCCGCACATCGTTGCGCGCAAGGTCAGCTTTGATTCGAATTTTACTGGCGTAGAGCTGGAAATTACTGGGAATTTGGGCGGAGTCGGCCTCCCGCAACGCACGGTTCGCATCACCTTGAAGCAAATAGGCATGGGCCAAGAGATGGCGTGTCTGCGCCTCGGGCAGACCGCTGCGGCGCGCGATGAGGATGTCTTGCTCTGCCGCCAATCCATCACCTTTTTTGAGGTCGGCAAGCGTGCGATCAAGCGACGGTGCGGCCGCACGCATCGCCTGGCTTGCCAAGAAGCCCAACGCCAAGATCAATACCCACCGCAATCGCATCATCCGCTCAAATCATGCTGCTTCATCAAATCATAAAGTGTCGGACGACTGATTCCCAACAGCTTTGCCGCATTCGAAATATTGCCATCGGTGCGCGCAATGGCGCGCCGAATTGCTTTGTAATCCGCCACGTCGCGGACCGTTTTAAGGTTGATGACCTGGCCACTGTCATCATCGTCAAGGGTGTTAAGATCGAGATCGGCCGCGACCACAAATTTCCCTTCGGCCATGATCACGGCGCGCTTTATCCGATTTTCGAGTTCACGGACATTTCCCGGCCAGCCCCACGCATCGATCGCGCTCAGTGCGTCAGGCGCAAGGCCTTTGACAGCGGGATTCATTTTTGCGGCATAACGTCGGACAAAATGCTGCGCGATGAGTGCGGCATCACCGGGTCGCTCGGCGAGCGCTGGAATTTTGACCACGATTTCGGCGAGCCGGTAGTAAAGGTCTTCCCGAAAGCGCCCATCAGCGACCATCGTGTCGACGTCTTGGTGGGTGGCGCAAACGATTCGGGTATTGACAGGAATGGCCTTGCGCCCGCCGATCCGCTCAATAACGCGCTCTTGCAGAAAACGCAGCAATTTCACTTGCAGCGGTAGCGGGATGTCGCCAACCTCGTCGAGAAACAGCGTTCCCCCCTCGGCCTGCTCAATCTTCCCTTCGGTGGTTTTGACGGCGCCGGTAAATGCGCCCTTCTCGTGGCCAAAGAGTTCCGACTCGAGGAGGTTCTCGGGGATGGCTGCGCAATTGATCGCAACGAAGGCGCCCTTGCTGCGGTGGCTGGCGTTGTGCAGCCCGCGAGCAAGTAATTCTTTGCCAGTCCCACTCGCGCCGAGCAACATAACGGAGACGTCGGCAGTCGCCACGCGTTCGATGGTGCGCGCGACCTTGAGCATCTCGGGTGCCGCAGTGATCATGCTGCCGAGCACAGTAGAATCTTGCGGCGCGGCGCGCGCGAGCCGCTGATTGTCAGCCTCGATGGCATGGAGGTGGAATGCGCGCTGCACAATCATCCCCAATTCGTCAATATCAACAGGCTTTTGGTAGAAGTCGTAAGCACCGCTAGCGATCGCGCGCATCGCACTGCTGCGTTCGCCGTGCCCCGAGGCAATAATGATCTTGGTGTCGGGCTTGAGCGCAAGGATAGCATCCATCGTCGCGAAGCCCTCGGTCACGCCATCCGGGTCTGGCGGCAGTCCGAGGTCGAGTGTCACCACGTCGGGTTCATCGGCACGCACCGCATCGAGCGCGGCCTGCCGATCCCCGACGACCGTGACGTCATATTCTTCATAGGCCCAGCGCAACTGGCGTTGAAGCCCTTCGTCATCTTCAACGATCAACAATTTGGGGAGCGCTTTGTGTTTGGGCTCTTGGATCATGCGGCAATATCCTGCACTTCGTAAGACGTTAATTCGGCGGCGAGCGTGATGATGAAGGTCGTCCCTTTTCCGACGCGGCTCGTAACATCGAGCTGACCGCCGAGAGCGAGAATGAGCTGGCGGGCTTCATAAGCGCCAATGCCAAAGCCGCCGTCTTTGGTCGACGTGAAGGGCTTGAACAATTGTGTTCGAATAAAATCAGCACTCATGCCGCAGCCGTGATCGATCACGCTGATCCGAGGCGCGCCGTCATGAAGATCGACATGGAGAGTGATAGGGTCGCTCGGCGCGCTCGCCTCAATCGCGTTTTGAACGAGGTGGCCGAGCGCCTGTTCGAGGCGGATAGGATCAGCGATGCCGAAAAGGCTTGGGTCGCCAGTGATGACGATAGGATGTTGCGCGCGGCGGGGAGCTGCGACCGCATTCGCTAGAGCGCCTAACGGGATCGGGCGTGGTTCTTCGACACGGCCCTTATTGTGCTGCGACAAACGCGCGAGCAGGTCATTCATGCGCTTGGTGGAATTATGAAGTGTCGCGAGCATGTCTTGCTGAAAGGCGGGATTGCCGATGTGACGTTCGGCATTGCGCGTCACTAGGCTCAACTGGCTGACAAGATTTTTGATGTCATGCATAATGAAGGCAAAACGCCGGTTGAATTCGTCAAAACGTTGGACGTCGGAGAGGGTCTCTTGGCCCTTCGCTTCGGCGAGATACGACGCCACTTGGCGCCCGGCGACGCGAAGCAGATCAAAATCTTCCCAATCGAGCGTGCGGTCTAACAGAGGCCGATCCAACACAACAAGTCCCGAAAGTTGATCAAAATGGATGAGCGGGACAATGACCCAGGCGCGCGGTGTGGCGAGCAGCCACTCGGGAATGGCGCGGGCCTCATCGTCCGTCACGCGGTCCTGGCGCGCGGCGTCGAGTTCAAAAATGCGGCTCGTTGTGCCGAAATAATCGACGGTTTCCGGACCAGCGGCACGCATCGGAACGTCAATATCCGACCAGTTGAGTTGCGCGTGAAACACCAGTCCGCCGTTGGCATCGGGCACCAGCAAGATGCCTCCGCTCGATTCGGTAATATCCGCCACCGCTTTAATGACCCGCTGATTGAGCGCGGCGGCATTCTGTTCTGGACGCCCCAGCGTGTTGGTGAAGCGCAGCCACTCGGCGCGATAGTCGTAGCGGTGCTGGAAGAGGTGCTTGGCGAGCATCACGCGTGCCCAAGCCCGTATTCGCGCGTTGGGGAGAACGATCAGCGCGGCGAGCGCGGTCAAAAATACAAAACTAACCTGAAAGGAGCGCACTGCTTGCTCGCCAATCAGTTGTAAGAGCGCAGAGCCACCGACCATGACGATGAGATAGGCACCGATGGCGACCAGGCTCAACGATTGGAAGGTCGCCGTTCGCGAAAGCCGCACGGACGCTGCGTTTGACCGAATAACCCCTAGCCCCAACAATGGTGCGAGCAGCGCGATTACGGGCCCGCGCAGTGCGACCAATTCGGCTGGCATTTTGTGCGCGAGATACGCAATCGTGTCGAGATTAAGGTCGTACGCCCACATCACCGTGAGCGCGATCAGGGGCATGCGGATCGTGGTGCGGGTTTGCGGGGTGACCGCCGTATAGAGATTGTGTACGAGTACCAGCGCACCGACCGCAGTAATCATACGCAGAATGACGCTGGCAAAGAATGCAGCTTCAAGCAGGCGTGGCGACCCCGCGAGGGCAAGCGGGAGGAGATCGACAACCGCGCGCGCCACCAGCACAAAGATGATCACAAAGTAAAGTACAGTCACCGACGAAACACCCGTTTGCCACTGTTTGTCGCGTCGCCACAGGCTCAGAAGAAATCCGAGCCAGCCGAGATCGCGGACACTTTCGGTGAGCCAAGTTACGACCGAGCTTGCCCCTGCCGCTGCAAAGCACAGTGCCCAGAGGATCGTGGCTCCGCAGGCAATCATCAGCGGCGTGTTGGCGCGTGCGCTGCGCCAATACCGCCCCAGCCACATCAGCAGGAGCGCAAAAGCAACAGCTGTGCCGACATGACCCCATTCTCCCATGAAATTTAGTAACATCAACGCGCTCCGTCCGACCACAGCACGACGCGCAGCGTCTGCAATATGATGACCACATCGAGGAAAGGTGTGTAATTTTTGGCGTAATAGAGATCGTATTCGAGTTTGTGACGCGAATCTTCTAAACTGGCACCATAAGGATAGTTTACTTGCGCCCAGCCGGTAATACCTGGCTTTACCATATGGCGCTCTGCAAAATAATTAAGTTGTTCCGCGAGTTCGGCAACAAACGTCGGGCGTTCAGGGCGCGGCCCGACGAAGCTCATTTGTCCGACCAGCACGTTCCACGCTTGCGGCAGTTCATCAACACGGATTTTGCGAATGATTTTGCCGATTCGGGTCACGCGGGGATCGTTTTTTTGCGCCCAGACTGCTTCGCCGCCCTTTTCGGCATCGTTGCGCATTGAGCGTAATTTGAGCAAGTTGAACTCTTCGCCAAAGAGCCCGACCCGTGTCTGGCGATAAAGCGCAGGGCCTGGGCTCTCAAATTTGATGAGCAGCGCCGTGGCAAGTACGATTGGTAACGTGCCGATGAGCAGGACAAGACTGAACACGATGTCAAATAGCCGCTTCCCAATTGCCGAGAGCCGCCGTCCGCTCGAAAAGCCATCCGAAAAAATCAACCATGAAGGGTTGACACTATCCAGGTCGACACGCCCCGTCTCGCGTTCCAGGAAGGTCGAGATTTCATTGACATGGACGCCCGTGGTGCGCACGCGGATCAGATCATTAAGCGGGAGTCCATTCCGACGTTCTTCAAGCGCTAACACCAACTCACTCGCACCGAGCTGTACAGTGTGATCCGACAAATTATCGATATGTGCGCGGTTGATCGCACTCGGAATCACCTGCGCGCAATCGTTCATCGCGATATAGCCGACAACGCTAAACCCGGCGCCGGGCTCTTCGGCAAGCTTCCGGATACGCAATGCGCGCGGGCCCGCGCCCATCACGAGCACGCGCCGTTTGAATGCCTCGCCTCCGAGCAGCTTTCCGACCAGCGCGCGCAGCACGAACAAAAAGGCAAATGACAACAGCATCGCGTAGAGAAGGTTTGATCGCCATAATGTAGTGCCCGGCAATACAAATGCGAGCAAGGTGAGCAAGATGATCCCCAACGACACTGCGACCAGCAGCCGCGCGGAGGAGAAGCGCAATGATGTTAATGCATCGACGCCGTAAACTCCGACGGCGATCATTGCCACCTGCAAACTGAAGGCAAAACTGAGGAGTTGCGGCAGACGGTTGGCCATCGGCTCAATGTGCATACCAATCTCGCGCGCGCGCAGCACCCATCCCGCTTCAGCCGCGCAAATAAGCAGCGCACAGTCGCACATCGCCAGCAGCAGCACGGCATTAGGGATATAATGTTTGAACAAACGGATCACGGTACGCGCCTTGCCTTACACCTGACTGTAAAACTATCCGACAGTTATGACGATAGGGTTAACAGCATTGAATTTACGAGTGATTTGTTTCTGTCACAATTCCCCGCTACGGCACCACGTCCGATACGAGTGAGACCAAAGATGACTCTTAAAATGCGTATTATCCCGGTGATCCTCTCTGGTGGATCGGGCACTCGTCTCTGGCCGATGTCGACCGCAGCCTGTCCCAAGCAGTTTTTGGCGCTGACGGGAGATGAGTCAATGTTTGTACAAACATTGGCACGTGTCGATGATCCGACGCTGTTTGGCGCGCCATTGGTTGTCGCTAATGCCCGTCACCAATCACTCATTGTCGCACAATTAGGGGGGCGGGATGCGCGTTTGCTCCTTGAGCCTGCCGCACGAAATACCGCCCCCGCCATTGCGCTTGCTGCCGTCGCCGCCCCCGACACGCTGCTGCTGGTCATGCCGAGTGATCATGTCATTCTCGGGGTGCCGGCGTTTCGCGCTGCGATCGCGCGGGCCCTGCCATTGGCCGCCGATGGTTGGCTGTGCACGTTTGGGATCACACCCGAAGCCCCTGAGACGGGCTATGGTTATATTCAGCTGGGTACCTCACTAGCAGAGGGCGTGCATCAAGTTGCACGGTTCGTTGAAAAGCCCGACGCCGGGCGCGCTGCCGAGATGATCCACGCCGGCGATCATGTGTGGAATGGGGGCATTTTTCTGTTTCGAGCCGATGCCTATCTCGCTGCCCTTGCCGAGCATGCGCCCGCGATTCTGGCCGCCTGCGAAGACGCGATTGTGACCGCCGCACACGATGGAGTCGTTATTCATCCTAATGCCGTCGCCTTCGAGGCGTCGCCATCCGAATCGATCGATTATGCGGTCATGGAAAAGGCCGCGAAAGTGGCGGTTGTGCCCGTTAGCATGGGGTGGTCGGATGTCGGTTCATGGGATGCGCTTGCAACGCTGTCGGCGACCGATACCGACGGCAATGCGCTGAGTGGCGATATTGTCACAGTCGACACGCGCGATTGCATGATCAAAAGCGATGGGATCCGTATTGCCACGATCGGGCTCGAAGGTTTTACCGTGATCGCTTCGGGCAATGACGTGCTCATTATGCCCAAAGGTCATGCGCAGGCGGTTAAAACGGTGGTGGCGAAATTAGGCTAGCGAATGTGGCGTGTTTGCAACGGCGATTGATTGACACGTTACCGAAAATTGTCGGCATATGCCTGTAACTTGAGCAGCTTCGTGGCTGCTGGAACGATCACCGTCGCAAGTCCTTCGCGCGTCGCATAAGCCTGAGCGGCGTCGAGAGTGGGGAAGCTCAACCGTATTTGTTGGCGCGTGTCGCCCGAGCCTGCCCATCCCGTGAGCGGATCAGCGTGTTTGGCTTCCACCGGCTCATATTCTAGCAACCAATCGTGCGACGTTGCACGACCGGATTGCATTGCATTTTTGGGCTTTTGATAAATACGGGCTTGAGTCATGACAGCCTTAATAGGCCCGTGAAATCGCGAATTCAACTGCTTCGGTGAGCGCGGACTTCGCAGTGCTGGCACCGAATGCGCCGAGCGCATCAACGGCTCGGCCACCGAAATGCCGCGCGCGTGCCATCGTGTCGTTGATTGCGCCTGTCGCCTGCAGGAGCATTTTGGCTTGCGCGAGGTCATCGTCGGCGATGCGACGTCCCTCAATCGCGTCTCTCCAGAATTTTCGATCTGCATCGCTGCCTCGCGCATAAGCCAAAATGACCGGTAGCGTGACCTTACCATCGCGGAAATCGTCACCAACATCTTTGCCCATTGTGGCCCCATCGGACGCATAATCGATCGCATCGTCGACGAGCTGGAAGGCAATGCCCAGATTGCGGCCATAGCTGTCGAGCGCTTGCTCTACCGTGTCGTCACGTTCAGCGATAACCGCCGAAATCCGGCAGGCAGCGGCAAACAAGGCCGCCGTTTTGGCGCCAATAATGTCGAGATATTTATCCTCGCCGGTGCTGATTTGGCGCTGTGCCGTAAGTTGGTTGACCTCGCCCTCTGCGATCACGGCGCTGGCATTGGAGAGAATGCGCAGCACTTTCAGACTCCCGTCTTCCACCATCAGCTCGAATGAGCGGCTGAACAGAAAATCACCGACGAGCACTGAAGCGGGGTTGCCCCAAATCGTGTTCGCCGTCCGCCGCCCGCGCCGGAGGCCAGAGCCATCGACCACATCATCGTGCAGCAAGGTGGCGGTGTGGATGAACTCAACCGAGGCGGCGAGCTTGTGATGCCGCGTGCCCATATAATCGAGCAGGCTAGCGCAAGCGAGCGTGAGCATCGGCCGCATCCGCTTGCCGCCGCCCGCAATCAAGTGCCCTGCCAATTCGGGAATGAGCGGAATTTGCGACTGCATCCGCGCCAGAATTACACTGTTCACGGCGTTCATATCGCCCGCAACCAGCGCGATCAGCGGATCGAGCGAGGGGATATGTTCATTATGGATACGGTGAATCGTCGCGGTCATGCTGGCGTCTTAGCGGCGCGGCCATTCGTCCGCAAGCAGGCCAAAGATCATCGTGTCGCGGACATGCCCCGTCCAAGTGACCCGGTGTTTGCGCAGCGTGCCCTCATATGTCGCGCCGAGCTTGCGCACCGCCGCCTGACTGCGCCCATTGCGCGCATCAACGCGGAATTCGATCCGAGTATAGCCGCAGGCAAAGGCATGGTTGATCATCAGTCGCTTGGCAATCGCGTTGAACCCGGTACCGCGCGTGGCGGGGCTGAAATAGGTGCCGCCGATCTCTAGCGTGTGGTTAGGCGTGTCGATATTGAGATATGAGGTGAACCCAACGACAGCGCCGTGGTGGAGCGCAGCAAACTGAACCCAGGCGGTATTGGCTAACGCGCGATCAAAAGCCGGATCGAAATGCGCGCCCGACATGTTGAACGGGTAAATCTCCCACACCGCATCATCTTCGGGACATGCGGCACGCACACCTTCGCGATGCCTTTCGGTGAGCGGTTCGAGCCGGACATCAACAGTTTGAAGGACGGTGTTTAAGGCGCTATTGGTCAAGATCTTGCGCTACTTTGGGGTCGCGGAGCAGCTTGTCGATATGCCCGCCCTCATCAAAGCTCTCATCGGCGAGGAACTTGAGCTTGGCGGCGTATTTCATTTGCACGCGCTTGGCGACTTCCGATTGCAGATAGGCCGTGTTGGTGCGCAGCGCCTTGAGCACCGCCTCAACATTTTTGCCCATCAACGGGTGGATGAACACGGTGGCGTGGCGCAAATCAGGCGACATGCGCACTTCCGTCACGCTGATCGGCGTTTTCGAGAGCAGCTCATCATGCACATCGCCGCGCAGCAGAATGTCCGACAGCACGTGGCGCGCCTGTTCCCCCACACGCAGCAGGCGGACAGAACGGGTTTCGGATTTGGGGTCAATCGCTGCCATCCGTTATAGTACCCGCACGCGTTCCTCGACTTCGAAGGTCTCCAGGAAGTCGCCCTTCTTGATGTCGGTGGTGGCTTCGAGCGTGACACCGCACTCAAGCCCCGCGCGGACTTCGGCCACGTCATCCTTGAAGCGGCGCAGATTGCTGATCGAGCCGTTGTAGATGATGACATCGTCACGCGTGACACGTGCGCGTAGCGCCTTGCGGATATAGCCCTCTGTAACGAGAAGCCCCGCTGCCTTGCCATGTTTGCCGGCGGGGAAAACCTCGCGGATTTCGGCGCGGCCAACGACCGTCTCGAAATATTCCGGCCCAAGCTGCCCGGCCATTGCGGCACGAATATCATCGAGCAGATCATAGATCACATCGTAATATTTCAGCGCGACCTTGTTGCGCTCGGCAATCTCGCGTGCCTTGGCATTCGCACGAACGTTGAAACCGATGATGGGTGCGCCCGACGCGCCCGCCAAAGTCACGTCGCTTTCGGTGATGCCACCGACGCCCGAGTGCAGCACGCGCACCTTGATGTCGTCGGTGCTGATCTTGTTGAGCGAGGCGACAATGGCCTCGACCGAACCCTGCACATCGCCCTTGACGACGAGCGCATATTCCTGCGCCTGCTTGTCCTTGAACGCCGAGAACATGTCCTCAAGGCTCGCGGGCGCGTTGGTTGTGCGCTTGGCGGTGGCAAGATCGGCGCGGTAGGACGCGACTTCGCGCGCGCGCGCTTCGCTGTCCACCACCGAGAGCTTGTCGCCCGCGCGCGGTACACCACCGAGTCCGAGTACTTCGACCGGCATCGATGGGCCAGCCTGCTTCAACTGGCGGCCTTTATCATCGATGATCGCGCGCACCTTGCCGCTCTCCGCACCGACAACAAAAATATCGCCAACTTTGAGCGTGCCGCGCTGAATGAGAATGGTCGCGACCGCACCACGCCCCTTGTCGAGCTTGGCTTCGATCACAGCGCCCTCGGCTGCGCGATCAGGGTTCGCCGTGAGTTCCATGACTTCGGCTTGGAGCAGGATCTTTTCGACAAGATCATCAAGCCCGGTCTTTTTGAGCGCGGAAACTTCCGCATCCATGACGTCGCCAGACATCTCCTCAACGACGACCTCGTATTGCAGCAGGTCCTCGCGCACCTTTTGCGGATTGGCTTCATATTTATCGACTTTTGTAATCGCGATAATCATGGGCACGCCGGCCGCCTTCGCATGATTGATCGACTCAATGGTTTGCGGCTTGAGGCTATCGTCAGCGGCGCAGACCAGAATGGCGATGTCGGTCACGTTTGCGCCGCGCTGGCGCATGTCAGTAAAGGCTTCATGGCCGGGTGTGTCGAGGAAGGTGACGAGTTGGCCGCTTTTAGTTTTTACCTGATACGCACCAATATGCTGTGTGATGCCACCTGCTTCGCCCGCAACCACATCTGTGCCGCGTAGCGCGTCGAGCAGGCTCGTTTTGCCATGGTCAACATGACCCATGATCGTTACGACTGGAGCGCGCGGCTTGAGCGTCTCAGGTGCATCGACATCGGCGTCATGATCGATCTCGACGTCGCTGTCGGAAACGCGAACGATATTATGACCAAATTCGGTCACAAGAAGTTCAGCAGTATCTTGATCGATAGTATCACCACTGGCGGATGGCATGCCAAGTTTGAACAGAACTTTGATCAGGTCGCCGGTGCGTTCGGTCATACGGTTTGCGAGTTCGGAGATGGTAATAGTCTCGGGAACCTGTACGTCGCGATATTGCTTGGCCGCTGGGCCGCTTTGCATATGGTGACGGCGTTCCTTCTCCCGCGCGCGCTTTAGGGCTGCAAGTGATCGGGCACGGGCGCCATCATTGTCATCCAGTGCCTTCGTTACACTGAGTTTGCCTGATTGCCGACGGTCATCGACACCTTTGCCGCGCGAGGGGCGTGCAGGCGGTTCGGGACGGCGGACGGGTGTTACGGGTGCGCCTAAGGGGCGACGGTGCGCCGGACGCTCATCTTCTGCCGTGATCGTTGCCACGGGTTCAACCGTGGCTTCGGCGTTGACGATCGCAGGCGCCGGGGCCGCTTCTGCTGCTTGGCGTGCCGCTTCGGTTGCGGCCGCTGCGGCTTCCTCGGCAAGCCGCTTTTCTTCAGCCCGACGTTTCTCTTCCTCAGAGCCTTCTGCTTTAAGCCGTTCTTCGCGGCGTCGTGCTTCTTCGAGCGAATGCATGCGCGCTTCTTCAGCCTCACGCAACAATTTCGCTTGCAACTCTTGGCGAGACATCAAGCTGGTTGGCGCGGGAGCCGCACGCACCGGAGCAGGCGGCGGCGCGATCTTCGGCGCGACGACGGGTGCCACCACCTCTTCAACGGGCGCCTCTTCTCCGGGCTTCAAGAAGCGGCGCTTCTTGACTTCGACCACGACTGTATTCGTACGCCCGTGGCTGAAGCTTTGCTTGACTTGGCCGGTCTCAACGGTGCGCTTAAGGCCGAGCGGGGGGCGTGTGCCCAGCTTTGGTTTGTCTGTCGTGTCGCTCATGTTTTGCCTTAAAACCCTTCATTCTCAGTAATATGGGGCGATGAACCTTGCGAAACGGCTTCGCAAGGCGCGAGCGCCGATTCTTGTCCAATAAAACCATGCCAACGTGTGACCAGCGCCATAATCCGTAAGGCGGCAGCCGCATCGACGATTCCGATGTGAACAACCGTTTCACGCCCCAGCGTCTTCCCCAATATAGCACGGTCGACCGCAAGTGTTAAGCCAGTGGCTCCACTGCCCTCACGATCGCTGCCGACTCGCCAAGCTTGATCGAGTTTGCGTCGGCCATCGGCCGCTGCATCGGCGGCGTGGAGCAGCGCGTGAAGCTGTCCGCCGCGCGCCGCTTGTTCGATTTTCTCCGCGCCGAGCAGAATGGCACCACTGCGCGACTCCATCCCGATCCGGTCGAGTGTCGCGCGTTGCAGATTGGCCGCAAGCCGCGCACCGAGATCATCGGGAATCGTGATTGCGCTTGTTTTGAAGGCACGAATAAGTGCGCCCTTAAGTTTGCCCTTTTTCAAGGCGACCTCAAATGCCGCATGATCAACGCCGATCCAAGCGCCGCGTCCGGGCGCCCGCGCGCGCACGTCGGGCGCAACCACGCCATCTGGCCCTAGCGCTAATCGCGTAAGGCCAGCCTTCGGCGCACGATCGCCACTGAGGATACAGCGGCGCTCGGTTTCGCTCGAACTTAACTCAGGCGTGTCATTGGGAGACATCCGCATGTGCGTCTCCCTCAGAAGCGGCGGGCGCTTCATCCTCAAACCAGTGCGCGCGCGCGGCCATGATAATCTCATTGCCCTGCGCCTCGGTCAGCCCATAATCTGCAAGTACACCACCTTTGGGTTCGGGCGTACCGGGCTTGCGGCGCGTATCAACACGCTTTTTGGCGATCAATTCGTCGGTTGCAAGATCAGCGAGATCATCAAGCGTAAGGATGCCCGCCTTACCAAGCGTGACCAGCATCGCTTCGGTGAGGTGCGGCATCGCGGCAATTGCGTCTTCGACACCAAGGGTTTGACGCTCGGCGCGTGATGCGGCCTCCCGACGCTCAAGCGCCTCAAGTGCACGGCTCTGGAGTTCTGCGGCAAGCTCTTCGTCAAAGCCTTCGATATTCGCGAGCTCGGCGGGGTCAACGTATGCAACCTCTTCCATCTCACTGAACCCTTCGGCGACCAGCAATTGCGCCAGCGTTTCGTCAACGTCGAGGTCCTTCTCGAACATGGCCGAACGTTCGGTGAACTCGCGTTGGCGCTTCTCGCTCGAGTCAGTCTCGGTCATGATGTCAATGGCGGAACCGGTCAATTGCGACGCTAGCCGAACGTTTTGTCCACGCCGACCAATGGCCAGCGAGAGTTGATCGTCAGGCACAACGACTTCGATCCGGCCCTCTTCTTCATCAATCAGCACGCGGCTGACGGTGGCGGGCTGGAGTGCGTTGACAACAAAGGTCGCGGTGTCTTCTGACCACGGAATAATATCGATCTTTTCGCCCTGCATTTCTTGCACCACCGCCTGAACGCGGCTGCCCTTCATACCGACGCACGCGCCGACGGGATCAATGCTGCCATCGCGACTGATCACGCCGATTTTAGCTCGGCTACCCGGGTCCCGCGCGGCGGCTTTAATTTCGATGATGCCATCATAAATCTCAGGCACTTCTTGTGCGAACAGCTTCTTCATGAAATCTGGGTGCGCGCGGCTAAGAAAAATCTGTGGCCCGCGATTTTCGCGTTTCACGGTGAGGATGAGTGCGCGCACGCGCTCGTTAATCCGGGCCACTTCGCGGGGAATTTGCTGATCGCGGCGGATAACACCCTCGGCACGGCCGATATCTACAACGACATGCCCGAATTCGACACGCTTGATCACGCCGGTGATAATCTCCCCGACCCTGCCCTTGAACTCGTCAAATTGTCGATCACGCTCGGCGTCACGCACTTTTTGGAAAATGACCTGCTTGGCGGCCTGTGCTGCAATCCGGCCAAAATCAATCGGCGGGAGCGGGTCGACGATAAAGTCACCGAGTGCTGCATCCGTTTGCAGTTTGGCGGCGTCGGCCAGATTGACCTGCTTGAAATAGTCGTCAACCTGCTCAACGACCTCGACGACGCGCCACAAACGCATATCGCCGGTTTGCGTATCGATCTTGGCGCGGATGTCGTTCTCGGCACCATAACGCGCGCGTGCCGCCCGCTGGATGGCGTCTTCCATAGCTTCGATGACGATGGCTTTATCAATCAGCTTCTCGCGTGCGACGGCATCGGCAATGGCAAGCAACTCGGCTTTGTTCGCAGAAATAGCAGTGGACATAATTACCCTCTAGTCTTCAATTTGAATTTTGTCAGCCCCGTCGCTCGTCAACGGGGCGGTGGCCTTGATCAGTTTATCTGTCAGCAGCAATTTAGCGGTGCGAATGAGCGCAAACGGCAGCGCAACCTCGCCAACATTATGGGCATCGATCAGAATGTCATCACCCGCAACACCACATAAGACGCCCTCAAACTGCTTCCTGCTTTTGAACACCTCAAGCAGCCTTATGCGTGCTTCGTGCCCCGTCCAGTCGGTATAATCGCTGAGGCGCGTCAATGGGCGATCAATGCCTGGCGAACTGACCTCCAGTCGATAGGCTTGCTCAATCGGGTCTTGCGCATCGAGCATTTCGGAGAGCGCGCGCGAGAGGGTGGCACAATCATCGAGCGTGAGCTGCCGGGTGTCTGGCCGCTCTGCCATCACCTGCAAAGTCGGATCGGACGTGCCTCCTAGGAATGCGACGCGCACCAGCGACAACCCCAATGCGTCCGCGTGCGGCGCAATCAAGGTGGTCAGCGCAGTGATGTCAATCTCTTCAGCCATAAGGCTCCGATATAAAAGTCATAGGTCGTTTGCGGCCGCCCGATGTGGGGCGACCCTCAGCATTTCTGACGATGTTGAGAAGCAGTCACGCCGTTAGGCTATCGTGCCAAGATTGGCAAGGGGGATTCGGTCTCATCCCGCTATGGGCACCTCCATAATTAACATAAGGGAACTAATCGAGACAGCGCGCGTTAACATGTTGTCACCTATTCAGGGGGCTCGGGCGGGATCGCTGCAAGAGCATCAGCCTCACCGTCGGTATGATCAGTGGGTGATGCGTACCACTTCGCGATCAAACACCGTCCGAAACTTGAAAGGATCAATTATGAAAAAGTCAGCTCTTTCGCTTGTTGCACTCAGTGTTGTGGTCACTGGATTCAGTCTCGCTGCGCCCGCTGAGGCGCGCCATCATCATTACCGCTCCGATCGCGGGCATGGCAATTGCCTGCGCTTTAATAAAACCACGGGCACAGTCGCGGGCGCCGTCGGTGGCGGATTGCTCGGACGTGCCGCGTTTGGTGGGGCTGGAGGTTTGCTCGGAGGGGCCGCAGTTGGCGGGCTCGCAGGCCATGAGCTGTCGAACGACCGCCGCAAACATTGTTAAGCTGAAGTCCTAAGACATCTGCGCGGCGTCTCATCGGGCGCCGCGCATTTCACCCCACCCGTTGCACCTTGAATCCGCGCCTGGTGAGCATCGCGATCACCGAATCGCTTCCGGCCAAATGGCCTGCACCGACCGCAATCAGCGTCGTACCAGTGTGCTTGAGCTTGTCGGCGATGATTTCGGCCCAGTTCATATTGCGGTTATGGAGCAGCACGCGCTTGAACTCCGGATCACCTCTCAAGTCTTTATCAAAATTGGCGGCGATGGCTTGGGGGTCACCCGTTTCCCAAGCATTGAGCGTTTTTGCAAAATCTGCCTTCGCTTTTGGCAAATCTTCAACTGCAGAGACGAGCATCCGGCGTTGGGCGGCTTCGGTGAGGTTGTTGAAAATGCTGAGTTGATAGCGCAGCGTCTCCAGCCCCTCCAACGGCTTTTTGGCGGTTGTAAAATCGGCGCGCAGGTTAGGCTCGACGCCATCAACCGGGCTGACATCGAGCGATTTGAGCACGATTGGTGTCATCACAAACAGCACCACGGCCCAGGTTTTAAACTTCTTAAACGACTCAGGCGGCAGGCCCTGTTCCTTGAAAAACGCGGTAACTATCGCGCGCTTATCTGCGGGGACGCGGTCGAGGACGTCGGGCAAATCAGGAGCCACCGCCAATTCTTTGACGACGGCCAAAACCTTACCCTTATCGTCGGCATCGATCAGCTCAAGCGCCAAACGATCCGACGCCGCCTCCGCCTTTACAAGCGCGGGTGTTCGCCAATCCAGCCCTTTAGGCAACGCATGGATGGTACCGAAGAGATAAATAGTGGCTGTTTTACTGCTGACTTTCCACAACGCCGGGTGAACTGCGTGGTCTTTTGCCATCGCCCCAGTCAGCGGGCTGAGCGACAGCGTGAGGGTGATGAGGATGGTGAGTAGGCGGCGGAATGTTTTCATCCGCGATGGATAACGCCTTCGCCTTGACCGCGCCAGCCCTATCCGCCAAAGGCGCTCTCAGAATTTACAGCACCTCCGAAGGGACGAACAGTGGGCGCCAAAGTGCTCAGCTTTCAGGACTTAATCCTCACGCTCCATACATATTGGGGTCGGCAGGGCTGCGCTGTTCTTCAGCCCTATGACATGGAGATGGGCGCGGGCACCTTCCACACCGCCACCACGCTGCGCGCACTCGGCCCCGAGCCGTGGAATGCTGCGTTCGTTCAGCCGTGCAGGCGACCGACCGATGGCCGCTATGGTGAGAACCCCAACCGCTTGGGCCATTATTACCAATATCAGGTGATCCTGAAGCCAAGCCCGCCGAACCTGCAAGAGCTTTACCTCGGCTCGCTGGCCGCTATCGGCATTGATCCACTGCTGCATGACATCCGCTTTGTCGAGGATGATTGGGAAAGCCCGACGCTCGGCGCATGGGGGCTGGGCTGGGAAGTGTGGTGCGATGGCATGGAGGTCACGCAATTCACGTACTTCCAGCAGATGGGCGGCTTTGATTGCAAGCCGGTTTCGGGTGAGCTGACCTATGGCTTGGAGCGGCTGGCGATGTATATTCAGAACAAGGAGAGCATCTTTGATCTGGTGTATAATGATGCGGTTGGGGACGCGCCCGTTGTCACCTACGGTGATGTCTTCAAGGTGCAAGAACAACAGCACAGCGCCTATAATTTCGAAGTCGCGAATACCGAGATGCTGTTTGAGGCGTTCAAAATGGCGGCGGCGGAATGCCAATCGTGTTTGGACAAGGCACTGCCGATTCCCGCTTATGAGCAGGCGATCAAGGCCAGCCACCTCTTCAACCTGTTGCAAGCGCGCGGCGTAATCTCGGTGCAAGAGCGCGCGAGCTACATGGGCCAAGTGCGCGATCTGGCGAAGGGCGCGTGCGCGGCGTGGATGAGCAAGAACGGGTGGGCGGAATGACCGACTTCCTCCTTGAACTCCGCTCCGAAGAAATCCCCGCACGGATGCAGGATGAGATCGCGCAATTGTGCTCCTCATTTTTGTCCGAGACAATTTCACTCGGTTTGCATCCACCTGACCCAGATCACCCCGATCAACATATCGACATATTCGCCACGCCACGCCGTCTCGCACTAATTGCGCACGGCTTGCCGCTGGAAACACGGGCCACCTCCGAAG
>Ga0075023_100000135_pt1 | contig 16998 bp, 10 predicted proteins | sample Str014_FD_71388 | JGI IMG/M metagenome (GOLD analysis project Ga0075023, IMG submission 71388) | Freshwater sediment microbial communities in response to fracking from Pennsylvania, USA - Straight Creek_MetaG_SC_2014 | ecosystem: Environmental > Aquatic > Freshwater > Creek > Sediment | place... | reverse complement strand
TGCTGGAAACCATTTATCATCACGAGCGCTTCATGGCGCGGACGCGCGAAGCCCCCGGCTGGACGTCGCAGTTCAGGGAAATTCGAATGGACATCGAGGCGCGGCTGCATGATCTGCGTGAGTCTGATGCCGATCATGTGCAGGCGCTTGATCCGGATAGCCACTCAATCAGTCAGGTGCTCGCTGCGCAATTGCGAGCCGCAGGATCGGATGGTCTCGTCTATCCAAGCGCGCGCAATAAAGGTGGCGAATGCGTTGGATTGTTTTATCCTGATCTTGCAACAAACGCCGTTCAAGTCCGCCACCTCGACTATCATTGGGATGGCTCCAGAGTCGATTTTTACCGTGATCTAGGCAGTGGGCAGGTTTTTAGAATTGTCCCTGACCAAGGGGCCTAAATCCAATCCCACGTCAGCACCAATTGGACAAAATGTATGATTTGAACAATGGAGGATTTCTGGCTCTTCGGAATCGCATCGAGAACGAAGATACGATAGAAACCTACAACATAATTGGCTCAACCGAATCGGTTGTGAAAGACATCAGGCTGGCCACACGGAAGCCGTATTCAGATGAAGAAAAGATCGAGATCGATCTTAATGGCCTGCAGGGCAAATGCTGTATTGTCAAACTCTGCCGAGGTTAGGTTTGCGAGTGGGCAAATCCGAGGTCTGATCACTTCTTCCTCAGTGGCTACCTCTGATTGCTAGAAACGGCTCAACCAGAACATGGCTGGCCACAGAACGTCCCGCGATGCGGCTCAGCAATCGCTCTCCTGCCAAGGTGCCGAGGCGTTTGCCGGATTGGTCAATGCTCGAAAGGTTGACGGCAGCAAGTTCAGCCACACTGGAATTGTCATAGCCAATCACAGCGAGGTCCTCTGGAATGCGCAGCTTCATGCGGTTGGCTGTATCAATCACATGCACAGCGTCAAGGTCTGACCAGCAAAACAGAGCGCCGGGCCTGCCCCGTTGCTGCAAATATTTTTGGATTGCAGCTGGTCGAAGCTTGGCTTCCCAGGGCAAGTGCATCGTTTTAGCTTTGTTGCCAAGGCCAGCTTTTTTCATGGCATTCCTGAACCCAATTTCGCGCTGCGTTTCCACGTTGGTGCCCATCGGGTCGTCCAGTTCAACCCCCAACATGGCGATATCGGTTATGCCGCGATCTAACAACGCACGCACGGCGATTGCGGCACCTTCTTGGTCGTCACTATTCACGGTATCAAATGTTGTGGCCGTGGGTTCGTGGTGGCCGATGACCACCATGGGAACCTGCCGCGCAAATTTGGCCAGCTGGCCGCCGTGCAGCTGCGGTGCAACCAAAATGAGGCCATCCATTTTTTGGGCCATCATTGATTCCAGAAGACTAGATTCAAGCCGCGAGTTGGATTGGCCGACGCCGAGCAAAGTTTGATAATTCGCGTCAGCTAAAATTTCATTCACGCCATCGATCACTTGTGGCAAAAACGGGTTGGCGATTTCCACGAGTAACATGCCGATTGTAAAAGTCTGCCCGCGCATGCCGCGCGCTGCCACACTGGGCCGATAACCCAAGCGCTCAATCGATTCCAAAACCTTTTTTCGCAAAGCATCTGAAACGCCATAGGCATTGCGCATGACCTTCGAGACTGCGGCTACAGAAACACCCGCATCGGCTGCCACCGTCTTAATCGTGAGGCGGGCGATTGGCCTTATTTGTTTGCTCATCCAACTCACTTAGCACAGGTCTTTAAATTCTACTTGCGCAAGAAACGAAAGTAGTGTTTTCTTGTAGAACGATATACACAAAGATAGTCCGCGATCAATAAGCGGCATCTGGGAGGTTCGTTTGGTTTTAGCCCGCAAAGTAAAGTGGCAGGCGCAGATGATTGCGCCAGTGGCTGATCGTGGCCAGGGCACGCCCGCGACTTTCGTGTCAAAAGTTTTTTCACTGGCTCATGTTGCGCCGGACACACAGCTTCACATTTCCGCGCAAGGGCTTTATCGCTGTTTCATCAACGGCGAACGCGTCGGCCAAGATCTGCTGACGCCGGGCTGGACCTGTTATGACAACCGAATTGCCTATCAGAGCTATGACATTGCCAAGCATCTGAAGGTGGGTGACAACAGAATTGTCATCTGGCTTGGGGATGGCTGGTGGCGTTCGCAAATGATGTGGGCGCAGAGCCCGATTTATAATTGCTGGGGCGACCGCGTGGGCACCATTGCACAGATTGAAACAGGCAAAGTTTTATTGCTCGGCACAGATGAAACATGGGCCAGCGGCGTGTTGCCCATTACCAAGTCTGGTATCTACTATGGCGAAGATTATGACGCACGTGACGAAGACTCCAAGGAGATCGGCGGCATTGAGGCTTTGGTTTTTAAGACCAAGTTATTGGTGCCGCATGAAACCCATCCGGTGCGTGAACTGCCATTTATTGCTGCCAAAGAAACCTGGGCCGAAACTGATGGCCGCCTGGTTTATGACTTTGGCCAGAACGCGGGTGGCTATGTGCGCTTTACTGTGGAAGGCGAACGCGGTGCCACAGTCACCGTCGAACATTCCGAAATTTTGGGACCGCAAAAGCAATTCGACAATCGTAACTATCGCAGCGCCCGTGCGCAGGTAGTTTACACACTCAAAGGCGGCGGGCATGAAACTTACGCACCCACTTTCTCATTCATGGGTTTTCGCTATGCGCGCGTGACAATCACCGGCAAGGCCAAGATCATCACCATCCATTCCGTTCCGATCTCTTCTTTGCCGGACATGGCTGGCGGATTCACGTGCGGTGTTCCCGAAGTCAACCGCCTGGTGATGAACACCGTTTGGTCGCAGCGTTCTAACTTCATTGAAGTGCCCACAGATTGTCCACAGCGTGATGAGCGTTTGGGTTGGACGGGGGATGCGCAAGTGTTCGCAGGCACGGCTTGCTGGCTGGCCGATGCGGAGAGTTTCTTCAAGAAATATCTACGCGATGTGATGGTCGATCAGCGCAAAGATGGCGCAGTGCCGCACTTCTCGCCTGACCCCACGCGGCTTCACCCCATTGGTGGGCGCGGCGATTGGGCGGGATCTACAGGTTGGGGCGATGCCATCACCGTCATTCCGTGGCAGCTTTATCTGCACTATGGCGACAAAAGTGTTCTGGAAGAATGTTTCCCCGCCATGCTCAAATGGCTGGATTATTTGTGGAATATTTCTGGCGGCCCGATCATTAAGCCGCCTGCCATATGGGGCAGTAAGGGCTTTACCTTTGGTGATTGGATACAGCCCGTCGGCGATAACCGCAAGCCACGCCCGACCATCGCTGATGATTGTGCCGCAACGCTTTATCATGCGATTTCCACAGGCCTCGCCGCACGCATTGCCAAGATTATTGGCAACAAAAAAGAAGCAACACGCCTCACCAAACGCCATGGCGAAATCAAGCGCGCATTTGATAAGGAATATTTCAGCGCCACGGGCCGGCTCGCGCATAATGATCAAACGTCTTATGCGCTGGCTTTTCTCTATGATCTCGTGCCCGCAAAATATTCTGCGGCGGCCAAAGTCTATTTCCGCAAAGTGATCGAAGATGCGGATGGTTTAATCGGCACGGGTTTTATTGGAACGCCCGCTTTGCTCCCCGCTTTGACCAAACTCGGCTTTGATGATTTGGCCGAAAAGCTTTTCCTCAATCGCAAAGTGCCGGGCTGGCTTTATCAAGTTGAGCGCGGTGCCACGACAATTTGGGAACGCTGGGACGCGTTGGCACCCGATGGCACGATTTATGATCCCGATATGAACAGCTACAATCATTATGCCTATGGCGCTGTGTGTCAGTGGTTGTTTGAGAACATCGCAGGCCTGGCACCTTCGGCCACCAAGCCCGGTTTTGATGTGGTGGAAATTGCGCCACAGTTCTTGGCCCAGCTTTCGCCCGTCTCGGCCTGGCATCAATGTCGCCATGGCCGCATCCAAGTTGACTGGACACTGAAGAACAATCGCGCTGTTTACAAACTTGAACTGCCAGACGGCAGTGTGGGGCTTTTGAAGCCGCAGACGAAATTTCACGTCACCCATGTAGACGGGCGCAAGACCAAGCTGACCTCAGCGGGCTTGCGTCTCCAGTCAGGGCGGCATGAAATAATTTTTGACGTGAAACAAGAAACAAAATCCAAAGGGAGGAAGAAACGATGACAAAGCTACTCACTCGATTGCTGATGACAGGAGCCGCTGCATTGGCGCTTGCTGGCACTTCATTTGCGGCAACGAAACTCACTGTGCTGACTGACAACAATGCAGATACGATTAAAGCTTTTGATGCTCTAACCAAAGCCTATACAGCCGCGCATCCCGATGTGACATTCGATGTCGAAACCCGCGCTGGCGGGGCCGAAGGCGACAACATCATCAAGACCCGCCTTGCCACTGGCGAAATGGCCGATGTGTTCGAATATAATTCTGGTTCGCTGTTTCAAGCTTTGAAGCCTGACAAGAACCTGGCTGACTTGGGCGACCTGACATCACAAGCTGGCGTTCTCGATAGCTTCAAATCAGTTGTGACCAGCACTGATGGCAAAGTGCGCGGCGTGCCGTTCGGCGCGGCCATGGGCGGCGGCATTTATTACAACAAGAAAATCTATGCTGACTTGGGTTTGAAAATTCCAAAGACTTGGGCTGAATTCATCGCCAATTGCGAAAAAATCAAAGCCGCTGGCAAAGTGGCTGTGGCGCAAACTTATAAAGACACATGGTCCAGCCAGCTCTTTGTTCTGGCAGACTACTATAATGTACAAACTGCCAACCCAACTTTCGCGGCTGACTATACGGGCAACAAAGCCAAATATGCTAACACACCTGCCGCAGCAAAAGGTTTTGAACATCTCGCGGAAGTGTTCAAAGCTGGTTATCTCAACAAAGATTTTGGTGCTGCCACTTTCAGCGAAGGCATGAAAATGGTGGCAACAGGTGGTGCCGCGCATTATCCCATGCTCACCTTCGGCATTGGCGACGTGAAGCAGAACGAGCCTGCCAATTTGAACGATATTGGCTTCTTTGCTCAACCCGGTGATGATGCTGCCAAGAATGGGCTCACCGTATGGATGCCCGCAGGCATTTATATTCCGACGTCAACGAAAAATCTTGATGCCGCAAAAGATTTTGTCAACTTCATTGCATCAACTGATGGCTGCAAAGCGATGATTGCTGCTAATGGTGCAACAGGCCCCTATTTAATCAAGGGCTGCACCTTGCCGCAGGATGTGCCCGCATCGGTGGCCGACATGTTGCCCTATTTCCAAGATGGCGGTCACACGGCCCCGGCGCTTGAGTTCTTGTCACCTGTCAAAGGCCCGGCTTTGGAGCAGATTACCGTTGAAGTAGGCTCTGGCATTCGCCCAGCCGCTGATGCTGCAGCACTCTATGATAAAGACGTTGCCAAGCAAGCCAAGCAGCTTGGTTTGCCGAACTGGTAAGAAATGCGTGGCCTCCATTTTACAAGGAGAATGGAGGTCTTCGTTTGCCATCACCAAATTCTATTCGTCATTTCCGCGAAGGCGAGAAACCAGCTAAGATGCAAATGTGCGCGTTTAAAGCTGGATCCCCGGCTCCTCGGGAATGACGATTGTGGGTTATAGTTCAAACATGAAACAGCCCTCAGCATATCCTTATTGGTTTATCGCACCAGCGGCTGTGGTTTACATCGTGTTGTTTCTCATCCCGACTGCTGCATCGTTTTATTTCTGCTTCACGCGCTGGGATCTTTACACCGCTGATTTCATCGGCCTTGATAATTTCAGCCAGTTCTTCTCAGAGCCCGGTTTGGTCAACGGTCTGCTGCACACACTGGTATATGCGCTGATTACAGCGGGCCTCAAAAGCATCTTGGGCCTTATGCTCGCAGTGTTTTTAACCAGTGGAATTTTTGGCCAAGGCTTCTTGCGAAATGTGATGTTTTTTCCAACACTGGTTTCAACGGTGGGGGTTGGAATTACATTTTCATCACTGATGCACCCCACCAAGGGGTTGTTCAACGTGGCGCTGGCTGCAATCGGCATTGATGGGCCGGGCTGGTTGGTTGATCCGACGTTGGCCATTTTCTCAGTGGCTGCAGTTGATGTGTGGAAAGGTGTTGGCCTTGCAACGCTCATATATATCGCGGGCCTCGCCGCGATCAGCCCCACCTATTATGAAGCCGCCCGCGTTGATGGGGCCACGCCATGGCAATGTTTTTGGAAAATTACTGTGCCTCTGGTGCGCCCAGCAACAGTGACGGTCATCACGCTCTCGCTCATCTACGGAATGCGTTCATTTGATTTGATCTGGTCCATGACACGCGGCGGGCCCGGCTTTTCTTCAGATGTTCTCGCCAGCGTTATCTATAAACAGTATCAAGCTGGGTTCTATGGATTGGCGACAGCAGGCAATGTGATGTTGTTTCTACTCATTCTTATCATCATTCTGCCTTTGACCTATTGGTTCAACAAGCGCGAGATCGAGCTATGAAGCGCCACCACTATGTTTCAGGCATCGTCGGGCTGATCGCAGCGTTTTTCATTTTCATTTTGCCATTTCTCTTCGTGGCACAAATGGCGGCCAAGTCAGCCCCTGAGGCGTCAACGCTCAGCTTTTCTTGGCCTAGCGAATGGCACCTGTTGCAAAATTTCGTCGACGTCATTCAGGCGCGCGATTATGTTTTGCTCACCGCCTATTTCAACTCGACGATCATTACGATTGGTGCTGTGACTTTGCTGGTCATATTTGGTGCCATGGTCGGCTATGTTGTGCAGCGCCGCCCTTCTGGTTGGAACAGCGTGATCTATTTCTTCGTGCTCGCAGGCTTCATGATTCCGCCCGCCATCGTTCCCACAATATGGGTTCTGCATCTGCTTGGACTATTCAAATCACTTTACGGCATGATCTTGATTCAAACGGCCTATGGCCTGTCATTCTCGGTTTTGCTCTATCGCTCGTTCATTGCGTCAATCCCGCGTGAGCTGGATGAAGCAGCCATTGTCGATGGTGCCAAACCTTGGCAGATATTTTTCAAAATTATTTTACCGCTCTTGAGGCCCGTCACAATCACCAACATCGTTGTGCAATCCATCGGCATCTTCAACGATTTCACCAACCCGCTCTATTATCTACCGGGCAAGCAGAATGTTACGGTGCAGCTCACGCTCTACAATTTCCAAAGCCAGTTTCTGACACAGTTCAACCTGCTGTTCATGAACATCTTGCTCATAACGATTCCACCGTTTCTGGTTTTCATATTCTTTAATAAACAAATCGTTGCAGGAATGACGGCGGGCGCGGTCAAGGGCTGAAGGTTTGCGCTGGGCATATCGGCAGTTGATCTTTGCCAGAGAGGTGGCTTGCAGACGGGAACTTTGCATCGGTTATCCCCGCACCATGTGCGGGGATCACTTGTGTGTGTGGCGAATTATGCCGCTGCGACGGCGCGTGCGGTTAACACCCCAATCAGATGGGCACGGTATTCGGCTGTGGCATGCATGTCCGAGAGGAGGCCCTTTGACGAAGCCTTCACGCCAGAAATCGCCTTGGCCGAAAAGTCTTTCGACAGGGCCGCTTCCAAAACTGAAGCGCGGAAGACGCAAGGGGCAGCTCCGGTCACACCCACACGGGCGTCGCCCTTGGCATTTTGGCTGATGAACACGCCCACCATGGCATAGCGCGAGGCCGGATTGGGGAACTTCTGATGCGAAGCCTTTTTCGGGATTGGGAAGTGGATGGCGGTGATGATCTCATCCTTCTTCAGGGCCGTTTCAAACATTCCGGTGAAGAATTTATCAGCATCGATTTTGCGCTTGTTGGTTTCGATCGTGGCGCCAAGGCCGAGGCAGGCTGATGGATAATCAGCCGCCGGGTCATTGTTGGCGATGGAGCCGCCAATTGTGCCCTTGTGGCGCACGTGAACGCCGCCGATTTTGCCAGCCATCTGCGCCAAAGCTGGAATGGCCTTCTTGATGCCAGCAGACGTGGCAACCTCTTGGTGGGTTGTGCCTGCCTTGATCGAGACGGCGGTCTTCGAGACCTTGATGCCGCCGAAGTTCTTGATCGCTGAAAGATCAATCACATCCTTGGGGGCAGCCAAGCCCTGTTTCATCGTTGGCAGCAACGTATGCCCGCCCCCGAGATATTTTCCGTCCTTCGATTTCTTCATCATTGCGGCCGCAGCTGCAACTGTTGCCGGGCGGTGATAATTAAAGTTTTCCATTTCGTCCCTCCCTTATTCTGCGGCTTTTTTCATGCCTTGCATCGCCGTCCACACCGTCAACGGCGTGGCTGGCATGGCAAGGTCACGAACGCCGATGGCATTGGTGATGGCATTGATGACGGCGGGTGTTGCGGCAATTGCCCCTGCTTCACCGCAACCCTTCAATCCCAACGGATTGCTGAGTGCCGGTGTGTTGGTGAACCCCAGTTTGAAGTTGGCAATATCTGGCATAACGCGGGCGCGCGGCATGGCATAATCCATGTAAGACCCCGTGAGCAATTGGCCCGAGTCATCATCATAGACACAGCCTTCTGTCAGTGCCTGGCCGATGCCTTGGGCAACACCACCGTGAACCTGGCCTTCGACGATCATCGGATTGATCAATGTGCCAAAATCATCAACAGCAGTATAGCCAACGATGTCGGTGTGGCCCGTTTCAGCATCAACTTCAACCTCGCAGATATGAACACCTGCCGGGAAAACGAAATTGGTGGGGTCGAAGAATGCAGTTTCCTTCAAACCGGGCTCGATCTCCTGTGGATTGAAATGGTGGGGCACATAGGCCGCAAAGGCAATCTCACCAAAGGTTTTTTTCTTATCAGTGCCTTTGACAGTGAAGTTGCCCTCGTTGAAGACAACGTCATCGACTGATGCTTCCATTAATGCAGCGGCAATGCGCTTGCCCTTGGCTTCTATCTTGTCCAGCGCCTTAACGATTGCGGTGATCCCCACTGCCGCAGAGCGCGAACCATAGGTGCCCATGCCGAACTGCACCTTGTCGGTATCGCCATGGACAACCGAGACGTTTTTGAAATCCACCCCCAGTCGCTCTGAAACCACTTGTGCAAATGAGGTCTCATGGCCTTGGCCGTGGCTATGTGATCCGGTGAGGACTTCAACTGTGCCTGCTGGGTTGACGCGGATTTCAGCTGACTCCCAGAAACCGACTGCAGAGCCCAACTGCCCCACAATATTGGAAGGTGCCAGACCGCAAGCTTCAATATAGGCCGAGAAACCCACACCGCGCAGTTTGCCATGCTTGGCGCTTTCGGCTTTGCGCGCCGCAAAACCTTTGTAGTCATGCATCGCCAGGGCTTTATCCAACGAGGCGACATAATCCCCGTTGTCATAAGCCACAAACACTGGCGTTTGATGCGGGAAAGACTTGACCATGTTCTTGCGGCGGAATTCCGCCGGGTCCATTTTCAATTCACGCGCCGCAGTTTCAACGATACGCTCAATCAAGTAAGACGCCTCGGGGCGACCCGCGCCACGATAAGCATCCGTTGGCGTCGTATTGGTATAAACCCCGTCGACATGCAAAAAGATGTTGGGGATTGCATATTGGCCGGACAGAAGAGGCGCATAAAGCACAGTCGGGATTAGCGGGCCAAAGCTTGAGAGATAACCGCCCATGGCGGCAGTGGTTCTGACCCGCAAGCCCGTAATCATGCCACTCCCGTCGGTTGCCAGTTCGGCGGTGGTCACATGATCGCGGCCATGGGCATCAGACTGGAAAGCTTCAGTGCGCTCTGACGTCCATTTCACCGGGCGGCCCACTTTGCGTGCTGCCCAAGTGCATACCACTTCTTCGCCATAAATTGGAATCTTTGAACCAAAGCCGCCACCCATATCTGGCGAGATGACGCGGATTTTGTTTTCCGGTGCTAAGCCATGGAATGCGGAGAGCACCAAGCGCAGCACATGCGGATTCTGGCTGTTGCAGTAAACTGTAAAATGATCTGACGCGGCGTCGTACATGGCATTGGCGCAGCGCACTTCCATGGCATTGGGCACAACCCGCGTGTTGATAATCTCCATCTTGGTGATGTGGTGTGCGTTCTTAATGGCATCGTTGGTTTCGGCTTCATTGCCCAGAGCCCAATCGAACACGTGATTGTCTGGGGCCACATCATGGATCGTGACGCCGGATTTGATGGCCTTGGCTGTATTCACCACGTGGGGCAAAATTTCAAAGTCCACCTTAACGGCGGCGGCGGCAAGTTTGGCCTGATTTTTTGTTTCAGCAATCACCACGGCAAACTGGTCACCGACATAACGCACTTTACCCTGTGCAAGAATGGGATGAACACCACCGCGCATTGGTCTGCCGTCTCGGAAATTAATTGTCCAAGCGCAAGCCAAGTTACCGATCTTATCCTTGGCAACATCATCGCCAGTGAGAATGGCCAAAACGCCCGGCATCTTTGCAGCTTTGGCGGTGTTGATGGATTTAATTTTCGCGTGGGCATGCGGTGACCGCAGAAAGTAAGCGTGCGCCTGACCGGGAAAGGTTACGTCGTCTGTGTAGCGACCCTTGCCTTGGATGAAGCGATCATCTTCTTTGCGGCGGACAGATGCGCCAATGCCTGTTGCTGAAGTGCTCATTCTGGCCTCCCTACATATTCGCTGCGCCGGCCTGCACGGCCTTGACGATATTATGATAGCCGGTGCAGCGGCAGATGTTCCCTGAAAGCTCACGGCGGATGACATCTTCCGAGAGGTTCTTGCCATTGCGTTTGACAATATCAATCGCCGCCATGATCATGCCCGGTGTGCAATAGCCGCATTGCAGCCCGTGGTGTTCCTTAAAGGCCGCCTGCATCGGATGAAGATCAGTGCCTTTGGCCAAGCCTTCAACGGTTGTAATATCCGCACCATCGCAAGATGCCGCCAGCGTCGTGCAGCTTTTCACGGCTTTGCCATTCACATGCACCACGCAAGCGCCACACTGGCTGGTATCACAGCCTACGTGCGTTCCTGTCAGGCCCCTGTGTTCACGGATGAACTCAACAAGCAGCGTGCGGCCTTCAACTTCACCGCTGACGGCTTTCCCGTTCAGCTTCATTTTAATTGCTGGCATTTCTATCCTCCCTTAGTGGCAACGGAGAGTCTCCGCTCTCTAAAAAAAGGATGATCACTCCAGATTGCAAGTCCGTCAAGGGCTGAGAGGTGCAAGATGCCAAAATGTGCGTTACAAATCATTCGTTATATCCCATTGGAAATAACGATGACGCCTTGGCTTGCCCAAAGCGAATTCAATTCTGCCAATCCGAAGACAGACTTGAACTGTTTTAGAACTTTCCGATGGCGTTGATGAACACGCCTTGTTCGTCGACGTTGATCTTGCTCAGATCATCTGAGAAGTGTCCGAAGTTATAGCCCACGCCGATTTTGAAGTTGTCGCCAAATTGGCGGTAGATTGCTGCAAGAACGCCGGTTTGGACCGTGCTTGAACCCGGCGTGAATAAAACGCGGGCCTCAGCAAGTGCATCCCAATTCTTGACCACGTGAACGTCCACCCGCGCGATGGCGAGGTGCGCCGAGCTGTAATCCCAAGACGAACCGGGTGCACGATCTAAGGTTTGACCAATGCGGAAACCATATTTGCCACCGATGGTGATAATCTTGGTGAGATCATAGCTCACATCCGCCGAGAGGATGTGACTGATCTGTGATGGGCCATTTAAAGTACCGCCCACACTCACCTGATCGGCTCCCGGCAGATCATAAACATAGGTATATTTGAACAGCGCATTGAAACGGTCGTTATTGATCGGGCGATAGGCAGAGCCAATCCATCCTTGGATATATCGGCCACTGCGCGTTGTGTCGCTTGCATCCGCAATCACTGCATCAAGATTTGCGGAAATTCGCCAGTTGTCTGATGTTTTCATACTGGCCCCGGTCTGGAGCAGATAAGAATTCATATCGCGGGTGTGATCATCGGAATTTTCAAAACGCGCTTCAAGCTTTGTATGGGCCGACATATAGTCTGCATCATGATAGGCCATCGTTCCCGAAACAGCCTTGCGATCAAAGTCGCTGTTTTTCAGCAGCGTCGTGTTGTTGATCGTATCGTCCCAGATGTGACCAATTTCAAAGCCCAAGCCATAGGTCCATAAATCATCGGGCGTGTATTTCACGCCATAGGTTTGCGTGAGTGAACGACGTTGGCCAAAAAGATCGGTGTTGTCTTCGGCAAAAACCGAAAGTCGCTTGCTGTAGGCGTGGTTTGCGCCAGCCACAAATGTGCCCATGTCCTGGCCTGAAAGCGCATAAGGATAGATGCCGGAGAAGGAACGATCGGGATCAAGCGCATAGCCAAAATAATAATGATCATCAACTGTGGGTTTATAGTCCAGTTTCGCGGCGCCGCCAAAACCGGTGCTGCCTATGGAAGCTTCGGTTGTCAGGCCGAGTTTTTCGGTGAGAAGGGTTCCTGCCCCAACTCCTACGCGGTCATTTTGCGTGCGGGTTCCAGTACGTTCAACAGAAGTTTGCCCGAAAAGATAGCCAAAGCTATTTTCATCGAAAGCATATTTAACGCGTGCGCCCAAGTCGGTTCTCGACCCGGTGTCGATCCCGCTTGTCTGTTGTTTGTAAGTATGGCTCACGCCCGGTGTGATGGTCCAATTCTTGCCCAACCCAATCGCGGTTTGAGCGTTCAATGACAGATCACTGCGACCGTCGTCAGACTCGTGATGGGTGAAAGAGATTTCCGCATTGCTGCGCTCGCCATAGTTCACCTTGCCACTGGCGCCCATATTGGTTTCCGTCGCAGCCACTTGTTTTCCAAGCGACGAGAAGCCTGCTTCAGTGTGATCGTAGAAACCGTCAACATCGCCTTTTACAATATCGCTCGTCAATTCATCCACACCGATGTGGCCATGTAGGCGCAACGCATTGGCTGTCAAATTGGCTGAGCCTGCTGTTGGTGTATTTGAAATCGTTAAGCCGCCGTCAGTGGAAGATGAGACGCCAAAGCCCGGGCCGTGTGACTGCGCCACTTCAGCTTCCAGATAAGTCCGTTCAGATTTGCGGAATTGAACATCGGCCCCATAGAGCTGCTGGTCGGCAGCGCCAGTTTTTTCGCTTTCGCCCGTGAGGCCGACGCGCACATGATCACCAAGCCACTGCTGGGCGCGACCGCCAAAGCTGTAGCCATCTACCTGCCCTGTCGCTGGCGTATATTCATAAGACGAGACGAGATAGTTGTCGTAATTGCCCAAAGCGCCTTGGCTGATGACGCCACCGCTCGAAGATGTTGAGCTTAACGGTGCCTTCAGCAAAATCATGCCCTGAAGATAATTGATGTCATAATCCTTTGCATTGGTGAGCGTGATGCGGCTGATCACATTGCCTGTAGTGCGATCGCGTGTTTCAATCGAGACGGTTTCGGATCCAATGGTCAGATCCTGATGGGTGAGGAAATAGGCCGAGCCACCAGTGCCGCGCATCACGTCATGTTGTGGCAAAGTTCCGGGTTGAGCTGCATAGAGCGAAGCTTGTGTGCGGCGTTCGCCAAAGGGCGTCGCAGTGTCAGATTTATAGACAGCACTTGCGCCATAAAGTGCGCGTTCGTTGCGCAGCAACTCGGTGCCTTTGATCTCGGTTTTGAAGACGCCCCATTGCACGTGGCTGTCGCCCTTGGCCAAGCGTACAAAAAATTTGCCACGTGTGGGCGCATCGTTGACAGTTGACGAGTCATCGCCATAGACGGGATAGTAAGCGTTCGGATCAATGCGACTGAGGAACTGTTTGGGGTCTTTGGCATCAAAGCCTGTGAACAGGTTTTCAATCCGGCCTTCGCCTGTATCGGCAGCGGCGGTCAACAAATATTGCCCCTTCATTTTGCCTTTGAGATAGAAGGCCAACCTGCCCTTAGTGTAGACTTGATTAAACTCACCCGGCAGAACCTGCTGCACTTGGTCTGAACCAATGTTGTAGCCCACCGTTGCATCAGCTTGGCCGACATAGAACCAATCATTCTCGGGGATATTGATGGCGCGGCTGAACTTGAAGCCCTTGCCATGCTTTTTGTCGCTGCCCACCGCAACGTTGACCGTCTGATCACCCGGCGGCAGGATGCGTTGGACCACAAAGGCATTGTCTTTGTCGACGGGGATGACTTCACCCAAGGCAAACACTGTGTGATGCGGCGGCACATTGCGGCCATAGACAGTGACAGCACCGCCATAGACAGGAATGTTGCGGAAGGCTGTTCGATCATCGCCATAGCCGGGGGCGACGGCTTCTCGATTGGTTTGATGGGGTTGAATGACAGCTTCGGCGCGCGTCAAAGGTAAAGGTCTGGTTTCGTCAAAGCGATTTTCAGCATCGGTGACGCGCAGCACATAAGAGAGTTCCGGCGGAGAATGCGCGGGCATCGCCCAGCTTCCAGCGCCTTGTCTTGTGACAGGCACAACAGCAATCGGCTTTGAGCGACCTTCTTCGCCTGCTTCGAAAATCAGAACTTCGGCATGGGCGATCCAGGCGGGATAGTTGGTTGAAGCCAAGAAGTTGATCGCTTCACCCGCCTTATAGGTCTGGCGGATCGGGAAGGTCGAGACATTGAGAACAGGTTTTACATCCAAACCATCGAATTTGACTTGAATGTCCACTGCTTCCAGTGCGAGATCGGTCTTGCGCTGGATGTCTTTTGGAACTTTCGTTCCTGCCACATGTTCGCCATCAACACTGATAGAAAACAGTGGTGCGCGGCTTTGCGGAACGAATGTGGTTTCGGTATTTTCACCGAGGGGAACGTTTTCAGCAGTCGCATCATCCAAACGCTTGCCATTAATTTTAGCGCCGCAATCTTGTTGGTTGAAGCAGGCCTGATCATTGGCAAATGTTTTCTCAACGCCGACGAGAGAGATCGTCAGAAGGCTTGAACCGAGGAGTGCGAGGTTGGCAAATTTCATAATCATTTTGAAGGCACTCCTTCAACGCCGACAACACGAGTTTCAATGGGCAGCTTGTAGCGATCTCCGTCTTGCTTCCACATTCGGGTAATCAGATTTTGGACGGCGTTCAAACGCTGCGACGCGAGAACATCGCTTTCACCATTGAGATAATAGGTGAGACGGAGCGTCGAAGGTTCGGTGTCCAGTGTCTTGATAAGTGTGCGGACCTGTGCCTGCCAATTTGGCAGCAGGCTTGTTGTCGATCCAGCAAAGACCAGCGCGTTGAGATCAAGTTTCACCACGCGGGTGATCGCTGCACCAAAGTTGAGCTTGGTCACTTTGCCCGCCGTCAAACGCACATCACGTGGATTTTCGGTCGTCAGGCGGTAGCCCGTGGGCAGCGTTCTGGTGTCCAACTTCATCACGAAGTTTGAGCCAATCGTCGGGTCTGGCAGGTCCGCACAGGCGACGTGGAAGTGGCCGAACTTATCCGTGGTGATGAGTTGGCCTTTGACTGTGACCACACGAACACCCGGCAAGCCCGGCTCACCATCATCCTGATAGCCATTGCGGTTCTTGTCATCAAAGACTGTGCCGATGATATCGCCACAGTCAAACACGGCATCTGGCACAACCTCGACTGGCGCTTGGGCCTTGGCCAGAAGTGTTCCATTGTTCTGGTCAATCAGTTGGGCATTGTTGATTGCTGTTCCGGTGGCCACTGCGGCTGTGGCTGTCAACGTGAGCTGCAATTTCACAACCCCCACTGCTGGCACCAGACCACTGAAGGTCAAGGTATTGAGATTGGCAGTTGGCGTGACGGCAGCACCATTCATCGTTGCAGAATTAGCGACATAGGCAAAGCCGGGCGGGATCAGATCTACAATCCTGACCGGAGAGCCGACAACATTCTGTGCAGTGATCAAATAGGACACGTCCTCACCACGGTGAACCTGTGACTTGAGGGCAACTTTCGAGAAGGCCCCTGTGGTCACAACGGATGGGTCAATCGGAATATGGTTGTTGGTGATGTTGGGATCGTTCAGCTGGAGCGTGAAGGCGGTGTAATAGGTGCCCAATCCAGCCGCTGGTGGGTTTGCGCTGGGTGAAATCTGGCAAGCAGCTGGTGGTGTTGCACAAGCTGTCGCATTTTTTGCCCCGGGTTGGGCCGGCATCGTTGTTGAGAAGCCCGCCTGATAGCCAGCTGGATTGGTGATCTGGAGTTTGTAAGTCGTAACGCCCACGGGGCAAGCGGGATCGGCACCTGCTACAATGTCGAAGCGGTAGGCACCATCGGCAACTGTCGTTTGGCCCTGTTGGGCGGGGTCAAGCAAGCAAGCGGTTGGCAGTGCTGTGCCCGCATTGTCCGTCATCACCAAAGTTGCACCGGCAACTGGCGCACGGGTGACAGAGTTATAGACAATGCCAGATGGGTCGATGGGCAAGTTGAAGTTCTGGGGTGGCGCGCCCGTGGTCATGGTGACACCGCTGGTTTTGCCCAAGGTCACGCCACTGGGGCTCTTGAAGATCAGAGAATATGTGCCGGGCGGGGCCGAGATGGAATAGTTGCCGCTTGCATCCGTTGTCGTCGTTCCAACGATGGCGTTGGTGCTATCGACGAGGTTGACGACATATCCAGAACCCACACGCACGTCACCCGCATCCAACACGCCATTGCCGTTCAGATCGTGGTACACTGTGCCATTGAGCACAGGGTTCACATTGACTGTCGCTGTCGCTGTGGCACAATTGGTCGGATCAAGCTTGTCGCAGATCGTATAGGGATAGCTGTAGGTGCCCGATGTCGTGCCGGGTGCCACCGTCACTGTGCCATCCGGATTCATCGTGATCGAACCTGCCGCTGGCGTTGGGGCTGTGCCCGGCGCCAGTGTCACGTTGCCACTGGTGCCCGTCGAGACCGGGTTGCCGTTCAGCGTGTCATTACCGAGAACTGTCGCGGTGGTTCCGCCAGTGGTCCCGCTGACGGCAGGAAGCGCATCATTGGTGGCTACAATCGGCGCTGCGGTGACTGTGATGGTGGCTGTCGTTGTGGCGCAATTGGTCGGGTTCAACTTCTCACAGATCGTATAGGGATAAGGATAGGAG
>Ga0075023_100000128_pt1 | contig 17217 bp, 20 predicted proteins | sample Str014_FD_71388 | JGI IMG/M metagenome (GOLD analysis project Ga0075023, IMG submission 71388) | Freshwater sediment microbial communities in response to fracking from Pennsylvania, USA - Straight Creek_MetaG_SC_2014 | ecosystem: Environmental > Aquatic > Freshwater > Creek > Sediment | place... | reverse complement strand
GGCAGATGAGGATTTGCTCAACCGCGCCTATGTTTATGCCATGAAGGCGCATGGCACCCAGACGCGTGCATCTGGCGAGGCCTATTTCAATCATCCGTTGGAAGTGGCAGCGATCCTCACAGACATGAAGCTCGACTCTGCCACTATTGCCGCAGCACTGCTTCATGACACGGTGGAAGACACCGAAGCCACACAGCAGGAAATTGTTGAAAAATTTGGCTTTGAAATTGCCTCGTTGGTTGATGGGCTGACCAAGATTGCCAAGTTGGACATGGTCACAAAGGAAGCCACGCAGGCCGAAAACTTGCGCAAGCTTCTGTTGGCCATGTCGCGCGATGTGCGTGTTTTATTGGTGAAGTTGGCAGACCGGCTTCACAACATGCGCACTTTGCATCATGTGAAGCCCGAAAAGCGCCAGCGCATCGCGCAAGAGACGATGGAAATCTATGCGCCGCTTGCGGGCCGTATGGGCATGCAGTTGGTGCGCGAGGAGATGGAGGATATTGGTTTTGGTGTGCTCAACCCCGAGGCCAGCAAACTCATTTTGGCGCGGCTTGAACGCTTACGTCGCGAAAGTGGTGATCTGCTGCGGGAGATTGAAAAGGAGCTGATGGAAGCTTTGGCCGAACATGGCATCAAGGCCGAAGTGAAAGGCCGCGAAAAGCGCCCGTTTTCGATTTGGCGCAAGATGGAGCGGAAACATCTTTCGCTGGATCAGCTTTCGGATATTTTTGGCTTTCGGGTTTTAGTCGACAAGGTGGACCAATGCTATTTGGCGCTGGGCGTAGTGCATCAGAAATGGATTTTGGTTCCCGGCCGGTTCAAGGACTATATTTCCAGCCCGAAACAGAATGATTATCGCTCGCTGCATACGATTGTGATCGGCCCGCATTCGCAACGGGTTGAAATGCAAATTCGCACTTATGCGATGCATGATATTGCCGAGCGCGGCGTTGCTGCTCATGCGCTTTACAAGGATGTGCGCGATGTGGTCCAGGCCAAGGACGGGGTGCGCATTCCGGCTTCCGAATCCAATGCCTATCGCTGGCTGCGCCATTTGATGGAAGTGCTTCAGGAAGGTGATAGCCCGAAAGAGTTTCTGGAACATACACGCCTTGAGTTGTTCCACGATCAGGTCTTTTGTTTCACCCCCAAGGGCAAGTTGATTGCGCTGCCCAGCGGGGCAACGCCGATTGATTTTGCCTATGCCTTGCATACGTCGATTGGCGACAGTTGCGTCGGTTGCAAGATCAATGGTCGCAACGCCGCCTTGGTGACAAAGCTTGCCAATGGCGATGAAGTCGTGATCATCCGCTCGGACGCTGCTTCACCGCCGCCAGCATGGGAAGCCATTGTGGTCACAGGCAAGGCCAAGGCCGCGATCCGCCGTGCCACGCGGGCTGATATTCGCAAGCAATATGCCGGCATCGGGCGTGAGTTGGTTGAAAAACTTTTGGCACGACAAAAGAAGGATTTCAACGAAAAGGAAGTGGCCGTCGCGGTGCCACGCTTGGGCCACCGCAATGTGGATGATGCACTGGCGGCGATTGGGCGTGGCGATCTCAAGGCTTCTGACTTGCTGAAGGCCATGGGGTTGGTTGTGGACCCCAAGGATATGAAAGCGGTGCGCCGCAAGGCAGGCAGCAAACACGACGACAGCAAGTTCTCGCTTCCCGTGCGCGGGGCCGCAGCCAATATGGCGTTGAAGATTTTTCAAGCCACCGGAGCAGTTCCGGGCGAGCGCATTGTGGGCATTGTCAAACCGGGTGAAGGGATCACGATCTATCCGATCTTTGCGGCGGCGCTGGAACAGTTTGACCAAGAGCCTGAGCGCTGGGTTGATCTCACCTGGGGTGTTGTTGAAGAGGGTTCGCGTTTTCCGGCGCGCATTTCCATCGTTCTGGCCAATGAAGTTGGCGCTCTCGCCCAGGTGACACAAGTGATTGGCGAGCAGGGTGGCAATATTGATGCTTTGACGATGAATGCGCGGCATGGTGTGCGCGATTTTTTTGATCTTGTCATTCTGCTGGAAATTTTTGACATCCGCCATTTGAACGAGATCATGAATGAACTAAGGCTGCGACCATTGGTTTCAGAAGTAAATAGGGTGACGGGATAATGGCTTTGACGCATGAACAGGTTCTGGATGAGTTTCGCGCGGCGGGCGCTTTGCTGGAGGGACATTTTATCCTGTCTTCCGGCCTGCATAGCCCGCGCTATCTGCAATGTGCGCGCGTGCTGATGGACCCCGCCCGGGCAGCACGGTTGTGTGCTGCATTGGTCGAGAAAGTTCGTGGAGGCGGGCATGGCAAGATTGATCTTGTCGTCTCACCTGCGATGGGCGGCGTGGTTGTGGGTTATGAAGTGGCGCGGCAGCTTGGTGTGCCGTCGATTTTCTTTGAGCGAGTCGATGGCAAACTGGCGCTGCGGCGCGGGTTCACCATTGAAAAAGGGGCCCGGGTTTTGATGGTGGAAGATATTGTTACCACGGGTTTGTCGTCGCGCGAATGTATCGAAGGCATTGCGGAGGAGGGCGGTGTGACTGTAGCGGCCGCCTGTCTCATCAACCGCTCTGGTGGTAAAGCGGATGTGGGTGTGCCTCTGCATGCGCTGACCTCACTTGATGTGCCAACTTATGCCGCTGATGCCTTGCCGGCTGAATTTGCAGCCGTTCCCGCCACGAAGCCCGGCAGCCGGGGCCTCAAAAAGTGATCATCGGGCTGGGTAATGATATTGTCGACATCAGGCGGATTGAAAAAACGCTGGAGCGCCATGGGCCACGCTTTATTGCAAGGCTCTACACCGATATTGAACAACGCAAATCCGAAGGCAGGGCGCAAAGGGCCGCTTCCTATGCCAAGCGCTTTGCTGCCAAAGAGGCATGTTCCAAAGCCTTGGGCACGGGCTTTCGGCGCGGCGTGTTCTGGCGCGACATGGGTGTCGTCAATGAACCTTCAGGGAGGCCCACCATGGTGTTGACCGGTGGGGCCAAGGCGCAGCTGGCGCGGATAACGCCCCACGGTATGCAGGCCAAAATCCACCTGACCATCACCGATGATCATCCTTATGCGCAGGCGATTGTGATGATTGAGGCTTTGCCTGCTTGAATGCGGCAAACATGACCACTGTGTCATGCAAGACACATATACGTGCCTTGAAAGTGGCTTTATTGCATCGCACATGCGCTTGACGATATAGAGATAAAAAGGGGAGGCCTGATTGGGCCTGAAAAGATGAGCAGAGATACAAGTATGACGGCTGAACGGACGGCGGCCAGCGAGATTTGGGAGACAGCCAAGGTTATTGTGCAGGCGCTGGTGATTGCGTTTTTTGTGCGCACATTCCTGTTTCAACCTTTCAACATCCCGTCCGCATCCATGTATCCGACGTTAAATATTGGCGATTATCTTTTTGCATCAAAGCTTTCCTATGGTTATGGGAAATATTCGTTTAACTTTCAGGCGGGGTGGTTTTCGGGCGAGCCGTGGATGAAGTGCTGTTCCTTTATCGATTTTCCGGGCCGCAAGATTTGGCCTGATTTGCCGCAGCGCGGCGATGTGGCAGTATTCAAATATCCGCAAGACTTGAGTGTCGACTATATCAAGCGCGTCATTGGCTTGCCCGGCGATCATATTCAGATGAAACACGGCGTGTTGTTCATCAATGGCACGGAAGTGAAAAAAGAACGGGTGTCCGATTATGTGGACCCCAACAATGATACCGGCGGCGGCCCCGTGGTGGCCCAGTTTCAAGAGACTTTGCCCAATGGGGTCAAATACAATGTGCTCGATTTCGGTGAAACGGATGTCGACAACACAGACGAGTATATCGTTCCAGAGAGCCATTATTTCATGATGGGCGACAACCGGGACAACAGCCAAGACTCTCGCTTTCTCAATAAGGTCGGCTATGTGCCGATCGAGAATTTCGTGGGCCGGGCTGATTTGATTTTCTTCTCGTTCAAGCCCAGCGCCTCGTTGTTCCAGCCATGGACTTGGCCGTTTGAAATCCGCTGGCCACGCTTTTTCAACAGGGTGCGCTGACTTTGATGGAGGTGGCTGCGGCTCCAACGCTTGAGAGTCTGCTGGCTTATGTTTTCCGTGATACCGGGTTGTTGCAAGCCGCACTCACCCATGGCAGTCATGAGGTGGCAGGGCATGATTATCAGCGGCTTGAATTTCTGGGGGACCGGGTTCTCAGTCTGGTGATTGCCGATGCGCTTTACCATCGGTTTCCCGCAGAAAAAGAAGGGCCACTGGCGGCGCGGCTTTCACTTCTGGTGCGGGCTGAAACATGCGCGCAGGTCGGCGAGGCGCTGAGGCTGGATGAGTTCATCCTCTTGGGCCGCATCGAAAAGCGCAAAGGTGTGCAGCGCATGACTTCTGTTTTGGGCGATGTTGTGGAGTCTTTGATCGGTGCGCTTTATCTTGATGGCGGCATGGACGTGGCGCGGGGCTTTATTTTGAAACAGTGGCAAGCGCTGTTGGAGGCAGCGCCATCAAGCCTTAAAGATGCCAAGACTTTCGTACAAGAATGGGCGTTGGGCCGGGCTTTGCCGCTTCCGGCCTACCGTGTTTCAAACACGCAAGGGCCAGACCACGCGCCGCTCTTCACCGTGGCCTTGCAAGTTGGCTTGATGGCGACCATTGAGGGCAAAGGGCCTTCAAAGCAAACGGCCGAAATGGTAGCTGCGCAGGCCTTTATTGCGCGAGAAGGACTTCGTTGATGGTGGAAGCCGAAATGCATTGCGGATTTGTGGCCATCATTGGCGCGCCCAATGCTGGCAAATCCACATTGGTCAATAAAATGGTGGGTGCTAAAATTTCAATTGTATCCCACAAGGTGCAAACCACGCGGGCGCGGATTCGGGCAATTTATATCAATGGGCCTTCGCAGGTTGTGCTGGTCGATACGCCGGGGATTTTCAAACCGCGCCGTAAGCTTGATCAGGCCATGGTCGGCAATGCCTGGGGTGGGACGACGGAAGCCGATGCCGTGGTATTTCTGATTGACGCGCGGCGCGGGCTTGATGAAGAGGCGCAAGCGATCATTGCGAATTTCAAAGCCCAGAACATCAAAGCGATTTTGGTGATTAACAAAATTGACTTAATCCCCGCTGAAAAACTTTTGCCGCTGTCAGAAGAACTCAATGCATCCTATTCTTTCAGCGAAACTTTTATGGTGAGCGCCATTACGGGTTCTGGTGTTGTGAAGCTTGGCGAACGCTTGGCGGCTTTGATGCCGCTGGGCCACTGGCTTTACCCGGAAGATCAAACCGCGGATGTGCATTTGCGTTTTCTGGCGGCGGAGATCACACGCGAAAAAATCTATGAACGTCTGCATGATGAATTGCCTTATGCTTCCACGGTGGAAACTGAAACGTGGGAAGAGCGCAAGGACGGCTCGGTCAAAATCCAACAGGCGATCTTTGTGGCGCGCGAAACCCAGAAAGCCATTGTGCTGGGCAAGGGCGGGCAGCAGATCAAGGTACTTGGGCAATTGGCGCGCACTGAAATGGAAGAGTCATTTGGGCGCCGCGTTCACCTTTTTCTGTTTGTGAAAGTGCGTGAGAACTGGGCGGAAGATCCCGAGCGTTTGCGGATGATGGGGCTGGAGCTTTAGAGCGAGATGGAATGGCGCGATGAAGGGGTTGTCATCGGGGTTCGCGCCCATGGCGAAACTTCGGCCATTGTTGAACTTTTTACGGCTGAACATGGGCGATGCCTCGGCATGGTGCGGGGCGGCAGATCGCGTCAGCTGCGGCCTGTGTTGCAGCCGGGCAATTTGGTGATGGCCACGTGGCGGGCACGGCTTGAGGAACATTTGGGGGTTTTTCAAATTGAGGCATTGAATCTGAAAGCCGGGTTTATTTTGGCTGATGCATTTCGCTTGGCGGGGATGAGTTCGCTCATGTCGCTCACGCAATTATTGCCGGAGCGTGAGCCACACCAGAAACTCTATGATGCTGCACATGTGGTTTTGTCGTCCATGGAAAATGATGATCTTTGGCCGGCCCTTCTGGTGCGCTGGGAGATGGGCCTGCTTGATGAATTGGGCTTTGGGCTTGATCTCACGCAATGTGCATCGACTGGCGCGAAAGAGGATTTGATTTATGTCTCACCGCGCTCAGGCAAAGCTGTTTCGCGCCAAGCAGGCACGCCATATCATGACAAACTATTTGGCCTTCCGGCATTTTTGCGTGGCGCTGAAGGCTTGACGGCAGCTGATATTCTGGCGGGCTTTCAGTTGACGGGCTATTTTTTGGAACGACATATTTTTCAACCGCGCGCTGTGGCCATGCCGCAAGCGCGGGCTTGGCTTTACGAGGGCTTGACCGCGAGGATGGTCGCATGATTGGACGGCTCAACCACGTTGCACTTGTTGTTCCTCATTTAGATGAAGCGGTGCAGGCTTACCGCAAAAAACTTGGCGCCATTGTTTCAGCGGCCCAAAGCCTGCCTGAACACGGCGTGCGCTTGGTGTTTGTCGAACTGCCCAACACGAAGATCGAATTGCTCGAGCCCTTGGGCGAAGCTGCGAGCCTCCGCGCATTTCTCGAAAAGAACCCAGCTGGCGGAATGCATCATCTTTGTTATGAGGTCGAAGATATTATCGAAGCGCGTGACCAACTTGTGGCTGAAGGTGCCCGTGTATTGGGAAATGGCGAGCCGAAGATTGGCGCGCATGGCAAGCACGTGCTGTTCATCCACCCCAAAGATTTCTTTGGCACCTTGATTGAATTGGAACAGGCATGAAAATCACTAGCATGATTGCGGTTTACTTTGTGATCTGGTGGGTCACGCTGTTTTTGACTTTGCCCTTTGGTGTGAAGAACGCGGGTGAAGCCGGCGTTGCTGTAGAAGAGGGACACGAGCCGGGCGCCCCAATGCAGCATTTGATGTGGATTAAGGCGGGCGTGACGACTGTCTTGGCGGGGGTCATTTTTGCTTGTGTTTATTATGCCGTGACGCAGGGGTTGCTGGGTTAATCGAGAATTTGACAGCAATGCTAGCAATGACTACAATGACGGCATGACAACTCTGACCATTCGCAATGTTGACGAATCCACGCGGCGTCGGCTCAAAATGATGGCGGCTGCCAAAGGCCACTCGATGGAAGCGGAATTGCGTGAAATTGTCGCCAAAGCGACGATTGACCATGTGGCGCAGCCGAAGCGAAACATTGGACGCGCAATCCACCAGCGCTTCCAGCGTCATGGCGGCGTTGAACTGGATCTACCGCCGAGAACCAAAGAGCGCCCCATCCCGGATTTTGGTGAATGATCCTCATTGATACCAATGTGGTTTCAGAACTGATGCGCCCACTGTCAAATTCCAAAGTGCTGGATTGGTTTGACCGCCAAGACTCTGACGCTCTCTTTTTGTCGACGATCACAGAAGGTGAGCTCTGGGCGGGTTTCCATCATCTGCCTCCTGGCAAACGGCGTGTTGCCATTGGCGATGATATTAATGGAATCATTGAATCGGACTTCGATGGTCGTCTTATCGATTTCGGCAGTGCTGCTGCAAAGCGCTATGGCCTCATCAGCGGCTTAAGGAAGCAGTTGGGTCGCCCGATCAGCACGGCGGATGCGCAAATCGCTGCGGTCGCATTGGTCAGTGGCATGCAGCTTGCGACTCGCAATGTGGCTGACTTTGAACATTGTGGTCTCGATTTGATTGACCCTTGGGCTTAATTAGCGTGTTCGCTTTGCCTCAATGTCCGGCGCCTGTGGAAATCTTGATTTGAGATCGCGTTCCGTCACACTCATGTGATTGCGGGTATATTGTTCGGAGGCGTCACGCAGTGGCTGAAAATCCCACGGGAAATGATGGCCCTGTTTCATCGCTTCAAACATCATCAAGCGGGCCTGCTGGCTTTGCAAAACCTGTTCGTGGATTTGCGCGATGTTGAACTTGGCTTCGACTTCGCTGCGGAATTTCTTCGCGAGGGGGTGAGACGTGGCCAAATTGTGCAACTCGTTCGGATCGTCAATGAGATTGAAAAGCTGATCGGGATCGGCGGGCGAGTGGATGAATTTCCACGGGCCACGGCGCAGCATATACATGGGGGCCACTGCTCCTTCGGCGAGATATTCACCCCAAGCTGTTGCGTCTGGATTTTCTTTTGCACCTTGCAGTAATGGCAAGAGCGAGCGGCCATCCACGGGCTTGGCGAGATTGTCCGAGCCCCCGATATGTGAAAGTGTGGGCATAATGTCGGCCAGAGAGACAGGCTCTTTCACACGGCGCGGCTTGAAGCCCGGTGGATGCCAGATGATCAGCGGCACATGAGCGGAGGGTTCGAGATAACTCATCTTGTACCACAGCCCGCGCTCGCCCAGAAAGTCACCATGGTCTGAGGTGAAAACGACGATAGTGTTCTCAAGTTGCCCGAGTTCTTTTAACGTATCGAGCAATTGGCCGATCAAGTTATCGACGTAGGAAATATTGGCATAATAGCCGTGGCGGGCGGCACGGATATCGGCCTCAGACACCGTGTAGTCGTCCATCGCAGACACATCATAAAGCCTTTGCGAATGGGCATCGAGTTGGGCGCGTTTCATGTGGGGCACGGCGGGCAGATCGATGTCTTCGTCCTTGTACATGTCCCAGAACTTCTTGCGTGCGGCGTAAGGATCATGCGGGTGGGTGAAAGATACCATCAAAGCGAAAGGCTTTTCGGGTGAAAAGCGGGCGTAATCATAGAGCTTGCGCTTGGCTTGAAAGGCCACGTCGTCATCGAACTCCAACTGGTTGGAAATCTCGGCAATGCCGGGCTGAAGCACGCTGGTCATATTGTGATACCACCAATCGATACGTTCCTGCTGTAAGCGCCAATCCGGTGTCCAGCCAAAGTCAGCGGGGTAGATGTCGGTTGTCAGCCGCTCTTCGAAGCCGTGCAACTGGTCCGGCCCGACAAAATGCATCTTGCCGGAGAGACAAGTCTGATAGCCATTGAGCCTGAGATAATGTGCCCAAGTGGGGATCGCTGAGGGAAATTCGGCGGCGTTATCGTAGACACCCGTGCGCGAGGGGAGGAGGCCGTTCATCACCGTGGCTCTGGCGGGCGCACAGAGCGGGCTTGTGGAATAACAATTTTCAAACACCACACCTTCGGCGGCGAGGCGCGACAAGGTTGGGGTTTTCACCAGCGTATGACCGTAGGCTGCTAGCGACCGGGCAGCCAATTGGTCCGCCATCACAAAGAGGATATTGGGTTTCACGGCTTTGGCCACTATATTGTCCCCATGAAGTTTCTGTTGTTAGCATTGATCCGGCTGTACCAGCTCACCCTATCATCTTTCATGGGGCGAACATGCCGATTTTTGCCGACCTGTTCGGAATATGCGACAGAGGCTATCCAAAAGCACGGGGCAAGGAAGGGTGGCTTTCTCGCGGCCAAGCGCATCTGCCGCTGCCACCCCTGGGGCGGGGAAGGCTATGATCCAGTGCCATAAAAAAGGCCACCCGAAGGTGGCCTTTTGGGTTTGAAATGAATTTAGATCAGAAGGCCCAGATGGCTGCGGCTTTGACTTCATGTTCGCCGCCCCAGTTGATGGTGACGTTACAACATACGTCCTGATAGTTTGCGTCAAACATTTTAGTATATTCATATTCGAGGCGCAGACGGAAGCGGTCCGTCACGGCATGTTCGATGCCAGCACCGACTGTCCAACCAAATTCCTGACCCTTCAGATTGTTCGGCGTGGTGAATGGTGCTGTGGCGCTGATTGTGCCTTGGGCCCAAACGCCGCCGCCTGTGACGAAAAACAGCGTATCATCCATGGCCCAACCGGCGCGCGCGCGGGCTGTGACCAGATAATCGAGACCAAAAGTGAAATTGGCGCCCGGATCATTGTTGGTGACGAGATTTGAGGTGCGGCCAGCGTCCAACTCTGCGCCAATGACGTAGTTATCGAATTGGTGATTGTAACCAATAAGTCCGCCGCCCTTAAGGCCGCAACCAGCGTTCAGCCACGTGCCGCCGCCGGTGTGGTCCACCAAGGTGCCATCGATGCAAGCGGTGCCGGCCCAGATGCCCGCGTAGAAACCAGTCCAATCATAGGTCGCCGGGCGCAGATTGGCCACTGGCGGCGGAGGGAGCGTATCGAGATCGGCGGCCATCGCCGAGGCGGTTGGAACCAGCGCACAGAACGCCACACAGAACTTGATCAGATGCTTCTTCATGTCTTTACCCTTGACTGATTGAACTCACAGAATTGAGATCAACATGATGCGTTAAGGTTAATGTCTGGTTTCCAAATGGTTGCGTTGAAGTTAACACGCCGATTTTTGGCGGGCTTGACCGGACGTTGGGCGCAAGGCAAATCGTGAGGCCTAACTGATTTGGCCTACCCGGGGTGTTTCCGGGAGTGGGCAAGAGGAGAAAATGATGATTACTTTAACGTTCCCCGATGGTGCCAAGCGCCAGGTTGAAGCGGGGATGACGGCAGGCCAAGTGGCCGCCTCGATTGCCAAATCCCTTGAGAAAAAAGCTGTGGCAGCTGTGGTGAACGGCGTGATGGTTGATCTGGCTGATCCGATCACGGTAGATTCAACCTTGCAGATTTTGACGCGTGATGATGCGCGCGCGCTAGAACTTATTCGTCATGATGCCGCGCATGTGTTGGCTGAGGCTGTGCAGGAACTTTTTCCCGGCACGCAGGTGACGATCGGGCCGGTGATTGAGAATGGTTTTTATTATGACTTTTTTCGCAATGAAGCTTTCACCACAGCAGATTTCGCGCCCATCGAAAAGAAGATGCGCGAGATCATCGCGCGCGACAAGCCCTTCACCAAGAGTGTGAAAACGCGTGAAGATGCGAAAGCGTTTTTCCGCGCCAAGGGCGAAGGCTTTAAGGTGGAACTGGTGGATTCAATCCCCGGCGACGAAGACATCAAATTCTATGATCAAGGTGGCTGGGTGGATATGTGCCGTGGCCCGCATATGACGAGCACGGGCAAGATCGGCAATGCCTTCAAGCTGATGAAAGTGGCCGGAGCTTACTGGCGCGGCGACAGCAAGAATCCGATGCTGACGCGCATTTACGGAACCGCTTGGGCCTCCGAAAAAGAACTGCAAGACTATGTGATAGCGCTGGAAGAGGCTGAAAAGCGCGACCACCGCAAACTGGGCCGCGAGATGGACCTGTTCCATTTTCAGGAGGAGGGGCCGGGCGTGGTGTTCTGGCACCCCAAGGGCTGGACGATGTTCCAGCAGCTCATCGCCTATATGCGCCGCCGTTTAAACCGCCTTGGCTACGATGAAGTGAATGCGCCGCAGTTGCTGGACAAGAGCTTGTGGGAAACGTCAGGCCATTGGGGCTGGTATAAGGAAGCGATGTTCGGGGCCACACCGGCCGGCGAGGCGGCCGAGGATGGTGACCGGATTTATGCCATCAAGCCGATGAACTGCCCCGGCCATGTGCAGATTTTCAAGCATGGCTTGCGCTCATACCGTGAACTGCCGATGCGGCTTGCCGAATTTGGCGCGGTGCATCGCTATGAGCCATCAGGCGCTTTGCATGGCTTGATGCGTGTGCGCGGCTTCACGCAGGATGATGCGCATATTTTCTGCACGGAAGCGCAGCTGCGTGATGAATGTTTGAAGATCAATGATCTCATTCTTTCGACTTACAAGGATTTCGGCTTCGAACAGATCGTGGTGAAGCTTTCCACGCGGCCTGAAAAGCGCGTGGGTTCCGATGCGGCGTGGGATCGCGCTGAGAAAATCTTGAGCGAAGTCTTGGAACAGATCGCCGCTGAAAGTGGAGGCGCGATCAAAACCGCGATCAATCCGGGCGAGGGTGCTTTCTATGGCCCCAAGTTTGAATATGTGTTGCGCGATGCAATTGGCCGCGATTGGCAATGTGGCACCACGCAAGTGGATTTCAACTTGCCGGAAAGATTTGGGGCGTTTTACATCGGCGAAGACGGTGCCAAGCATGAGCCGGTGATGATCCACCGTGCCATCTGCGGCTCGATGGAGCGGTTTTTAGGGATTTTGATTGAGCATTTCGCTGGGCACTTCCCACTGTGGCTTGCGCCTGTGCAAGTGATGGTGTGCACAATCACCAGCGAGGCGGATGCCTATGCCGTTGAAGTGCGCGATGCGCTGAAGAAATCTGGCCTGCGCGCCGATGCCGATTTGCGCAATGAGAAGATCAACTACAAAGTCCGCGAACATTCGGTGACGAAAGTTCCGGTGATCCTCGTGGTGGGCAAACGCGAGATGGAAGAGCAAGCGGTGAATATGCGGCGCTTGGGGTCACAAGACCAGAAGGCGATGAGTTTGTCGGATGCGCTGGCCGCACTAGTGAAGGAAGCGACACCGCCGGATTTGAGGTGAGTGATTTGGTATATCTCGTTAACGAAAGTCCAATTCAGATAGAGCACTCCCAAGTGATTGCCTCCGATGTGGAGTTAACAGATCATATCCTGTTAATAAATCAAACCTTAGATTTTATTGATCGGATCGTGAGAGAAGGTGAACATTTTGATGGATGCCATCTACTCGTACTGCGATTGACAGTGCGCTGTTTCAATTCCATTTCAGCGAGTCTTAGCCTTGCAACTATGGGATATTGGCAACCAGCTTTTGCATTAATACGCGATCTAATGGAAACCTATTTCCTTTTGGATTTGTTCAACTCATACCCTCAGAAATTAGTTGAATGGTCAGGTCTTAGTGACCAGGATGCTTTAAAGAAGTACGGCCCTGCCAAAGTGCGAATTATTTTGGATGATAGGGACGGAAATAGTGAAAGAAAGCGCGAAAAGCTCTATAAGATGTTAAGCGCTCAAGCTGCTCACCCAACGCCCAACGGGTTTTCGCTGATCTCTCCCAAATCGTCGACAAACGTAGGTCCATTTCCTGACAAAACGTTATTAGTTGCGGCCTTGCAAGAGTTGGCTAGACATGTTTTTTCTATTGGGGGCATTTTGCTAATAGCAAATCGATTTGAGACTGATGGAGCTAAGTCGCTGATGACTGACTTGTCCGCTCGGCTAAAAGAATGGCGCTCTAAATATAACCCTTCTTTCTGAGTATATCGTATTTTGCACAAACGATCTTTGTTGGTGAGGAGAAGCGGAGGTGCAGAGGTTGGCTTTTAAGAAGCCGCTTCCCTCAAAACATCCTCAGCCCATTGGTTCAAACTCACGCCCTTCAACTGCGCGGCCAGTGCGGCTTTGGCGTGGACTTCCGGATCGATGCGGAACATGACATTTCCGGAGTAGGGCTTGTTGGGTTCTTTGCCGGTTTCTTTGCAATAATCGAGGTAGTCATCCACTGCATCTTTGAATGCCGTGCGCAATTCTTTCAATGAAGTGCCATGAAAGCTGATGATGTCGTTGATATGTAAAATGCGCCCAACGAGCAGTTCATCCTCTGCCTCATAGGTCACACTCGTTTGATAAGCCTTGTATTTCATTCCTTCGCTCATGGCAGGATTCCGATCCTCTCAAGAAATTCCTTGGCTTCGCGTATTTGGTAGCGAATTGCTTCTTTGCCGGGGTGGGGACGATGTGCGCTCCAAGTAAGTATGCCATATTCAAACTTCACACGTGAACCAGAGCCTTCCTTGACGTAGCACCCAGCTGCAACAAGCAATGCTTCAACATCTACCCACGCAATATTTGATCGGGCAGGCTCCGCGAATACAGCCTCCAGCGTTTTGCGGTGCCGACTGTTCATGCAAGCAAAATATGCTAGCGCAATGCAATATGCAAGCATAATTTGCTAGCAAACCAAAGTGGCTTCGGGGCCGTAGAGGGAGCATGACCAAACACATCATCATCGGAACTTCGGGCATTGGCGGGGCTTTGGCGCGGCGGCTTTCTGCGCAAGGGGCGGGGCTGCATTTGATTTCGCGGAGCGATACAGGGCTGGCGGCGGAGCTTGGGGCATCTCATGCCATTGCGGATGTTCAAGACCGTGCGGCCCTTGCGGCTGCCATCCTCGCTGCGGGGCCAGCGATTGACGGACTGGCTTATTGTGTGGGTACGATCAATCTGAAGCCCCTGATGCGTTTGACGGACGCGGACGCGTTGCAAGATTTTGAGATCAATGCGCTGGGCGCTTTTCGCGCTGTTCAAGCGGCGCTGCCAGCTTTGAAAGCTTCGGCGCAGAAAACAGCTTCTATCGTTCTTTTCTCGACTGTGGCGGTTCAACAGGGTTTTGCGTCCCATGCCTCAGTGGCCATGGCCAAGGGGGCGGTTGAGGGGCTGACGCGGTCTCTGGCGGCGGAATTGGCGCCCAAAATCCGGGTCAATGCCATCGCGCCATCCTTGACCAAAACGCCATTGGCGGAATTTCTGACCAAGAATGAACCAACCGCCGCTGCCATTGCAGCTTTGCATCCACTGCAACGTTTGGGCGAGGCGGATGATGTGGCTGCGATTGCCGCGTTTCTCCTTGGCCAAGAGGCGGGCTGGATCACCGGCCAAGTGATTGGTGTGGACGGCGGGCGCTCCTCATTGCGCACCAAGGGCTGATATGCGCGGCATTGCCAAAGCCAATCTTCCCACCAAGACCTGCCTGACCTGCGGCAAGCCTTTCACTTGGCGCAAAAAGTGGGAAAAGGTTTGGGATGAGGTAAAATACTGTTCCGACCGCTGTCGCGGCTTGAAAAGTAACAAGCAAAGTTCCAAATAGCTTCCAAAGGAAGCATGATGGAAATCGGAATTTATACTTTCGCTGATGTGCCTGCGGGCCATCCTGAACAGGCGGGGCAACGGCTGCGCAATCTGGTTGAGGAAATGGCGCTGGCTGATCAGGTGGGGCTTGATGTGTTTGCCGTGGGCGAACATCACCGGGCAGACTATGCGGTTTCGGCACCGCCCGTGGCCTTGGCGGCGGGTGCGGCTGTGACCAAGCACATCAGGCTTTCCAGTGCGGTCACGGTGCTTTCATCGGATGATCCCGTGCGTGTCTATCAGCAATTTGCCACGGTGGACGGGATCAGCAATGGGCGCGCTGAAATCATGGCGGGCAGGGGATCGTTCATCGAGAGCTATCCGCTGTTTGGTTATGATCTTGAAGACTATGACGCTTTGTTTGGCGAAAAGCTTGATCTTTTGATGAAGCTGAATGAGGGCGAGCGCATCACATGGCAGGGCGCCTTGCGGCCTTCATTGAACAATGCCGGAATTTACCCGCGCCCTGAACAAAAGAAAATGCCGATCTGGATCGCTGTGGGCGGCACGCCGCAATCGGTGGTGCGCGCGGCGACTTTGAACTTGCCCATGGCGCTGGCCATTATTGGGGGCGACCCGCGGCGCTTTGAGCCTTTTTTCAATCTCTACCGCGAAACCCACGCCAAGGCCGGGCATGACGCGAAGACCATTCAGCTTTCGCTCAATATGCACGGTTTTGTTTCATCCAGCACCGAACATGCCAAACAAGTTTATAGCGCCGCACATCTTGAGGTGATGAACCGGATTGGCCGGGAGCGCGGCTGGGGGCCACAGAACCTGTCGCACTTTGAGCAGGCGGCAGGGCCAACGGGCAATCTGATTGTTGGCGATGCCAAACGTGTGACTGACCGCATTCTGGAACTGCATGAGATTTTTAAGAACACGCGCATTCTCATCCAGATGGCGATTGGCACGGTTCCCCATGTTGAGCAACTAAAGGCCATTGAAATCCTTGGTGGCGAAGTGGCCCCGGCGGTTCGCAAGGCGCTCGCCTGAAATAGCGCAAATGTGATCGCTGTTGACTTGCGCTTTGTGTCAACTCGTTTGATGCTACAAGTTCAAAGAGGACGCGATTCACATGACGGTTGAAAAGACATATATCCACGGTTTGAGTGTGCGGGTGTTTCACTGGATCAACGCCGTGGCCATCGTTCTGATGATCGCCAGCGGATGGCAGATTTATGATGCCTCGCCAGTGTTCAGCGCGATCACATTTCCAGAAACGGTCACCTTGGGTGGCTGGCTGGGCGGCGGCATTCAGTGGCATTTTGCGGCGATGTGGGTTTTTGTACTGAACTTCCTGGTTTATGGCCTGATCAATCTCATCAACGGCCACTTCAAATCCGCACTGTTCCCGGTTGGCCCACGCATGGTGCTGCAAGATTTGGGGCAGGCGCTGAAGGGCAGGCTCGCGCATGATGTGGGACGCTATAACGCCGTTCAGAAAATTTCCTATCTTGGTGTGTTTGCACTTTTGATTTTGGTTATTCTGTCCGGTTTGAGCATTTGGAAATCGGTTCAGTTCGCGGGCCTCGCTGCATTGTTTGGCGGTTATGACGGCGCACGGGTTGTGCATTTTGTCTGCATGGCGTTGATCTGCGCTTTTATTGTCATGCATCTGGCCTTGGTGGCCATTGTGCCTTCAACGCTTTTGCCAATGATTACGGGCTGGGCACGGAAAGGAAATAAACATGCTGTTTAAACGCAAGGCACCGCCGCTCTTGATGGAGCGTACCAAAGCTGTGATCAATGTGGAGCGTCGGCTGTTCATGCGCCAATCGCTTTCGCTGGGCGCTCTGGCACTGCTTTCGGGCTGTGATTTCCGCTCGGAGACAGATGAGGCCAGCATTAGTGATCGCATTTTAAATGCCATGTCACAGTGGAATGACAAAGCCCAAGCCGCCTTGTTTGATCCCACGAAATTGGCACCGACGTTTTCGGAAGCCGATATTAAAGACCCATTCCCCTTCAACGCTTATTATGGCGAAGATGAAGTGCGCACAGTGGAAGAGGCCGGTTGGAAGCTTCAGCTTTCCGGCATGATTGCCAAGAAAGACAGTTGGACTTTGGCGCAGCTCAAAGCGCTGCCGCAGGAATCGCAAATTACCAGGCATATTTGTGTCGAAGGCTGGAGTGCCATTGGCAAATGGGGCGGCGCACCGCTGGGCGAATTCTTGAAGATGGTGGGTGCTGATACAAGTGCCAAATATGTGGGCTTTAAATGTGCTGACGATTATCACACCAGCATCGATATGGCGACGGCAATGCATCCGCAGACAATCATCGCAACGACTTTTCGCGATCAGCCTCTGCCGCCCAAATTTGGCTTTCCGATTAAAATTCGCATTCCCACCAAGCTCGGATTCAAGAACCCAAAGCACGTGATGGAAATGTTTGTGACCAATGATTACCCCGGCGGCTATTGGGAAGACCAAGGTTATAACTGGTTCAGCGGGGCGTGATTAAAATCACGAAAAAGTGGTCTGTCTCGCGGCAATGTTATTGGCAGTTGAACACG
>Ga0075023_100000124_pt1 | contig 17366 bp, 17 predicted proteins | sample Str014_FD_71388 | JGI IMG/M metagenome (GOLD analysis project Ga0075023, IMG submission 71388) | Freshwater sediment microbial communities in response to fracking from Pennsylvania, USA - Straight Creek_MetaG_SC_2014 | ecosystem: Environmental > Aquatic > Freshwater > Creek > Sediment | place... | reverse complement strand
AAGAACCTCGGCGATGACCTCGCCGAGGGCAAACCCACCCTACCCCTGATCCATGCCCTGCGCCAGGGCGATGCCGCAACGCAGGCGATGATCCGCCGCGCCATCGCCGGGGACGGCCGCGAGCATTTAAATGAGATCCTCGCTGCAATTGAATCGACCGGGGGCCTTCAGTACACTGCCGGGCTCGCGCAAGCCGAAGCCGATCAGGCAGTTGCCGCCCTGCAGCAGCTACCCGAAACGCCCTTTCGCGCTGGTCTCACGGCCCTGGCCCGCTTCGCAGTCGAACGCCAGCATTGAATTTCGGGGTGTAGCTCAGCCTGGTAGAGCGCTACGTTCGGGACGTATAGGTCGCAGGTTCAAATCCTGTCACCCCGACCATTGATTTTACTAAACTTTCTCTGGCACGGTTCCCTGTAGGTGTCAGTTTCATTGCTGCCTCGGTGTCAGTTCAGGTGCGAGTTTCACCGGCTGCTCCGCACATCCATTCGAGGCTGGCGACGCCCTGAACTCATTGCCCTTGAACGCAAAGCACCGGACGCCAGCATCATCGCGCCTTGTTCGATTTCTTTCTCGCTGGCCGCGCACCGACACGGGTCGCTGCCTTGCCCTTCCGGGGGGCCGGCGCCTTCCTGCTCTCGGCGGCGCTCCCATCTACTAGTGCCGGATTCGCGCCCGCGAGATCGATACCGAACACATCCACGACCTTCGAGGAGTCCAGAATGCGCCCGGCGCCCGGCGCCTTGTGTACCGGCGCAGCGCCGTCCCCGGCGCGGGCGATCAGCTCCTTCGCATCGACCCTTCGCAAACCAAACAGCAATTGAGGCGCTGCATCGAGTCGGACACCAATTCCATAGAGCGTCGCCGCGACGTGCTTGCACATCGCGGCCGAGTCCGGGCAGCTGCAGCTGAAGGAAATCTCCTTGGGCGACGGGAATAGACCGGTTCCAGGACGGGTGATGCGCTCCATCACGGCCGTCGATAGCTGCCCCTGCAGCAGCTCGACCAGCGAGTCGATGGACCGCGCGCATTCGCGTGCGATATCTTGCCAGTGCGCCGCCACCACTTTGGTGATTCGTACTGAAATTCGATAGAGGCTCGATCCCGAGACCAGCGCGTTCACCTCACCCGCACCGATTTCCAGATGGATCACCGAGCCGTTGCGCAGGTAGGTGCGACCGCGCGGCAGTCGATTCGAGAAATCGCTGTAACGCTCCAGGTTTTTGCACCACGCCTTACCCCAGAACGACCCGGCAATGGCGCCGCGGGTCGCGGTCACCGGCGCGAGCATGTGACCCTTCTTCTGCAGCTTCGCGACCGTGCGCTCGGAATTCTTGCGGCGCACAGCGACGGGAACATAGGGTTTCCAGCGAAAATACATCGGGACCTCTCGGACGGTATAGCGGCTCAGGCGTCCGCTTGCGCCGAATGAATATCAAGCGCGACTAGGTTCAGCAACTCTTGATCGCCAAGTTCAGTGAGGTGCAGCTCCGCACCTCCCTCAAGCACATCCTTGACAAGCGTTTGCTTGGATTCGATCAACTGATCGATCTTGTCCTCGACAGTGCCGCGGCAGACGAACTTGTGTACCAGCACATTGCGCGATTGGCCGATCCGAAATGCTCGATCAGTGGCCTGATTTTCGACGGCCGGATTCCACCAGCGATCAAAATGCACCACGTGCGAGGCGGCTGTTAGGTTGAGACCCGCACCACCCGCCTTGAGCGAGAGCACGAAGAACGGCGTCAATTCGTCCTCCTGGAACTGCCGCACCAGTTCCCTGCGCTTTGCAACCGGCGTCCCGCCGTGCAGCACGATCCCCTCGCGCCCGAACACATTGCCCAGGAACGTGGCAAGTGGTTGCATCGCCTCCCGAAACTGGGTGAACACGAGCATCTTCTCCTGCTTGGCGGCGATCACTTCGGCGAGTTCGCGCAGGCGCGCGAATTTGCCGCTACCGGCCTCGGTCCACGCGCCGTCGCCGAGCCACTGGGATGAATGATTGCAGATCTGCTTGAAGCGCATCAGGAACGCCAACACGAGCCCCTTGCGTCCCATGCCCTCCGCGCCATCGAGCGCAGCGGCGAGTTCCGCAACCGCTTGTTGGTAGAGCGCCGCTTGGGCAGGGCTCAAATGACAAAACGCCTTCATCTCCGTCTTGTCGGGCAGGTCGGCGATCACCGCCTTTTCGGTCTTCAGGCGTCTCAAAATATAGGGGCGCACAAGGTCGCGCAGCGACGCGTAGCTTCCGGCCTCGGCGAGACGTCGAACGTAGCGTCCGAATGCCTGAGCCGAGCCCAACAGACCCGGATGCGTGAAATCGAAGATCGACCACAGGTCCGCGAGCCGGTTCTCGACCGGCGTCCCGGTGAGCGCAATTCGGGTGCTGGCGATGAGCTTCTTAACGGCGCGCGTCTGCATGGCGCCGGGATTCTTGATCGCCTGCGCCTCATCGATGACCGCGATTCGCCAGTGCGTGCTCGATAGCCAGGGGTAGCGCAGCAACGCGCCGTAGCTCGTGATCACGAGATCGGCGTGTGCGAGCGATTCTTGCGTAACTACCTTCAGGTCCGCCGGACTCATCATCGACGGATGGGCAATCAGAATCCTCAACGTCGGCGCGAAGCGCTCAATTTCTGCGGCCCAGTTCCCGAGCAGCGAGGCCGGTGCGACCAGCACGCTCGGTGCCTGCCGCCGCTCCCCGGTTCCTGGCGCGTTCTTCTGCTTAAGCACCAGGAGGAGTGACAATATTTGAATCGTCTTGCCCAATCCCATGTCATCGGCGAGACAGGCCCCAAGCCCCAGGCGATGCAACAGGTAGAGCCAGCGAACCCCAGCCTGCTGATAAGGCCGCAACGTCGCTTGGAGCGCCGTGCCGGGATCGACGCGGGCAAGCCCCTCGGGGCTGCGCAGACCCTTAAGCGTCTGGGCGAGCCACGGACCCGCGCTCACCGTGGACCACTCAGGATCCTGCGCCTCGACTGCCTCGTCCTCCTCCAGTCCGACACCGGCGATGAGGCGCATCGCGGCGGCGAAGGGCAGACCGCCGGCCGACGCCGCGGTTTCGACCTGGCGGAATTGCTCGAGGAGTTGCGTGAGCTTAGTCCGGTCCACCTCCACCCAGCGTCCGCGCAGAAATTGCAGCCCGTCCGATCCTTTAAGCAGCGCGCGAATCTCGGCAGCCGTGAGGCGCTCGTCCTCAAGCGTCAGTTCGACCTGAAAATCAAGTAGCGCATCCCGCCCGAGTACGGATGGGACCCGGCCGCCTATGGTCGCTCTGATCCGTGGCCGCGGCGGTTTTCCGCTTTTCCACGCACTTGGCGTGCGCACGACGATCCCAGCGCCTTCGAGCTTCGGCACGTCGGTCAGCAGCTGAAAAGCTTCGGCCGCCGCCCATCGCAACGGGTGATAGATCTCCCCGGACTCGACCATCGCGTGCAGCCACGCGCATTGCGCCGCGCCCTCCTGCACCGGTTTGAGGAGCGAGAGCAGGCGAGCTTTGTTCCTGGCGCCGGCGTACTCACGCAGCGCCTCTGCGAGTGGCAGATGCTGCGCCTTCGCTTGCGCCGACAATCGCGTTGTATAGGTCGCAATGAACGCGAACGGCGCCTCTTCGTCGGTCCGGTTCTCGGCCAGGTTGAAATGCACGCGGCCGACGAGATGCCAGGCCGGATTGCGCTCCGTCAGGAATTCCTGCAGCGACTGCCTCGCGTGGGAGCGCTCGACGCGATATGCCGCGTCGATCTGCTTCCACAGCGCGGACAGGACTTCCGCCGTGAGGTACTCCCCACCCGGCATAGGCGGTGCGGCGTTCACCAGGTCAGCTAGCGCCGTCGACGTAGGTGCAGCGATAGCGTTTATGTGAGAGGCGGTCTCGGCGGAGGTCGGCGCCGCCGAAGTGCAAACGGTCGTAACGAATTGCGCGGCAAAATCGCGCCAGTATGCAAAATCCGGCGGCAACGCCGTTCCGACCTCTCGGACCCCGAGTTCGAGAAGCGCGTGCCCGACTCCACGCGCGAACACGGCCTCAAAGCGCACCTGCAGATCGCCCGGCAGCACGTACGCGTCTGTCGCGGGCGCCGGGGCGAGCACCAGGTGTCCCTGAGGTGTAAGTGCCGGAACTCGCGCCGCGCTCACGCGCTCGATCTACTCGGCCCAGTTTTCAATTTTGAGATCCTGGACGCGACCGAACTCTCCAACATTGTTGGTCACGAGCGTGAGCTCGAGAGAACGGGCGTGCGCCGCGATGAACAGATCATTCGCGCCGATCATCGTTCCACGCGCTTTGAGCGCAGCGCGGATCTGGGCATAATGAAGGGCTGCTTCGTCAGGAAAGTCCAAAACCTCGACGTGCCGCAGATACTCATCGAGGGCAGCATGATCCTGCTCTTCCCGCGGAGACACTGCAACCCCGAACAGCAGCTCTGACTTGGTGATGACTGAGATGCAGACGACACCGATCGGCACCTTCTGCAGTTTTCTCAGCACAGAGTCATGAGAGCGCTTCATGATGTAGGACGAGATATCCGTGTCGAGCATGTACTCTGCCATCAGGGTTCGCGCTCCTGGGCCGGCAAATCGTCAACCCCTTCCATGAACTCCTTCGAGGCGACAGGTCCTGAGGCGAGATAGCCAGACCAATCCGTCGGACGGGCGGAAAGAATCACATCCTCGCCTTGCTTGCGAATAAATACCTCGGGGGTATTGAACTGAAACTCCTTCGGCAGGCGAACCGCCTGGCTCCGGTTATTCATGAATATCTTGGCTGTGCGCTGCACTGGTTGCCTCCTGATGGATTGGCATATACACAAGTATATGCCGTATTGCCGTCGGTTGCCAACTCTTGCGCTCGCAGACGTATTGAGGATCTCCCTACCCAGTTTGGCCGGTCACGCCTTGCCGGTCTGCCGACTGTACTTCCATGCACGAACTACACTAAATAATTGTTTTTGTTATAGTTATTACTCACGCACGTTCGGGACGTATAGGTCGCAGGTTCAAATCCTGTCACCCCGACCACTAAATTACTTTTATGGTACAGAAGGCCCCTGGGGGCGAGTTTCGCCAATGCCCGGGGGTGACTTGGGGGCGAGATTTTTTCTATTTAGGCCGCTCGTAGACAGCGGTGTGGGATCCTGGCCCTCCGGTACGGTGATCTCCCGCAGATACTCCTCATAACCCGGCCTGGAAAAGAACGCAGCGATCTTCAGTGGCTCGCCACCCGTGTTTCGCAGACCCACCACGATGTTTCGCGGCATGTAGATCGTGTCCCCCGCCGCTACGGTGGTCTCGCGCCCGCCAATCGTCGCGAGGCCGGTCCCGCCGTGAATACAAATGATCTCGTCCGAGTGAGGGTGTCGGTGGAGCGAAATAGCCTGTCCAGGCGGGATATCCTCGGTCAGCATGACGAACTCGGGCGCTCCGCCATGGCGCCGGTCCACTTTAAGAATGAGTGGTGCCGTGAGATTCGACAGTGCACCCGGTGGCGGACGATGGATAAGGCGCTCGCCCTCGCCTTCCCGGAGAATAAGTGGCTCGCCCCGCGCAGGGACCGTGTTGGCCTCGACGTGGGCGGAGTGCTCGCCTTGCGCTCTTATGCTCGAGCGCCAACCAGCCAGAATCGTCGCCGCCAGCAAAGTGGCGAGTGCCCCGATAGAGGGCCTTGTGGTTGGAGCCATGGAAATTCCTTCGCGAGTAATGTTCATCAGTATTGCCAGCTCGACGATGCGCACGTCGCGCCTTCCAATGATTTTCCGCAACAGCCGGCGCACCCGGACGCAAACCCCGGGGAAACTCTGCAGGCTCACTCCGACATTTCAGGCGCCTACGCGGCCGGTGACCAAGGCCTCGGCACCTCGTCGCCACGTCTGCAGAGCGTCCTTGAGCCCCATCGCACGCGCAAGTCGCTTGAGCCTGCCCGGGTCGAGTGCGGCAAAATTGAGATCGGCAGGAGGTGAGGACATGCGGCTGCGCGGTGAATGCGCGAGATACAGCCAGTGAAGCAGCGCGGCTTCAGGTGTTGCGCGGCGATAGGGCAGTTGCGGCACAAGTCGATCCTTCGCGGCGCCCCCCTCCAATACCCCTTCCGGAATACCGCGGAAGACAAATACGCCAGCGTTGGTTTCGGTGCGTCCAAGCGATGGCGTCGAATACCGGGACGACAGCGGTACCACCGCGGTAGTCCAGTCCGTGTAATTATTCCAGACGCCGGAATCGCCGAGCACAGTCTGCAGCGAAATGATCGCGCCCGGTCGCAGCCACACCGCTGCCTCGCACGGCTGCGCCGCCGGGCGCGTAAGGCGGTTGAGATACATCCCGCGCACCACGCGTTGCAGTCGACCGACCGTGGTTGACTCCCGAATCCAGCGGTCGATCGATGGGTTGGATAAGGCGGGAGCCACGCCGTGCGCCTGTCGAGCGACAGACGCCTTATCGAGAACACGCAGGGCCTGCGGTTTAGCGAGCTCGGCTTCCAGTTGCGTGGTCCAGTGTAGACCGTTCATTTGCGTGCCCCAGAGACCGAGACCTTGGCGATGCAGGTATTGAGCCCGGACAGAAGCCTGAACTTCATTTCCAGGTATTCGTGCTCGTCGATTTGAGCGTGAATATCTCGCGGCAGCGTTGGCAGAACCTGGTCCCGGAACAGCGCCCAGTCCATGGCATCAAGCTTGGCCGCGACGCCCTGCGCGACGAGTTCGGCTCCTCCGAGCGCCTCGATGACATCGGCCTCAGGGCATACTCCCCGCGCGAACAGCAATTCGAGATCGTATAGATCCCGCACGGCGGATCGCCGGGCATCCAGAAGTGCCGCCAGCTTCTGATTGGCGAGGGCCTGATCGTCATAGACACTGACATAGACGCGCGGGAGCGTCAGGTCTGAGACCTGGATGGGGATCCTTGCGATATGGTCCTCATCCGGCCGGACCCGGCGCGACACCTCGACGGTCAGGTGCAGTAACTCGCCGAGTTCTGTCCGTCCGGAGACCTTCCAGCGCGCCACCGTGTCGGTCTGCTTGGGCGTCGTCACCAAGGTTTCGGCCAACCCGCTTCCCTTGAGCGCGCGATCAATCGCCGAACGAATGGTCTTTTGGAGGCTTGCGAGCGAGCGGCGCGGATCATGGTCGAAGTCCAAATCCTGCGTGTAGCGTGCGCTTTCGGTGAGCACGCGCATGGCGCCACCACCCTTCAATACGAGGCTCGAGCTCTCCGAGCCGCGGAATAAAAAGGTCAGGACGCGCTGCTGGAAAGCGTCCCGGATTTCAGAAAGCGTAGGCATGGAAAGCACGAATCACTAAGAGTATTAGAATCACGTAATGATATTATCACACTTAATATAGCGTCCACACACCCACGCACTGAGTCTCTTAGTATGTTGTTTTTATTAGTATTACTTGGAACCGCGTTCGGGACGTATAGGTCCCAGGTTCAGCAGCTGAAGAGGCCCGCACCCGAACCAGTTCCCAGGACACGTGCGCTGTGCACGGTTTCGAGGGTCGGATTTCAGATTTGGAAGCTCTTGGGTCTACTATGGTCCGCGCAAGTAGTGGCGGCCACGAGAGTGTCCTGTTGATTCGACTCATTGCCATCTTGTCGATTGTGCTGACGCTACCCTTCTCGGGTCTGGCGTCTGCGGCATCCGTGCGGCCGTGTGGGCCGACCGGATTGACGAGCATTGGAGCGCAGCAAGGCGCCGCGTGCTGCGGAGAGCGACGCAACCCCTGTGACTCCCAAAGCAAGAGCTGCCTCGGAATGACCGGCAGTTGCGCGCAGGGATACGGGCAAGTGCAGGCGATAGATCGCGCCCCCATTCGGCTCCCCGCATTGGCGTCGGCCCGCAACCGCGTCGGAGATCCCGTCGCCAGGTTGCTGCCTACCACTGTCCCGAACGGGCAGTGGCGTCCCCCGCGCACGCCGTAAAAAACCACCGTCTATAGGCCCGAGGCCGCGTGTCATTGCGACACGCCTGCCCGGTTGCGCGTCGCGCACCTTCAGCCATTGGAGTTGAAGTATGTGGTTCAGATCCCTATTGGTTCCTTTGCTCTTGAGCGGCAGCACTGTTGTTGTCGCCGAGCCCCTCACTTTCAGTGCAACCCTGACATTGGCTGAACACTCGTCGGCTGACGTAGAAGCGCAGACCGCAGCTGCGGACGCTGCTCGTTCAATGTCACGCGCTGCCGGAGCACTTCCCGATCCGAAACTGGCGTTCGGAATCGACAATCTTCCGGCGACCGGCCCGGATCAATGGCGCGTCGATCGCGACTTCATGACGATGCGCCGTATTGGCGTGTCGCAGGACTTCCCCAACGGCGCGAAGCGGCATGCACAGGTCGCAGCCGCGAATGCCGCCGTGGATGAAGCCGACGCGCAGAGGCGGGTCCACCTGGTAGCCGTGCGCACGAGCAGCGCGCTCGCCTGGCTAAATCGGTATTACATCGAGCGACGCGCCGCGGTGTTGGATGCGCTCAGTCGTGAGAACACCCTGTTCGCCACTGCCGTTCAGGCGGCGTTGGCTGGTGGACGGGGAATGCCCGCCGATGTTATCGGCCCCAAACAGGAAGCAGCCGACCTGGCTGATCGACAGGATGTTCTTCGCGCCGACGACTTGAAGGCCAAGGCGAATCTGCGTCGACTGATTGGCGCGGACGGCGACAACCCTCTGGAGGGAGGTCCGCCGCCGTTTGTGATCGATGCAGAACATTTGCGATCACACGTGCACACGCACCCTGAACTCGCGGTCTACGGTCCAATGATCGCACTCGCCCAGGCGCAAACCCGGGAAGCTGAAGCGGCGAAGCGACCGGACTGGGGCGTGGAACTCAGCTACGCGCGGCGCGCAGCGGCGTACAGCGACATGGTCTCGCTGCAATTCACGGTCTCGCTACCGTTGTTTTCCACTGGCCGCCAAGACCCACTCGTCAGCGCCAGGTACGCGGAGCGCAGGCGCCTGGAGGCGGAGCGCAGCGACATGCTTCGCGACCACACCGAAGTGCTCGACGCACAGCTGGCCGACTACGCCGCATTCACCAATCAGCTCACCCGAGTTCAGGATATGCGCCTGCCGCTGGCCCGCCAGAAAGTCGCCTATCAGCTGGCGAGCTACCAAGTCGGCAAGACAGATCTGACCACCGTCATAGCCGCTCGGCGAGAACTGATTGACGTCCAGCTCACGCAGCTGGACCTGCAGAGCCGACGCGACGCGGCGGCGGCCACAATCTACTTCAGCTATTTGGAGCCCACCCCATGACTCTCACACTTCGAGCGATCATTGTCGGAGCGCTTGTAGTGGGTGCGATCGGCGCCCTAGCGGGATTCTGGTGGGCAAGGGACACGGGGCGCCCTCCCTCCGCATCGGCAACCGTCAGCAAGGATCCCCAACATCAGGCGCTGTATTGGTATGACCCAATGGTTCCAGCCCAGCATTTCGACAAGCCGGGAATGTCGCCTTACATGGACATGCAGCTTGTCCCACGATATGCCGAGGAAAACGGCGCTGATAAATCGGGCATCCAGATCGACCCGCGGCTGGCTCAAAATCTGGGGCTCCGACTGGCCACTGTCGAGCGCCGTGCGGTTTCACCATCGCTCGAAGCCCCCGGGACGGTGGTATTCAACGGTCGCGACATGGCGATCCTGCAGGCGCGGGCGGCAGGATTCGTGTCGCGAGTCTATCCCCACGCGCCCGGCGATGTCCTACGCCGCGACTCCCCACTTGTCGATCTCGTGGTTCCCGATTGGGCCGCGGCTCAGACAGAATATCTTGCCCTGTTCAATAGTGGCGACACCGCACTCATCGGTGCCGCGCGGCAGCGCCTCGTGTTGCTTGGGATTCCGTCCACGCTCATTACGCAGCTCGAACAGTCAAGGCTGGTGCGCGCCGAAGTCACCCTCGCCGCTCCGATCGCCGGCGTGATCGATACCTTGGACGTTCGCACCGGGATGACGGTGAGCGCCGGCACTACGCTTGCAACGATCAAGAGCATCGATCCCATCTGGATTGAAGCTGCCGTGCCGGAGACAGTCGGCACCCTGAATATGACTGGAGCTTCCGCCTCCGTTCAAAGCGCGGCGCTTCCCGACCAATCCTTCCAGGGCCGAATCGTCGGCTTACTGCCGCAAGCCAACGCTGATACCCACACGCTGCGCGTCCGCATCGAACTGCCGAATCACGACGGGCGATGGCGACCCGGAATGTTTGCACACGTACGCCTGACCGGCCGTGCCCGTGAGGAGACCTTACTCGTGCCGTCAGAGGCCATCATTCACACCGGTACGCGCGATCTGGTGATAGTCGCCAATGCCGACCATCACTTCGAGCCCGTTGAAGTACGCATCGGACCCCAGTACGGCGAGAGCACCGGCATTATTGAGGGTCTACGCGAAGGCCAAAAGATCGTGGCTTCTGGGCAATTCCTGATTGATTCCGAGGCGAGTCTACGCGGCGCGGAAGCGCGCATGAATGCGGCCCCGGGGACTACCCAGTCGATGGACCATCGTGGAGGCACGCCGTGATCGTGCGCTTGATCCGCTGGTCGATCGCCAATCGCTTCCTGGTGCTGCTCGCGACGCTCGTTGTAATGGCCGGCGGGGTTTACGCCATCCGCACCACACCCGTCGATGCGCTGCCGGATCTCTCTGACGTCCAGGTCATCATTCGGACCAGTTTCCCTGGCCAGGCACCGCAGATTGTCGAGAATCAGATCACCTATCCGCTCTCCACGACGATGCTCTCGGTACCTGGCGCACGCACCGTTCGGGGCTATTCCTTCTTTGGAGATTCCTTCGTCTATGTCATCTTCGAGGACGGCACAGATCTGTATTGGGCACGCTCGCGAGTACTGGAGTATCTCAACCAGATTCAGGATCGCTTGCCGGCGACCGCCAAGGCCGCCCTCGGTCCTGACGCCACCGGGGTGGGCTGGATATTTGAGTACGCCCTGGTCGCCAAGACCGGCGGCCACGATCTCGGTCAATTGCGCGCCCTGCAAGACTGGTTTTTGAAGTTCGAACTCAAGACGCTCCCAAACGTCGCCGAAGTCGCCAGCATTGGCGGCATGGTCCAGCAATATCAGGTAGTGCTCGACCCGCTAAAACTCGCGTCCTTCGGCATCACCCACCGCAAAGTCATCGATGCCATCCAGGGCGCAAATCAGGAAAGCGGTGGCGCGGTATTGGAGCTTGCGGAATCCGAGTTTATGGTGCGCGCCTCCGGCTACCTGCGGAACCTTGCCGACTTCAGGGCCATACCACTAAGTGCAAATGCATCGGGCATCCCGGTTCAGTTGGGCGATGTCGCCACCATTCAGCGGGGCCCCGAAATGCGCCGCGGCGTCACGGAGCTCAATGGAGAGGGTGAAGTCGCCGGCGGCGTCGTCGTCATGCGCTCCGGAAAGAATGCGCGCGAGACCATCGCCGCAGTCAAACTCAAACTCACCGAACTCCAGAAGAGCCTGCCCGCCGGCGTCCAGATCATTACCACCTACGATCGGTCGCAACTCATCGATCGGGCAGTTGCCAACCTGACCGACAAGCTGATCGAGGAATTCATCGTCGTGGCACTGGTGTGTGGACTTTTTCTCTGGCACCTGCGCTCGGCGTTGGTGGCGATTGTTTCATTGCCCATTGGCATTGGGGCGGCATTCGCGCTGATGCGCTACCAGGGCGTAAGCGCCAACATCATGTCCCTGGGAGGCGTGGCGATCGCGATTGGCGCGATGGTCGACGCTGCCGTCGTGATGATTGAGAACGCTCACAAGAAAATCGAGACCTGGTCGCGCCAGCATCCGGGCGAAACGCTGCACGGCGTCGCCCACTGGAACGTGATCACGGAGGCCGCCTCGGAAGTCGGTCCGGCGCTGTTTTTCAGCCTGCTGATCATCACCCTCTCGTTTATTCCGGTCTTCACCCTGCAGGCCCAGGAGGGCCGGCTGTTCGGCCCCCTGGCCCTCACCAAGACCTATTCCATGGCCGCCGCCGCGGGCCTGGCGGTGACGCTGGTGCCGATTCTCATGGGGTATTGGATTCGCGGCCGCATTCCCGACGAGTCCGCCAATCCGCTCAATAGAACTCTGATCTCGCTGTATCGCCCGCTACTCGACTGGGCATTGCACCGCCCGAAATCCGTATTGGTGATCGCCTTCCTGCTGTTGCTTACGACGCTCTGGCCCCTCTCACGCATTGGCGGAGAGTTCATCCCTGCATTGGACGAAGGTGACATCCTGTACATGCCCTCGGCGCTGCCCGGCCTTTCGGCTGCAAAGGCCTCGGAGCTCCTGCAGCTGACGGATCGGCTGATCAAGACGGTTCCAGAGGTGGATACGGTATTCGGCAAGGCCGGAAGGGGTGAGTCGGCCACGGATCCCGCACCCATGGAAATGTTCGAGACCACGATCCGGTTCAAACCTCGCGAGCAATGGCGCGCCGGATTGACCCCCGACACTTTGATCGCAGAGCTGGATCGCGTGGTCACGGTGCCGGGGCTGACCAATGTGTGGATTCCGCCCATTCGCAATCGCATCGATATGCTGGCCACAGGCATCAAGAGTCCGATTGGGGTCAAGGTCACGGGCTCCGACCTCGCCGACATCGACCGTGTGGCGCTGGCAGTAGAACGGGTAGCAAAGACCATACCCGGAGTCAGCTCCGCGTTAGCGGAGCGATTGACGGGCGGACGCTATGTCGACATCACCATTGACCGTGAGGCCGCCGCGCGATTCGGTCTGAATATCGTCGACGTACAGTCCGTCGTGTCTTCGGCGATTGGCGGACAGACGGTGGGCGAAGCCGTTGAGGGGCTGGCCCGCTTTCCGATCAGCGTGCGCTATCCGCGCGAACTGCGCAATTCGGTGCCGGCATTGGAACGACTGCCGATCCTGACGCCCTCCGGGCAGCAGATCACACTGGGCGCCGTCGCGCACATCGCCCTGAACGACGGCCCACCGATGCTCAAGAGCGAAAACGCGCGGCCTTCGGGTTGGGTATACATCGATGTTCATGGTCGCGATCTGGCCTCAGTGGTCAACGACCTGCGGGCAGCGGTATCCGGCAAGGTCGCGCTGCAGCCTGGCATGAGTCTCGCTTACGCCGGGCAGTTCGAGTTTCTGCAGCGTGCCAACGCCCGCCTGAAGCTCGTCGTTCCAGCCACGCTGCTTATCATCGGGGTACTGCTGTACCTGACCTTTCGCCGCCTCGATGAGGCGCTAATGATCTTGGCCACACTACCCTTCGCGCTGACAGGTGGCGTGTGGTTCCAGTATCTCAAGGGCTACAATTTGTCGGTGGCCACCGGCGTAGGCTTCATTGCGCTTGCCGGCGTGGCCGCGGAGTTTGGCGTCCTCATGCTGCTGTATCTGCAGCAGGCGACAGCCGCCCGACGGAGCGCCGGAACGGTCCTGGACAGACCGGCGCTTGAAGACGCCATCCGGGAAGGCGCAGTACTAAGGGTTCGCCCGAAAGCCATGACCGTCGCTGTCATCGTCATCGGCCTCCTCCCAATTTTTTGGGGTCATGGCACGGGCTCGGAAGTGATGAGTCGAATCGCCGCGCCGATGGTCGGAGGCATGATTACGGCCCCGTTGTTGTCGCTGTTTCTGATCCCGTCCGCTTATTTGCTACTGCGATCACGGCGGTCAGGGCAAAACGGCGGCTAACAAGACCTTCGATTGTGCGGCAAGCGAGTTCGCGCCAGCACGCTAGTCAGCGATAAGGTCACGGGCCACGACTCGGAGTGACCAAAACGCAGCGCTGAAGCGGCCCGGACGCGATAGACAATCGCACGGTGTAGAGCCGATACGCCTCTAGAGGCTCAAACAGGTCATGTCGCAGACGGGCTAAAGAAATCCAAGCTCTATGCATTGCAGAAGGCAGGCAGCTTTCCTAAGAAGACGGGTTTCGGGGGCTATTCCGTCGATGCCCCGATCGTCCTTGCTCGATAGCGAATTCAACATATTGAAATCATTGAAGTTCTTTTTTTCCCTACGCTCGGGACGTAGAGGTTGCCGATTCAGATCCTGTCACCCCGACCATAGCCTTGACGCGGTCGCCTATCATGTGTCAGTATTATCTGACATATGAAAGATCACAGACCGAGTGGTGATCGCTTGCTAGCCATATTGGCGGCGCTAGCCAATCCGCATCGCCTGCGAATCATTGCCGCGCTCGCATCTGGCGGACGCAACTACGTCAGTCAGCTGGCACGAGAGCTTGCGATCAGCCGACCCCTGCTTCATTTGCACTTGCAGCGCCTGGAAGCGGTCGGTCTCGTCACCAGCAAACTCGAGCTCTCCCAGGATGGCAAAGCCCTCAATTACTTTGAGGTCTGCAGATTTGAACTCGAACTCACGCCTGCGGCCATCGCCAAGGCAACCCCGTCCCTCACGTCCAAGTCTGAATCTTAGAGGCCTTTATGACAGAACAAGCCTTTTTTGCAGCCTTTTTCTTCCCGGCTGCTGCAGTGGTACTCGTTTTCTTCATGAAATATGTGTCGGCGGTCCTACAGGCGAGAGTACGCCTGGGCCAAGACGAAGCCTATCGTGAGCTGGCGACCAAGGCCACCAACGCTCAAGCCGAAACCGCGGCTGCGCTCGGACAACTGCAAGCCCGACTTGCTGTGGTCGAGAAGATTCTCAAGGACGTCGAGTAAACAACGATGTCCTCACCCGCAACAGTGAGAGAACCGCACGACACCGGGCCTGCTATGAACAAGAGTTCTTGGCGTCGTCGGCATTGCTTGCCGACTTTGTATGTCTGTGTCGCGATTGCAAGCAACCGCTGGTAAGTCGAAGGTTCGCTATGAATGTCAGAAAGGTCGCGGTCCGCGCGGGGCTGGTTCTCATTGGCCTGCCTATCGTGCTGGTCCTAATCCTGTACGGCTACTTCTACTCCGTTTTCTACTTCCCGAATTGGAACAGCGGGACCACCGGCACCATCATCTCCTCCGGCGAAAAGCGGGAGTACCTGCTGTACGTCCCCAAGCGTTACCACCGTGCAAAGCCGGCGCCGCTTGTCATAACCCTTCACACCTCGATGTCATGGGATAGCTCGGCAATGGCCATCAGCCAATGGAATTCCTTGGCCGACGAGAACGGCTTCATCGTCGTGTATGCCCAGGGAACAGGGTTCGGCCCAAAGTCATGGGAAATGACCGGCAGTGAAACGCCCACGCATATGCCCGATGTCGTCTTCATGTCGGAGTTGATCGACAAGTTGGAGGCCTCCTATAGCATTGACAACACGAGGATCTACGCCAACGGAATGTCGAACGGCGGAGGCATGGCGTTCGTGCTGTCGTGCACGCTCTCGGACCGGATCGCGGCGGTCGGAATGGTTTCGGCTGGACTCGACCCGGGCTGGGACTGGTGCACAGATCATCGACCAGTGCCGGTGATTGCGTTTCACGGGACTGCCGATCCCGTATGTCCCTACAACGGTGGAGCATCAAAACTCGCCGGCGGCAGCTTTCCGAGCGTTCGAGGATTCTTTGCGACTTGGTCTCGTCGCAACCAGTGTCGACCGAGTCCCGTCGAATCAACAATCGCTGCGGATGTGACGCGTCTGCAATACACGGACTGCGCTGACAACGCAGGCGTGGCCTTGTACACGGTCAAGGGAGCAGGCCATCAGTGGCCCGGCGGCAAGCGGGTCGCGGCGGAATGGCTGCTCGGACCGTATAGCCGCAGCATCGATGCGACGAGGCAGATGTGGACCTTCTTTCGAGAGCATCAATTGCTGAGGAAGTAATTTCGGCGCAGCGCAGCGCGCAACTCACCCGCGGCATGGGCTACTGGCCCTAGCGGCGTTCATAAGCGGACCACGCATTGGTCGCCACACGCTGCCACTGCCAGGCGACACAGGAGATTCTGGAGTGAACGCAGCCGTGATGACCACGAAGCATTGGCAACGTTGGCCGCAGCTATACGCCAGAATCGCAGGTGGCTTGTACTTGAATGTAATTGTTGGGGGCACATTCGCCGAACTGTTCGTTCGCGCTCGTCTTGTGGTTCACGGGGATGCCGCGGCCACGGCACATAACATCCAGGTACACGAATTCCTCTATCGATTGGGCTTCGTTGTTGAACTGTCTTATTGCGTATGCAATGTTCCCTTGATACTTATCTTGTACAACTTGTTCAAGGTGGTCAACAAAAACGTCGCATTGATGATGGTCTGCTTCGCCTTCATTGCCAACGCGATTGAGAGCCTCAGTTTGCTCGCACATTTTGTACCCCTGGTTCTTTTGGGAAGCGAGCACCATCTAAGTGCATTTACCGCCGAACAGATAAATGCTGCGGCCTTGCTTTCGGTTCAGCTGTTCGAAATTGGCTTTGCCATCAGCCTGGTATTCTTCGGATTCGATTGCTTCACGATGGCATACCTGATCGTACATTCGAAGTTCTTACCGCGACTCATCGGCGTGCTGCTGGCAATCGAGGGCTTGGGGTATCTAGTCAACAGCTTCTCACTGTTTCTCGCGCCGGCGCTGCAAGCCCGGATCTGGCCGTATTTCTCGGCCACCGCAATCGCAGAAGTGGCGCTGTGCCTGTGGCTTCTAGTAATGGGGGTAGCCGTTCAACGATGGAACGAGCAGGTCGACGCAGCGGCATGAATGACTCCTATGCCACGCCGAAGCGGAACGTCTATGACTTCCACGGATTTACACTATCAAGACCACAATCCTCGCAGTCCGTCGCGTTGCGTGTGGCGAGACTTGCCCCGCTCGAACGAGCCATGGGGGCAATCATGGCGTCGAACTGGCTGATAGGCTTGTCCGCCTTGAGTCGCGATGCAGCGATTTAGGCGTACAGGTCCGCGGCGTCATTGTCGAAACTCAGCACGTGAGAGGCGCGAGCTTCAATTCGATGCCGTCCAGCGGCTCTATTCGAGCGCGGTCCGCAAAATCTCCCGCACTTCCTCCTCCATCGAGTGGCCACGGTGGGCCGCCCGCAGGCGCAATTTCGCCTTGCGGCGATCATCAATATCGCGGATGGCCATACTCGCCATGCCCTTCTTTATCGACAATGATTGCGTTATAGTCAATGATGTCAATTTGGGTAACGTTCGGAACGTATGGGTCGCAGGCTTGAATCCTGTCACCCCGACCATTGATTGTCGGGTTGGTTCCGGTCATACGGGTGCGCGCTCGCGCTCCGAGAACAGCGCAGATTGCACTGCTCGTCGATAAGCAAATATACAACTATGGAGTAGCTGAATGAGACTCAGGAATCTGATGATTGCCGGATTGATGACGGTGGCAGCGATCTGCGCCGCGGGCACGGTGCAAGCCGCAGGCGCACGCCTGTTCGTTCGCCACGAGGTCGCAGACTACGGTGTCTGGCGACAGGCGTTCGCGGCGTTTGCGCCGACACAGAAGAAGC
>Ga0075023_100000122_pt1 | contig 17452 bp, 21 predicted proteins | sample Str014_FD_71388 | JGI IMG/M metagenome (GOLD analysis project Ga0075023, IMG submission 71388) | Freshwater sediment microbial communities in response to fracking from Pennsylvania, USA - Straight Creek_MetaG_SC_2014 | ecosystem: Environmental > Aquatic > Freshwater > Creek > Sediment | place... | reverse complement strand
CAAGGCGCTCGCATCGAGATCATGGGCATAACCCAACAGATCAGCGAATTTCACAGTCTGGTTGCAGCGCACGCAGGGAATGGGCGTGGCACCTTGCACATAGGCTTCGGCGAAATCATCCATCACGCTTTCCTTGAAGCGCGATTCAAAATCCAACACGTAATGCGGAATATTGAGATGGGCAGCAACGCGCCGTGCATCATGAATATCCTGCCCCGCACAACAAGCCCCCTTGCGGCGAATGGCTTCGCCATGATCATAGAGTTGCAGCGTGATTCCCACCACATCATAGCCCGCCAGTTTGAGCAGCGCTGCCGTAACCGACGAGTCAACGCCTCCCGACATGGCACAAACCACCCGGTGGCTTTCCGGCGCACCGGCAAGCCCCATGGCCTCATGAACGAGGCGGATGATCTTTGGGTCCACTTTCATCGCGCCCTTCTGGGCCTTTTGCAAAAATCTTTCAAGCCAGCCGGAATATGGCCCCGGATGTGCCGAATTGGACCAACATTTGCGCAGGCGTTTGTAATTTGTTTATTTCCACTTAGGTCATTCTTAAGGCCCTCATGGCATGGTGATCAGGTGCGGAAGGGCCAGTTGCCCGAACTTCGCGAGGTCAGTTTGTGAGTATGCGTCAATGAATGGTCAGTTGCGTCCACGCGTCAATTACGTCATCGGGCCCGATGGCAGTCCCTTGACGATCGCCGATCTTCCGCCCCCCGGTTCGCACCGTTGGGTGATCCGCCGCAAGGCTGAAGTCGTCGCTGCCGTCAGGGGCGGCCTGCTCTCTCTGGAAGAGGCATGCAGCCGTTATACACTCACCGTCGAAGAATATCTCGGCTGGCAGCGCTCCATCGAAAAGCACGGCCTCGCCGGCCTGCGCACCACGCGCATCCAGCAATACCGCGCCAACTGAGCGCCACAATAGTTTCTGATACGCAAGCCGGAACGCAAGTTTCCGGCTTTTTGCTTTTGGAAATCGGCGACTAACATAAATTATTCCTATCAAAGCAATATAACCCTTGACACCGAACGGTGAACGGCCTATATCTGCCCATACTCCAGCATTGGGTAAAAATTTCCAGCCCCGCCACCAACAAGTCTTGCAAGCCCACGAAGACGACGTTGGGGGTTGAGAGGGGATTGAGCGCGACGAGCGCCGGAGTCATTGACAACCACTCTACTGTATATCATATTCTACACCATGATCACAGTCGTCAAATCCGATGTGTTCTTGAAATGGTTGCGGTCACTGCGGGACATTCAGGCAGCGGCGCGTATTCAAATCAGGGTTGATCGGTTGGCACTGGGGAATCCCGGCGATGTGAAAGCCGTGGGCGAAGGCGTGAGTGAGATGCGCGTGGATTATGGGCCGGGTTACAGGGTCTATTTCACAAGGCGCGGCAACACGGTGGTGCTGCTGCTTTGCGGTGGCGACAAGCGCAGCCAGAAGGCGGATATTCTATCGGCCAAGAAAATGGCCAGGGAGTTTGAACATGGTTCTTAAAACAAGCCTGTGGGATTCAGCCGAACTGCTCGATAGCCCCGAGCGGATCGCGGCCTATGTCGAGGCGGCCTTCGAAGATGGTGATCCATCGCTGATCACTCATGCGCTGGGCGTTGTGGCAAGGGCACGCGGCATGTCGCAACTGGCCAAGGAAGCAGGCCTCAGCCGCGATGCCATGTACAAAGCGTTTCAGCCCGATGGAAATCCGACACTGCAAACCTTGACCAGTGTGATGAAGGCGCTGGGACTGAAGCTCTCGGCGCAGTCGGTTTCGAGATAGGGACTCTGGGGAACTTGCTCTAGACTTCGATTGAATGCACTTGCGCCGTGACTCCACCTAACTTTGTTTTCGTAAATTCCGAGGAAGTCTTTCAATGAAGTGGTTTCGAATTGCCTTCATCGTTTTGGTAACACTCGCAGCACTTGCATTTGGCGGCGCATTTCTGTTGGGCACAACGCAACGACCAGTACCAGATCAAACGCCAGGATATCACACTGCTCTTGTGCCCATGGAGCACCGCGCCAAGCCGGTGTTGGTACATTTTTGGTATCCGGCAAAAAATCAGATCAAGCCGGAACTTGTTGGCCAAAACGGGCTGTTTTTTGGTCACTACGTCCAACCCGACGCCAAACCAATTGAAGGCTCTTTACCTGTCGTGTTGCTGTCACATGGTTCCGGGGGCAATGCCGAGAGGCTTGGCTGGCTTGCAACTGAAATTGCAAATCGGGGCATGATCGTTGCGGCCCCCGATCATCCCGGCACAACATCAGGTGACAGTGATCCATTCCAGACCGTCAAGGTCTGGGAACGCCCAGAGGATCTATCAGCCATCCTTGATTTTCTTGGTGCAAACAAAGAAGCGGTGTTGAAAACAGATATGAATCGCGTGGCTGTGGTTGGATTTTCCCTTGGCGGCTTTTCAGCGCTCAGCATTTCTGGCGCACAAGTCTCAAAGGCTCAGTTTACAAACTATTGCGATGCCAATCGTGGTCAGCTTGATTGTGGTTGGATGCAAAAGGCAGGCGTTGATTTTGCCAGCATCGATCAGGCGCATTACGAGCAATCCAACGCTGATCCGCGCATCAAAGTGACTGTGGCCGTCGATCCCGCATTACCAGCCGCAATTGTTGCGGGAAGCCTTGCCAAGATCAGTCATCCAACATTGATCATCAATTTGGGAGAACCCGCTACTATTCCAACAGCCATGAAAGCCGATTCACTGGCGATGAGCATTCCAAATGCACGCTATGTTGCAGTCTCCGGTGCCCATCATTTCAGTTTCATGGCCGAATGTAGCTGGCTTGGTTTCATCGTAATTGGCGTGGCTGGCGAAGACAATATCTGTTCCGATGTCGGACTCCGAGGTCGAGGTGAGGTACATGCCGAAGTTGGGCCTGTGATTGTCGATTTCCTGCACGACAAACTCACTTCTCCCTAAGCCCAAGACAACACTCGATAATCCCGTGGCTTGGCTATTTTGCCAATCTTCGAAGCCGTGAATTTAATTTTGTTGCAATTGGGCGGCTCTATTTAATCCCAAACGTCCCGCTCGCCTTCACCACATACGTCCCCAAGCACTTGCCCTTGGCATCGGTGAAGCCCCAGACGTGGTTGCGAAAGGTGGCCTGCACATAAGACTGCGTTGGTGCCAGCGTGTGATATTTCTTGGTGCCGCCCTTGAACTTGAACCACAGCACATTGACCTTGCCGCCGCTCTCATTCACGAACTTCACATCGGCGGGCTGGGTTGATGCTGAGGATTGCAAATTGCCGCAGCCCGCGAAAGCAGAAGCAGGCAAGGCCGTGAGGCAAAGGACAGTGGTAAGGAGAGCCAGATTTTTCATGTCAGTTCCATTTCCTGTTTTGAAGTTTTTCCCCGAGACCATTTCAGATCAGATTCATCGCCTTGGACATAGTATCATTTTTGTAAGCCTGCGTTTGCAGTGGCGGCGGCTTCGTGCCAAAAAAGGGCATGACCACCCCTGCCCCCAATCTCCACGACATCACCGCCGATCCGCGCAATGCTTCCATTTTGATCTCGGTGAATGGTGAACTCTTTCCGCGCCAGAAAGCGGTGGTTTCGGTTTTTGATAGCGGCTTCATTCTGGGTGATGGCGTGTGGGAGGGTTTGCGACTTGCAGAAAATGGCGTGACTTTATTGCGCCAGCACATTGAGCGGCTCTATGAAGGGGATTACGGTGCAGATCACGGTGCCGGTGCATTCACCTCCGCCGGATCAAACCCATCACTTAATCCCAAACGTCGCGCTCCCCCTCACCACATAGGTCCCCAGGCATTTGCCCTTGGCGTCGGTGAATTCCCAGATGTGGTTGGTGAATGTGGCTTGCACATAGGATTGCGATGCCGCGAGGCTGCGGTATTTCCGTGTGCCACCGTTGAACTTGTACCAGATGACATTGACCTTGCCCGTGGTCTTGTTTTCAAACTTCACGTCAGCGGGCTGTGACGAGGGCGCGGAGCGGTTGCTGCCGCAGCCGGCAAAAGCCGTCGCGGGAACGGCGGCGACGCAAGCGAGAGCGGCGAGGGCTGCAAAATATTTCATGATGGCTCCTGTAATCGGATTCAGCTGTTTGCCCGCTTCCAGTCTCACCAGATTCACCTCCGCCTGCCAAATGACTCTTTGGTAGGAATGGCGTTTGCAGCGCGGGCTGCTTCATGCCAAAAATACCCATATGCTCACCCCTGCCCCCAATATCCATGACGTGGCTCTCGACCCGCGCAATGCGTCGATCCTGATCTCCATCAACGGCACGCTTTTTCCGCGCGAGAAGGCCATGATATCGGTTTTCGATTCTGGCTTCATACTGGGCGATGGTGTGTGGGAGGGCTTGCGCCTGGTGAAGGGCGGCGTGCCGTTTCTGCACCAGCATATCGAGCGACTCTATGAAGGGGCCAAGGCGATCTTCATGGATGTGGGAGTTTCGCCTGACGCGTTGGTGCAGCAGCTCTTCGCGTGCATTGATGCCAACAAGATGGAAGACGGCGCACATATCCGTTTGATGGTGACACGCGGCGTGAAATCCACGCCTTATCAGGACCCGCGCGTGACCATCTCTGCCGCCACCATCGTGATCATCCCCGAATATAAAATGCCCAAGCCAGACGTGCTGGAGCATGGGCTGAACTTGCACACGGTGAATGTGCGGCGTGGTGCGCCGGATGTGCAGGACCAGAAGCTTAATTCACATTCTAAGCTGAACTGCATAACCGCTTGTATTCAGGCCGCAAACGCTGGGGCGGATGAGGCACTGATGCTGGACCCATTGGGTTTTGTTGCCACCTGCAATTCGACCCACTTTTTCATCGTGAGGCGCGGCGAAGTGTGGACGTCGTCAGGCCAATATTGCATTCCCGGCATCACCCGCTCTGCCATCTTGCACGTGGCGCAGGAGCTGGGCTTTCCCGCGTTTGAAAAACAATTCTCGCTCTATGATGTCTATGGCGCGGATGAGGCTTTTGTGACGGGCACATTCGCTGGGGTGACGCCCGTGCGCGTGATTGACGGCAGGCCCGTGCGCCATCCTCTGTCCACGGACGATTGGTCGGGCGCTGGCCCCATCACGCGGAAAATCTCGGAGGCCTACAAATCCCTGGCCGGGCGCGAAGCCACGCGCAACATCTGATGCTGGCCTTTCTCGTGACCGCGATTATTGTTGAGCTGACGCCCGGCCCCAATATGACATGGCTGGCCGTGCTCGGCGCCACGCGCGGCCGCAGCGCAGCACTTGTCGCCGTGGCAGGGATCGCACTCGGCCTCGCCCTTGCGGGTCTGGTGGCGGCTTTGGGCCTCACTGTGGTGTTCGATAACTTCCCCAGCTTGATGACGGGTTTGCGCCTCGCCGGAACATTTTATCTTTTCTATCTCGCCTATGATGCCTGGACTGATGCGGCGCAAACTGAGGCTATCACCGTAAAATCAAACGCCGCCTATTTTCGTCAAGGCTTTATTTCAAACGCACTGAACCCCAAGGCCTATCTTTTCTACGCCGCCATCCTGCCGCAGTTTCTCACCATCAATGATCACCCGCATCAGGAGATCGCGGTCCTCACCGCACTCTATGTGGGCGTGGCCACGTTCATTCATGCGGTCATCGCACTGCTCGCGGGCAGCATTTCAAGCTGGTTGGCCACGTCGCCTTCGGCAACACGGCTGCGCCGGGCCTTGGCGCTGGCCATCGCCGCCGCCGCCATCTGGTTTTTCATCTCGACAGGACATTTGAAATGAAGCTGCCGCAACACACCAATATCGCCATGTGGTCTGGCCCACGCAATATCTCGACAGCCATGATGTATGCTTTCGGCGCAAGAGAAGATTGCGTCGCCTGGGATGAACCCTTCTATGGGGCCTATCTGCAAGAGACGGGCCTCCACCATCCGATGCGCGGTGAAATCATTGCCAAGACCGAATGTGAGTGGCGCAAAGTGGAAGCCGCCTGTCTTGCACCCGCTTCAAAGCCGATCTTCTATCAAAAGCACATGACCCATCACATGCTCCCGCTGTTTGATCGCAGTTTCATCAGTAAACTCAACAACGCCTTTTTGATCCGCGCGCCGGAAAAAGTTCTGGCCAGTTATGCGCGCAAACACGATGAAGTATCGCTCCATGCGATAGGCTTTGTTGAACAGGCAGAGATTTTTGATCGTGTGGCCGATCATCTGGGCCACGCACCGCCCGTGGTCGATGCCGATACGCATTTGCAGGGTCCGCGCCACAGCCTGCAACATCTCTGCCACGCCTTGGGGGTTCCGTTCCGCGAAGCAATGCTCGCATGGCCGCAAGGCCCAAAATCTTTTGACGGCGTGTGGGCCCCGCATTGGTATAACGCCGCCTGGGCTTCAACGGGCTTTGCAACGCCCGCCAAATCCGAACTACAACTCTCAGCGGCGCTGATGCATGTCGCCGAAAAAGCCCTGCCCTATTATGAAAGACTAAAGGCCCATGCGTTTGCAGCATGAGCCTTGATCACCGTCCCAGACAGGCCTTTTCAGGCCTGCCGCCAGTGGTGAACCGTCTTAACGCGCCAGCGCTGCAATCTGTGTTGCCGCTGCTGCTATAATGGGGGCCTTGTTGGTTGGCGCTTCTTTTTCCACCAACATTTCCACTTTGCGCAAATCAGCTTCCGCTTCTTTGAAGCGTTCGACCGTGGCTTCATGCTGATCGCGCAGCTCTGCCACTGTCTTCAAAATATTGTCACGGCGCACGCGCACCGATTTGGCCGCCATCGAATAATTGACATTGTTCGGATCGCTCACACCCGTGCGCTGTTCTTCAAACTTCACATGGGCGTCAAGATCATCATGCTTGCGCATCAGGTCCTGGATCATCAGATCCAGATCAGAAACTTGCCGGCGGCAATCTTCAACTCGAAATCGGCTCAGCCGCAAAAGGCTTTCTCTTGAACGCATCTTACCCTCACTTACTTATCTCACTCATAAAGAGCCCAGCGCAACAGCGTCGGCCCCATTTGGCACTTTAAAAAAAGTCTTACCAAGACTCTATTCACGATTCTCCGAATCAACTAGCAGAGGAGAGTCGTTCATCAAGCGCTCATGATAAACGAACGGGCTTAAGGCGGGGTAAACTGCCAGACCCTTCAGTGAGGTGTTTCGTTTGTACCGGAAGTTGGACCATTTGCTCCAACATCTTGTGGTTAGTCTGCGTGAACCACAACCTGTTGTGTAGGCTTTGCTTAAACACCGCGTAATTGGCTTAGGTTTTGTTAACCTTTCTAAGCCTATCTTTAAAGAACAGAGTTAAGCGTTCGTGTGCATCCGCACATTGGAGCTGGCAAACGGATTCCCGGCAACGGGTTGGAAGATCAAAGGGGAAAGACATGCGGGTATTGTTGATCGAGGACGATACGGCGACGGCGCAATCCATTGAGCTGATGCTGAAGTCCGAAGGTTTCAACGTCTATACGACGGACCTTGGTGAAGAGGGCGTCGATCTCGGCAAGCTTTACGACTATGACATCATTCTTCTCGACATCAATTTACCAGACATGTCCGGTTATGAAGTGTTGAAGTCACTGCGCGTTTCGAAAGTCGGAACACCAATCCTCATCCTCTCCGGTCTGGCCGGCATTGAAGACAAGGTCAAAGGCCTGGGCTTCGGTGCTGATGACTATATGACCAAGCCTTTCCACAAAGACGAACTCGTCGCCCGCATCCACGCTGTCGTGCGCCGCTCCAAGGGCCATGCCCAATCAGTGATCCACACCGGCGAGTTGGTGGTCAATCTCGATACCAAAACAGTTGAAGTGGGCGGCCAACGCGTTCACTTGACCGGCAAAGAATATCAGATGCTTGAGCTGCTCTCCTTGCGCAAAGGCACAACGCTGACCAAGGAAATGTTCCTCAACCACCTTTACGGCGGCATGGACGAACCTGAGCTCAAAATCATCGACGTGTTTATCTGCAAGCTCAGGAAGAAGCTGGCCAACGCCGCTGAAGGCAAGAACTTCATCGAAACCGTCTGGGGCCGTGGCTATGTGCTGCGCGAAGGTGCCCCATCGATGCACGGCGCTGATGAAGAAGCCCTGCTGAAAATCGCCTAAGCGTAACGCCAAAAAGATCGCCCGATAGAATTGCGGGTAAAAGCAAGCCTGATAGAATTTGCAAAGTTCTCAATCAGACTTGCTTAAAAGTTCAAAGGCCCCGAGCAGAAATGCTTCGGGTCTTTTTGTTTGAGGCTTGCCTGGTTGACTCCGCTCTTTGCCAGCGCGAAGCTGCAAGGCATGGATGTGCACAACATAGCACTGATCTCCAAGCTCAAGGGCATACCAAGGGCAAGGTTGTTGCGCGTGGCCAGGGCGGTTGAAACCCAGGTGAACAGAGACTTTGCGCCCTTTTGGAAAAAGCGCTGCAAAATTCATGTGATGGACGAATCTCAACCCCTTCCAAAAAGCTGGTGGCCCATCACCATCAAGGCCAGAACCCCAAAACCAACGAGCGATGGCTATCATGATGTCAAACAGGGCCGACCTTTTGCCTTTGTGTTTTATTCACGAAGCTGGCCGCTGACCTTCAGCCACGAAGTGCTGGAAATGCTGGGCAATCCCTTTGCCAAGAATACCGTCAAAGGGCCATGGCCGCCACCGCATCACCAAACCCGCATCGTCCATTATGATATGGAAATGTGCGATCCGGTGGAAGATGCCCGCTATGGCTATTTGATTGACGGCATCAAGCTTTCGGATTTTATCACACCAGCTTATTTCGGATTGAAGTCCAAAGAGCCCCAACGCTTCAGTTTTCGCCGAACGCTTCATGCCGCCTATACATTGAGCCGCAAGGGCTTTCAGGGTTTCACCGACAACGACGGACAAGCCTGGACAGCAGAGCGTTGGGGAACCAAGAAAGTAAACATCAACCCAAGCAGGCAGCCACGGCGACGCCACCCCCACCATTAACCATCTATTAACTATCTTCTGTGGCCCGCTGCCAATTGTGTTTATTTGGTGGCGTGATGCGGTGCTGGGTTGCGTTCAAGTTTGTGTGTTTGGTGTTGGCGGGAGTGATCTCCGTCGCTGCGCCTGTTCATGCCCAGGGCAATATCACCCAAACCGTCTACGGCAATTTCGAGAAGCCCACCAACACAGCCCACGCCACTGAGTTCGGCAAATCCATTCCGCCCATGGGCTATGTGGCCTTTTGTGGCCGTGGCGAAGACGAATGCAAATTCAGCGGCGGCAAGGCGACGCCCCTGGCTTTGACGACGGAGAACTGGGATCAGATCGAACAGGTCAACCATTACACCAACACCAAAATCCGCGCGGTCAGCGACATGGAACTCTATCACGTGCCGGACTATTGGACCTATCCAGTAACGGCGGGCGATTGCGAAGACTACGCGCTGTTGAAGAAGCGCTATCTCGTCGGCATGGGCATCAGTCCCTCACAGCTGTTGATGACGGTGGTGCTTGACGAGAACCACGAAGGCCACGCGGTGCTCACCGTTGTCACCAACAAAGGCGACTATGTGCTCGACAACCGTCGCAACGAGGTTCTGCGCTGGGATGATACGGGTTATACGTTCTTAAAACGCCAATCACAGCTCCAAGCCAATCAATGGGTCACGCTGCAAAAGTCTGCGCCACAGATTATTGTATCGACGAAGACGGAATAAGCGGCGGGCAAACAAATTCTCGCCTCCATTTCATCGTCACCCCGGCGAAGGCCGGGGCCGGGCTTTCTAAAAATCCAAATAAAGAGAAGCCCAATCCCGGCCTACGCCGGGATGACGGAGCGAATGGGCCGAGAGAATTGAATAATTAGCCTAACCCTTAGGCCGCCACCACGGCCTCAATCGGCACAGCGCGAATGGCCACTGTGTCTTCGCCTTCCATGGCCATGGTCAAACGCAAATTCGAAGCCTCGGCCAAAATGCGCGCGTAATAGGGCTGCACCAATCGGGCATCGAGTCCGATCAACTCAACCGAGCCATCCAGCGCCGACGCCAATGCCGCGTTGATCTTGGCGCGCTCGCCCTTGGCCATCACAGCAAAGCTGCGGCCATCAACACCAACCGTCACCACGCCACCCCGAGGGATTCCCGAGATCGCCATCAGCAACATATTGAGCAACAGTTTCACTTCCTGCTTCGGGCGGTTTTCGCGCGGCGCGTTCCATTCCAGGCGCACTTTTTCTTCGCCAACAAAACCCCGCGCCACTTCACCCGCTTCGCTCATATCAATCAGCGCACCCGCAGAACCCGAAGCGCCAAAGGCGATGCGACAGAATTTCAATTTCGCTGTGGCGGTTTTGGCCGAGGAAATCACCATTTCCAGCGCCGTCCTTTTCATCTCGGCATCTGTGTCCGGGTCGTCCATCAACTCAAGCCCATTGGCGATGGCGCCCACTGGCGAGATCACATCATGGCACACGCGCGAGCACAAAAGTGACGCGAGATCGAGATCGGAAAGCCGCTGCATTGTCGTCATAAAAACCCCTGCCTGAAGTGATTCGAACCCCCTCTATATCAAAGATTGATTTGATTTGCCCCCTTGACGAAACGCCTGCATTGCCCGGATGAGGGGCCATGACCAACCCTGCCCCAACCGCCGAACTTCTCGCCCTCGCCGCCCTGGCCCACGAGGCCGGCCGCGCCATCATGGATATTTATCATTCGAACTTCACGGCAGAGGCCAAGGCCGACGCATCTCCGGTGACGCAAGCCGATCAGCGCGCTGAGGAAATCATCCTCAAAGGCCTGGCCAAGCTTTATCCCACCCTCCCCGTGATCGCCGAAGAGTCGGTTGCGGCAGGTCATATCCCCAAAATCGGTAGCACCTTCTTTCTGGTTGATCCCTTGGACGGCACACGCGAATTCATCTCGCGCAATGGCGAATTCACCGTGAATATCGGGTTGATCCGCGACGGAGCCCCCGTGCTGGGCGTGATCTTTGCACCTGCCCTAGAGGAAATGTTTTTGGGTGCCCAAGGCCTTGGCGCGTTTTACAAGCGTGCCAGCCAAGCGCACTACGCGCCCATCATAGCCCGCGCTGCACCCGACCAAGGCCCGGAAATTCTGGCCAGCCGTTCGCATCTCGACGCCGAAACCAAAGCCTTCATCGATGCCGCCAAGCCCAGCAATCTGGTGAACGCGGGTTCATCGCTCAAATTCTGCCGCATCGCCCAAGGCCAAGCCGATCTCTACCCCCGCTTCGGCCGCACCATGGAATGGGACACAGCAGCCGGCCACGCGATCTTGCTGGCAGCAGGCGGCAGCGTGACGAAACCAGATGGGAGCGATTTTATTTATGGCAAACCGGGATTTGCCAATGGGGCGTTTATTGCGCGCGGGCGGGGTTGAGATTCTTTGCTGCTGTTGAAGAACGAGACCAAATGGTGCGCACTAACTTTATCTCAACATAAAATTGCATTTTTCTGCATTTCAATTGACAATGACAGATAATTAGCCGACATCTCGACCACCTCAACTTTGATGGCGATGAGGCCGGTGGGAGCGACCCTTCGTTTGCTGCACCATTGTAGAGCCTATTTTGTTGCAGCAAAAATACTAACTTGACGGAGCGCTCCTAAATTTGGTGCCCCACCCATTAGGCCGTCCATGTGGCGGATCATCTTGTTATGGGGGTGGTGGTGGTACTGCTCAACGGCCAAGGCCGCAAAACAGAGGAGACCAACATGTCATTTGAAATCAACATCCAACTCGGACCCGTCGATCCATTGGTGAGGCCGGGACTGACCACGCGAAGCGCCACCATCGCCGGCCCGTTAGGCCCCTTGGCCGAATTGCCGGGAACCTGGAAAGGAACCGGATTCAATCAGATCTGGCGGCCATTTCATGGGACGTCCGATCGTTTCTTGGAACTTAATCTTACCGAAGAAACTTTGACTTTCTCGCACAGCATCGGCTCCATCCCAAACCGGGGACTCTTACAGGCAGATACTGAACTGTTTGGGATACACTATCTGCAACAGATCACAGACAAACTAGCCAAAACCGGAATTCATGTCGAACCAGGTTTTTGGGTAACTGTGCCCACAACGACCGATCCGGCTGAAGGAGCAACTGTCGTTCGTATGGCATCCATTCCACATGGAACGACAGTGAACGCCCAAGGCACGGCATTGTTCGTCAATGGCGGACCGCACATCGACCCGGTCAGTATTGCACCGTTTGGGATCGGCAGCCCGCCGCCGCCGAACACCACTCTTGCCTTTCCACCCTTCAATGAGGCGAACTTATCAATCCCAACAACCTTCCGGCTGCCAAATCCGATCCCCGCAAGCATCACCCAAGCGATGGTGAACAACCCGAACTCTGTTCTCACAGCTGCCATTGCTGGCCAGACGATCACTAAGACGACGGTGTTGATCATCAACACCGCAGTTGCGGCACCACTTACAGGTGGCGGAACTGACAACATCAGCTTCCTGAAAGGCGGCGCTGGCGGCCCTAACGCCGACGCGGCGCAGATGTCGGCGATTTTCTGGATTGAACATGTTGCAGCTCATGGCGGCCATCCGGCCTTCCTCCAGCTTCAGTATACCCAGACGGTGCTGCTGAATTTCAACGGCCTAAGTTGGCCGCATGTTTCCGTGGCGACGCTGCGCAAGCATTGACCACAATAACGGCACGCAGGCAGACCCAACTGTTTGCGTGCTGTAACTAAGTAGCTATACCCATCGTCCAGCCCCCACTATCATTTGATTAACCAAGTTGAAATCAGATGGCGCTAACCATGTGATCGACGGAATTTTGCCCTGCTTCAGCCGTGATCAGGCTTTAGCAAGGATACTCAATGAGGTGCGTGATGGTAAAATCAATTTCAAAACTGGCCGCCTTGGCCCTGCTCGGCCTGCCCCTTGTGGTGGCGGCCCCCGCCATGGCCAAGCAATTGACCACGGGCAGCGTGTCGCGCGCCCAGTCCGACAGCACTTATACGCCTGAGGAAATCGTGGCCCAGGGCCACCAGTTCTTCGGCAAAACCTCACGCGGCCTGGCCCAGGCGATTGAATATGTCTTCCGCGAAAAGGGCAATCCAACGGCCTATATCGTGGGCGAAGAAGGCTCCGGCGCCATCATCGGCGGCTTGCGTTATGGCGAAGGCACGATTTATTATAAGAACGGCGCAAAAAAGCATATCTATTGGCAAGGCCCTTCCATCGGCTGGGATTTCGGCGGCAATGGCTCGCGCACGCTGACACTGGTCTATAATTCACAATCGCCCGAAGACCTCTACACCCGCTTTGCTGGTGTTGAAGGCTCGGCCTATCTGATCGGCGGCCTTGGCGTGAATTTTGAACGTAACAACGAGATCACTCTGGCCCCCATCCGCACCGGTGTGGGCGCAAGGCTTGGGGCCAATATCGGATACCTCAAATATTCGGCCCAAGCGACGTGGAATCCCTTCTGATCCAAATCAGCCACCCGCCAAATTAAATTAACCCAAAACCCGCTTGACGCATCGCGCCCGCGGGTTTTTTGCGTTAATGAAGCGTTAATGGAATGACATTTGCTTATTTCAAGGCAAGTGTGTGAATGGGCGTAAATGGGTGGTGCGATGTCTCAAACTGAGACGCTGATGGTTTTGGCGCTGGGCGCAGCGCTGGCTTTGGTGTTTGTTTTGCTTTTTGGCCGTGTTTTCTGGTCCATGGCGATGCTGGCGGGCGCACGCCGCCGCGCCAAAGATGTGCCTGTGCATGTTCTCGAACTGCAAGCCGATCGCGATCGTTTGCGCGCTGAGCATGCTTTGATGGCCCGCAAACTCGAATTGCGCGTTGAAGATGTGAAAACCCGCATGGCCGAGCAGATGGCCGAAGTGTCGCGCAACCGCAACCGCGTGCAAAGCCTGCTGCAAGATTTGGAACGCAAAGAGGCAACGCTGAAAGTCAAAGACGGCGAACTCATCACGCTCACCAAACAACTTGAAGTAAGCCAATCAGAATTATCCACCGCGCAACAAACCGTCGAGAACCTGCAAGATGAGGCTAAGCGCCATGATGTGGAAATGCTGAAGCTTCAGGATTCCTTCCGCAAACTCGGCGCCTCCCTGCGGGAAAAAAATGCTTTGGTCGGCAATCTCGGCGAAGAGCTGCGCATTGCATTGGACGCCGAAAAGCCAACATCAATTGATGCGCCAGCACCTGTGGAGCAGGTTTCCATCGATGGCGAAAGCAAGCTCCGCAAACACGTGGCCAAGCTCACTTCTATTTCGGCTGATATGACGCGAGAGGCCGATATTCTGCCCTTCACGCCAGCTGTGTCCCACGGAGATTCATTTACATTCACTGCCCAGCAACGCCATGAGGCTTTAAATCACAAGGTGGCTGAAACCGAACGCCTCTCTGAAGAGATGGAACGTGAGTTGAAAGCCCTTGATGTTTTGTTGGCAGCTGGCGCAACCAAAGGGCCAGTGGTGGAAACCCCTGCCCCCACAAAACGCCAAGGGGCCATGGCCAATGTTGTGTCTTTGGCCCAGCGCATCCGCGCCCTACAACAAGGCATGGGCGATTAATCAAACACCCAGCTCTGCCAAACAGTTTCGCACCATGGGCATGGTGAGAACTGTGCTGATGACGGCCATTAACAACAACGAAGTGAACAGGCTGGGCGAAATGATTTCACGGTCGAGCAGGATATTGACGAAGATGATCATGATCAAAGCCTTGGTTTGCAACAACCAGCCGATCACAAAACTCTCGCCCTTGCGCCAACCGAGCCAACGGCCTGCGATGTGAACCCCAAAGAGTTTGCCGCTTGTTGCCGCAACCAGCAAAGCCAAACCAGCCAGTAAAACTGTTGTGCCGCCCATCTCCCAACGCGTGCGAAGCCCCGTCGAGAGAAAGAAGACGGGCATGAAGGCCAACAACAGCGCATTGCGAAATTGGTCCAGGCGTTCCAGCGCAAACCAGCTACGCTCACACACCACGCCCGCGATGAAGGCCCCCACCATGAAATGCAGCCCGGCCCAATCCGCAGAAAATCCGGTCAGTGCCACCCAGATCGGCAGAACAAACCAGCGATCAGCCTCGCTCAAACGGGCCATCAATTTGCGCAATGCCAGGCTTGCGGGGATGACAGCGATAAGAAACAATCCCTGCCGCCCCAGTCTTTCCCAATCCAGCAAGATCGCCGCCAGCACCGCCCAAATCGCCACATCATCCAGGCTGGCATAGCGCAACACACGTTGGCCAAACGGGCTGCGCAGGATGTCCAAACGCTCGAGCAACAGCACCAGAATGGGAAGTGCTGTCACAGCACAAGCCATGCCGACGCCAAAGATGAATTGGGCCGCATTCCCCTTGGCTCCCATCCACCCCGCACTTTGCTGCAACAGGAGTGCGCCAATGATGGCCCCAAAGACAAAAGGCACGATCAGGGCGAGACCAGCCGTCAAACCCGTGTCCCGCCGGCTGCGCCAGGCATCCACCAAATCAAGCTCAACGCCCGCCAAAAACACAAAGAGCATCACAGCCCAAGAAGCAATGCCATTCAGCGCCAAGAGCGTTTGGGGATTGAAAATCGCTTGATGCCAAGCCGGAAAAGCCGCGCCTAAGATACCTGGGCCGAGGACGACGCCACCCACAATCTGCACGATGGCCAAGGGCGCGCAACGCTCCATGCGCAGCACCCGCCAAACCAGATAAGGCACGCTGAAAATAATGATCAGCGCCAGCAAGAAAGATTCAGAAAAACCCATACGAGTACAATATCAGCCCATCACCTTGGTGCCAAGGCTGTGGCCGATATTGGCAACCGTTGTCGGCTTAGCCACGCGCATTTCTTCAACACTGCGCACATGCTGGCGCGCAGCCCCCGCCCAGTCTCGGGTTTTGACTTTCGGATTCTTCATCCGCTCCTTGGCGCCGGGAATGGCATGGGCGTATTGCGGCAACCACTCCGCCTGGGCGACCAGCATCTCATCCACCATCTGCCAAACCTCTTCTGGTGTGCAGATGGCGCCAACCAGCGGATCATGCAGCACAGCAAGTTTCAGCAAATCCACATCGCCCGTCACCGCAGCTTGAACCGACATGCGTTGCACATTGATTGATGACGTGCATGTGGCCGCACAAGCGAGTGGCAGTTCAATCCCCTCCACCATATTGATACCGAAGCGATCAACAAAACCAGGGCTTTCGATGATGCAATCATCGGCAAGATTCCTGATCACCCCGCCGTTTTTCACATTGAAATGACCCCTGTAAGTGCGGCCGGTTTCCATCGCTTCGAGAATATGCGAAGCGTGTTCATCCGTGCGCTTGTAATCTTTGAGAGACTTCCCCGCAGCGTCAAGAAACAGCGGAAAGTCCTGCTCAAACCAATTGCGGTTTTCCGTTGAGTATCGCAGATAACCCCCGGTTTCGCCATGGATCCAATCCGAAAGCGAAATCCATTTCATGATTTCCTCGGGGCGTTTGCGATACCACGGCAAATATTCCGAGAGATGGCCGTTGCTTTCTGTTGAATAGAATCCAAAACGTTTCATCACATCGATGCGTACTTTTTCTTGATCAGAAAACACCGGGTGCTTCTCGAAGGCGGCGATAAGTTCGTCCCTAGATATATTGCGGCCCTTGTGATTGAGACCGATATACCACGTCTGGTGATTGATGCCCGAGCAGACAATGTCCAACTCCAGATGGTTCTTGATGCCCAGCGCCACCGCAATTTGCCGCCAGCCATTCTGCACACCATGGCACAGGCCAACAGTATTCACCTTGCCATGATCAAGGCAGGCCCAGGTGTTCATCGCCATTGGGTTGGCATAATTGAGATGAAGCAAATCAGAATGCGCCACCTCACGCATGTCCTTGCAGAAGTCCAGCAGTGCCGGAATGGTCCGCTGGCCATACATGATGCCGCCCGCGCAAATCGTGTCACCTACACATTGGTCAATGCCATATTTCAGCGGAATGTTCACATCATGGGCATAGGCTTCAAGCCCGCCGATGCGCACGCAGTTCATGATATATTTGGCACCATCAAAAGCCTTGCGCCGATCCGTCGTGGCCGTCACTTTGGTGGGCAGGTTGTTGGTGGAAACCAACCGCTCGATGATCTGTTTGATCATGTCGAGATTGTGCGGATTGTTGTCCATCAGCGCGATTTCAATATCGGCAAATTCCGGCACGCAAAGAATATCGCTGACCAGCTTCTTGGTGAATCCTATGGAACCAGCCCCGATAATGGCGATTTTGAATGACATGTTATTCTCCTACAATGACTGTAAAAATACCCTGTGGCCCAGCGCACGCGGCGCTGCGGCGCGGTACTCGGCAGTGAGGCTGTCGGCAGCCCCCTTGCCCTTCCGCTTCAAATCCGCATGCTCTTCCATGAATTCTTGCGCCACTTCGCGGCTGAGCAGGCCGAGACCATCCAGCACCGGATAATAAAGTTGCTGTTCCGTGTGGGCAAAGCCGCCGGGCAATGGCTTGAAATCCTCATGGCC
>Ga0075023_100000118_pt1 | contig 17607 bp, 13 predicted proteins | sample Str014_FD_71388 | JGI IMG/M metagenome (GOLD analysis project Ga0075023, IMG submission 71388) | Freshwater sediment microbial communities in response to fracking from Pennsylvania, USA - Straight Creek_MetaG_SC_2014 | ecosystem: Environmental > Aquatic > Freshwater > Creek > Sediment | place... | reverse complement strand
GGACGCATCGACCAGAACAACGACGACTTCGGCGAATTTTACGGCACGCAACGCATCGGTCACCGAGAGCTTTTCCAACTTCTCTTTGACTTTGCCTTTGCGGCGGATGCCTGCAGTATCCCATAGTTTGATTTGGCGGCCGCGCCATTCCCAATCATTGGAAATGGCATCACGCGTGATGCCTGCTTCTGGGCCTGTCAACATCCGCTCTTCACCCAGCAGTGAATTCACCAAAGTGGATTTGCCTGCGTTGGGCTGGCCGATGATGGCCAGTTTCAGTGGCTTCTTGGTGAAATCTGGCGCTTCTTCATCGGGGTTGAAAGGTGCTTCAACATCTTCTTCTTCGATGCGGGCATGGGCCTTGCGGTCTGCCAACACCAAGGGCTGCACGATGCCATAGATATGTTCCAAGCCTTCGCCATGTTCGCCGGAAATAGGGAAGGGTTCACCAAAGCCCAGTGAAAACGCTTCAGGAACGGATTGCTGGATCAGTTTGGTTTCAGCTTTGTTGGCGAGAACGGTGACGGGTTTTCCAAGCTTGCGGATTTTTTCGGCAAACATTTTATCAACCGGCGTCACACCAGCGCGCGCGTCAATGACAAAGAACACGTGATCGGCGCGCCTGGCGGCTTCGGCGGCTTGGTCTGACATGCGAGCTTCAAGGCTGCCTTTTTTGGCTTCGTCAAAGCCTGCCGTGTCGAAGACTTGGAATTCAATGTCCGCGATCTGGCCTGTGCCTTCGCGCCTGTCGCGCGTGACACCGGGCTGATCGTCAACCAACGCCAGCTTTTTGCCGATTAGCCGATTGAACAGTGTTGATTTGCCAACATTGGGCCGTCCCAGAATGGCGACGGTGACAGTCATTGGCCTTGCGGCTTTGGTGGGGCCGGAACGGGCGGGGGTGCATCAGGCGCAGCGGGAACCGCTGGCGTTGCTGGCTTCACCACTTTCTTTTTCTTCTTGAGCTTCTTTTTAGCGGTTGCTTTGGCAGCCTTCATGCCCGGCTTGGTGGCCGATGCCACTTTCATGGGCTTTTCAACTTTGATGGGCGATGGCGGCGGCAATGGATCTGGCACCAAGGGTTCAGGGCAGAGATCAACCTTCGGATCACAATCCACCACAGCGGCATTTGCTTTTGGCATGGCCAGCGTTGGCGCGTTGGCTTTCGGCGCGGCCATGGCAGACTGCTGAACGCCGGCGGCGGGCGGCACGCCGGGTGCTGGTGGCTGGCCCATCACCTTGGGATCCTGCGCCACGGTTTGATCTGGCGGCAGGATTGCTTCGCGCTGTCCGGGCAGAACCGTATCATTTTGCTGGCCCGTCACTTTTTTGAGGGTGGTGCAACCTGCCAAGAGGGTCAGGGATAAAGCGGCGATCATCAGTTTTTTCATGGTGGTCTCGTTCATTTATTTTGCGGGCAAATTGGGGGCTAACAATTGGAGCATCATTTGCGCGCGCTGTTTGGCACCGGGTGTAGCACCTGTATCAGCCGTGATGGCGCTGAAATAGCGGTTGGCCATGGCATAGTCTTTGATGCGCCAGGCAGAGAGAGCGAAGACCTCACGGGCTTCATTGTGCCAGAGCGCATCATCCTTATCAAAGCGGCCAAGGCGCGAGAGCAACTCATCAGGCGTTTTTGTATCGGCCAAAAGATAGCCTGCGCGGATACGGGCCAAATCGGCCAAGGCAGGATCGCTCGCTTGGTCGCTGGCATAGAGATCATAAGCGGCGACGGCTTTATCCGTGTCGCCTTTGGTGGCCATGATCGCTGCCTGTTGGAGTTTGGCCAATTGACCATAGCCCGGGTGCGACACGGCGCTCAGGGCCGCGAGTGCATCATCCTGCTTGCCTGCGGCTGCCTTTTTTACTGCATCGAAGAAAATGGCGCTGGCATCTTCGGCCTGCTTTTGCTGCAAATATTGCCAGCCCTGAAAGGCGGCCACCGCAGTGATGAAAAGAACAGCGACCATTGCAATCTGCTTGCCATAACGGTCCCACAGTTTTTTATATTCATCTTGGCGGACTTCATCATCCACCTCACGAAAAATGGCGTCGTTGTTATCGCTCAAACCCAATGCTCCGATTTGTGTGTGGGGTAGTGCAGGCCCGGGGCCAAATCAAGGCAATTCATTGTCTTGTGCCCTGAACTAATCTTTCACGTCATAGGTGTTTTCCGGCGTGGGGAAGCGGCGTTCACGCACATCTTCGGCATAGGCTTTAATCGCACCTTCGATGGCGATAGCCACTTTGCCAAATTCTTTGACAAATTTGGGCACGCGTGGGGAAAGCCCCAGCATATCTTCCATCACTAGAATTTGCCCATCGCAAGCGGCAGATGCGCCGATGCCGATCGTTGGAATATCCACTTGCTTGGTGATCTTGGCGGCCAAGGGTTCAGCCACGGCTTCGAGCACGACGGCAAAAGCCCCAGCATCGGTCACGGCCTTAGCATCGGCTTCAATGGCCGCCCACTGAGCTTTTTCGCGGCCTTGGGTTATGAACCCGCCGAACACATTGATCGATTGTGGTGTCAAACCAATATGCGCCATCACTGGGATGCCGCGTTCAGACAGAAACTTAATGGTTTCGGCCATGCGCAACCCGCCTTCAATTTTGATGGCCCCACATTCGGTTTCCTTGATCACTTTGGCGGCGTTGCGAAAGGCTTGGGCGGGGCTTTCTTCATAAGAGCCAAAGGGCATATCGACCACGACCAGCGCATGCTTGGCACCGCGTGTGACAGCGCGGCCATGCATGATCATCAATTCCAGGGGCACGGGCAAAGTTGTTTCAAACCCATGCATCACCATGCCGAGGGAATCGCCGACCAAGAGGAAATCGACGTATTTATCGGCGATAGCCGCAGTGTGGGCGTGATAGGAGGTGAGCGAGACAATCGGTGCCCCGCCTTTACGGGCCCGTATATCTGGCGCGGTGATGCGCTTTTGCTGTGGGTGCTGTGACATGGCCCTAGTGTAGCTGGTTCAGAGCAAACAGCAAAGCGTGCTTGGTTAACGCATTAAATTCACGCCCAGCACGTAAGGATGGAACAGGGTGACCAAAAGCACTGTGGCCACTGCGCCGGAGGCGACTGCGATCATGTCGGCACGCCATGTGGGTTGATACTCTGGGCGCTTGCCGCGAATCATCGAGGATATGATGTCTGCGAGGGCCACGATGAGCAGCGCCGCATAGAACCAGACCACTGCCGTTTTGCCCACGCTTTGTAAGTGGCCGATGGACCACAAAGCCACGCCGATCGAAAATGGATTTTGCAACCACAGCCTTAAGTGGCTTTTGCCAAAGCCAGCGGCAATCATGATCATGCCCAGAGTGCCAAGCGGCATTGTCAAATGGCGCATCATTGCGGTTGGCGCATACAACATCTCACCAGTGCCGCGGGTAAGCCAATAGCTTGTGCCAAGCAAAATCAGGCCTGCCCAACTCAACAGCGCATAGACCAGCTTGAATATTTTTTCGCCGTAGCGCGCTTTCAATCTGTCACGGATAGCTGGCAGAGCGCTGGAAAATAAATGAGGTATAATGAAAAGTAAGGAACCGAGAAAAAGTGTCAGCATTTGTCAACCATTTGTCAGTTTCATTACCATCAGTATGGCCCTTCAGCTCATGCAGTGCAACTGACGATAGCCGCAAGTTGCTGTAAGCACGCGCACTTTCTTTCTATACAATAATCGGCTTGCATGTTAACTGACTGGTTTGATGGGGCGTACCTATTTTCAAAGACCGGAGGGACACTAAATGAAACCAACACTCATTCTTGTGGGCGCTGATAAGGGAGGCGTTGGCAAGACGACTCTGTCACGCAGCCTTCTCGATTATTTTGCGCGCAAGAATGTGTTGACCCGAGCTTTTGACACGGAAAATCCACGCGGCAGCTTGCGCCGATTTTATCCCAGCATCACCGAGATTATTGATCTGGGCAATGTGGCGCATCAGATGAAAATTCTTGATACGATGGACACAGCGAATGTTCCCGTCACGTTGGTGGATTTCAAGGCTGGTAATCTTTCATATTCGCTGGACCTGTTTGATCGTATCGGTGTTTTGGAAGCGGCGCGCAATGGTGTGTTCAACATTGCGCTCATGCATGTGGTGGGGCCATCGATTGCTTCGCTGGATGAGATTGGCGAGATTGCAAAATATCTGCAAGGCATCAACTATGTTGTGGCGCGCAACACGATCAATGAAACCAATTTCTTTGAGTGGGATGAAGTGACCCACCGCAAATATTTCTCTGCTATTCCAAAAGCCCAGGAAATCAACATCCCCAAGCTCAATGAGATGGCCTATGAGCAGGTGGATTTGGCTGGTGTGACGTTTAAGGATTTCATCGATAATCACGCTCCATCAGGTTCTAACGCCAAATTCTCGTTTGTGCTGCGCGGCTATGTTCGCAAGTGGTGCACCGAGATTGACGCAGAATTCGCCCGCGTTGCGATTTTGCAAGAGATTGTCAACGGGCATCGTGCCTGAGTTTGATCGGGGGCCCCCGTGGCCACAGGTTCAACAATCTACATCACGGCATCGGACCAGAACCGCAACGGTAAAACCTTGCTGGCACGGCTGATCGTTGACTATTTGTTGCTTGATGGCAAAGACCCGTTTGTTCTCGATACCGACACGCCTGACGGGCCCTTGCGGCAGTTTTTTCCGGGGCGGACAAAGCTTGCCGAGTTTGAAAAGATGCAGGGGCGAATGCGGCTGTTCGATACGATCCTTGCCGGACCAGGGCGCGACTATGTGGTTGACTTGCCGCAGCGGCACATGTTGGATTTTTTCAAAGCTGTGGAAGAGTTAGATTTTTTTGCCGAAGCCAAGCGCAATGGATTTCGGATTATGGTTTTCTTTGTGGTGGACCGGATTGTCGCTTCGTTGAAAACGGCCAAGGCGATCTTTGAAGTTCCGGGCATTGATCTTTTTGTTCCCGTGAAAAATGAAAATGTTGGTTCACTTTTGCCACCCGAAGAAGGTGCTTTAGTGCTGCCCGCCATGCCGCGCAGCCTTGCCATCGCCGTTGCTGATCGGCGCTTTTCGATGCGCAACTTTGTTTTGGGTGATGACCAAGGGCTGGAAGGCGCTGACAAGCTTGCACTCAACCAGTTTCTCTTTGCCGTTCTGGGCGGATTGAATGGGCTGGATAGTGAAATTTCTCTGGCGCAACTTCGGCAGCGTTAGGCCGTCGATTGGGCCTGTCAGGCCAATTGCTCCGGGCGCTGGCTTGGGCTAGCACTATGCCCAAACAGGGGCATTGGCTTTGCAGCACGTTTTGGTTCAATTGGAACAGCGCCGAGAAGAAGCGCGCATGGGCGGCGGTGCTGCACGCATTGCGGCCCAACATGGCAAGGGCAAACTCACGGCGCGCGAACGCATTGAGGTTTTGCTCGATGAAGGCAGCTTCGAAGAATATGACATGTTCGTCACCCACCGCTCGACTGAGTTTGGCATGGAGAAGCAGAAGATTGCGGGCGATGGCGTGGTCACGGGATGGGGCACGATCAATGGCCGCATGGTTTGCGTTTTTGCACAAGATTTCACGGTGCTCGGTGGATCGCTTTCGGAAACCCATGCCAAGAAAATTTGCAAGATCATGGATATGGCGGTCAAGACTGGCGCGCCAGTGATTGGCCTGAATGACTCTGGGGGCGCGCGCATTCAGGAAGGCGTGGATTCACTGGCGGGTTATGCTGACGTGTTCAAGCGCAATGTGGAAGCTTCTGGCGTTGTGCCGCAGATCTCGGTGATCATGGGGCCTTGTGCGGGTGGTGCCGTCTATTCGCCCGCGATGACCGATTTCATCTTCATGGTGAAGGACTCTTCCTACATGTTTGTGACCGGGCCTGATGTGGTGAAGACGGTCACCAATGAAATTGTGACGGCCGAAGAACTTGGCGGGGCCAGCACGCATACGTCGAAATCATCCGTCGCCGATGGCGCTTATGACAATGACATCGAGACGCTGGAACAGGTGCGGCGGTTGTTTGATTTTCTGCCATTGTCGAACCGCGAGCCGCCGCCGACGCGGGTGTTTTACGATGACCCGGCGCGGTTGGAAATGCGTTTGGATACATTGATCCCCGATTCTGCGGCCAAGCCTTATGATATGAAAGAGTTGGTGCTGGCGCTGGCGGATGAAGGCGACTTCTTCGAAATCCAGGAAGCTTTCGCGCGGAATATTTTGACGGGCTTCATCCGCATGGAGGGGCAGACGATTGGCGTGGTGGCCAATCAGCCGCTGCATTTGGCAGGCGTGTTGGATATTGATAGCTCACGCAAGGCGGCGCGCTTTGTGCGTTTCTGTGATGCCTTTAATATTCCCTTGTTGACGCTGGTCGATGTGCCCGGTTTTTTGCCCGGCACCGCGCAGGAATATGGTGGCGTGATCAAGCATGGCGCGAAACTGCTGTTCGCCTATGCGCAAGCCACTGTTCCCATGGTGACGTTGATCACCCGCAAGGCCTATGGTGGTGCCTATGATGTGATGGCGTCGAAACATATCGGTGCCGATGTCAACTACGCCTGGCCTTCGGCGGAGATCGCGGTGATGGGGGCCAAGGGTGCGGTTGAGATTCTCTATCGCAACGAACTTGGCGACAAGGATAAGATCGCGGCGCGCACCAAGGATTATGAAACGCGCTTTGCCAATCCCTTTGTGGCGGCAGAGCGCGGATTCATCGATGAAGTGATCCTGCCGCATTCGTCAAGGAAACGCATCGCCCGGGCCTTCGCGGCCTTGAGCAAGAAAACCGCGCAACACCCCGCGCGCAAACACGATACCATGCCGTTGTGACTCAGATGTTTAAAAAAATCCTCATCGCCAATCGCGGGGAAATTGCCTGCCGCGTGATCAAGACGGCCCGCAAGATGGGCATCAAAACCGTGGCGGTTTATTCTGATGCTGACAAGGGTGCTCTGCATGTGAAGATGGCCGACGAAGCCGTGCACATCGGCCCTGCCCCTTCGGCACAGAGCTATTTGGTGATGGATAAAATCATCGCCGCCGCAAAGGCCACGGGCGCTGAGGCCATTCATCCCGGTTATGGGTTTCTCTCTGAGAACGCCAAGTTTGCCGCCGCTCTCGAAAAGGCGGGCGTTGTTTTCATCGGCCCGCCTGTGAAAGCCATTGAGGCGATGGGCGACAAGATCACGTCCAAGAAGATTGCCCAAGAAGCAGGTGTGTCAACGGTGCCCGGGCACATGGGCCTGATTGCGGATGCCGATGAAGCTGTGAAGATCTCCATGCAGATTGGCTATCCCGTGATGATCAAGGCCTCCGCCGGTGGTGGCGGCAAGGGGATGCGCATTGCGTGGAATGACGCTGAAGTGCGCGAAGGCTTTGCTCTTTCGCGTTCGGAAGCGAAATCCAGCTTTGGCGATGATCGGATTTTCGTCGAGAAGTTTGTGACCGAGCCACGGCATATCGAAATCCAATTGCTCGGTGACCAACATGGCAACATGCTCTATCTCAATGAACGCGAATGCTCGATCCAACGGCGCAACCAGAAAGTCATTGAAGAAGCACCCTCGCCTTTCTTGGATGGGACCACGCGCAAGGCGATGGGTGAACAGGCCGTGGCGCTGGCCAAGGCGGTGGGATATTTCTCGGCGGGCACGGTTGAGTTCATCGTCGACGCCAAACGCAATTTCTATTTCCTCGAAATGAATACGCGGTTGCAGGTGGAACATCCGGTCACTGAACTGATCACCGGAATTGATCTTGTGGAACAAATGATCCGCGTGGCGGCGGGCGAGAAGCTGGCGTTTGGCCAAGCTGATGTGAAGCTCAACGGCTGGGCCATTGAAAGCCGTTTATATGCGGAAGATCCTTATCGCAACTTTCTGCCGTCGATTGGACGCCTCACACGCTATCGCCCCCCTGCTGAAGGTGAACGCACAGATGGCAGCGTCTTACGCAATGACACAGGCGTTTATGAAGGCGGCGAAATCTCGATCCATTATGATCCGATGATTGCCAAGCTTTGCACTTGGGCCAAGACGCGCGGCGAAGCGATCAGCAGCATGGCGCAGGCGTTGGATGAGTTTGAAGTGGAGGGCATTGGCCACAACCTGCCCTTCCTCTCCGCCGTGATGGGTCAGGCGCGATTCCAGAGCGGGGCCATCACCACGGGCTATATTGCTGAAGAGTTCAAGGATGGATTCAAAGGTGTTGTGCCTGCGGCAGATGACATTGAAGACTTGGCGCGCATCGCTGCTTTCATTCATGTGACGGGCGAGACGCGCAATGCGCAGATCAGCGGCACCATGCCCAACCACACGCGACAGATTGGTGCCAATTGGATTGTGAGGTTTGCTGACACGTGCATTACTGTGCATGTGCATCGCGTCGCAGCAGGATTGGCGATTTCGATCGGCGGTGGCAAAGCTGAGACTGTCAGCAGTGATTGGCTGCCGGGGCAGACGCTCGGGCGCTTTCGCTTTGGGCGAAAGAACCTGTGTTTAAAAATCACTCCCAATGGCAATGGCATTCGCCTGCGCCGCCGCGGCATGGATGTGGTGGCCAAAGTCCTCAGCCCGCGTGTGGCGGAGCTGCAAAAGCATATGCCCGTCAAAATGGCGAGGGATACTTCGAAATTGCTACTCTGCCCAATGCCGGGTGTTGTTCGTTCGCTCTCGGTCAAGGTCGGTGATATGGTGGAGGCAGGCCAAGCTGTTGCCATTGTGGAAGCGATGAAGATGGAAAATGTTTTACGGGCTGAGCGACAAGCCAAAGTGAAACGCGTTGGGGCGATTCTGGGCGAGAGCCTTGCAGTTGACCAGCTCATCGTGGAATTTGAGTGATGGCCGATAGCGACCTTCCGGTAAAAACGCTTTATACCGCTGCTGATCTCGAAGGTGTCGGCCACTTTGACAGCATGCCCGGCGAGGCCCCCTTCGTGCGGGGGCCTTATGCCAGCATGTACACTGGGCGGCCATGGACCATTCGGCAATATGCGGGGTTCTCTACTGCGGAAGAATCCAATGCATTCTTCCATAAAGGTTTGGCAGGCGGGCAGAAGGGACTTTCCGTCGCCTTCGATCTCGCCACGCATCGTGGCTATGACTCGGATCATCCACGGGTTGCTGGCGATGTCGGCAAAGCCGGCGTGGCCATTGATAGCGTTGAAGACATGAGGCTCCTGTTCAAGGGCATTCCCTTGCAGGACATGAGCGTTTCCATGACGATGAATGGCGCGGTGTTGCCGGTGCTGGCCAGTTTCATTGTGGCGGGCGAGGAACAAGGTGTTCCGATGGCGGCACTTTCGGGCACCATTCAGAACGACATTCTCAAAGAATTCATGGTGCGCAACACTTATATTTATCCACCACAGCCATCGATGCGGATTGTGGCTGACATCATCGCTTTCACTGCGAAGGAGATGCCGAAGTTCAATTCGATTTCAATTTCCGGATATCACATGCAGGAGGCGGGTGCCACACTGGTGCAGGAACTCGCGTTTACGCTGGCCGATGGCCGCGAGTACGTGCGCGCAGCTTTGGCGCGGGGGCTGGATGTCGATCAATTTGCGCCGCGGCTTTCGTTTTTCTTTGCCATTGGAATGAACTTCTTTGCCGAGGCTGCGAAACTGCGCGCGGCGCGGCTGTTGTGGCACCGGATGATGAAAGAGTTTGCGCCAAAGAAACAAGAGTCGCTAATGTTGCGCACGCATTGCCAAACCTCTGGCGTTTCGCTGCAAGAGCAAGACCCTTACAATAATATTGTGCGCACGGCTTATGAAGCTCTCGCTGCTGTGTTGGGTGGCACACAATCGTTGCATACGAATTCGTTTGATGAAGCGATTGCCCTGCCCACCGAATTTTCAGCCCGTATCGCGCGCAACACACAGCTTATTTTGCAGCATGAAACGGGGATCACCGATGTGGTCGATCCGCTGGCGGGTTCTTACTATGTCGAGAGCTTGACGCAGCAGCTGGCAGACCAAGCTTGGGCTTTGATGGAAGAGATCGAGGCGCAGGGAGGGATGACGAAAGCGGTTGAAGCGGGTTTGCCTAAACGCCTGATCGAAGAATCGGCGACGCGCAAACAAGCGGCTATTGACAAGGTTGAGGCGGTGATTGTGGGCGTCAACAAATATCGGCTTGAGCAAGAGGCCGCTTTGGCGACGCGCGAGATTGACAATGCTGCCGTGCGCATTTCACAAATCAATCGCCTTATTGACATCAAACTTAGGCGTGACCCGGTGGCTGTCAATGCTGCACTTGATGGGCTCAAAGCTGTGGCGCGTTCCGGCCATGGAAATCTGCTTGCGGCGGCAATCCCGGCAGCCCGAGCGCGGGCCAGCGTGGGTGAAATTTCGGATGCGTTGCGCGACGTGTTTGGTGACCATGCCGCCACGCCGCAAGTGGTGCAGGATGTTTATGGCGCGGCTTATGGCGATGATCCTGAATACAAACTATTGGTGCAGCGGGTTGGCGCATTCGCCCGCGCCAGCAAGGGCAAGCCCCGCGTGTTGATTGCCAAGCTCGGGCAAGACGGCCATGACCGTGGGGCCAAAGTGATTGCTTCTGCTTTTGGTGATTTAGGCTTTGAAGTGATTGCTGGCACGCTGTTTCAAACACCGAGCGAGGCGGCAATACTTGCCATCGAAGAGAAGGTTCATGTCATCGGCGTGTCTTCTCTCGCTGCTGGCCATATGACTTTGTTGCCAGAACTTGTTGCCGCATTGCGCGCACTTGGTGGCGAAAACATTATCGTCATCTGTGGCGGCGTGGTGCCACGCCAAGATTATGATTTCCTGATGGCGCAAGGCATATCGGCCATTTTTGGGCCGGGCACGAATGTTCTCGAGGCAGCGGCCCGCGTTCTCGATCTGATTGAAGGTCGCAAGCGCAACAGCTGAATCGACTTAGTTCGAAAGGACCACCGTTGCGCTCGTGCGGACTCCAGCAGGCACGGGCACTTTGGTTGCGCCATAACTGGTGTTCATCACGAGGGTTGGTCCCTTTTCAATGCGAATGCGGTTTACGATAATGGCTGTGTAGGCCGAATTGCTGGCGACGGTGGCGCTGGCAGGATCAACACGCAAATCGCCCGTTGGGAAGTAGATCGTGCCTGTCAGGGTCTGAACATTCGTGGCGTTTATGACATGTGTCGAACCATCAGCCTGGGCTGGGTCTGCGAATAACAACAGCCCGGCCATGACGCCTGTCTCGGAGCCACTGAGATTAATTTTGGCTGAACCTGTAAAATTCACCTGTGCAGAAGCGCCGGCAAGATAGAAACCAACATCTACGCCATCCGCAACACTGCTACCGCTGATCGTGAATGGCGCGTCTTTTACGACATAAAGTCCGGGCTTGAATGTCACATTTGCTGTGCCCGATATGGTCAAGCCACCACAATAAACGCCTGGGCTCAATGTGGTTGTTCCGGAGGAAATCGATGTGTTTGTCGCTGAACAAGGACCGACTGTTGGTATGGCTTGTGCTGTCAGCGGGTCTGGCACTGGTGTACAATCTGATTGCGGCGTGACACTCGTTTGTGATTTTGCAGCTGAAACCCCGCCAGCTGAACAAATGATTGCGGCACTAATTATCGAAAAGTTCTGTAAGAACATGCCTTTCGGGTCAGCCGAATTTGAAAATACGCCACATGAGGCCGCCTGAACTTGTGCGCTGTTCATCATACGAAAAGCGTGGTTCTCTGTTGGATTCAGCGTTAGAATGCATAGGCGGCTCTCGCCTTGAACTACGGCCGTTGCCCGAGCAACAATCGGCGTTATATCCGTCCCGATGAATTGCGCAAAATAAGGCGACCAAGATTCAGAAACTTCTACTTTAACTGCACCTTTGGTGCGATCAATTGTTGTTGTGTTGGTCGCTCCAACATCATTGCCGGTCAACTGGTTTTGCAGAAAACTGCTGACAGTGGATTTTACCGCAATATCTGTCGTGCTAGCGAGAGTCAGCTGTTTGGCGCCAGCGACTGCGGCTTCATCCGCCGCAGCTTGCAATGTTGCACGTTTCATCGTCATAGTGCCGAAATCAATCGCAATGCCTGTCGTGGCCATTAGAATTGGCATGGCGCAAACAAAACTGATTACAATGTTGCCACGACTATCTGCCCAAAGCGCGCCGAAGGCCCGTCTGAACAAAAACAAAAAAAATTTCAGCATTCGCAGAATTCCCAGATCTTTCTATCGCATAGCGGCTGTGCATTAAAAGAAATCCCGGTCGATCTTTAAAACTTTAGCTAAAATGGAACGACTTTCGTCTCAAACAGCGTTTGCAATCTGTTCACTGCATTCCTTCAGCGCGGTTTAAGTCAATGTTTGTAACGCTGGCTGATCAATAAGGCGATTAGGCAATGCGCAACACTTCGATCGGCCAACAGATTAATCATTTATTGATGATTACAATCATCACTGGGATGACGAGTTTGGCGCTTGCGCTAGCGGTCTATCAATTCAACAGCACAGTAAATGCCCGCCGGGCTGGCCTGGAGGCAACGGGCTATGTTTTTGCTTCTGCCATCGGCGAGAGCATTGCTGCGCGCAACACCCAAGATATTCAGCGGGTCTTGCATGCCACCAATCACTTGCATGATGTGGTGGGTGTGTTTGCGCTCGATGCGCAAGAACATGTCTTGGCCAATGCTGGCAATCCTGTTGTGCTTTCTAGCAACATCATGGCAGGAGAACCAACGCTTCTCAAAATGCTACAGCAAGGGCTGATGCCCGTTAGTGTTGAAGTTGTACGCGGTGGCGCAAATGTTGGTCGGCTGGTGTTGATTGGCGATATTACGAATGTACGTCGACAATTGTTAAATACGCTTTGGGTCACTTTAATCAGCGGTGCTTTGGCTTTGGCACTCGCCTTGATTATGGCCAACCGTTTACAACGACGCATTACCCGGCCGATTGTTCAGCTGACAAAATCAATCTCAGCATTGCGCAAGGCCCATATGTATGTCCCTACCGAAATCCCCAATGCGGAAGGTGAGACACGTATATTGGTTGAATCTTTCAACGGCATGATTGGCGAAATTCACGATCGGGATGCAGCTTTGAAGAAGCTTGCCTATTTTGATGCTCTCACCGGCCTGCCCAATCGATCAAGCTTTCAACAGTGTATCAATGACTATTTTGAAACTCACGGCGAAGCCGCATCGTCATGCACAATTCTTCTGCTCGATATCGACAATTTCAAAGCGATAAACGATACACTTGGGCAAGTGATCGGCGACGCGTTGCTCCTGAATGTTGCGGCCTTGCTACGCGACGCGCAACCCAAAGGCGCTCTTGTTGCCAGGCTTGATGGCGATGAGTTTGGTGTGTTTGTGCCGGATACGAAAACGGTTGGAGAAGCGCAGGTTGCAGTCGCGCCGTTTATTGCTTGCCTTTACCAGCCCATGCGAATTTTCGCACACGAACTCTCTGTGACAGCCTGCGGGGGGATCGCCTTTGCGCCGGACTTTGGCCCGACAAGTGAGGCGCTGCAACGCAACGCGCGTCTTGCCTTAAGCCAAGCAAAAAGTGATGGTGCCGGGCACGTTGTTTCATATCGCCATGAGATTGGCGAAGGCGTCGACGAAGAAATGATGCTCGAACGTGGGTTGCGCGGCGCAATCGCGGCTGGCGAGCTTGAACTTCATTATCAACCTATTGTGAGTTCGATTGCGTATAGAGTTGAAGGGTTTGAAGCTTTGTTGCGGTGGCGGCGCGCAGATGGAAAAATGATTCCGCCTGTGAAGTTTATTCCTTTGGCCGAAAAGACCGGTTTGATCACGGAGCTCGGCAAGTGGGTTTTGGAAAAGGCTTGCCGCGATGCTCAGGCTTGGCGCGAGGCAGGAGAGCCGGAACGGTTTGTTTCTGTCAATGTTTCACCCAGTCAGATCTTCTTGTCTGATTTTGTGACCACTGTGGAAGACGCATTGATGAGCGCTGATCTTCCAGCTGAACTGCTTTGTCTGGAGCTTACGGAAAGTCTCTTTATCGGCAAATCCATGAGCCTGGTTAAAAATATGCTGATTGATCTGAAGCGTCTTGGCGTGATCACGGCGCTGGATGACTTTGGCACGGGCTATTCCTCTTTGGCTTATCTTGAACATCTGCCTTTTGACAAACTGAAGATTGACCGCGCATTCGTGCACAAGCCAATCGGTGTTGATCAAAACAAGCCGCTGCTGCAAGGCATTGCCCAGTTGGCACATGCTTTAGGGATTTCTATTGTGGCAGAAGGTGCCGAAACATTTGGCGAGGTTGCCTTGCTGCGTGAAATCGGCGTGCAATCCATTCAGGGCTATTATTTTGCCAAGCCCATGCCCGCAGCAGAGGCACTAGTTGCAGCAACTCAGATCGAAAGCCAAAAAGCGCCTATGGTGGGCCCGCCAGGACTCGAACCTGGAACCAGACGGTTATGAGCCGTCAGCTCTAACCATTGAGCTACAGGCCCTCCGCAGGCGCTTCTTTTCAGCGGGTTCTGGCTACATGATTTTCAAATTCTATGCTAGGGATTCTCCATGAGCTCTGAGAATCTTTCCCCCCAAGCCGCTGTTTCCCAATTGATTGAGCGCCATGCCGAGGCCACCGCGGCATTGCGGCAAAGTCTGGGCAACTATTTCCAATCCCGCGCTGTGCCTTCAGCCGGAGACCGTGCACAATTTTGCTATCCCGAACTCAAAGTCGTTTACGAAACAACGGGTGTGCAGCCTGCTATTTCGCGGGCCTATGCCAAGTTTCAAGGGCCGGGAACCTATTCCACGACGGTCACGCAACCCGCACATTTTCGCCAGTATTTGACTGAGCAGCTGACCTATCTGACGCGCGATTATGGCGCATCAATCAGTGTTTCGCGGTCCACCCAGGAAATCCCCTACCCTTATGTTTTGCAGGGTGCCAATGAATTGGGCACCGAAGCTATATCAGCTGCGGAATTGGCCTTGCATTTTCCAGTGCCGCAACTGGCCTTGGTGGGCGATGAAATTGCCGATGGGCAATGGGAGCCGCGGGCAGACCGCGACCTGCCGCTGGCTTTGTTTGATGCGGTGCGCGTTGACTTTTCACTGAAGCGTTTACAACATTATTCGGGCACACATTGGGACAAGTTTCAGCCTTGGATCTTGCTCACCAATTATCACCGCTATGTCGATCAGTTCATCGGCTGGGCCGTGGCGCAATTGGGCAATGGCAGCCCTTATGAAGCTCTGCATCTTCCCGGCGGCGGCATGATTACACGGGGGATGACGAAAGAGCAGATCGACCAGGTTCTGGGCGACAGCCCTTGGCATAAGTTTCAGATGCCCGCCTATCACTTGACGCGGAGCGACGGTGCGGGCGGAATGACGCTGGTCAATATTGGTGTCGGCCCGTCCAATGCCAAAAATATGACGGACCATCTTGCTGTGCTGCGCCCCAATTGCTGGTTGATGATTGGCCATTGCGGCGGGCTTCGCCAATCGCAGCGCATTGGTGATTATGTGTTGGCCCATGCTTATTTACGGCAGGACCGCATTCTTGACACTTTGGTGCCACCGGAAATTCCGATCCCAGCGCTGGCGGAAGTGCAGGTCGCTCTACAACAGGCGGCAGCGCAGGTGACCGGCGAAACCGGTGACGCTTTAAAGGCGCGTTTGCGCACTGGCACTGTGATGACCCATGATGACCGCAATTGGGAACTGCGCTGGACGTTGGAGCGCAAGCGCATCAATCTTTCACGCGCCATCGCGATTGATATGGAGTCGGGCACTTTGGCGGCGCAGGGTTATCGTTTTCGTGTGCCCTATGGCACGCTGCTTTGTGTTTCGGACAAGCCTTTGCATGGTGAAATCAAACTGCCGGGTGCGGCCAATGCGTTTTATGACCGGGCCGTGGGCGAACATTTGATGATTGGCATTGCAGCGCTGGAAAACCTGCGCACCACGCGAAGCAGTTTACATTCGCGCAAGCTGCGTAGTTTTGATGAGCCGCCGTTCCGGTGAGGCTCATCCCTGTTTGATTGCCATAAAACAACCGTAGTTTCCGACTGACTTTCGCGCTGCGCCGGATCAATGGGCGGGCCTATTCGCAAAGGGAAGAGTATGTTTAAAACTGTTTATACGTCGGTTTTGGTGGCAAGTTTTTTGGCGGCAATTCCTGCCCTTGCAGACACGCAAAAATCACCGCGCGTCGTTTCACTTGCGGGGCACGGCGAAATCAAAGTTGTTCCTGATATGGCCGTGATCAATCTCGGTACGATCACCCAGGCCACAACCGCCAAGGCGGCACTGGATGCCAATAGCAAAAGTGTGGCGGCTTTGCTGGCAACGCTCAAAGACTCTGGCGTTAGCGACAAGGATGTAATGACTGAGAATTTCAGCGTTGGTCCGCGCTATGAAACAAGCAGCATAAAATCGGGCCAGGAGCAAAAGCTGGTTGGCTATGATGTCAGCAATAGCGTGGTGGTGACAGTGCGCAAGATTTCTGATCTAGGCGTTATTTTGGACAAGGCGGTAAGTGCCGGATCAAACCAGATTGAAGGCATTTCCTTCACGGTGGCTGAACCACAAGCGCAACAAGATGATGCGCGCAAGGCGGCTGTGAAGGACGCCTTACGCAAAGCCGAGATCATGGTGCAAGCGGCGGGCGTTAAGCTGGGGCCCATTGTCATGATGAATGAGAATGGCGCGATGCAGCCCACGCCTATGGTGATGCGTGGTCGAGCAATGGCGGCTTCGTCAGCGCCCGTTCCAATTGCGCAAGGCGAAATGACGATTTCGGCTGATGTGAATATTGTTTGGGAGTTGGAGTGAACCCAGCTCGCGGTGGTTTATTTTCGTCTCATCAAGGCCATAAAGAACCCATCCGTGCCATGCTGAAGTGGCGTGAGCTGTAAGGTATCTCGGCGGCCGTCAGCTGAGACTGGCGGTTCACCGGGCAGATGTTTGCGCCATTGATCCTTGACAGGATGGATTTCAAAATCGCGGTGGGCCTTGAGGAAGGATGCGACTTGGGCGGTGTTCTCAGCGGGTAAAACGGAACATGTAAAGTAAGCCAGCCTGCCATTTTTTGCCACATATTGCGCAGCTTTTTCAAGCACATCGCCTTGTTCTTTTAAGCGGATTATAAGCTGCTTGTCGGAGAGACGCCATTTTGCGTCGGGCTTTCTGCGCCATGTGCCTGAGCCTGTGCAAGGCGCGTCAACCACGACGAGATCATAGCCGCCGGGCCTCGCCAGTTTTCCGCTTTCATCGGCGGCCACAACTTCAATATTGGTGGCCCCTGCTCTGGTGATCCGTTCAAAGATCGGGCGCAGGCGGTGCTTGTCGCGGTCATAGGCGATGAGCTTACCCCGGTTCTGCATCAGTGCTGCCAAAGCGAGCGATTTGCCGCCAGCGCCTGCGCAAATATCAAGCACAGTTTCGCCCGGATGAACGCCTGTCAATGCGGCTGCCAGCTGTGAGGCTTCATCTTGGACTTCATACTGTCCCAGGCCATGGGCCGGCTCGGCCTCCACGTTGACATTGCGCACATCAATGCCCGGCGGTGGAATGCGAATACCCATCGGCGAAAGTTTGGTTGCTTCAGCACCAAATTTGGCAAGCGCCGCCAAAATATCTTCGCGCTTGGCCTTTAGCGTATTCACGCGCAAATC
>Ga0075023_100000115_pt1 | contig 17768 bp, 17 predicted proteins | sample Str014_FD_71388 | JGI IMG/M metagenome (GOLD analysis project Ga0075023, IMG submission 71388) | Freshwater sediment microbial communities in response to fracking from Pennsylvania, USA - Straight Creek_MetaG_SC_2014 | ecosystem: Environmental > Aquatic > Freshwater > Creek > Sediment | place... | reverse complement strand
GGTCTGGTAGGCGATGTCGTCGATGATGCCGATCTTCTGGGCGATCTGCTTCATCGCCGCGACGGTGGCCTTGACGGCCTGCCCGCCCTCGGCGGCCTCGCCGGCGGCCTTGGTCGCCATGCCGTCGGTGACCTTGGCGTTCTCGGTGTTCTGCGAGATCGAGGCGGTCATCTGTTCCATCGAGGCGCTGGTCTCTTCGACCCCGGCAGCCTGCTCGCTCGAAGCCTGGCTCAGCGACTGCGCCGTGGCGCTCACTTCTTCGGAGGCGCTGGCGAGTGCTTCGGCGCTGGTGTTGACTTCGCCGACCACCGCAGACAACTTCTGAACCATGCTTCCCATGGCCTGGAGCAACTGGCCGGTCTCGTCCTTGGCGGTCGACTCCACGCGCACCGTCAAGTCACCTTCGGCGATGCGGTTCGCCACCGCGACGGCTTCGCGCAGGGGCCGCGTCACGCTCAGCGTGATCACCACGCCCGCAATCACCGCGGCGATCAGTGCGAAGGCTGCCAGCGCCAGCACCCACTGGCGCGTATCGACGTAGGTTTGTGCTGCGGCTTTTGCGCTCGTCTGCACGAGGCTTGCCTGGAAGGCGCTCAGGTTGTCCAGCGACTGCTCGTACGCGGCATTGGCGGGTGCGAACTGACCGAGCAGAAAGTCGGTGGCCTTGGCCTTGTCGGTTTCCGCCAACGCGTACAGCGGGTCGTACAGCGCCGACAGCACAGCCCGCTTCTCGGTGACGATCTTGAACAGTTCGCGGCCCTTCTCCGAGGAGATGACCTTGTCCAGCTTCTGCAGGTTCTCGGTGTTGCGAGCGCGGTTCGCCTGCACGCGCTCCCTGGCTCTGGCGGCGGTCTCGGCGTCGCGTGCCATGACCATGCTGCGCAACTGGCGGCCGTTGTCGATCGTGGCGATCTGCAGCTCGTTGGCGAGCACCATCTTGGGCAAGCGATCGTTGACGATCAGCGAGGTGGCTTCGTTCACGTCACCCAGCCGAACGATGCTGAGTGCCGCCAGCCCGGCCAGCAACGCGACGAGAAACCCGAACCCGAGTGCGAGTCGCGTGGCGACCTTGAAGTTCTTGAACATGGACGATGCCTTCTTGGGTGAGGGTGGCGTGCGAGTCAGTTCGACATCGACGCGAGTGAGGTGGCAGGTGCCGGCGCATTGGCGCGGCTGTGTTCGGCTTGTCCTGCCCGCGCCATCAGCGCCGGCACATCGAGGATCAGCGCGACATCGCCGCTGCCCAAAATGCTGGAGCCGCTGATGCCTTGCAGATGGGCGAACATCCGGGCCAGCGGCTTGATCACCGTCTGTGCCTCGCCGAGCAGCCGGTCGACGATCAGGCCGAAGCGCTGCGCGCCCTGGCGCACGACGACGATGCTCTGGCGCGCGCCCGGCGCGCCCGGCACCTTGAACAGATCGCGCAGCCGAATGAACGGCAGCACCTGGCCGCGCAGCTGCGCGTAGTCGTGACCCGTCTCGGCGTTGAACTCGACGCATTCCTCGACCGTTTCGAGCGGCAGCACGAAGACCGAGCTCCCCACGCCCACCTGGAAGCCGTTGATGATCGCCAGCGTCAGCGGCAGCCGCACCGTCACGGTGGTGCCGACGCCGGCCTCGCTGTCGATCGAGACCGCGCCGCGCAGCGCGCTGATGTTGCGCTTGACCACGTCCATGCCGACACCCCGGCCCGACAGGTTGGTCACCTGCTCGGCCGTCGAGAAGCCGGGCTCGAAGACCAGGCCGTAGATCTCGGCGTCGCTGAGGTGGCGGCCGGCCTCGATCAGGCCGCGCTCGATCGCCTTGGCGAGGATGCGCTCGCGGTTCAGGCCGCCACCGTCGTCGCCGACTTCGATGACGACGCTGCCGGAGTCGTGGTACGCGTTGAGCGTGACCGTGCCGCGCGCCGGCTTGCCGCGCTCGGCACGCAAGGCGACCGGCTCGATGCCGTGGTCCATGCTGTTGCGCACCAGGTGCGTGAGCGGGTCGGCGATCTTCTCGACCACGGTCTTGTCGAGCTCGGTGTCTTCGCCGCTGATCGACAGGGCGATGTCCTTGCCGATCTCGCGCGAGACATCGTGCACCACGCGCTGGAAGCGGCTGAAGGTGGCGCCGATCTTGACCATGCGCAGCTGCAGCGCGCTGTCGCGCACCTCCTGCACCAGGCTGGCGAGCGTGGAATGCGCCTCGTGCAGCGCCACGCTCTGCACGGTGCGCCCGGCCATGCTCGCGGTGGCCGAGGCGGTGATCAGCTCGCCGACCAGGTCGATCAGGCGGTCGAGCTTGTCGGCGTCGACGCGGATCGACTGGTTCTCCGTCGCCTTGCCTTCCTTGATCTGCTTCTGGCGCGTGAGCGCCGCCGCGACCACGGGCGGCTGCACGCTGCCCTGCGAGACGAGCATCTGGCCGAGCGGCTCGGCATCGCCTTGCGCCTGGCGGGCGAGCGCGTCGTCGAGTTCGTGTTGCGTCAAGGTGCCGCAGCGCACCAGGATCTCGCCCAGGCGCGCCGGGCCGCCGGGCTGCGATTCGCCCTGCGATTCGATCAGCTCGATGTAGGCCGAGACGCGGCTGTCGGGCGGCAGGATGCGCACCGCACAGTCGTCGAGCACGAACTCGAACGCGCCTTCGATCGCGGCCTTGTCGGCCGAGCTCTTGAAGGCGATCTCGAAGCCGAGGTGGCAGCACTCCGGGTCGAGTTCGGTCAGCGGCGGCAGCGCATCGGCCAGCGTCGTGATCGCGGTGATGCGGCCGAGCTTGCCGAGGTAGCGCAGGAACGAGAGCGGGTCCATGCCGTTGCGCAGCACCTGGGTGCCGAAGCGCAGCGAGATGTGCCAGTGGTCGGCGGAGCGCGCGTTGCCGTCGTGCGGCATGCGTTGGAGGATCGGCTCGGCGGCGACCAGCGCGCTGGCGTTCGCGGGTGCGTGTTCCGGCGCATGGGCATCGTCGCCCAGGTGCCGGTGCAACTGCGCCAGCAACGGTGCGGCGCGGGCGGTCATCTCGGCGTCGGCCTCGGTCTGGCCGGCCGCGGTCGCTTCCACCAGGCTGCCGATGTGGTCGCAGCAGGCCAGCAGCAGCGTCACCACCGCGTCGTCGAGCTGCACGCCGCCGTCGCGCACGCGGTCGAGCACGCTTTCGGCGACGTGGGCGAACGAGACGATGAAGTCCAGCCCGAACAGGCCGGCGGAGCCCTTGATCGTGTGCGCCGCGCGGAAGATCGCGTTGATCATGTCGGCCGGGTCGTCCGCCTGCCGCACCTCGAGCAATGCGGTCTCCATCTCCTCCAGCAGTTCACGCGCCTCGGCGATGAATGTCTGCAGTGCCTCGTCCATGTTCATCGTTGCGGTCCGGTTGGGTTCTGGTTCAGGGCGCCACGAGCAGCGGGTCGCCGAAGTGGGCGGCCAGATCCAGCAGCTCGAACACTTCGGTCACGGCGGCGCTGTGCCCGACGAGCGCGATGTCGCCGCCCTCGGATTGCGCGGCGCGCTTGGCGGCCATCAGCAGCTGCACGCCGGCGCTGTCGATCTCGGTTACGCCGGCGAGATCGACATCGAAACCGTCGGGATGCGCCGCGGTGGCGGCGAGCAGCTGGTCGCGCAGCTCGGCCGCGCGGTAGATCGTCAGCTCGCCATCGAGCACGACCATGCCGCGGCCGCTCAAGGCAGCACCAGCTTCTCGACCGCCGAGAGCAGCGTGGCCGGCTGGAAGGGCTTGACCACCCAGGCTTTCGCGCCGGCCATCTGGCCTTCGCGCTTCTTGGCTTCCTGGCTCTCGGTGGTGAGCATGATCACCGGCGTGAACTTGTAGGCGGGCATGGCCTTCACGCCCTTGACGAAGCTGATGCCGTCCATGTTGGGCATGTTCACGTCGCTGACGATCAGGTGCACCTTCTGGCCGGTGAGCTTGGCCAGCGCGTCCTTGCCGTCGCAGCCTTCGATGACGTTGTAGCCGGCACCCTTGAGGGCGATGCCGACCACCTGCCGCACCGAGGCTGAGTCGTCGACGATCATGATGGTCTTGGCCATGAAGCGGTCCCTTCAGAAGAATGTGATTTCGTCGTGCGGCGCTTTCGCGGCGCTCGCCGGGGCAGTGGCGCCGCGTTGGTGCACTGCACGCTCGTCGGCCATCGCATAGGTCGCTTCGAGTTCGCCGAGCAGGTGGCTCGACTGCAGCGGCAGCAACTGGCCGTCGCGTTCGCAGGCGCTGTAGTGGTCGCCCACCAGCACCGGCATGCGTTCGATGTTCTCGCTGACATGTCCCAGGATCTGGCTCACCCGGTCCTGGAACTGCAGCTGCACCAGCGCCTCGTGCACCTCGGACTGGATGCCGCGGCTCTCGGTGCGAAGCTGCTCGGCAGAGTCGGCCAGCGCCGAAGTGAGGCCTTGGAAGTCGTGCAGCACTTCGCTGATGCGGGTCTCGGAGTCGGCCATCACCTGGTTCTCGCGGCGGCTCGAAGCCTCGGCCGCGGTGCGCGTCGAGCCGATCGCGGCGTTGATCGCGCCGATCTTCTCGGCGATCTGCCGGCCGGTCTCGCCCGACATCTTCGACAGGGCCCGCACTTCTTGTGCGACCGTCGCGAAGCCCCTGCCGCGGTCGCCCGCGTGGGCGGCCTCGATCGTCGCGTTGATGGCGAGCAGGTTGGTCTGCTGTGCGATGCGCGAAACGCCCTCGGCCATGTCCTGAAGTTCGGCGACGAAGCCCTGCAGATCCTGCACCTGACGCAGCATCTCGGCCTTGCCGCTCATCGCGTCGCGCAGCGAGGCGACCAGGCCCTGCAACTGCGACTGGCTCTTGGCCAGGAGCGTCGCCGCGTTCTCGTTGTCGCTTGCGCCCGCCGGGTCGGCCGATGCCAGCGCGTGGTCGAGCTTTTCGACGATGGCGCCGAAGCGCACGCTGAGCGCCGCCACCGCGGTCTCCATCTGGCTGCGCGAGGTTTCGATCTGGGCGGACCAGACCGGCGCCACGTCGGCGTTGAAGCTGCGCTGACCATCGAAGAACTGCTTCATCTCGCGCCGGTTCCGCGCGAACGCGGTGCGCGCCTGCTGCCCGGCAGCCGCGCCGAGCACGGCGAGAACGACGGCAGCGCAAATGCCTGCCGGGCTGGCGCCCGATGCCGCGGCGACCGTCAACCCGCCAACAAGGCCCAAGGCGGGGCTGGCGAGCACATACAGCTTGGGGTTGTCGAATGTCATCTTCCAGTTCCGGTGGTGCGTGCTATCCAGCCCTATTTCGGAAACGCAGCGGCGGACTGGAGTGATTTTTCTGCGGGCATGCCTTGGCGGATGAGCGGAGATGCGGCCGGTTCCCAGCCCACTTCAGGCCCGAAGCCGGCGCTCGCGCCGGGCGTTCGAGCCGCGGGCGGTGCCTTGGCGGGCCGCCTGTTCACCTGGGCCGACGCCACTGGGCGGGCACCTAGAATCGCGGCTTTCGACGGACGCGGCGGTTCATGCTCACCTTCCAGCAGATCATTCTCAAGTTGCAGGACTACTGGAGTTCGAAAGGCTGTGCCTTGCTGCAGCCCTACGACATGGAAGTGGGCGCGGGCACCAGCCACACCGCGACCTTCCTGCGCGCGCTCGGACCCGAGCCGTGGAAAGCGGCCTACGTGCAGCCCAGCCGCCGGCCGAAGGACGGCCGCTACGGCGAGAACCCGAACCGCCTGCAGCACTACTACCAGTACCAGGTCGTTCTCAAGCCGGCGCCGGCCGACATCCTCGAGCTCTACCTCGGCTCGCTCGAAGCGCTCGGCTTCGATCTCAAGGCCAACGACGTGCGCTTCGTCGAAGACGACTGGGAGAACCCCACGCTCGGTTGCTGGGGCCTGGGCTGGGAGGTCTGGATGAACGGCATGGAGGTCACGCAGTTCACCTACTTCCAGCAGGTCGGCGGCATCGACTGCAAGCCGATCACGGGCGAAATCACCTACGGCCTGGAGCGCCTCGCGATGTACCTGCAGGGCGTGGACAACGTCTACAACCTGACCTGGACGGAAGGTTTGAGCTATGGCGATGTCTACAAGCAGAACGAGGTCGAGCAGAGCACCTACAACTTCGAGCACAGCGATGTCGAGTTCCTGCTGACCGCGTTCGGCGCGCACGAGAAGCAATCGAAGCACCTGATGGAACAACAGCTCGCGCTGCCCGCCTACGAGCAACTGCTGAAGGCCGGCCACAGCTTCAACCTGCTGGACGCGCGCGGCGCGATCAGCGTGACCGAGCGCGCCGCCTACATCGGACGCATCCGCAACCTCGCGCGGGCGGTGGCGCAGAGCTACCTCGAGAGCCGCGCGCGCCTCGGCTTCCCGATGGCGCCGAAAGCCTGGGCCGACGAAGTCGCCGCGGCGATGGCGAAGAAGGCGGCTTGAGCATGGGTACCGAGAACCTGCTCGTCGAACTGTTCGTCGAAGAACTGCCGCCGAAGGCGTTGAAGAAGCTCGGCGAATCGTTCGCCAGCGTGCTCGCCGCCGGTCTGCGGGCACAGGGCCTGGCGACCGATGCCTCGGTGGTCACGCCGTTCGCGTCGCCGCGGCGTTTGGCCGCGCACGTCAGTGCCGTCGGTGCGCAAGGCGCCGACAAGGCCGTGTCGCAGAAGCTGATGCCGGTCAGCGTCGGCCTGAACGCCGCCGGCGAGGCCACGCCCGCGTTGCTGAAGAAGCTCGCCAGTGTCGGCGCCGACGCCTCGGCCGTGCCGCTTTTGAAGCAGCAGATGGACGGCAAGGCCGAAGCGCTGTTCTTCGACAGCGTCGTCACCGGCGCGACCTTGGCCGAGGGCCTGCAGAAGGCGCTCGACGAAGCGCTGGCGAAGCTGCCGATCCCGAAGGTCATGCAGTACCAGCTCGCCGATGGCTGGAGCAGCGTGAACTTCGTGCGACCCGCGCACGGGCTGGTCGCCCTGCACGGGGACGCCGTCGTGCCGGTCAGCGCGCTGGGCTTGCGTGCAGGTCGCGTCACGCACGGCCATCGCTTCGAGGCCACAGTCGACCCGATCGAGCTGAAGAATGCCGATCACTACGCCGACGCGCTGGCCGGGCAGGGCGCCGTGATCGCGAGCTTCGACACGCGCCGCGCCGAGATCGCGCGCCAGTTGCAGGCCGCGGCCGCGAAGCTGGGCCTGACGCCGATCGACGACGCCGCGCTGCTCGACGAGGTGACCGCGCTGGTCGAGCGGCCGAACGTGCTCGTGTGCCAATTCGAGCCCGAGTTTCTCGCCGTGCCGCCCGAATGCCTGATCCTGACGATGAAGGCGAACCAGAAGTACTTTCCGCTGCTCGACGCTTCGGCCAAGTTGACCCACCAGTTCCTGGTCGTCAGCAACATCACGCCGGCCGATGCGAGCCGCGTGATCGAAGGCAACGAGCGCGTCGTGCGCCCGCGCCTGGCGGATGCGAAGTTCTTCTTCGACCAGGACCGCAAGCGCCCGCTCGAGTCGCGTGTGGCCGGGCTCGACAAGGTCGTGTATCACGGCAAGCTCGGGTCGCAGGGCGAGCGGGTCATGCGCGTGCGCAGCATCGCCACCGCGATCGCGAAGGCGGCGTTCCCGCACGAGACGCTGCTGGCCGACGTCGACCGCGCCGCGTTGCTCGCGAAGGCCGATCTCGTCACCGACATGGTCGGCGAGTTCCCCGAATTGCAAGGTGTGATGGGCGGCTACTACGCGCTGCACGACAACGAGAGCGTGGCCGTTGCCGAGGCGATCGAAGACCACTACAAACCGCGCTTCGCCGGCGACAGCCTGCCGCGTGGCCAGGTCGGCCTGGTCGTGGCGCTGGCCGACAAGCTCGAGACGCTGGTCGGCCTGTTCGGCATCGGCCAGCTGCCGACGGGAGACAAAGATCCGTTCGCGCTGCGCCGCCATGCGCTCGGCGTGATCCGCATGCTGATCGAGGCCGACGTGCCGATCGACCTCGACCGGCTCGTCGCGATCTCGCTGCCGGCGTTCGGCGGCCTGATCGACGACCCGAGCACGCCGCTGCTGGCCTTCGTGCAGGAGCGTCTGGCCGGCAGCCTGCGCGAGCAGGGCTACAGCGCACAGGAGGTCGATGCGGTGCTGTCGCTGAACCCGCAACGCCTTTCCGAGGTCAGCGCGCGGCTCAAGGCGGTGCGGGCTTTCGCGGCGCTGCCCGAGGCGGCCTCGCTCGCGGCGGCGAACAAGCGCGTGGGCAACATCCTGAAGAAGGCCGAGGGCACGGTCGAGGCCCGGGTCGATGCGGCCCTGTTGACGGAGCCGGCAGAGGCGTCGCTCGACCGCACGCTGTCGGCCGTGAAAGCCCAGGCCGACCTCGAGTTCTCGCGCGGTCACTACGAGGCTTCGCTGCTGGCGCTCGCCGCACTCAAGGCGCCGGTCGACGCCTTCTTCGACGGTGTGATGGTCAACGCCGAAGACCCGGCCCTGCGCGCCAACCGCCTCGGCCTGCTCGCCACGCTGCACGCCGCGATGAATCGGGTCGCAGATCTGTCGAAACTGGCGAGCTGAGCGCTGCGCCACGATAATTCAGCGTTATGGACCGCCACGCCCGCATCGATGTTTTCTCGCTCGCCGCGCACCGGTTGGCGGTGCAGCGTTTGCGCGAGCACCCGGCGCGCATCGGCGAAGCACTCGATGTGCTCGAGCGCTGGCGCAAGCAATCGGCTGGGCCATCTCACTGCGACGGTTACTGGGACGAGTGGCAACGCTTGCTCGAGCAAGGTGTGGATTCTGTTGAGCGGATAGCCCTGGCGCCGAGCGCTCACGGTGCCACGTTGCGCAGCGTCTCTCCGCTCGGTCGATTCATTTCGGTCGCTGAGCGCAACAGGTTGCTCAAGCAGGCGCTCGAGGCTGCATGAAACGTGTCGAGCTGGAACATGTGCTGCGGGCCTCCGCGGCGATCACGTTGGACAGTTCCTTCGTCGTCATCGGCAGCGCTGATCTCATCGAAGGCGCGATAGGGCAGCCGTCGATGTTTCATGACACCTTCGGATACCACGCCGACGGTGTATCGCCCGAGACCGCCCAGATGCCTGTGGACTGGATGGCATTCGCCAAACTGCACTACATCGGCGAGTTGACCGCGATCTGTCCAGACCTGCATGACATCGCTGTCTCGAAGTGTGTGGCTGGTCGCGACAAGGACGCCGACTGGGTGCGCGCGCTGCTGCGCCATCACATGATCACGATCGATCGGCTGGTCCAGCGGATCCAACAGCTAGACGCCTCGGCACACCCGCCGGCCCGGTTGGTGGCCTGGGCTCGACGCCGCGCCCAGGAGGCGCTGACATGACCCCCATGAAACTCATCATCCTCGACCGCGACGGCACGATCAACGAAGACCGTGACGACTACGTCAAGTCGCCCGACGAATGGGTGCCCATCCCCGGCGCGCTCGAAGCGATCGCGCGGCTGAACCATGCCGGCTGGCACACCGTGATCGCGACGAACCAGTCGGGTCTGGGCCGCGGCACCTTCGACATGGCCACGCTGAACGCGATGCACGTCAAGATGAACCAGATGCTCGCGAAGCAGGGTGGCCGCATCGACGCGGTGTTCTTCTGCCCGCACGCGCCCGAGGACGCGTGCAGCTGCCGCAAGCCCCTGCCCGGCCTGTTCGAACAGATAGGAGAACGCTTCGGCGTCTCGCTGCGCGATGTGCCGGTGGTCGGCGACACCATACGCGACCTGCAGGCCGGCGCGGCGGTCGGCTGCCGGCCGCACTTCGTGCTCACGGGCAAGGGCGCGCGCCTCGACCCGTCGCAGATCGACGAACTCTGCGCGCAGGTGCCCGGCACGCGCGTGCATGCCGACCTGGCCGCGTTCGCCGAACACATGATCCGCGAGGAGCGCAAGCTGCGCATCGACACCGGTGAATCGGATTCGGGCTTCGGGAGCCTCGACTGATGGGCCAGCTTATCAACGCGATCCGCTCGGCGATGTTCGTGCTGTTCATGGCCGTCACGGTGGTGCCGTGGGCGCTGGCGGTACTCGTGGTCTCGATCTTCGCGAAAGGCAACGTCGTCTACTGGATGTGCGTGGGCTGGCTGCGCACCGCGATCTGGGGCGCCAAGGTGATCTGCGGTGTGCACGCGCGCCTGCACGGCACCGAGAACCTGCCCGATTCGCCGGTGGTGATGCTGCCCAAGCACCAGTCGACCTGGGAGACCTTCGCATTCCCCGGTCTGATGCCGCACCCGCTTTGCTACGTGTTCAAGCGCGAGTTGCTGTACATCCCGTTCTTCGGCTGGGCGATGGCGCGGATGGACATGATCCACATCGATCGCAGCAAGCGCTCCGAGGCCTGGAATCTGGTCGCCGCGCAGGGCCGCGAGTTCATGGCCAAGGGGCACTGGGTGATCATGTTCCCCGAGGGCACGCGTGCGGCGCGCGGCGGCAAGGGCACCTACAAGGCCGGCGGCACGCGGCTGGCGATCCAGACGGAGCGTCCGGTGCTGCCGATCGCGGTGACCTCGGCGCGCTGCTGGCCGCGCAAGAGCTTCGTGCTGCGGCCGGGGGTGATCGACATTTCCATCGGCAAGCCGATCCCGTCGACCGGCCGCGAGCCCGACGAGCTGATGCGCGAGGTCGAAACCTGGATCGAATCCGAGATGCACCGGCTCGATCCCGAGGCCTACGTCGGCCAGCCGCCGGTGCAAGGCAGCGAAGCGCGACAATAGTCATCCATGAGCCGCCGCGCCGCCGCCCTCGACACACAACAGCTGCTGCTGTTCGAGGCGCCGGCGCCGCTGCCGGCACAGGCGCCGGTCGTGGCGAGGCCCACCGCACCCGTCGGCACGCCTGCGTCGATCGCGCCTCCCACCGAACCCGTCTCCATCGCCAGCGTGCTCGCTCCCGCCGTCTTCCGTCACCCGCTGGCCGACCGCGAGATCCGGCTGCACGACCACGTCGTGGCGTATGCGCTGAAGCGCGCGCGGCGACGCAGCATCGGCTTCATCGTCGGCACCGATGGCCTGAGCGTGAACGCGCCGAAGTGGGTCGGCCTGCACGACATCGAAGCCGCGTTGCACGAGAAGTCGCGCTGGATCCTCAAGAAGCTGCAGGAGCAGCGGGAGCGCGCGCAGCGCATGCAGTCGGCCAGGGTCGAGTGGCGCGACGGCACGAGCATCCCGTTCCTCGGCGAGACCGTGATCGTTGTGCTCGATGCGCGCGCGACCGGTGCGGTGCTCAATGCCGCGGCCGATGCCTTGCCCGGCGTGCCGCGGCTCACCCTGCACGTCGGCCTGCCGCACACGGCCACGCCCGAGCAGATCCGCGACACCGTGCAGAGCTGGTTGCAACGCCAGGCCCGGCGCGTGTTCGAGGAACGCTGCGCCCACTTCGCTCAGCAGCTCAAGGTGCGGGTGACGAAACTGAGCCTGTCTTCGGCGCAGACGCGCTGGGGCAGCGCCAGCGCCGACGGCTCGATCCGCCTGAACTGGCGGCTCATCCACTTCGCGATGCCGAGCATCGACTACGTCGTCGCGCACGAACTCGCGCACCTGCGCCACATGGACCACAGCCCGCGCTTCTGGGACGTGGTGCGCTCGGTGCTGCCCGACTACGAGCAGGCGCGCGGCAGCCTGAAGGACGGGCTGGTGCCGCTGCTGGATTGAGTGTGTGAGTGCGCCGCCTCAGCGCGGTGAGAACGGCGCCGCCAACCCGGCGTAGCGCTTCGAGATCGGGGCCGCGTAGTCGCCTTGCTTGCTGGTCGCCAAGCCCAGGCCGACCAGCGCCTCGGCCAGCTTCACCGCCGCGCCCACGCCGTCGATCACCGGTACGCCGAGCCGCTGCTGCAGTGCGTGGCACAGGTCGGCCATGCCGGCGCAGCCGAGCACGATCGCGCCGCTGCGGTCGCGCACGAGCGCCTCCTGCGCGCATGCCAGGATGCGGTCGAACGCGTTGCTGGCCGGGTCTTCGAGTTCGAGCACCGCGATGTCGGTGCCGTGGATGCCGCGGCAGCGGCGCTCGAAACCGTACTGCAGCACCAGGTGCTCCGCGATCACGCAGGTGCGCGCGAGCGTGGTGACGACCGAGAAACCGGTCGCGACCAGCGAGGCCGCGTGGAAGGCCGCCTCGGCGATGCCGATCACCGGGCCGCGCGCGAGCTCGCGCGCAGCGTGCAGGCCCGGGTCGCCGAAGCAGGCGATGACGTGGGCATCGGCGCCCGCCGCCTCGCCCGATCGCACCTGCTCGGTGACGCCGGCAGCGGCCCAGACGTCGTCGTGATGGTCTTCGATCGAGCCCGCGCCGAAGCTCGGGTTCACCGCGTCGATCGCCGTGCCGGCCGAGGCCACCGCTCGCGCGGCGGCGCCGATCTTGGCCGTCATCGCGGCGCTGGTGTTGGGGTTGATGACGCTTATTTTCATGCGGTGTCTCCAGGGAGCGCTCTCGAAAGGTGCGCCATTTTGTATACAAACGTTTGCGCGGGCGCGCAGGCGAGAGCAGCAAATCGCGCGCCCGTCGCACGAGCGAGATTCGCCCTTCGCTGGGGCGTGGCGCCTCTCGCGAGTGCGTGGAAAGCGGCCTGGCCGTGGCACACGCTTTGCGTACAAACGCGGCATGGCCATCGATTCGACACTCGTCCTCACCTCGTTGGTCAAACGCTACGGCGAGACGAGGGCGGTCGACGGCATCGATCTCACCATCCCCTCGGGCAGCTACTGCTGCCTGCTCGGCCCTTCGGGCTGCGGCAAGACCTCGACCCTGCGCATGATCGCCGGCCACGAGCTCGCCTCCGAAGGGCAGATCCTGCTCGGCGGCAAGTACATCACCCACAGCGCGGCGGCCGATCGCGGCACGGCGATGATGTTCCAGAGCTACGCATTGTTCCCCCACCTGAGCGTGCTCGACAACGTCGCGTTCAGCTGGAAGATGCGTGGCAAGTCGGTCGGCGAGCGGCATGCGCGCGCGAAGGAACTGCTTCAGCTCGTCGCGATGCTGCCCTACCTGAATCGCCTGCCCAGCGAGCTCTCCGGCGGCCAGCAGCAGCGCGTGGCGCTCGCGCGTGCGCTGATGACCGAGCCGCGCGTGCTGCTGCTCGACGAGCCGCTCTCCGCGCTCGATCCGTTCCTGCGCGTGCAGATGCGTGCCGAACTGAAGCGCTGGCAGCAGGAGCTCGGCTTCACCTTCGTGCACGTCACCCACTCGCAGGAAGAGGCGATGGCGTTGGCCGACCAGGTCGTCGTGATGAACCAGGGCCGCATCGAGCAGACCGGCTCGCCACGCGAGGTGTTCAACGCGCCGCGCTCCGAGTTCGTCGCGCGCTTCATGGGTGCGCACAACGTGATCGAGACGCCGGCCGGCAAGGTGGCCGTGCGCTCCGATCGCCTGAAGCTGCGGCGCGGTCTCTCGACCGCAGCCAACGACGACGCCCGCCAGGCGGCGGTCAAGGCGGTCGAGTACCAGGGCACCTACGTGCAGGTCAGCATCGCGCCGGCAGGCGTTGCCGCCGACACGCACTGGACCGTGACCCTGCCCGACGACGATTTCGACGACCAGCCGCTCGCGCCGGGCGAGACGGTCTTCGTCTCGTGGGCCGAGGATCAGGCGCACGCGCTGGTCTGAGCTCTTTCACTTTCAACCCCCAGGAGACGACGATGTCCGACACGAAACCGAACCAGACCGTGAATCCAGCGCGCCGCACGCTGATCAAGGGCGCCGTCGCCGCGACCGGCGTGATGGGCTTTCCCTACGTGCACGCGGCCGACCCGATCACGCTGCGCTACCTCGGCACGGCCGTCAACCAGGACAAGGCGATCGCCGACAAGTTCAAGGCCGACACCGGCATCACGATCCAGTACATCCCGGTCACGACCGACGACGTGACCAAGCGCGCCGTCACCGCACCGAACTCGTTCGACCTGATCGACACCGAATACTTCTCTCTGAAGAAGATCATCCCGACCGGCAACCTGCTCGGCATCGACACCAAGCGCATCAAGAACGCCGACAAGATCACCACGCTGTTCACCAAGGGTGAAGTTGCCGGCAAGAAGGTCGGCGACCAGGGCACCGCGCCGAAGAAGGTGATGTACCTCGAGAAGCCCGACGCGAAGACCTTCAGCGCCACGCCGACGCAGTTCATGACGCTGATCCCCACCGTCTACAACGCCGACACGCTGGGCATCCGCCCCGACCTGATCAAGCGCCCGATCGATTCGTGGAAAGAGCTGCTGAACCCCGAGTTCAAGGGCAAGGCCGCGATCCTGAACATCCCCTCGATCGGCATCATGGACGCGGCGATGGTCGTCGAGGCCGCCGGCCTCTACAAGTACCCGGACAAGGGCAACATGACCAAGAAGGAGATCGACCTGACGATCAAGACCTTGATCGAAGCCAAGAAGGCCGGCCAGTTTCGCGCGCTCTGGAAAGACTTCAACGAGAGCGTGAACCTGATGGCCTCGGGCGAGGTCGTGATCCAGTCGATGTGGTCGCCGGCCGTGACGGCGGTGCGCACCAAGGGCATCGACTGCCGCTTCCAGCCGCTGAAGGAAGGCTACCGCGCGTGGGCCGCAGGCTTCGGCGTGCCCAAGAGCGTGACCGGCAAGAAGGCCGATGGCGTCTACGAGTTCATCAACTGGTTCCTCGACGGCTGGGCCGGCGCCTACCTCAACCGCCAGGGCTACTACAGCGCGGTGCTCGAGACCGCGAAGGCCAAGATGGAAGCCTACGAGTGGGCCTACTGGATGGAAGGCAAGGCCGCCACGCAAGACATCAAGTCGCCGGGCGGCGACCTGCTCGCCAAGACCGGCTCGATCCGCGACGGCGGCAGCTACGAAGCGCGCATGGGCGGCATCGCCTGCTGGAACGCGATCATGGACGAGAACGCGTACATGGTCCAAAAGTGGAACGAGTTCGTCGCTGCATAAATGTTGGCCCCCCTGTCGCTTCGCTCTTGCCCCCAAGGGGCGCCGCTTGGCGGACCGGCAGAGCCGGATCCGCTGGCGTGGCTTGATCGGGCGCGTCGCTGCGCTCGCTTGATGGAGCGTTGCGCGTGAAGTCGCGGGCGCTGGCCTGGTGGCAAGCCGCGCCGTTCACGCTGGTGTTCGTGCTGTTCCTCGTGCTGCCGCTGATCCTGGTCGCGGCCGTCAGCACCTGGCGGGCGACCGACTACGAACTGATACCGGCGTTCACCGCGCAGAACTACGTCGATGTGTTCAACGGTTGCGGCAACACCTCCGAGTTGTGCGTGACGCTGAAGACCTACCTCTCGACCTTCAAGTTCTGCTTTCTCGTCTGGGCGATCACGCTCGCGATCGGCTTCGCGGTCGCGTATTTCCTCGCGTTCCACGTGCGCTCGGTCGGCACGCAGACCTTGCTGTTCATCCTGTGCACCGTGCCGTTCTGGACCAGCAACGTGATCCGCATGATCTCGTGGGTGCCGCTGCTCGGCCGCAACGGCGTGATCAACCAGGGCCTGCAGGGGCTCGGCTTGATCGATTCGCCGATCGAGTGGCTGCTGTTCAGCAACTTCTCGGTCGTGCTCGCGTTCGTGCACCTCTACACGATGTTCATGATCGTGCCGATCTTCAACTCGATGATGCGGATCGACCGCGCGCTGATCGAAGCCGCACGAGACTCCGGCGCGAGCGGCTGGCAGACCGTGTGGAACGTGGTGGTGCCGCTTTCGCGCACCGGCATCATCATCGGCTCGATCTTCGTGATCACGATCGTGATGGGTGATTTCGTCACCATCGGCGTGATGGGCGGCCAGCAGATCGCGTCGGTCGGCAAGATCATCCAGGTGCAGACCTCGTACCTGCAGTTCCCGATGGCCGCGGCCAACGCGGTGATCCTGCTGGTGATCACGTTGATGATGATCTGGGGCCTCACCCGGCTCGTCGACATCCGCAAGGAGCTGTAGTGCAGGAAGGCAAACGCCCCGGCAGCTTCTACGCGCTCGCGCTCGTCTTCGCGCTGTTCGTGCTGTTCCTCTACGGCCCGATGATCACGATCTTCGTGCTGAGTTTCCAGGGGCCCGAAGGCGGCCTCACGTTCCCGATGCGTGGCGTCTCGCTGCACTGGTTCGCCAAGCTGTGGGAAGGCATGGGCGTGGTCGACATCGCCGCGGCGTTCCGCCGCTCGGTCGCGCTCGGCGCGGTCGTGATGGTGTTCACCGTGCTGCTCTCGCTCGGGGCGGGGCTGGCCTTCCGCAAGAAGTTCGCCGGCTCGGCGGTGCTGTTCTACACCTCGGTCGCGAGTTTGATCATGCCGTCGATCGTGGTCTCGCTCGGCATCGGCCTGCAGTTCCGGCTGATCGACACCGCGGTGAAAACCTTGCTCGAATCCTGGGGCATGGGCGGCCTGCTCGAAGGCTACGGCACCTCGATGGGTCTCTACACCTCGGCGCTCGGCGCGCACCTCACCTGGACGCTGCCGTTCGGCCTCTTGATCATGCTGGCCGTGTTCAACCGCTTCAACCCGGCGTTCGAAGAGGCCGCGTCCGACCTCGGCGCCACGCCCTGGCAATCTTTCAAGCACGTCGTGTTGCCGCTGATCGCGCCCAGCCTCGTCGGCGTCGGCATGTTCGGCTTCACGCTGAGCTGGGACGAGATCGCGCGCACTTCGCAGGCCATCGGCGATGTCAACACCCTGCCGCTCGAACTGCAGGGCCTGACCAGCACCGTGACCACGCCGGCGATCTACGCACTCGGCACCGTGACCACCGTGGTTTCGTTCGCGGTGATGGGCGGCACGCTCGCGTTGATGAAGTTCCTCGGCCGGAAGAAGTCCGGTGCCCGCCACGCCTGAACCCACGACGCCGGCGACCGCGGCCGACCGTGTCTACGACGCGGTCTACGCGGCCGTCGTCGACCACCGACTGATGCCCGGCTCGCGCCTGCGCGAGGAGGAGCTCGCGCAGGCCTTCGCGGTCTCGCGCACGCTGGTGCGCCAGGCGCTGCACAAGCTCGCGCAAGACGGCGTGATCGTGCTGCGCCCGAACCGCGGCGCGATGGTGCCCGAGCCGACCCGGCGCGACGGCGAGCATGTGTTCGATGCCCGCCGCGTCGTCGAGTGCGAGGTGGCGCGGCGGCTCGCGGGCAAGCTCACCGCCGAGCAACTGGCCACGCTGCGCCGCACTGTCGAGGCCGAGGCGCGCGCCACGCGCTCGCAGAACAAGCAGGAGGCGATTCGTCTCTCCGGCGAGTTTCATCGCCAGTTGGCGCAGATGAGCGGCAACCCGATCTTCGTGCGCCTGCTCGAAGAACTGCTGCCCACCACCTCGCTGCTGATGGCGCTCTACAAGGCGCCCGGCGAGCCGATGTGCGTGGCGCACAGCCACCAGAAGCTGCTGACCTCGCTGACGAACTCGGCCGGCGCCGCGGCGGCGACCGAGATGCGGCGCCACCTGAACGAGATCGAGCGCTCGCTGTCGCAACCGGCGGCGCGTGCGTCGTCAGCGCTGCGTGACGTGTTCAAGGCCTACAAGGCAGCCGCGTGATGAAGGCCCCCGCGACCCACGGTCGCTTCGCCTACTCGGGCATCCGCGACCGCACGCCGCTCGCATGGCCGAACGGCGCGCGCCTGGCGGTCTACATCGGCTTCAACCTCGAGCACTTCGCGTTCGGCGAGGGGCTGGGCGCGCGCATCGCACCCGCTTCGCCCGAGCCCGACGTGCTGAACCACGCGTGGCGCGAGTACGGCAACCGCGTCGGCGTGTGGCGCTGCCTCGATCTGTTCGACGAACTGTCGATGCCGACCGGCGCACTCGTGAACACCTCCCTGTACGAACACTGCCCGGAAGTCGTCGAGGCCTTCGCGGCGCGCGGCGACGAGCTGATCGCACACGGCCACACCAACGCGCA
>Ga0075023_100000112_pt1 | contig 18144 bp, 15 predicted proteins | sample Str014_FD_71388 | JGI IMG/M metagenome (GOLD analysis project Ga0075023, IMG submission 71388) | Freshwater sediment microbial communities in response to fracking from Pennsylvania, USA - Straight Creek_MetaG_SC_2014 | ecosystem: Environmental > Aquatic > Freshwater > Creek > Sediment | place... | reverse complement strand
CAGCTGCAACGACATCCGCAACCCGCTGATGGGCGCGACCGGCACGGTGTTCGCGCGCAACGTCGAGTTCGAATCGACCTACCCCGAGCTCGGCAAGAACGAGCTCGCGCGCAACCGCCACGGCGACCGGCTGAGCCTGCTGCAGCCCGACCCGCAGCTGATCAGCCGCAAGCTCTTCACGCGCACGCAGACCGACCCGGGCAAATGCCGCGACGGCGAAGGCCTGCCGGGCCACTCGGTCGACGCGAACTGCGATTACCAGAAGGCGCCCTTCTTCAACGTGCTCGCCGCGTTCTGGATCCAGTTCATGACGCACGACTGGTTCTCGCACCTCGAAGAAGGCCACAACGAACCGGTGTGGATGCCCACGGGCTGCGACAGCGAGCCCGCGCGCGCGCTCGGCTGCCGGCCCGGCGACCGCATCGACGTGGGCTACGTGGCCAACGCGAACGCGCCCGCGCAGTTCAGCGCCACCAACGGCCGCGCGTTGCTGGCCCGCGCCTACAAGACCCACGCGAACAACGTCACCGGCTGGTGGGATGCGTCGCAGATCTATGGGTACGACACGACCTCGCGCCAGCGCGTCAAGCGCGACCCCGCCGACCGCGCGAAGCTGCTGCTGCTGCCCGGCACGCACGCCGGTGCGGGCGAAGCACAAGGCGAGCTGCCGCTGTTCGCGGCCGGTGACCCGATCAATCCGCAGTGGGCCGGGCAATCGGCGGTCGCGTTCCCCGACAACTGGACCATCGGCATCGGTTTCTTCCACACCGTGTTCGCGCGCGAGCACAACGCCTTCGTCGCGGCCTTCCGCGCACAGACGAAAGCCACGCCGGAGGCCGACAGCGGCCTGCGCAACCCGGCCCGCGCGGATGACGTGATCCGCTACCGCGACGTGAGCGACGACGAGCTGTTCGAGATCGGCCGCCTCGTGATCGCGGCCGAGATCGCGAAGATCCACACCACCGAATGGACGCCGCAGCTGCTCTACGACGAGCCGCTCTACCTCGGCATGAACGCGAACTGGAGCGGGCTGCTGTCGGGCCACGAGGTCGCCGCGGCGGCGCTCGAGAAGATCGTGCGCAAGCTCGGCGACGACGGCAACGCGAAGCAGGCCACGCAGCTCTACTCGGCCTTCGCGTCCGGCCCCGGCATCTTCGGCCTCGGCAACCACCGCTATGCCGACGGCACGACCACGGCGCGCAACGACCCGTCGAAGAACGACCTTTGGCGCATCACGAACCCCGACGATGTGAACGGCGGTGTGAACCACTTCGGCTCGCCGTTCAACTTTCCGGAGGAGTTCGTCACCGCGTACCGGCTGCATGCGCTCGTGCCCGACCTGATCGAGTACCGCGAGTGGGACCGCGATCCGAACGTGATCCGCGCCAAGATGCCGGTGATCGAGACCTTCCGCGTGAAGGCGACGGATGCAATGCTGACGAACGGCGCTGCCAACTGGGCGCTCTCGATGGGCCGCCAGCGGCTCGGGCTGCTGACGCTGCAGAACACGCCGATGTTCATGCAGAACCTGCCGCTGCCGCGCCTGCAATCGGCCACCGGCAAGATCGACATCGCCGCGCTCGATGTGATCCGCGACCGCGAGCACGGCGTGCCGCGCTTCAACGAGTTTCGCCGCCAGTACGGGCTGCGCCAGCTCACGAGCTACGACGACTTCATCGACCAGCGCCTGCCCAAAGATTCGCCCGAACGCACCCGGCAAGAGGGCGTGATCGCGAGCCTGCGCGAAATCTACGGCCAGCACCGCTGCGATGCGCGCAAGGTGATCACCGATGCGCAGCTCAACCGCGACGGCACGCCGATCGACGACTGCCTCGGCCACCCGGACGGCAGCCTGATCGACAACATCGAAGACGTGGACACGGTGGTCGGCTGGCTCAGCGAGTTCACGCGGCCGCACGGCTACGCGATCTCGGAGACGCAGTTCCAGGTGTTTATCCTGAACGCGTCGCGCCGCCTGTTCAGCGACCGCTTCTTCACCTCGAGCTTCCGGCCCGAGTTCTACACGCGGCTCGGCGTGCAATGGGTCGACGACAACGGCCTGGGCGGCAAGCGCTTCGAGCCCGGCAAGCCCAACGGCCACACCGTCGAGGTCTCGCCGCTGAAGCGCCTGCTGCTGCGCGCGATGCCCGAGCTGCAGCCCGAACTCGCGCACGTCGTCAACGCGTTCGACCCCTGGGGCCGCGACCGCGGCGACTACTACACGCTGAGCTGGCAGCCGCGACCGGGCGCCGAGGCCGACCCGGCGTTCAAGTCGCCCTGACGGGTCAGCTGCGCAGCAGCGCGAACGGCCCGCGCCCGCTCGCCGCGGTGAGCAAGCCCAGCACGCGCCCGGGCTCGCTGCCCACCATCGACCAGTCGAAGCGCCAGCTCCAGTTGCCCGTCGCGGTGCCGGGCAGGTTCATGCGGTGGCTGCCGTCGAGGCCGAGCACGTCCTGCATCGGCACGATGCTGGTGTTCGCAACCGAGTTGCAGGCGGCGCGGACCATCGCCCAGTGCACGTCGCTCGCGTCGGTCGCGAGGTAGCTGCCGGCGAACGCGCGTTCGCGCGCCGGGATCACGTCCCACCAGCCGCGCGAGGTGTTGTTGTCGTGCGTGCCGCTGTAGACCACCGACGCGGGCGTGTGGTGATGCGGCAGGTAGGGGTTGGTCGCGTCGTCGCCGAACGCGAACTGCAGGATGCGCATGCCGGGAAAGCCGCAACCGTCGCGCAGCGCGGTCACGTCCGGCGTGATCACGCCGAGGTCTTCGGCGACGATCGGCAGCGGCCCGAGTGCGCGCGCGAGCGCATCGAACACCAGCTTGCCGGGGCCGGGCACCCAGCGACCGTGGATCGCGGTCGGGCTGCTCGCGGGGATCTCCCAGTAGCCCGCGAAGCCGCGGAAGTGATCGATGCGGAACGCGTCCGCCTGCGAGAGCGCGCGCCGCACGCGGGCGGTCCACCAGGCGTAGTCTTCGGCGGCCATGCGGTCCCAGCGGTACAGCGGGTTGCCCCAGCGCTGGCCGTCTGCGCTGAACGCGTCGGGCGGCACGCCGGCCACGACCGTGGGCTGGAATTCGGCATCGAGTTCGTACAGGTCGGGTCGGGCCCAGCAGTCGGCGCTGTGGTGCGCGATGAAGATCGGCAGGTCGCCCATGATGAACACGCCGCGCGCGTTGGCGTGGGCCTTCAGTGCGGCCCATTGCGTGTCGAAGCACCACTGCACGAACTGCCAGAAGCGGATCTCGCCGCCGAGCTCGCGCCGCGCCTTCGCGAGCGCCGCCGGCCGGCGTTCGCGCTGCGCGACCGGCCAGTGCCACCACGCCGCGCCGGCGTTCGCGCTCTCCAGCGCCATGAACAGCACGTAGTCGTCGAGCCAGTGCGACTGCGCGGCGCACCAGGCCGAGAAGGCCTTGCTGTCTTCGCCGGCCGCGCGGCCGAAGAAGCCTTCGCTCGCCGCCCGCAGCTGCGCGATGCGCCAGGGCGTGACGCGCGCGTAATCGACGCGAGAGCAGGCGACCCGCGCATCCCCGAGCGTGCCCGGGGGCAACACCGGCGCCGCGAGCCAGCCCTTCGCGACCAGCGGTTCGAGCGCCACCATCAGCGGGCTGCCGGCGAAGGCCGAGACGCTCTGGTAGGGCGAATCCCCCGGCCCGACCGGCGTGGTCGGCAGCACCTGCCAGATCGACTGGCCGGCCGCGGCGAGCCACTCGACGAAGTGATACGCCTCGGGCCCGAGGTCGCCGATGCCGTGCGGGCCGGGCAGCGAGGTGATGTGCAGCAGCACGCCGGCGCTGCGTTGGTTCAGGTTCATGGGCGAATTGTGGCGTGCGCTTCGGGGCCATGTGCGCGCGCGCCCGAAGCATGTCGGCATTGATGGCAACATCGTGCCATCACTTCGGGAGACTCCGATGCCCTGGCCCTCGATGCGTTCGCCGACCACCCGAAAGCGGCTGTGTGCCGCGCTGGTCGCATTGCCTGTCTGCGCCGCGCTCGGCAGCGCGTGGGCGGCCGATTCGGCGGGCTGGAGCGTCGTCGGCCGCCAGGGCATCGTCGCCCTGGTGCTGGTGCCCGATGCCCAGGCCACCGACCAGCAGGCCTACGAGCGCGAGATCGATCGCCTGTGCCCGACAGGTGCGACCTGTTTCCTGAACTTCTACACGAACTCGCAACACGTGCCGGTGACCGTGCCGCTGCCCGACAGCATCTCGAACGAAGCCACCGCCACGTTCCGCCGCTCGACCAAGCAGGGCGCGCAGATGTTCATGTGGAGCTGCCGGCTGAAGGCCACGACCGGCGAGTGCTTTTGAAGACCCTCGGTGCCCGAGCCGGCGTTCAGCGCCCGGCGCGCCGCCGCGCCTGCGCGCGCGGAATCCAGTAGGCCAGCTGCGCGGCGGCAGCGAAGGCGATCAGCCCGGTGGCCGCGATGCCTGAACCCAGTGAAAGCGTGGCCGCCAGCATCGACAGCAGCGCCGGCCCGCAGGTCGAGCCCAGGTCCGACATCAACCGCCACACGCCGAGGAAGTGCGCCCGGCCGATGCGCGGCGAGTGATCGGCGCCCAGCGTCATCACCAGGCCCGAGCCGATGCCGTTGCCGAAACCCACCACGCAGGCCGCGAGCAGCAGGCTGGCCGCGCCTTGCGTGAAAGGCATCAGCAGCAGCGGCAGGCCCATGATGAGCATCGACGGCACCGCGACCCAGCGGCGGCCCTTCTTGTCCATCACCTTGCCGGCCGGGTAGAACACCAGCATCTCGACGCCGCCGGCCACGCCGTAGATCAGCGCCGCCACCGACGGCGCGAGCCCGAGGTGATCGGCCCACAGCGGGATCACCGCCTGCCTCGTTGCGCGCACCGCGCTGACGAGCAGCACCCCGATGCCCAGCGTGACGAACAGCCGGCTGTGGTCGCGCAGGGTCGAGCGCAACGAGGGCGCGGCGGTGGTCGGGGTGGCCGCGGAAGCGCCGGCATCGTCGGTATGCACGACCAGATCGGGCATGCGCGCGGCCACCAGCGCCGCCACCGCGAGCGCCGCGATGCCCACGCCGTACGCGCCCGTGATGCCGAAGCGATGGATCACCAGCGCGGCGGCGAATGGCCCGATGAACAAACCGACCCGCATCGCCCCGCCGAGCGTGGACATCGCGCGCGCCCGGAACTCGGGCGGCACGGCCTCGGTGAGGTAGCTCTGGCGCGCCAGGCTGAACACCGCCTGCGACATGCCCACCATGAAGCAGCCGAGCGCGAACACGCCGAGGTGGTCGGTCCATGCGCACAACGCCATCGCCAACGCGCACCAGATCGCCGCCGCGACGATGGCCCAGCGCTCGCCGCGGTGCATCGTGATCAGCGAGGCCGGGATGTTGCTGACCAGCGAGCCGACGCCGATCAGCGTCACCGCCAGCGCCGCCGTCGGCACCGAGCCGCCCAGCTCGCGGGCGGTGAGCGGGATCACCGGCAGGATCGCGCCTTCGCCGAGGCCGAACAGCAGCGAGGGGCCGAAGGCCGAGACGGCGATGCGGCGCAGCGAGAAGTCGGCGGAAGTCAAACGGCACTCACCTGCGCGCCGCGTTCAGCAGGTTCGCGAGCTCGACCGCCGAGGCGACCTCGAGTTTGTCGAACACCTTCGCGCGGTGCACCTCGACCGTGCGCACGCTCAGGTGCAAGGAATCGGCGATCAGCTTGTTCGGCACCCCTTGCGCGATCAGCTTCATCACGGCCTGCTCGCGCTCGCTGAGCTCGGCCAGGCCGCGCAGCCGGTGCGCGCGTTCGCGCCGCGCGAGGATCGCCGCGGCGCTGGCCGCGAGCGCCTGCTCGATGCGATCGACCAGCGCGTTGTTCGAGAACGGCTTCTCGACGAAGTCGAATGCCCCGCGCTTGACTGCGGCCACCGCGGTGGGCACGTCGCCATGGCCGGTGAGAAAGATCACCGGCATCGCTTCGGTCAGGCCGCGCTCGGCCAGGCGCTCGAACAAGGCGAGGCCGCTCATGCCCTGCATGCGCAGATCGAGCAGCAGGCACGCCGGCGAGGTGGGCCATTGGCCGGCGATCACGCCCGGGGTCTCGGCAAGCGCGGCCTCGAAGGCCTCGCCGCTCTTGTGGCCCTGCGACAGCAGCCGCCGCGAGCGCAACAGCCACGCGACGGCATCGCGCACCACGTCCTCGTCGTCGACGAGGTAGACCATCGGCAGGCCGAGTTCGGGAGGCAATGCGGTCGGGCTCACGGCAGGCAGGTTTGTGGCCGAAGGGGTCAGGTGTCACTGCGCTACGCAGCAAGCTGCGAACGAACAGGAACTCGGCGCTCGATGTCGCCCATGGTGGGCAATGTCTTGAGGTCGTAGTTCGCTTGCATGACCAACCACGACGCGGCGACGCCGCCAAAGTACTTCGCCAGCCGGGCCGCCGTGTCCGCTGTGACCGAACGGCGCTCCTTGACGATCTCGTGAATGCGGGTGGCCGGAACGCCGAGCGCAATGGACAGCGCGTTCACGCTCATCCCCAGCGCAGCCAGGTAGTCTTCGCGCAGCACTTCACCCGGATGCACCGGGCGCATGCGATTGACCAAACGTGCCATGTCGATTCCTTCAGTGGTCGTCCACGATTTCGACGTCGATGGGGCCGACGCCGGACCATGTTACGCCGCGCGTAACAGCCCGAGGGGAGGCGATCCACTGTGCGGGCCTCGTGCTAACGCAGGCCGACATTGGCGACATCAACGACATCAGCGCCAGCGTCGACATCGGCGCCGAACTCGTCAACCCGATTTGCATTGCGCAACACCGGCGCCGCCGGCAAGGTGAAGCGAAATTCCGCACCGAGGATCGCCCCGCCTGCATCCCTCAGGTTCGCGAAATCGAGCGCCCCGCCGTGCTGCTCGACGATCGTGCGGCACACGCTGAGCCCGAGTCCCATGCCGTCGCTGCGCGTCGTGAAGAAGGGTGTGAAGAGCTGCGCCGCGACATCGTCGGCGATGCCCGGCCCGCGGTCGCTGACCGAGATGCGCACCCACTGCGGGTGCGTCTGCCGCACCTGCAGGCTCAGCACGGCCTCACCGTCGCGCGCGGCGCCCTGCATCGCCTGGATGCCGTTGCGCGTGAGGTTCAGCAGCACCTGCTCGACCATCGCGCGGTCGCACACCACCCTGGGCACCGGCGTGCCGAGGTCGAGCGCGATGCGGGTGTCGCTCATGGGCAAATGTGGCTCCGCCATTTTGCTCATACCCCCTTGGGGGGCGGACGACGTATTCGTCGGCCTGGAGGCGTCCTTCTTCGCCTGCAGACGCACCAGCGGCAGGATCGCATCGATCAGCACATCGGCGCCGACGGCCTCGCGCGCGTGCTCGCGGCGGCGCACGAAGTCGTGCACGCTCTTGATGACGCGGCCGGCGCGCTCGGCCTGCTCGGCGATGCGCTGCGAGGCCTGGTGCAGCATCGGCCACAGATCGGGGTCCGGCATCTCGCCGCCGCGGGCGTGCGCGTCCATCATGTTCAACGAGCCGGTCGCGTAGGCCGCGATCGCCGACAGGGGCTGGTTCAGCTCGTGGCTCAGCAACGAGGCCATCTCGCCCGCGGTCGCCAGGCGCGCGGTCGCCTGCAGCCGCTCCTGCTGCTGGCGCGCGACCTCCTCGACGCGGCGCTGCGCGGAAAGGTCGAGCACCGCACTCATCCAGCCGGTGTGGCGGCCGGCACTGTCGAGCAACGGTGCTTCGAACACCATCACCGGGAAGCGCTCACCGCTGCGGCGCACGAACGTGGTCTCGAAGGCCTCGCGCGAGTGCGTCATCGGCGTGCTCGCCAGACGCGCCTGCTGGCGCTCGCGATAGGCGGGCAGCTGCTCCGATGGCCAGTACGGCGGCGGGTCGTGGGCGATCAGCGCGTCGACCGTGAAGCCGACCATCGCGCAGAAGGCCGGGTTGACGTAGGTGGTGCGGCCGTCGAGGTCGCGCGCGCGCAGGCCGGTGACGACCGAATCCTCCATCGCCTTGCGGAACGCGAGCGCGTCGGCGAGCGCGCCCTCGGCGCGGGCGCGCCGCCGCACGTCGCGCGCGAGCAGCACGACCACGCCGAACAAGGTCAGCGACAGGCCGATGACAAGGCCGGTGACCAGGTCGGGCACGAGGCTGGGCCGGGTCGCGGCGCTGTCCACGCGCAGCTGCATCGCGGTGCCCGGCAGGTCGATCATCCGGCTCGCGACGTAGACGCCGGCGCCCACGTGCATGCGGCCGTGCGCGAGCCGGTCGCCGTCGGCCTCGACGAACGAAAGGTCGTGGCCGGGTGCGAGCGTCTGCACCGCGAGCTGGTCGAGCAGGCCGGCCAGCGAGTAGCTCGCAATGACGAAGCCGGTGACGGGCGCCCCCGAGCGCTCGCCCACGCGCCCGGCTTCGAGGTCGGCCACGCACAGGTCCATCACCTCCAGCCCCAGGCCGTCGGGTTGGGGCACGAAGTAGCTGTGAGAATACGTCGGCCCGCCGCGGCGCTGGGTCGCGGCGCAGGCGAGCTCGGTGTCGACCTGGGCCTCGTTGCGGCGCAGCTGCGAGAACAGCGGCGGGCGCGCCCGCGAGTCGACCGCCTCGATGATCTTCAGGTTCGCGTCGCGCCGCTCGAAGCGCAGCAGCTCGGGCCGCGCCACCAGCAGCTGCGCGGCATGCTCGCGCCATTCACCGGGTTGCGTACTGCCGCCGGGCATCGCGAGAATCGCCTGCAGGTCGCGCGCGAGCAGCTGCGCGAGCTGGCCGCTGGCGGCGGCCGCGTTGGCGTCGACATGCTCCTGCGTGCGCGACGACCGGTAGTGGAACGCGAGCGCGACCAGCAGCGTCTGCGCCGCCAGCAACAGCACCACCAGCGCGATCCACAGCACCACTCGCAGGCGGCGCGGGCGCGGCCACTCGGCTTCGGGCAGGGCGGGGTGCTGCGGGTTCATGGCACCACACGGTAGCCGATGCGGGCCGCGCCCGGCGCGGCCTCAGCTCGGCTGGTTCGGCTATTCCGAGACCAGCTCGGCCGTCTCGCGCGGCGGCGGGAGGCGCAGCTTGCGTCCGTAGGCATAGAGCTGCGCCAGGATCAGCAGCGTGCAGGCACCGATGAACCAGGCGCTGATCGGGCGCTGCAGGAACACCATCAGGTCGCCGCGCGAGAGCAGCATCGCGCGCCGGAAGTTCTCCTCCAGCATCGGCCCGAGCACGAAGCCCAGCACGATCGGCGAGACCGGAAAATCGAGCGTCAGGAAGATCGCGCCGATGATGCCGAACACCGCCACCTCGCCGACGTCGAACAGGCTGTTCTTGGTGCTGTAGACGCCCACGCAGATGAAGAACAGCGCCGCCGGGTACAGGTACTTGTACGGCACCTGCAGCATGCGCACCCACACGCCGATCATCGGCACGTTCAGGATCACGAGCAGCACGTTGCCGATCCAGAAGCTCGCGACCAGGCCCCAGAAGATATCCGGGTGCTCGGTGATCAGCTGCGGGCCAGGCTGGATGCCCTTGATGATCAGTGCCCCGAGGATCAGCGCCATCACCGCGTCGCCGGGGATGCCGAGCGAGAGGGTCGGGATGAAGTCGACCTGCGTCTTCGAGTGTGCCGAGGCTTCCGGCGCGGCCACGCCCTCGATCGCGCCCTTGCCGAAGCGGCTCGGGTCTTTCGCGATCTTGCGTTCGACGGCGTAGGCGATGAAGGTCGTGATCGTCGGGCCGGTGCCCGGCATCGCACCGAAGAGGGTGCCCACCATCGTGCCGCGCACCATCGGCCAGAAGGCCTGTTTCATCTCGGCGCGCGTGGGCCGCATGTCCTTCATGCTCACCTTGGCGTCGCTGGGCTTGATCGTCGTGCGGTTCACGCTGACGAGGAAGTCGGCGATGCCGAACAGCCCCATGCACAGCGCACCGAGTTCGACGCCGTCGGCCAGGTCGGGCAGATCGAAGGTGTAGCGCGTGGTGCCGCTGATCACGTCGGTGCCGACCACGCCGCACAGCAGCCCGAAGATCGTCATCGCCACGCCCTTGAGCGGCGAGCCGCGCGACATCGTCGCGCCCGCGAGCAGGCCCAGCAGCATGATCGAACAGATCTCGGTCGGCCCGAACTTGAAGGCGATCTCGACCAGCAGCGGCGAGAGAAAGATCATCACGATGATGCCCACCGAGGCCGCGAAGAACGAGGCCATCATCGTGATGCCGAGCGCCGCGCCGCCGCGCCCGGCTTTCGTCATCGGGTAACCGTCGAGACACGTCACCGCGTGCGGCGGGTGGCTCGGCAGATTCAGCAGGATCGCGCCGATCGCGCCGCCGTACTGCGAGCCGTAGAAGATGCCCGCGAGCATCAGGATCGCCGGCACCGGCGCGATCACGTAGGTGAGCGGCAGCAGCATCGAGATCGTGGTGAGCGCGCCCATGCCCGGCAGCACGCCGATCAGGTTGCCGATCAGCACGCCGAACACGCTCCACATCAGGTTCGCCGGTTGCAGCGCGATGCCGAAGCCGTACCAGAGGTCGATCAGGGATTGGTGCATGGTGTCGTCCTCAAACCCATTGGAACAAGGGGAGCTGCAGGCTTAGACCGTAGTGGAAGACGATCAGGCAGAACACGGTCAGGATTGCCGCCAGGATCGCCGAACTCTTGACCGTGCTGTTGCGGTCGCCCATCGCCGAGACGAACACCGACGCGAAAGTGGCCGGCAGCAGGCCGCCGTGCTCGCCGAGCAACACGAACGACAACACGCCGCCGAGGATGCACAGCCAGCCGCGCCACTCCGGCCCGGCCGCATGCGTGCCGTGGCCGGGCAGCGGGTTCGTCATCTCGCGCTGGCCGGGCTTGGCGGCGGTGATGCCGATCGCGATGCCCACGGCCATCATCAAGGCCCCGAGCACGACCGGGATGAAGCCCGCTCCCATCCGGTTCAGGCTGCCCATCTTGTAGCCCAGGCCGAGCGCCAGCACCGCCGCGCCGAGCGCGAGCAGCATCAACGCGCCGTAGTGGTCCTTGCCCCATGACTTGGGTAGCCGCATGCGCTGTCTCCTGGAGTTGTTCTTGAGATCGCCGCCGGCTCGCGCCGACAGTCCCGGACGAGTCTAGGCAGACGCGCGCGATGCGGGCTGTGGGAACTACGTAATCGGCACCGAACCCGGCCGCCGCCTCACGGCGCTGCGCCGCCGCATTTGCCGAGCAGCCAGTCGCGAAACGCCCGCATCGCCGGCGTGGCGCGTCGGGATTCGAGGCGCGTGAGCCAGTAGCGGCCCGCGTCGATCTCGGCATCGAACGCGCGCACCAGCCGGCCGCTGCGCAGGTCGCGCGCGAACATCGCGGTGGGCAGCAAGGCCACGCCGGCGCCTTGCGCGGCGGCCTCGGCCATCGCCAGCGACGAGTCGAAGACCACGCCGCGCACGATCGGCGGCGCAAGCCCCGCCGTGGCGAACCACGTGACCCACTCGTCGGTGCGGTACGAGCGCAGCAGCGCCTCGCGGCCGAGATCGCGCGGCTCGCGCAGGCGCTCCGCGATCGCCGGGGCGCACAGCGGGGCGAGCGGCGCGCGCATCAACGGCAGGGCCTCGGTGCCATGCCAGTTGCCGTCGCCGAAGCGCACCGCGAAATCCAGGCCCTCGCCGGCCAGGTCGACCCGGTTGTTGTTCGTGAAGATGCGCAGGTCGATCAGCGGATGCGCGCGCTGGAACTCGCGCAGGTTCGGCAGCAGCCAGCCGACCGCGAAGGTGCCGACCGCGCCGACCGACAGCACCTCGCGCAGCCGCGCCCCCTTGCCGCGGCGAAAACCCTGGAGCGATGCGGCGATGCGCGCGAACGCATCGGCGAGCACCGGCACCAGCGCGAGGCCTTCGTCCGTCAACGCCAGGCCGCGCGGCACGCGCCGGAACAGCGGCACGCCCAGGCGCTGCTCCAGGTTCTTGACGTGCTGGCTGACCGCCGTGGGCGACAGGTGCAGCTCTTCCGCGGCCCGCGTGAAGTTCAGGTGCCGGGCCGAGACTTCGAAGGCGCGCAGCGCGTTGAGTGGCAGGTCCAAGGGGTTTGCAGACCGAAGTTTTCCGGGGGTCGAAGCCGCGATATTTCCGATTGTCCACGCACGCATCGCGACCTATCGTGCGGTCCTTTCGAACCACCGAATCACCCATGATCAACCGACGAAACTTCGCCTCGACGGCGATGCTGGCCCTGAGCTCGTGCAGCATCGCCGCGACCACCGTAAAAGCAGGCGCTGCGCCAACGCCTGCAGAGCACGACGAGATCGCAGCGCACCTGCGCCGGATCGAGCGCAGCAGCCGCGGCCGACTCGGCGTGCACATCCTCGACACCGGCACCGGCGCCGAATTCGGCCACCGCGCCGACGAACGCTTCCTGATGTGCAGCACCTTCAAGCTGCTCGCGTCGGCGCTGGTGCTGCGGCGCGCCGACCGCGGCGAGGAGTCGCTCGCCCGGCGCATCGCGTTCGCGCGCAGCGACCTCGTGCCGCATTCGCCGGTGACCGAGAAGCACACGGGAGGCGCCGGCATGACGCTGGCCGAGCTCTGCGACGCCGCCATGACGACCAGCGACAACACGGCCGCCAACCTGATCCTCGCCAGCTTCGGCGGGCCGCCTGCCGTGACGGCCTTCGCCCGCACGCTGGGTGACACCGTGACGCGGCTCGACCGCTTCGAGCCCGCGCTGAACGACTGGCACGACGAGCGCGACACGACCTCGCCGCGCGCGATGCTGCACAGCATGCGGCAGCTCACGCTCGGCGACGCGCTCGCGCCGGCATCGCGCGAATTGCTGCGGCGCTGGCTGCGCGCCAACACGACCGGCGGCGCACGCCTCAAGGCCGGCCTGCCCCCGGAGTGGCAGATCGGCGACAAGACCGGCAGCGGGGACGCGACCAGCAACGACATCGCCGTCGTCTGGCCTCCCGGCCGCGCACCGCTGCTGGTCACGGCCTACCTGACGCGCAGCCGCGTGTCGTTCGAGGCGCGCAACGCGGTGTTGGCCCAAGTGGGGCGGCTGCTGCCGCTGATCGCGGCCGGGCCGATGCCGCGCTGACGGCGTCGGATGGGTCGGCGACCCACCGATGCGGTCAGCGAAGGTGTGCCGCCGCCGGCTCGCCTTCGAGGCGCTGTGCCGGCGCAGCGGCGCCGTGGTTCTGATCGTCGGAGGGCGACGCCGCCGCGAGCCCAAGGGCCACTGCCAGCATGCCGAAGAAGAGCAGCAGGAAAGCCAGGACGGGCGGGCGAGACGGCGTCGTCATCACGACCTACTTCGCGAGCGCGTCGCGGATCTGGCGCAGCAGCAGCACGTCTTCCGGCGTCGCCGGTGCCGGTGCGGGCGGCGCGGTCTGCTTCATCTTGTTCACCTGCCGCACCATCATGAAGATGATGAAGGCGAGGATGATGAAGTTGATCGCCACGGTGATGAAGTTGCCGTATGCGAACAGGGGCACGCCCGCCTTCGTCAAGGCCTCGTAGGTCATCGGGCCGTTGTAGTTCGCGGGCGGGTTCGCCAGCATGATGAAGTAGCTCGAGAAATCGAGTCCGCCGAAGATCTTGCCGACGACCGGCATGATCAGGTCCTTGACGAGCGAGTCGACGATCTTGCCGAATGCAGCGCCGATGATCACGCCGACAGCGAGGTCGACGACGTTGCCCTTCATGGCGAAGTCTTTGAATTCAGATGTGAAGCTCATGGCCCCTCCGGTGGTTGTTGTGATGGTCGAACGGCGCGTACTCTATCCGCGCCCCTCCCGGCCCGCCACCCTTCTTTCCCGGCTTGCGTTCAACGCACGAACTTCGCCGCACGCGTCGCGGCGCGCCGACTCGCACGTGCGGAACGTCACGGCGGGCGCCGCGCCAGGTCAGACCTGGCTCAGGTGCTTTCCGACCAGGCCGGTCATCTCGAACATCGTGACCTCGTCCTTGCCCATCACCGCCTTCAGCTTCGCATCGCACAGGATGTTGCGCTTGTTGGCGGGGTTCTGCAGGTTGTGCGCCTTGATGTAGTCCCACAGGCGCTTGGTGACCTCGGTGCGCGGTAGCGGCTCGGGGCCGACCACTGCGGCGAGTTCGGTGCTGGGTTTCAGGGCCTTCATGAAGGCGGTGGTCTTGGGGGCGGTCGTGCTGGACATGGGTTCGTCTTGGAACAAGGGGAGGCGGAGCATACGCTCAAGCGGCGTGACATTTTGTGAGTAACAAGATCGTTCAGCCGGCGCGGCAAGAAGGCGAATGCCTACGCGACGCCGAGCGCGTCAACCACAGCGGCGAACGGTTCAGCTGCATACGATGGGTTCTTGTTCGATTTTCTTCATCGAGAAAGGACCCGCCATGCTCGACCGGGCTCGCAAGATCTTCAAACCCGAATTCAGATTCGGCCTGGGCGGCGTGCCGCTCGGCAACGAGTTCGCCAAGCACACCGACAAGCAGGCCCAGGCGACGCTCGAGGCCGCGTGGGCGCTGGGGGTTCGCTACTACGACGTGGCGCCCTGGTACGGGCTGGGGCTCGCCGAGCGCCGCTTCGGGCACTTCCTGCACGGCCAGCGCCGCGACGACTACCTGCTCTCGTCCAAGGTCGGCAAGCTGTTGAAGGCGTCGCAGGACAATCGCCACGCGAGCATGTTCCCGCTCTCCGATTCGCCCAACGACCTGGTCATCGATTACACCGCCGACGGCGTGCGCCGCTCGATCGAGGACAGTCTTCAGCGCATGGGTGTTTCGCACCTCGACATCGCTTTCGTCCACGACCTGTCACCCGACTTCGCCTGGTTCCCGGAAGGCGGCTGGGAGAAGCAGTACGAGATCGCGCGCAAGGGCGCCTTCCCGGCGCTTTCGAAGATGCGCGACGAGGGGATCATCCGGGCCTGGGGCGTCGGGGTGAACACGCCGTACGCCATCCTGAAGGTGATCGAGGACGCCGACCCGGACGTGTGCCTGTGCGCGCGCCAGTATTCGCTGATCGACCACGCGAATGCCTTGAACGAAGTGTTCCCGGCGGTGCGGGCGAAGCAGGTGTCCCTGGTCATCGGCTCGGCGCTCAACGCCGGGTTCGTGTCAGGCAGCCCGCGCTACAACTACGGCAAAGAGAACTTCAAGATCCCGCCGGAAGCGATCCAGAAGCTCGCGCGCCTGCGTGAGGTTGCACAGCGCCACGGCGTCGATCTGCGCACCGCGGCGCTGCAGTTCTCCGCGGCCGCGTCGGAGGCGGTCGCACTCGTCGTGGGCGCGGGCAGCGAACAGCAGATTCAGCAAGACTGGAACTCGATGCAGGCAACGATCCCGCACGACTTCTGGAGCGAACTCAAGCAGGAACGGCTGATCGAGCCGAACGCGCCGACGCCGCCGACCGGACCCCCAGCTGCCCCGGCTTGATGGCACCCCGACGAGGCAATCGTCGTGAGTCGATGCGCCGAGACATCCGAGTCGGATTCCTGAACGGACTCGATTTCAGCGGTCGAGCGCCGGGCGCTTCGGATCGAACTTCCAGCCCGGGACGAGGAACTGCATCGCGACCGCGTCGTCGCGCGAGCCCAGGCCGTGCTGCTTGTAGAGTTGGTGCGCCTTCTCGACCTCGACCATGTCGAGCTCGACGCCCAGGCCCGGCTTCTTCGGCACCTCGACGAGACCACCCCTGATCTGCAACGGCTCTTTCGTCAGGCGCTGGCCGTCCTGCCAGATCCAGTGCGTGTCGATCGCCGTCACCTTGCCAGGTGCCGCGGCACCGACGTGCGTGAACATCGCCAGCGACACGTCGAAGTGGTTGTTCGAATGCGAGCCCCAGGTCAGGCCCCAATCACGGCAGGTCTGCGCGACGCGCACCGAGCCGGCCATGGTCCAGAAGTGCGGGTCGGCGAGCGGGATGTCGACGGACTGCAGCGAGAGCGCATGGCTGAGCTGGCGCCAGTCGGTCGCGATCATGTTGGTCGCGGTGGGCAGGCCGGTCGCGCGGCGGAACTCGGCCATCACTTCGCGACCCGAAAAACCGTCTTCGGCACCGCACGGGTCTTCGGCGTAGGCGACGACGCCGCGCATGTCGCGCATCAGTCGGATCGCATCCTTCAACAGCCAGCCACCGTTCGGGTCGAGCGCCACGCGTGCCTTCGGAAAGCGCTCGTGCAGCGCGATGATCGCCTCGACTTCCTCGTCGCCGCGCAAGGCACCGCCCTTCAGCTTGAAGTCGTTGAAGCCGTAGCGCTCGTATGCGGCTTCGGCCAGGTGCACGACGGCTTCGGGTGTCATCGCCTTCTCGTGGCGCAGGCGCGACCAGGCGTTGTCGGCATCGGGCTCGCTGGCGTAGGCCAGGTCGGTCTTGGACTTGTCGCCGATGTAGAAGAGGTAGCCCAGCATCTCGACCGCATCGCGTTGCTGGCCTTCGCCGAGCAAGGCCGCGACCGGCACGCCGAGGTGCTGGCCGAGCAGATCGAGCAGGGCGGACTCGATCGCGGTGACGGCATGGATCGTCGTGCGCAGGTCGAAGGTCTGCAGGCCGCGGCCACCGGCATCGCGATCGGCGAATTGGCGCTGCACCTCTTGCAGCAGGCGCTGCTGCGAACCCAGCGGCTGGCCGACGACGAGCGGCCGCGCGTCCTCGAGCGTCTGGCGGATCTTCTCGCCGCCCGGCACTTCGCCGACGCCGGTGCGGCCGGCGCTGTCGGTCAGGATCAGCAGATTGCGCGTGAAGAACGGGCCGTGCGCGCCGCTGAGGTTGAGCAGCATGCTGTCGCGGCCCGCGACGGGAATGACGCGCAAGGCGGTGATCGTCGGTGTGGAGGTGCTGGACATGGCGGTTGTCTACAAACTCACACGTCGATGTTGCCCGCCCGCAGCGCATTGCTCTCGATGAAGTTGCGCCGCGGCTCGACCTCGTCGCCCATCAGCATCGTGAACACCCGGTCGGCCTCGATCGCGTCGTCGATCTGCACGCGCAGCAGGCGGCGCACGGCGGGGTCCATCGTGGTTTCCCAAAGCTGCGCCGGGTTCATCTCGCCGAGGCCCTTGTAGCGCTGGCGGCCGACCGCGGCTTCGGCCTGCTGGATCAGCCAGGCCATCGCTTCGCGGAAGTCGACGACCCGCATTTCCTTCTGCTTCTCGCCTTCGCCGCGCTTGACGACCGCGCCTTCGGCGACCAGGCCGCGGAAGGTCAGGCCTGCCGTGCTGAGGGCTTCGTAGTCGGCGCCGTGGACGAAATCGGCGGTGATCACGCTGCTCTTGACGTTGCCGTGGTGCATGCGGCTGATGCGCAGGATGTGCTTGTCGGTGCGGGCGTCGAATTCGGCAGTGACCTCGGCGTCGTGCAGGGCACCCTTCAGCGCGAGCGCCGAGGCCTCGGCCGCTTCGAGGGTGTCGACATCGAGTGCGAGGCCGTTGGCCATCGCGCGCAGTGCCTCGATGTCCATCCAGCTCGACAACCGCTCGACCACGTTTTTCGCGAGCAGGTACTGGCGCGCCAGCGCTTCGAGCGCATCGCCTTGGAGCAGCGCGGCGCCGGCGACGCCGGTGTCGAGCTTGGCGTCTTTCAGCGCCACCTTGAGCAGGTAGGCGTCGAGCTCGGTGCCGTCCTTCAGGTACTGCTCTTCCTTGCCGAGCTTGACCTTGTAGAGCGGCGGCTGCGCGATGTAGATGTGGCCGCGCTCGACCAGCTCGGGCATCTGGCGGAACAGGAACGTGAGCAGCAACGTGCGGATATGCGCGCCGTCGACGTCCGCGTCGGTCATGATGATGATGCGGTGGTAGCGCAGCTTGTCGGGGTTGAAATCGTCGCCGCCCATGCCCTTGCCGATGCCGGTGCCGAGTGCGGTGATCAGCGTCAGGATTTCATTGCTGGTCAGCAGCTTCTCGTAGCGTGCTTTCTCGACGTTCAGGATCTTGCCGCGCAGCGGCAGGATCGCCTGGAACTTGCGATCACGCCCCTGCTTCGCGGAGCCGCCGGCCGAGTCGCCCTCGACGATGTAGATCTCGCACAGCGCCGGGTCCTTCTCCTGGCAGTCGGCGAGCTTGCCGGGCAGGCCCATGCCGTCTAGCACGCCCTTGCGGCGCGTCATTTCACGGGCCTTGCGCGCAGCTTCACGCGCGCGGGCGGCGTCGACGATCTTGCTGCAGATGATCTTGGCGTCGTTCGGGTTCTCTTGCAGGTAGTCTGCGAGTGCCTTGCTGACCACGTCTTCGACCGGCCCGCGCACTTC
>Ga0075023_100000111_pt1 | contig 18288 bp, 14 predicted proteins | sample Str014_FD_71388 | JGI IMG/M metagenome (GOLD analysis project Ga0075023, IMG submission 71388) | Freshwater sediment microbial communities in response to fracking from Pennsylvania, USA - Straight Creek_MetaG_SC_2014 | ecosystem: Environmental > Aquatic > Freshwater > Creek > Sediment | place... | reverse complement strand
TTCCGCTCGCCGACTCGTGGGCCGACGCCGAGGCCGTGATGAACAAGCAAAACGAGACGCGACTCACTTGTATGGTCGGACACACGCGGCGCTTTAACCCTTCACATCAATATGTGCGAAACCAGATCAGCGCAGGCACGTTCAGCATCCAGCAAATGGACGTCCAGACTTATTTCTTCCGTCGCAAGAACATCAATGCGAAGGGTGAGGCGCGCTCGTGGACGGATCATCTGCTCTGGCATCACGCCGCCCATACCGTAGATCTGTTCGCGTATATGTCCGACCCGATTGTGAAGGCCAACGCCATCGAAGGCCCGATCCATCCCGAACTCGGCATCGCGATGGATATGTCAATCCAATTGAAATCGGCGAAGGGTGCGATATGCACGCTCTCATTGAGCTTCAACAACGATGGCCCACTTGGCACGTTCTTCCGCTATATCGGCGACACGGCAACCTATCTCGCGCGCTATGATGACTTATTCACTGGTAAGGATGAGCAAATCGATGTGAGCAAAGTTGCAGTGTCGATGAATGGTATTGAGTTGCAAGACCGCGAATTTGTCGCCGCCATCCGCGAAGGGCGCGCGCCCAATAGTGCGGTTGCCCAAGTGCTGCCCTGCTACAAAGTGCTCCACGATCTCGAACGTCAATTGAAGACATGAAAACGCAGGTGGTCATCATCGGCGCGGGGCCGGCAGGGCTGCTGCTCGGCCATCTACTGCGCGCTCACCGGATCGATTGCGTGGTCGTCGAGCGACAGTCACCCGATTATATCCTGGGACGAATTCGGGCGGGTGTGCTCGAAAACACCACGACCGATTTGCTCGATCAGTTGGGCATTAACGCGCGACTCAAGGCAGAAGGCTTACGCGAGGAAGGTTTTAATCTCGCGGATGGCGAGCGCCTCATTCGTATTCCTATTACTGAACTCACCGGCAAATACGTAACGGTCTATGGCCAGACTGAAGTCACGCGAGACTTGATGGACGCGGCGCCCGAGCGCGGCTTAGAGGTCATCTATAACGCCAGCGATGTGGCAGTGCACGATATTGACTCGAGCAACCCTTGTGTCACTTACGTGCGCGACGGCATGCCACAGCGTATCGACGCGTTTTTCATCGCCGGGTGCGATGGCTTTCATGGCCCCTCACGTAAAGCCATCCCCCATATGGTGGCCCGGGAATACGAGCGCGCCTACCCCTTCGGTTGGTTGGGTATTCTTGCCGACGTGCCGCCGTGCCACCATGAACTGATCTATGCCAACCATGCCAACGGTTTCGCACTGGCTTCGATGCGATCGTTAACTCGCAGTCGTTATTATATCCAGGTCCCGCTCGATGAGGACATTCATGCGTGGCCCGATGAGCGGCTGTGGGATGAGCTCGCGCTGCGCTTGGGACCCGAAGCCGCCGCACGGATGACGCGGGGGCCCGCGCTTGAAAAATCGATCACACCGCTGCGCAGCTATGTGTTTGAACCGATGCGGCACGGCGCGCTCTTCCTTGCCGGCGACGCCGCGCATATCGTCCCCCCCACCGGAGCCAAAGGGCTAAACCTTGCTGCGTCGGACGTCGCATACCTGTCGGCAGCACTGATTGCGAAGTTTCAGCGCAATGATAATGATGGGATCGCTGGCTATTCGGATATAGCACTCGCGCGCGTCTGGAAATCCGAGCGCTTTTCGTGGTCGCTCACCAAGCTGATGCACCGCTTTCCCGAAGATGGCCGCTTTGAGCGCCGCATGCAAATCGCAGAGATGGACTATATTGCAAGGTCAAAAGCAATGCAGACCGCAATTGCCGAAAACTATGTCGGGCTGCCGTTGTAGTTTTTTAACATGCGCTGCCCACATTCACGTCAGCGAGTTGCGGTGCATGACCGAGAATTTGGAAGATAAGACACGTTACAGTTTTACGTGAATTGGCTGGGGCGGCAGTATTCCCAGCCAAAGAACGACAACTCCCAGAAAACCGCCACTGAGCAATTGGTCAAATGATGCGTGTGCATCGCTTACTTTTTCTATCTTTGACTGCATTAAGTGGGCTTATCAGCAAGCGTATTGTTAATCAATGTGATAAAATACTCAACACAGGAAGTGCTCTTTGATAAATTAGTGGATAACACTAAATGAGGTTGAAAATGGAGCGTGCAATCAGTGCCAGTGAGGCAAACCAGCATTTCTCTGAGATGCTGCGAGACGTGCAACAAGGCGTAGAGTTTGTCGTCTTGTCACGCGGCCGCCCCGTAGCGCGCATCATTCCTGTCCAAACCTCGCCTGACTTGGCCAGTATTCAATCGTTGTTGAGCTATTTGGAGGCGTTACCCAACCGACAAACTGGGGAATGGCATCGTGAAGACTTATACAATTGACGCGCATCGCCTTCGATACAAATATCCTAGCTTACCTCGTCGGTGTGAGTCGCACCACGAGCGATGGCGCGAAAATTTTGCAATCGCGTGACGTATTGGCACGCCTCGCTGGCCGCGCCAGTCTTATCGCCCCCGCTCAAACACTCGGTGAATTGTGCGTTGTTCTGCGCCGAGCTGGCGTGCCGCGTGACGAGGCTCGCGACACCATCCTCAAACTGCGTCACACATTCGCCGGTGCGGATACGACCGACACCACCTTAATTTCGGCGCTCGATCTCTCGGTAGCGCATAGGTTGCAGATCTGGGACGCGATCATCCTTAACGCAGCGACTGAATCGGGCTGCGCCATTTTGCTCTCCGAAGACATGCCAGACGGATTTGTATGGCAAGGTGTGACCGTTGTGAATCCACTCAAAATCGATATCCATCCGCGATTAGGTGAGGTGCTGAACGGGTAGACCGACGGGAATGAGATACATTGTTCAAAGTCGCTGGCGAGCGCCGCTGACGTGACTCCCGACTTTCATCCAGTTGCAACTAGAGTCTGAGCACGCCCGATAGCGCAACGCATTTACGAGCAGAGCGAATGCTGGGGGCAGCTGCCGCCGATCGGGGTAATAAAGATGATAGCCCGAGAAGGGCGGGCACCAATCCTCCAGCACGCGGACAAGTTTGCTCTCGCTGACCAACCTTTCCGCCTGATCTTCCATCACGCACGCGAGGCCAATGCCTTCGGTGGCCGCGTGAAGGATCATGGAGATGTCGTTAAGGATCACCGCGCCCCTCACACGAACAACCAGGGCGTGCCCGTCCTTTTCAAACTCCCATGCATACAGCCCGCCTTTGGTCGCCTGTCGAATGTTGATGCAGCGATGCTGGGTCAGATCATGCGGTGTCAGCGGTTTGCCGTGCGCGGCAAAATATGCGGGCGACGCGACGACCGCGAGGCGCAGTTCGGGACCAATGCGCACCGCGATCATATCCTTGGCGATCTGCTCACCGAGCCGCACTCCGGCATCGAAACGATCGGCCACAATATCGGTCAGGTGCGGGTCGATTGAAAGCTCCACCGTGACGTCGGGATTTTCGGCGATCAGTTTGGCGACGGCGGGCCACAGTATAGTCTCGGCGGCATGCTTGCTCGTTGTGATCCGCACTGTGCCGGATGGTCTCTCGCGAAGCGCGCTGAGAGCTGCCAAACGGGCATCGATGTCATCAAACGCTGGGCGCAGCGCTTCGATAAGCTGCTCACCAGCCTCGGTTGTCGCAACATGGCGTGTGGTGCGGGTGAGCAGCTTCAGCCCCATCCGCGCCTCCAACCGCCGCACAATCTGGCTGAGCGAGGATTGTGACGTCCCCAGTTTTGCTGCCGCGCGCGTAAAGCTACGCTCCTCGGCCACGGCAAGGAATACGGCTAAATCAGACAGGTCTTCGCGGCGCATTCATTACCCTGAGATATAACATCATTGAACTTTAAGTGACTAATATCTCAAAGAGCGTTAGTTTAATAGGGGGCTTGGTTATCATATTGAAAGCGATTCTGATGAAAACACGCACCCTAGGAACAAGCGGCCTCACCGTCTCCGCAATCGGCTTTGGCTGTATGGGGATTGATTTTGGTTACAGCCACAAACTCACCAAGGAAGATGGCATCACGTTGATCCGCCAGGCCGCTGACCGTGGGGTGACCTTTTTCGATACCGCCGAAGTCTATGGCCCGTTCTCCAACGAGATCATGGTGGGCGAAGCGCTGGCACCTTATCGTGACACAGTCGTGATTGCGACGAAATTTGGCTTCAACATCCAGCCGGATGGCGTCCTGTCGATGGAGTTGAACAGCCGCCCAGAAAAGATTCGTCAAGCATGCGAAGGGTCGCTCAAGCGGCTCGGCGTGGAGGTGATCGACCTGCTCTATCAGCACCGCGTCGATCCCAATGTGCCGATTGAGGACGTTGCAGGCACGGTGAAAGACCTGATTGCAGAGGGCAAGGTCAAGCATTTCGGTATGTCGGAGCCCGGTGCCGAAACCCTGCGACGCGCGCACACAGTGCAACCGGTCACAGCGGTTCAGAACGAATATTCGCTCTGGACACGCGGGCCCGAGACCAACGGCATTTTTGACGCCTGCGAGGAATTGGACATTGGCCTTGTGCCCTATAGTCCGCTCGGCAAGGGCTTTTTAACCGGCACGATGACCAAGACGGCTGATCTGGGTGACGCAGACTTCCGGGCCACACTTCCGCGCTTTACCGATGATGCCATGGCGAAAAACTATGCGCTGGTGGAGGTGCTTAAATCCATTGGTGACCGCAAGAATGCTACGCCTGCGCAAATCGCACTCGCCTGGAACATTGCACAAAAACCTTGGATCGTGCCCATTCCCGGCACAACCAAACTGCACCGCCTTGAGGAAAGCCTGGCGGCTGCCGACATTAATCTCAGCGCTGCCGATCTTGCCGAAATCGAAACGGCGGCTGGCGCGATTGCGATTGAGGGAGAACGCTACACACCGGCTGGTATGGCCGCCGTTGGGCGTTGATCATTTTTAGACCTAGGCATAGGTTGCGTTATCACCTCATAGGAAGAGTCGCATGATCACTCTGAAAGTCAACGGAAAAGCGCGGCACGTGACCGCAAAGGCCGATACGCCCTTGCTCTATGTGCTGCGCAATGAGCTGGGCGTGATGACGCCCAAATTCGGGTGTGGCCTTGCGCAATGTGGCGCCTGCTCGGTGCTGGTAGATGGCGCGGAAGTGCGCTCGTGCATCACGCCGATCTCCACCATCGGCACGAAGGAAGTGACGACCGTGGATGGCCTTGCCGCGCGTTGGGCCAAGCAACGCAACCTCTCGCCGGCGCAGGCCGCCAAGCAGCTTCATCCGGTGCAAGAAGCGTGGATCGAAGAGCAGGTGCCCCAGTGTGGCATTTGCCAATTCGGGATGATGATTAAGATCACCGAACTGCTGGAGCATAATCCCTCACCCAATGATGCGGATATTAAGGCCGCGCTCACCACATCTGGCCCCTCACCGCATTTGTGCCGCTGTGGTAGCTATGCCGCGATCCTCGATGGCGCGCACCGCGCCGCCAAATTGATGGCGAAGGGAGGTGCCGCATGAGCGTATCATCATTCAACATTCATGGCGCACAGCTTAGCCGCCGTGGTTTCCTCGCCGCCGGCGGCGCGCTGATTGTCGCGACCAGCATAAACCCGCCGGCGGCGCGCGCGACTGAGGCGACGAACTCGCTTGATGCCACCGCGCCCGCCTCATGGATTGAAATCCATGCAGACAATACGGTGCTGATCCGCACCGGCAAGTGCGACTTTGGGCAAAGCTCAATCTATACCGCGTATCGCCAGATTGTGGCTGAAGAGCTGAGCGTGCCGCTGGCCGCCATGACCACGGTGATCTCGGGCGATACCGACCGCACACCCGATGGCGGCGGCACCTTTGGCCTGCTCCGCACGAATGTCCTCAATCTGCGCAAGGCGGCGGCATATACGCGCGAAGCGGTGCTCGAACTCGCGGCGCAGAAATTCGGTGTGGGGAAGACGAGCCTAACCATCAAGGATGGCGTGATTTCCGGCGGCGGCAAATCGGCGAAATATGGCGAATTGGTTGCGGGGCAGACGCTCAGCCTCACGATTCCGGTGAGCGGCGAAGCCACTGCGTTCGGCGGGCTGCAAGTGACGGGTAATCCCCCACTTAAGCCCGCCTCGCAATACACGATCGTCGGCCAGCCGATGATGAACCCGATCACCCGCCCTAAAGTCTCTGGCGAGTTGCAATGGGTCGGCGACGTGAAACTGCCCAATATGCTCCATGCTCGCCCCATTCATCCAGCCACGCTTGGATCAAAGCTGATCTCGGCGGGCAAGGTGGATACCAAGCAATATCCCACCGCCAAAACCGTGGTGATCGGTAATCTGTTTGCGGTCGTCTCGCCCAATGAGTGGGAGGCGGTGCAGGCAGCGCAACAAGTGGCGGCCGACACCAAATGGAGCGAATGGAAGGGGCTGCCCGGCCATGACAAGCTGCATGACCATCTGCGTGATAAGGTCGATTGGAGCACGGTTCCCACCAAGAAGGGGCGTTTCAACACCGACGTTGCAGCAACGGGCGCGGTCAAGGCCCACGAGGCGAACTATCAAGTTCCCTATCTCAAGCACGCGCCCATCGGCCCCACAGTCTCGCTCGCCGATGTCAAGCCCGATGGTTCCGTTATGCTCCACACGCACAGCCAGAACCCGCAATATCTGCGCATGTTAATCGCGAAGATGCTGCGCACGTCGGAGACCAAAGTGGTGGTGCGCACGTATGCGGGGCCCGGCCATTTCGGTCGCTCGAATGGCGGCAATGCCGGCTCGGAAGATGAGGCGGTGCTGCTGTCGCAAAAGCTGGGCCGCCCCGTGCGCGTGCAATGGATGCGCGCCGATGACATGCAATGGTCAACGCAGTCGTCAGCGATGCTTTCGGAAATTCGTATCGCGCTGAACGGGCAGGGCCGGATTGCTTCTTACGACGCCAAGCATCGCGGCCCGCCGATGCAGGATGATCGCCCGATTGGGGCGATTCTTGCTGGCTTGCCGACGATTGATCCGCCCCGCACGGCACATCCGGAAGCGGTTCACACCGCCGAACTCAACGTGGCGGATACATGGGTCTATGGCACCGTCGCCAATGTGCAGGAGCAAGGCTTTGGCTGCGCACAAATCGGTCAGAAAGAATCCCCCATCAGTGTTGGTCTGCGAGATCACTCTATGCGCACGCCCATTCAGTTCCAACAGAACTTCCCGCGGGAAGTGGCGATCAGCGAGGCGGCGGCGCTGGCGGGGGCAGACCCCATTCAGTTCCGGCTTGATCATGTCGACAGCCCGCGCTTCAAGACAATCCTGACGCGCCTGCGCGAGGAATCGGGCTGGGAGACGCGGCCTTCGCCTGCAAAGGGTGCTAAGGCCAGCGGTGACGGGCTTGTGAAAGGCCAGGGCGTGTCGATCATGCTGCGCGACAATGGCTATTGGGCCTGCGCGTGCCATATCGCCGTCACGCCCGCCACGGGTGAGGTGAAGGTCGAGCGGCTCACCATCGTCGTCGATACCGGCATTGTGGTGAACCCGCTCCAGCTCAAGCGGCAAGTGCAAGCGGGCTGCATGATGGGCGTGAGCCAAGCGCTGCACGAAGAAATGACCTTCGACGAAGGCGCGATCACCGCGGTCGATTGGGCGACATACCCGATCCTGACGATGGCCGAAATGCCCGCGATCAAGGTCGTGCTCGCGCCGCACACTGAGACGGGGATTTACGGCCAAGGCTCCGAAAGCGCCAACGCGCTCGCCGCACCCGCCATCGCCGCTGCCTTCTTCGACGCCACCGGCAAACCCGCCCGCCGCTTCCCGCTGAATGCCGAGCGGGTGAAGGCGACGTTATAGCTGCAATGGACGTTGACTTGCTCAGCAGGGCCTAGCTCGCGGATTTGTTTGTCGCTGATATATCGCCGGCCGCGACCGACGCAGCGCGCGAGCTGACCGTCTTGATCGGCCAGCGTGGCAGACAGACGGGCGATGATCGTCAACGACAACGGGACGGAACTTACCAGCATGGCGACCCTGCGCCTGAGCGATTGCTCCGTTGCCCCCTAGGGTCCCAAGAAAAAATCTCTATTAAACAGGATGCGGTTCAACACGGACGGGCGCAATTACGACCGCTTCGGCGCGCGTGGCCGCGCTCAATCGGCCGGCCAATCCGCATGTACTTTTGCGGCATCGGTCGAGACAATGCGAGCGAGGTCGAGGCCATCGGTCGCGTTGATGAGCGGCGCATGAAATATTTTGCCTGCCAGCCCCTAGCCAACAAGCGCAACACGAAGGGGGTGGGGCATCGTATCGACCGCGGCGATCATCAACGCGACGGTTTCATCAACCCGCGTGCGTCCATCCATCCCATAAACTGCGTGAACCACAGATCGCTGGTTTTGTGGTTCACCTGCAAGCCAAAACCGTGGCCGCCACCATCGTAAAGATGAAACTCGACTGGCCTACCCGCTTTCTCCCAAGCCTCGATCAGGCTAAAGCCTTTATGGCCGAAGAACATATCGTCGCGCGCGAGCGCATTGAACATCGGCGGGGCTTCGGCCGGAACCGTGGTGCCGACGACGGGGCCATAGATGATCCCGATGAAATCAGCGCGCGCGCTCGGATCATTCGCCATCGTCACGCCCATGGTGGTCATCGCGCCTGCTGAAAAGCCGATCATGCCGACGCGATTTGGATTGATATGCCATTTGGCTGCTCCCTTGCGCACCAGCTTGAGCGCAGTCTGGGCGTCCGCCACCGCAAACGGAACCCCTCGATTAACATCGACGGTCTGTTTGTCGGGCGTCGTAAACACGCGCGCCATCGCCGCGCCAAAATCGGCTTCAGACGCGGGCGTTTCCATCGTCCGGTATTTGAGCACAAAGGCAGTAACGCCGCGTGCGGCGAGCGCTTTGGCGACGTTCCAGCCCTCATTGTTCATCGACAGGAATTGGAAGCCACCGCCAGGAACAACGATCACCGCCGTGCCATTCGCTTTGCCGGGTTCAGGCAGCACCGGCTCAAGTGTCGGTCGTGTGACGTTGCGCGCCCAAAGTTGCCAGCCCGCACGAGTCCATGTTTCGGTTTGCTTGGCGTTTTCCGATCCGGGGGCCGCACCCTCGTAAAGCTGTATTGCCTCCGGGGTCAGCGGTACCTTCGCGGACACCATCGCCGGAAACCCTTGCGAGAACGCCGGGGTTGTAAGCGCCATCAGCGCAAGGATCATCGTTTTGAGCAGCCGCATTATCGTTCCTCTCAATGTCTCGCAACGGCCTCATACCGTCGCGTGACGATTATTATTCTGGTACTCATTTAACCTAATAGGTTCGTCATGTCAAGCCCCAACCCACATCACTATGCTACGGCTTGATGTGGCGTTCACCAAGTTTCACGGTCACCACCCCACCAAGATTATCAGCAGAGGTGCCGAGCGCAAAGCCATAGCTTCCCGCCTTAATCACCCAGTCATTGCCGGCCCAATTCGCGAGTAAGCGCGGGTCAACCGTCACGCTCACCGTTTGGCTTTCGCCCGCCTTGAGCGCGACTTTGCTGAACGCCGCGAGGCGTTTGACAGCCTTGCCGGCTTGGTTAACGAGGTAGAGCTGCGGCACATCCGCGCCATCACGCGCGCCGGTATTTTTGATTGAAAAGCTCGCGGTGACAGTCTCGCCGCTCTTTACGCTCAACCCCGAATGAGCGAAACTGGTGTAGCTTAAGCCATAGCCGAACGGGAAGGTCGGCTTGGCCCCCGTGCGCGCAAACCAGCGATAGCCAACGTCCGAACCCTCAACATCATAATCAGCCGACAACGCCTGGCCAGGCTTGCCTTTTCCCATAAAGTTCTGCTCGACTGTATTGCTTCCCGGTAACACAGGGTGCGGCAATTGATCGACGCTCGCGGGGAACGTGACGGGTAAATGCCCCGAGGGATTGGTGTCGCCATACAGCACAGAGGTGATCGCCTCGCCACCGCGCGCGCCGGGGAACCAAGCCTCAACCACGGCGGCCGTCTTACCGAGCCAAGGCATGACCAGTGGCCCCCCATTTTCCAGCACAACGATGGTGTGCGGATTGGCGGCAGCAACAGCCGCAATCAGCTCATCCTGACCATAAGGCAGGCTGAGGTCGGGCACGTCAATCCCCTCGCTCATCCATTGCGTTGCAAATACAACCGCAACATCGGCCTTTTTCGCCGCCGCCACTGCGTCTGCCACGTAGCGCCCGTCATGATAATCGAACGCGGTGCTGGGTGCGCGCGCCTTCATCGCCTTCAACGGCGACGAGCGCTGATATGATTGGGCAAACAGCGCCGCAAACGGGCCTTCGCCGCCCATTGGCACGGCGACGGCGGGGCCGCCTTCGCCTTGCACCTGCGAAGAACCGCCGCCCGAGAGCACGCCGCTATCGGCATAGCCACCAATCACGGCGACGGTCTTGGCCGTGGTCAGCAGCGGCAGCGCGTTATTTTCATTGCGTAGCAGGACGATGCCCTCTTTCGCCGTCGCCTCGGCCACATCGGCATCAGCCTTGGCGTCATAGCTGCCTTTGGCGGACGCTGCCACGCCATTAGCGTAAATGGCATAGAGCACGCGCTTGTTCATATCCGCGCGCCGCGCCTTATAAGCGGGGTTTTTTGCCGCGGCTTCGGCAAGCGGCTTGTCAAGATAGACGCCGGTGTCAAGCTGGGCGCCCGATTGCTGATCTAGCCCATGCAGCGCCGTTTCGAGCCGATGCACCGCGCCCCAATCGGACATGACAAAGCCTTTCCAGCCCCAATCACCCTTTAGCACCTTGTTAAGCAGATGATCATTGTCGCAGCCATAAGCGCCGTTGATCAGCCCATAGGAGCACATGACCGAGCCGGGCTGGCCCTTTTCAATCGAAATTTCAAACGACAGCAAATCACTCTCGCGCGCCGCGGCATCGCTGATTTTGACATCGATGATCTGACGCCCCGTCTCTTGGTTGTTGAACGCAAAATGCTTCACTGTTGAGATGATATGGTTTGATTGAATGCCAGCCACCGCAGCACCCGCAATCGTCCCCGAGAGCAACGGGTCTTCACTGACATATTCAAACGTGCGGCCACCGCGCGGATCACGGATGAGATTTTGGCCGCCCGCCAGCAGCACGTTGAACCCCTTCGCTTTGGCTTCAGCGCCGATCATCGCACCGCCTGCGCGCACGAGTTCAGGATTCCATGTCGACCCTTGCGCCATGCCCGAGGGCAGAGCGGTCGCGCCATCGTGCCGCAAGCCACCAATATAGGCAACGCCGAGGCTGGCGTCTGTTTCCGTCAGCGCTGGAACACCGAGCCGAGGAATGCCGGGAATATAACCAGCCCCAGGAATGGCTTCTGCCGGAATGACCACCGAATCAGACGTGAAGGGCAAGGGCATAATCCCGTGGGTAATGATAGTGCGCTCGGCATCGGTCATTTTGGCTTCGGTGGCGGCGGCGCGTTGCGATGCGTCTTGTGCAAAGGCAACTGCACTCGTTGTGACGAGCAGGGCAGCAAGTGCTGCCTTTCCGTAATTCTTAATCATGTCTCTCTCCAATATAGCTATAGCGTGTCAACAGAGCTGATGTCTCGCAGTAACACCAAACGCAGCGCCGCAAACGAAAAGGGCCACACCCCGAAAGATGCGGCCCTGATCCCCCTTATCGTTTATGCGACCCGTGGGATGGCACAGGCTTAGAACTTAAAGCCAGCGCGGATACCATAGGTCCGCGGATCAGTAAGTGTGACTTGACCACCGCCGACGGTTACGAGAGCAACCTTATTCTCAATGTTTTTTACAAAGCCGGTCACATAATAACGATGATCTGGTCCATTGTAAGTCAGGCTCGCTTGTGTCTTTGATTGTGAGGGCGTCCAGAACTTCGTCCAGTAGGAGCCATTTTCGCCAAACACGGTCACGGAATAAGCACCCGAAATCCGTGTTCCGACCGATGCGACAAGATCACCCGATCCGCCCAAATCGAACTTATAGCTTGCACTCCCGTAAAAGACGCTCGCGGGGGTGCGGTCCAGTTTTTGCCCCGCATAATTGGCGATCTGACCATTGGCATTAGCACCGCACACCCCATTAGTTAAACCGCTTGGGCAGAACACCTTGTAGTGGCCGTCAGTCAGGTCAAAGCCGAGTGTGAGGTTGAGGTCTTTGACCGGATTCAACTGCGTTTCAAATTCCCAACCGAGAACCGAAGCCTTACCCGCATTGGTCGTTACCGTCTGCAACGCATCGTTTACGGGGATGATCGCGCTCAATTGGAGATTCTGATAGTCGTAGTAAAATACGTTCGTATCGATCTTCACGCCCTTAGTAATCGTCCCGCGATAACCAATTTCATAGTCGGTCAGCGTCTCTGGTTGATAGTAAATCGCCTGTTGATCGGCGTATTTCAGCGGATTTGTAACCTTGTTGAAGGGTAGCGCGGGATTGGTCAGTGTGGACGCATCGCACCGCTCACCCTGCGAGCTGACAAGCGATTGCCCAGAAAGTCCGGTCGAACACCCATCGCCGAAGCCGCCTTCCTTATAGCCCGTCGCAATCGATCCATAGAGCAGGCCCTTACCAACGTCAGCATCAAAGCCGAGACGCCATGTCAGTTTTTTACTAACAATGTCACCATCGTTCACAAAACTGCGTGCAGGGCCAGCAGCCGGGTCAAGTGTGATCGGGCCGCCCGCAAGCGGTTGTCCCGACAGCGAATTGGTATGCACCGTATGTCCATAGCGGTTAAGATCGTCCGCCGTATACCGCGCACCAGCAGTCAAACGAAGATGCTCGATTGGCCGGAAGGTCGCTTGGGTAAAAGCACCTTTGGTGGAGGAGATGGTGTGCTGCGGGAAGCCGTAGATGTCGCGCTGGAAGAAGCCAGGAGCGAGGTTGTAGATGTAGAAGGCGATCCGTGACTCTTCGCGGAAATAATACAGGCCACCTTGAATTTTGAAGGGGCCATTGCCCGTGCTGGCAAGCCGCAACTCATGCGATTGCTGGGTGTAATCACCATCAAAAGTCGCGGCAGAGCCACCGCAGCAATACGTGTTCTCATGCGCGGTATATTGACGAATGGAACCAAGATATGTCGTCTTGACCGGCCCGAAGTTGTAATTAAACTCGGCATCGATGTTATACGCAACGTCATTCACACCAATCTTCGGTGAGCCTTGGTAGCCGCCACCATATTGCTGCACCGAAAAGCCAGAAGCATTTGCCGTCGTAAACGATGGCAGTGTAGAGGTCTGAGCGAGCACCGTGCTGGTGTTAAGATTTGGTCTCAGCGTCGCAACATCGGCTTGATCGGCGGCAGTGTTGCCTGCTGATGTCGCGTCCTTGCTGAAAGTGTAGAAGCTGTCGGTGGGCACTTGCGAGTCGCGTGATCCGTTAAGTTTGGAATAGGAACCGCGAATCAGCAAATCGCCATCCGCGCCGAGCTTAAACAACCCTTGGCCGCGCAAGCTGACGTTCGAACGGAAATTCTTGTTATAAGTTGGGTCATTCGCCACCCCCTTCACAAAGCTGTCGCGTGTGTCGAAGCTTGCCGAAAGGCGGAACGCCGCCCAATCGGTCGCGGGCAGATTGACAAAGCCATCAACGTTGAACGCGTTGTAATTGCCGTAGCTGATGTTGCCGCCTGCTGCGACCTTGCCAAATGAAGGCCGATTGGTGATCACGTTGATCACGCCCGCCGTGGTGTTGCGGCCATAAAGCGTGCCCTGTGGGCCTTTAAGTACTTCGACATGGTCAACGTCTTGGAAGCTCACGTCCGCCTCTTGCGGGCGGGCGATGTAGATACCGTCGAGCAGGAAAGCGGCGGATGGGTTGCCCTTTTCGGTGCCGTCGGTGCTCGTCACACCGCGTATGGTGATTTGCAAACCGTTGGTGCGGTCAATCGACAAACCCGCCACCTGCTCACCAAGCGCGGTAGGCGTGACAATGCCCTTGTCGCGCAAACTCGTGCCTGAAATCGCGGTCAGCGCGATTGGCGTTTTGGAGAGCAAAGTCTTGTCGCGTGTCGCGGTCACCACAATGTCACCTGGTGACGCCGCGTCGGCGGCCGGTGCCGTTTGTGCAAAAGACGGAGAAACGAACGCACCAGTTAGTGCGATAACGAGCGCAGATGCGCCGGCAAGCGTGTTCAATTTCATTGGGGTATCCTCTTCCTGTCTTGCACCAAGAACCCCCGTTGGCCCCCGATGCGGTTATTGCTTCCAGCCATTTTTATGACCTGCTTTAAGATTGACGGTAAATGGAAACGTTGTCAATTAATAAATGTGAGCGTTGTCATTTTTGTTGACGCAACACACAGTGCACCTGCTATACGCAGTGCGCGCCTCTGCGGGCGGGATGGAAACGGTGTATGGCGGGCAAACGGGCGACGATTATTGATGTTGCAAAACAGGCGGGCGTCTCCTGGACCACGGTGTCACGCGTGGTGAACGGCGAGCACAATGTAGCCGAAAAATCGCGTGTAAAGGTGCAAGCGGCCATTGACGCTTTGGGCTATGTGCCGCACATGGCGGCGCGCTCGCTGGCTGGGGCGCGCGCCTTCACCGTTGGGATATTGTTCGACAACCCAAGTCCGCATTATACAATGAAGATTCAGGCAGGAGCCTATCAGGCGTGCCGCGAACATGGCTATCATTTGCTGATTGAGAATATGGAAACGGGGCATGTCGATGTCGCCGAACAAATTGATGCGATCTTAACGAACACGCGCGTCGACGGCTTCATTCTTACGCCGCCAATTACCGAATGCGCGGTAGTGCTCGATGCGCTGGAGGCGCGCGATATTCCTTATGTCCGCATCGCGCCTGTAAGTTTTGGGGGGCGGTCAAAAGCCTTGTCGATTGATGACCGCAGCGCGGCTGGCGAAATTGCGCAGCACCTCTGGGCGCTCGGGCATCGGCGCTTCGGGATTGTGACCGGCCCGCCCGAGCATGGTGCAGCGGGGACACGACGTGAGGGATTTTTGTTGGCCTTGGCCGATTTGGGCCATATTGCGACCGTGCCAGAGGCTTATGGTGGCTTCTCCTTCGAGACGGGGATTGAGGCAGGGCGTTCGCTCCTGGCGATGACGGATCGGCCGACGGCGATCTTCGCGATGAACGATGACTCGGCGGCCGGCGTCATGTCAGCGGCCGCGCAATTAGGGCTCAAAGTGCCGCACGATGTCGCGGTGGCGGGATTCGATGACAGTTGGATTGCGCAATCGGTCTGGCCCAATCTCACCACCATCTATCAACCGATTTCCGAAATGGCGGCAGCAGCGGCCGAACTGCTCATCGCGCGCAATGGATCGGACGAGCCGGATCAGGTTGAGCTGGCCTATACTTTTATCGCGCGCGGGAGTACGCGGCTTTGAAATGGGGCGGGTTCGCGCTGTTGATCGCCGTGTCAGCGCCACTTGCTGCCGTACCCACCACTGCACCCAAGCCGCGCATCATCGTCATCAGTGACATCGGCAATGAGCCTGATGATCAAATGTCGCTGGTGCGCTACCTTACGTATTCAAACGAAGTTGAAACCGAAGGGCTGATCGCCTGCACCTCGACTTGGTTGCGCACGAACCCGCACCCAGAGATGATGCACAGTGTGATCGCCGCTTATGGCCAAGTGCGCGACAATTTGCTGAAGCATGGGCAGGGCTGGCCCACGCAAGCCGCGCTCGATGCGCTCGTTACCTCTGGCCAGCCGGGCTATGGCATGGCCACCACCGGGCCGGACAAGATGAGCGCGGGCGCGGCAGAGATTGTCGCAGCTGCCGACAGACCCGATCCGCGCGCCCTATGGATCACGCTCTGGGGCGGGGCCAATACGCTGGCGCAAGCGCTCATCCATGTGCGTGACACACGGACGCCGGCGGAGGTCGATAAATTCGTCGCGAAGCTGCGTGTCTCTTCGATCTCTGATCAAGATGATGCCGGGCCGTGGATGCGGCGCGAATTTCCCAAACTATTCTACATCGTCAAGCCCTCGCCGCCCGATGGCGAGGAATATCAAAGTGCCACTTGGACGGGGATCAGCGGCGATCTCTATTACCGGATGCCGGGGGCCGACACGTCGCTGGTTACCAATGAATGGCTCGATAAGAACATCCGCAGCAAAGGCCCGCTGGGCGCGCATTACCCCAAGTTCCTGTTCATCATGGAAGGTGATACACCGAGTTACCTCGGCCTGATCCCCAATGGCCTGAACAGTGACGTGAGCCCCAATTGGGGCGGCTGGGGCGGGCGTTATCTCCATCGCCAGCCTTATGGCGAGACGCACGACATCTGGTCGCAGGGCGGCGATCTGTTTTATCGTGCTACATCGGCGGATACGCTGGTAGGGAATGACGGGATTGAGCACACTTCCGACCACGCCACCATCTGGCGCTGGCGGCAGGCGTATCAGAATGATTTTGCGGCGCGGATGGATTGGACGATCAAGGATTATGCCCATGCCAATCACCCGCCGGTAGTGGTGGTGAATGGCGACGCCTCGGGCGCGCCGATTGCAATGACGGTAGTGGCGGGGGAGAAGATCACGCTTGATGCCTCCGCCTCGCATGATCCTGATGGTAATAAACTGAGCTACCACTGGTTCCATTATGCCGAGGCTGGTGCGGGCAAGGGGATTGATCTGGCGGATGTTTCGGTGGCGGATGGCGAGACCGCCCGCGCCACCGTCACGGCAAATGCCGCCTGTCGTAAGTCATGGATTCCGCAATTTGCGCACTGCTCGGGTGTGGGTGTCGCGCACATCATTCTGGCGGTCACCGATAACGGCACCCCCGCGCTTACGCGCTATCGGCGGGTGGTGTTGACGGTGAACGCCAACAAACAATAATGAGAGGAGAAGGACAATGACCCGCGCCATTTTGCTCAAAATTTCATCGATCATTTCGCTCATCTTTGCCGCCGGCCACTCGATGGGCGGGCTGAAGAAATGGTCGCCAATGGGCGACAACGCCGTGCTCAAAGCCATGTCAGACGTGCATTTTCCGGTTTACGGACAATCTCGCAGCTATCTTGATTTCTTCATGGGCTTTGGCTGGTCGCTGAGTGTCAGCATGCTCGTTCAGGCGGCAATCCTCTGGCAGATGTCCAAAATCGATGCCGCCGACAGCAAAATCGTGCGCTCGATGACGGCGGTATTTATCGCGGCAACACTCGCCAGCAGCGCGATTAGTGGCGTGTTCCTGTTTTTGATGCCGGTCTTGTTTTCACTGGCTTTGCTGGTCCCCCTCATAGCGGCTTATGTTGCGAAAAAATAAATCGATGAATGGAGAGAGATTTGACACACCAAGCAGCAACCCGCCGTGACGTGATCAAAGGGCTGGCTACCGCTTCAGCTCTGGCCGCTTCGGGAGCACCCGCAATCGCCAATGCAGCATCCGCCCCAGCCCAACGCTGGGTCAGCACCTCAATCAACGCGCCGTGGCGGTCGCTGCCCGTACCCGCTCTTGCGCCCGTTGGGGCAAATCTGTTCGAGCAAGATGTGCAACTGCTCACCGATCAACACGCGCAGACGATCCAAGGCTTTGGCGGCGCGTTCACCGAGAAAGGCTGGCAGGCGCTCACGCATCTCTCACCGGCACTGCGCAACAAGGCGGTGGCGGCGCTGTTTGCGCCCGAAGGGGCTGCGTTTAATCTGTGCCGCACGCCAATCGGCGCGAACGACATTTCGCGCAAATGGTACAGCTATGACGAGGTCGATGGCGATTTCGACATGGCGCATTTCAGCGTGGATAACGATAAAGAGACGCTCATTCCGTTTATCAACGCCGCGCAAATCCATGCGCCGCATCTCAAGCTCTGGGCCTCGCCTTGGTCGCCGCCGACATGGATGAAAAAGGGCAAGCATTATGCGCAAGCCCCCGCTTGGCCCGGCCAGCCGAGCAATGGCATCAAGCCCGAACAAATGGGCAAAGACGGCACCGACAGCTTCATCTTGGAAGACCGTTACCTAGAGGCCTACGCCCGTTACTTCCGGCGTTATGTCGAGGAATACGGCAAAGCGGGCATCCCGATTTCGATGGTGATGCCGCAGAATGAGTTCAATTCCGCGCAACCTTTCCCAAGTTGCTGCTGGACGCCGCAAGGCTTGGCGAAATTCATCCCCTACTTGGGGCGCGAGATGGGCAAGCTCGGCGTGGAGATTTTCTTCGGCACTTTAGAGCGTGGCAATGCCGATCTGCTCGAAGCCGTGCTCAATGACCCGCAAGCCGCGCCCTATATCAAAGGCGTTGGTGTGCAGTGGGCAGGCAAGGGCGCGCTGGCAAAAATCCAAGAACGCCACCCGACGCTGCCGCTTTACGCCTCTGAGCAGGAATGTGGCATGGGCCAGAAT